>Ga0070739_10003272_pt1 | contig 20463 bp, 13 predicted proteins | sample Coa_R1_7_FD_66445 | JGI IMG/M metagenome (GOLD analysis project Ga0070739, IMG submission 66445) | Surface soil microbial communities from Centralia Pennsylvania, which are recovering from an underground coalmine fire - Coalmine... | ecosystem: Environmental > Terrestrial > Soil > Unclassified ... | reverse complement strand
AAGGTCGTCGTGAGGGATGGCGAACGACATGACCCGCGTCCTAGTCCTCGCTGTCGGTGAGAAGCGCATCAAGCGACGCGCCGCTTCGCGCCCAAGGGCGCCGGTAGAGCAGCAGGCCGGCTAGAACAGCGAGAGTAAGCAGCAGGGCACCGCGGGGCGGCCGGCGTGAGGTGCCAGGCAACTCGCCGCGACCAAGCAGTGTGTCGGTCAGCGGCTTGTCGGCGGCGTCGGGCTGCGGGATGAACTTCGAGATGCCGTTGATCAGGGCGAGCGCGCCCGAGACACGCTTCAACAGAACGGTGCGCTGGACCACGATGGCTCCTTGAGAGGGCTGATGGGATGGGCTTCGGCCGCTGCGGGCCGAGCGGAGAGGGTCAGGCGGCGGTGAAGACGAGCACCGCGTTCTGGCCGCCGAAGCCGAACGAGTTGCTCACGGCCGCCCGCAGGTGTCCATGGCGCGGCCGACCGTGGACCACGTCGAGTTCGATCTTCGGATCCTGACAGTCGAGGTTGGCCGTGGGCGGGACCGTGCCGTGTTCGAGGGTCAGGACGCTGAGGGCGGCCTCGATCGCCCCGGCGGCGCCGAGCGTGTGGCCGAGCACGCCCTTGGTCGAGGTGACCGCGGGTCCGGCGCCGAAGAGGGTGCCCAGCGCGCTCGCCTCGATTTCATCGTTGAGCGGGGTGGACGTGCCGTGCGCGTTGACGTGGTCGATGTCCTCGGGTGCGAGCTCGGCCTCGCGCAGCGCTTCGCGTGTCGCCCGGATGACGCCGGTCGCCTGCGGATCCGGCGCGGTGAGGTGATGGGCGTCCGCGCTGGCGCCGTAGCCCGCGAAGCGGGCCCGGACACGCGCGCCGCGGGCGCGGGCGTCGGATTCGCGTTCGAGCACGAGGATCGCGCTGCCTTCGCCGATGACGAACCCGTCGCGGTCGGCGTCGAAGGGGCGGCTGGCGGCGCCCGGATCGTCGCGGCGCCGCGACAGCGCGCCCATCTGCGCGAACCCGGTGACGATCAGCGGGCTGACACCTGCTTCGCTGCCGCCTGCGAGTACGACGTCGCACCGGCCGGCCAGCAACAGGTCACGCGCGGCGCCCAGGGCGGTCGCGCCGGAGGCGCAGGCGGTGGCGGTGACGAAGTTCGGGCCCGTGGCCTTCAGATCGATGGCCACGTTCCCCGCCGCCATGTTCGGCACCAGCATCGGGATCAGCAGGGCGGAGACCGCGCCGGGCCCGGTCTCCATCATCACCCGCTGCTGGCGTTCCCAGGTGGACACTCCCCCGAGCCCGCAGCCGACGACCACCCCGACTCGGGCGCCATCCCAGGTGGCCGGGTCGAGTCCGGCGTCAGCGACCGCCTCGCGCGCGGCAGCGAGTGCCAGCTGGACGAACCTGTCGTGGATCAGCCGGCTGCGCGTGCCGACGTGGACCGCCGGTTCGAAGCCGGGCACCGTGCACGAGAAGTCCACCGGCAGTCCGGCCAGCTGCGGGTCCCGGCGCGCCGCGGAGCGGCCCGAGCACACGCCCGCCCAGGTGGCCTGCGCGCCGATTCCGGCCGCGGTGATCAGCCCGAGCCCGGTGACCGCGACCGCGGTCATGACGCCGAGGCGGCCACCCGCGCGCCGATCAGCTCGGCGGCCTTGGCGATCGTGTCGCGCGGGGTGGCGGCGTCGTCGTCGATCTGCACGCCGAGCTCGGCCTGGACGACCAGCAGCAGCTCGACCATGAACAGCGAGTCGATGTCCAGATCCTCGAACGTGGCCTGCGGCGTGATCTTCGCCGGGTCGACGTCGAACCGGTGCACCAGCAGGTCGACCAGCGCGTCGTAAGAGTTCGCCATCGGGCGCTCCTTCGTGTCGGGTGGTGGTTCGTGAGGCGTCACGGCGCGGCGAGCCGGGGCCAGGTCAACGTGACCGATCCCCAGGTCAAGCCGCCGCCGAAGGCGGTGAGCAGTACGCGTTGCCCGGCGTGCAGCGAGCCCTCCTCATGGGCCTGGTGCAGGGCCAGCGGGATGGAGGCGGCGGCCGTGTTGCCGACCAGCGCGATGTTGCTGACGACGCGCTGCGGATCGATGCCGAGCAGGTCGGCGAGGCGGTCGAGGATGCGTTGGTTGGCCTGGTGGCACACGAGGCGGTCCAGGTCGGTGTGCCGCCAGCCCGCCTGTTCGAGCGCCGTGCGCACGGAGCGTTCCATGCGCTGCACCGCGTGGCGGAACACCTCCCGGCCTGCCATCGTGAAGTACTGGTCGTCAGGGTCGCCCGCGCTCGCCGCGAGCCGTTGCTGCGAGCCGCCGGCGCGTACCGTGATCAGGTCCCTGCCCTCGCCGTCGCTGCCGAGGTCGAACGCTCCGAGGGCGCCCGGCTCACCGTGCTTCCCGGCGCGCAGCAGCACCGCGCCCGCGCCGTCGCCGAAGAGGGCGAAGGTGGTGCGGTCGTGCGGGTTGAGGATGCTGGAGTAGGTGTCCGCGCCGATGACCAGGACTCGGTCGGCGGCCTCGGCGGCGATCAGGCCGGCGGCTGTCGCCAGGGCGTAGACGAATCCGGTGCACACCGCCGCGACGTCGAAGGCCGCGGCCCCGGAGAGCCCGAGTCTGCTGGCCACGAACGGCGCAGTGGCCGGGCACGGCCGGTCGGGCGTGGTGGTGGCCACCACGACGGCGTCGGCCCCACCCTGGCCGGAGGACTTGAGCGCACCGCGCCCGGCCTCGACCGCGAGGTCCGAGGTGGCGGTGCCCGGCGCGGCGAAGTGCCGTTGCCGGATGCCCGTGCGGGTGCGGATCCACTCGTCCGTGCTGTTCGCGGTGGCGGGCAACTGCTCGTTGGTCACCACGCGCTCAGGCAGCGCGCTGCCGAGTCCGGCGAGGACGGCGGCCCGGCTCACAGGGCGCCGCCCTTCGGACGGGCGCGGCGAGGTAGGGCCACAGTAGCTACTCCTCCGTCTGGCGGGGCTGCGGCGACCAGTCTGTTTCCGTGCGCTGACCGTGCGCTGACCGATGACTGACCGTCGGGGACCGGATCGGGTGGTTCAACGGCCGGTCAGCGACTGGTCAGACCCGGTTGCGAGGATGCGGTGGGTCGCAGCCCTTTGATGCGAGCCGCGCGAGGCCGGTCGACACGCTCGTGACGACCGGCCAGGGAAAGGCGCTCGACGCCTGAACTGCGACGGGTTCGGGGCGCATTCCGCCTTGTACGGCAGCGAAAGCCGGCGATGGTCCTGCGGCGAAGGAAGGAACCCGTCGATCCATCAGGGTGCGGTGATGACCCGGCGCGGCCGGGCCGGAGCGGCGGCGCGCAGCCGCGCCGTCAGTACGCTGCGATGCGCTGGCCGACCTGCTGCGACCATACGGCGGCCGTCGATTCCAGCCGTGGGTCCTGGGAGAGAATCTCGGCGTATCGGTGCTTGAGCCGGTCGCTGGGCTCCAGGCCGAGTTCCTCGTCGAGCCGCGCGCGCAGCCGGTGGAACAGGTCCAGCGCGTCGCTGTGCCGGCCTACGCGGTAAAGAGCGAGCATCAGCTGCTCGTAGAAGCGCTCATGCAGCGGGTGGTGGGCTACCAGCTGACTGAGATCCGCGATCGCCTGCCGGTTGTCTCCCACGGCGAGGCGGGCGCTGACGATGTCCTCCCAGACGGTCAGGCGCCGCTCGTCGAACAGCGTTGCGGCACTGCGGCAGCGCAACCCGTCGCCCGCGTCCAGCAGGGCAGGTCCGCGCCACAGGCGCAGCGCCTCTTGAAGCAGCTCGAGCGCGCGGTCCGCGTCGCAGTGCAGCAGCGCCGCGCCGCGAGCGGCCAGATCGAGGAAACGGTTTCCGTCGACGTGCTCCGGCGGGATGTCGAGCAGGTACCCGTTGCCCACCGCGCGCAGCACGGTCAGGCCGGGTCCCTGCCCTGTCTTCCCGTCGAGCACCCGCCGCACCCTGGTGGCCTGCGCCTGCAACGCATTGCGCACGTTGCCGAGCGGTTGGCCGCACCATAGCTCGTCGGCGAGATCGACGTGTGAGATCGCACGGCCGGCGTCAAGGGCGAGCGTCGCGAGCATCGCGCGCACCTTGTTCGCGCGGATTCCCCGGCAACACCCTTCCACCCTGACGGCGACCGTACCAAGTATGTCGATGAACACGACACTCCCAAGAACTAGCTGATATTCCCTTTCCTGTGGCCGAACCTCCGGCGGCGGCCGGAATCAGACAACGGTATGATCTTTTCCCCGTTGTTCCTCGACCGAGGCACAGCTCGAACTCTTGCACGCTGCAATGTTAGTGTCAAGGTCATCCGTCGGTAGAACGGTCAACCACCATCCGACCGGTCAGTATGCTGTCTGAGCACTACGAATTCCGTGGTGCTCGGAGATTACAATCAGCGTCCTTATCTTGCACTATCGTACCGAGTTCGCCGGAGTTAGGTGCTCCTAATGCGGCTGCGGGCGTCGTTTTCTTCAACGACCGTTCGGTAAACCGTCACGAAAACAACAGCCGCCCGGCACATGAATCCGAACGGCTGTTCATTTTCGCTCCGGCACAAGGCGGACCGAAAAAGGGATACCGGTGGGCCGCAGTCGCGTCGCGTTATGCGGCGGCGTATCCCGGTTCGATGCGTTCTCCAGCGCACTCGTCGACCACGACCGCCATCCGCTCGAAGGCGTCGACGAGTTGCCCGAACACGGCGCTCTTCATGTCCCGCGCGAACAGCTCCCGGTCTCGCACCGTGATGACTTCGAAGTAGTGCACCGGTGCCGTCGTGTCCGTGGTCACGCGCTGAACGCTGAAGGAGACGACGCTGGCCAGCTCGGGGCAGGCCGCGTAGTCGCGTTCGCGTACCCAGGTCTCGAACTGCTCAGGAGCGACTCCGGGCCGCAGCCGTATGCGATGCACGATGATGTCCACGAGGCTCCTCGCTAGGGGTCGGGCGTTGTGCGGGGCGCGGGGCTCCCAGGCCGAGCGCCCGGGCCACGTTGTTGCGCTGGATTTCGTTGGTGCCTGAGAAGATCCGGGAGGGCAACGCGTCGCGCAGCAGTCGCTCGGCCTCACCGTCGAGCACCCCCAGAGCGCCGCGTATCTGTATCGCGTCCATGCCGCACTGCACCGCCGCCTCGCTGACCGCCAGCTTCGCGAGCGCGGGCGCGATGTCGTCCTCGTCGCCGGCGTCGAGGCCGCGGGCGGCCTGCTGAAGCAGAAGGCGCGCGCTGCGCAGTCGCAGCTCCATGTCGACGATTCGGTGACTGATCGCCTGGAAGCTGCCGATCGGGACGCCGAACTGCTCGCGTTGCCGCGCGTACTGGACGGTCGTGTCCAGTACGCGCCGCATCGCGCCGAGGTAGATCGCGAAGAGGCAGGTGCGCTCCCAGCGCATGGACAGGGAGAACACTCCGGCGCCGGCTCCCTCGGGCCCGAGCAGGTCGGACGCGGGAACCACGCACTCGTCGAGGTAGATGTCTGCTGTCGGCGAGCCGTGCAGGCCCACCTTCCGATAGGGCTGGCCGACCTGGACCCCGGGCGCGTCCGCGCGAACCAGGAACGAACTGAGGCCGAAGAAGCCGCCGCCGGCCCGGGTGGCGGCCTGAATCAGCAGCACGTCTGCGACGGGCGCATTGGTGGCGAAGCACTTGGTGCCCGACAGCGCGAAAGTCTCACCGCGGTGTTCCGCGCGCGTGGTCAGATGCAGCGCGTCGGATCCGGCGTCCGGTTCGGTGACGGCGTGGGCCGCGACGTGTTCGCCGGAGCACAGTGCGGGCAGCCAGCGGCGTTTCTGCTCCTCGGTGCCGAAGTGGACGATCGGCATGAGGCAGGCGAAGAGGTGGGCTGCGCAGGAGAAGGCGAAGCCGGTGTCCTGGCAGCCGTATCCGAATGCTTCCATGACGGCGCTCGTCGCGGTCGCATTCAGGCCGGCTCCTCCGTAGGACGTCGGGACGCAGGCGCCGAGGACGCCCTGTTGCCCCGTCATGCGCCAGCGGCGGCGGAAGTCGGCGTGGCTCTCGGGAGTGCCGCTCAGCTTGCTCTCGGCGAAGCCGCGCACCGCCCGGCACAGTTCGTCGACATCCGTGTCCGCAACGGCGTCGGTTGCGACAGTGTTTATTGCAAGCGCGTCTATTGCAGGTGTGTCTGTTGTAACCGTGTCCGTGTACGAGGTCATCGGATCGCGCCTCCGGGTTCTTCGATCAGCAGGTGGTAGTTGATGCCGCCGGTGCCGAAGCTGCTGACGGCGGCGCGGCGCGGCCGGTCTGGCGGGCTGGTCCACGGCTGGGGACGGCGCGGTATCTCGGCCGGGATGGCGTGCAGATCGATCGCCGGGTTCAGCTCGCCCTCACCTGCGGTGGGCGGGTACGTTGCCGTGCGTACCGCGTACAGGGCGCGTAGCAAGCCGGCGCCGCCGGCCGCAGCGAAGGTGTGGCCGAAGGCTGCCTTCGCGGTGCCGATGCGCAGTGGCTCCTCGCGGGAGGTCTTGCCGTAGACCTGGGTGGTCGCGTCGATCTCGACGCGATCGCCGACGCGGGTGCCGGTGCCGTGCGCTTCGAGGTATCCGACCGCGTCGGGGCCGAAGTCGACCTGCCCGAAAGCCTCGCGCATTGCGCGCGCCTGGCCGTCGGCGTCCGGGGCGATCAGGGATTTGGCGTCGTTGGAGGCGCCGACACCGCGGATGAGGCCGAGTATCCGCTCGCCTTCGCGTGTGCAGTCTTCCTCGCGCTTGAGCAGGAACAGCGCGCAGCCGTCGCCGGGAGTGAATCCGTCGGCGCCGGCTGCGAACGGCGTGATGCGGGTCGGCGACAGCAGCCCGAGGGCGGAACAGAGAACCAGGTCGCGCTCGTTGCAGGGCAATTCGACGCCGCCGGCTATCGCGTAGTCGGCGCTTCCGGTTCGCAGGGCACTGATGGCCATGTCCACCGCGGCCAGCGCCGAGGCGCAGGCTGCCTCGACGGCCACCGGGACGGCGCTGAGGCGGAATTCGTTGGCGATGAGTGCGGCCGCACCGCTGGCCAGATATCCGTCGAGCGTGACCGGTCCGAGTACCTCGTCGGCGGTGGCGAAGCGCTCGCGGGCCAGTTTGACTACGGCGTCGCGGTCCTCTGCGGTCAGGTGGCGCAGCGCGGCGAGCTCTTTGACAGCCTGCTCGATCTCTGGGAGGGCGAGCTGTGCGTTTAGTCGCCGTTCGCGGGAGAGGCTCAGCGAGCTGCCGATGGCGATCAGCCCTCTGCCACGCAGGTCGGCCGGTCTGGTGTGGCAGGAGGCGAAAAGTTGATCGGCGACGTCCAGGATGAGCCGCTGGGCCGGGTCCATGGCCGCGTAGCGCCGGGGAATGATGTGAAGGCCGGGCGGTGGCTGCTTGGGGGGAGGCAGGGCGGCGCCGAGCTCGGTGTACGTCTGCGCCAGGCCGGTGCTGCCGGGCCGGAAGTAGAGCTCTCGGTCGAGTAGTTCGGCGGGCAGCGGTCTGATGCGATCGTCCGCGTGCAGCGAAGTGCGCCAGAAGTCGTCGGCGGTGCGTCTGTCGGCGAAGCTTCCGGCCGCGGCGAGGATTGCGACGGGCTGCGACCTTCTTCCTGCCACAGCGGCCGGGATCGCGGCTGCGCCGGACGCGGCGGCTTTCGGCACGTGTTCGTCGAGCAGCAGGTAGCACACGGTGCCGGTCAGCGAGGAGCCGACGACCGCGGCGCGGCGCGGCAAGTCGGCTTCTGGACACAACCAGGGCTCGGTCGTTCGCGTGAAGCGGAACGCGGTGCCGGACAAGTCCAGCGGATCGGCTTTCGGGCAGGCGGCCTGCGCGGGCAGGTGCCGGTGGTGCAGCGCGAGCGCCGCCTTGGTGACCGCGGCCAGGCCGGCGGCGCAGATCGTGTGACCGAGCCGGTCCTGCGCGCTGCCCAAGGCGATTGAGCCGGGCAGCCGGTGCGCGAACAGCGCGCCGAGCGCGTCGAGGTCGGCGCGGGCGACTGGCGCCATGCTCGCGGCGGCACTCTCGACGTATTGCACCGCGGTCGGCGGCACCGCGGCGGAGTGGTGCGCGGCCGCGGCGGCTTGGAGTCGGTGCGAAGTCGAGGGCGAATACCGGAAGACTCCCGGCCTGGCGTGGTGGACTAGTGTGCAGTCGCGGATCAGAGCATAGATTCGGTCTTGGGAGCGCTGTGCGCCCGACAGCGGCTTGAGCAGCAGAGCGCTGACACCTTCGCCAGGCCGCAGACCGTATCCGTCGGCGGCGAACGGATGGGCGTCGGGTTGCAGCAAGCCTTTCGCGTCGAGCGCCCTCTCGAGCAGTGCGCCCTCCCGCCGTTGTCCGGCGGCGACGAGCACGGCGTCCGCGTGGCCTGCTCGCAGGCTGTCGACCGCGGCCGCGAGGGCGACGAAGGAGCCGGCGTCCGCCGATTCGATGCTCACGGTCCGGCCATGCAGCTTGAACGCCGCGGCGATCCGCGCCGGGATGCTGCTCGGCATCTCGCCGACGCGGTCGTGCGGTGATCCGCCGAGCCGACCGGTGAGCAGCGCGCGCAGTTCGTCCGCCGCCTCGCGCGCGCCGGCTGCCGAGAGCGCGCCGTCAGGCGCGGCGAGTGCGGCTTCCAGATCGCGGGTGTAGCGGACGGCCTCGACGCGCAGCGCGTTGGCCAGTTGGCGATCGAGTCCGAAACTGGTGGCGCACACCACGTCGGTGCGTCCGCCGAGCGGTGAGCGCGGATCATGTCCCGCGTCCACGAGGCACTGCGCGGCCGCTTCGAGCATGAGCAGTTGCATGCGGTTGAGCGAGCCGCGCTGGGCCGGCGGGATGCCGAAGCGGGCCACGTCGATGTCGAGGTCGTCCAGGCCCGAAGCCGCGACGCCGCCCTGCGAGCAACTGCACGGCGGCGTGCTTCGGCGCATGAGTTCCCAGTACTCTGCTACGCCCCGGGCGTGCGGGTACAGTGCCGCGATGCCGACGATCGCGATCGGTTCGGCGGCGCGGGCGCGGGCCTGTCGGCTGGTCTGCGGCTCGGAGTGCATGGACTGGCGACTCCTGCTGTCGGGTGCCTAAGCGGCGGGCTTGGCGTCGGCCGCGGCGAGGTTCGCGGCCTCGCGGACCGAATCCGGGGTCTGCATTACCTCGAGGCCGCCGCCGAGGCCGGAGACCAGCCGGATGAAGTCGGCCCGCTCCTCGAGCTCGCGGACCGGGTCGATCAGTTCCTGGGCGCGCGACCAGTAGTCGACGCGCTGGCGGCGGGCGTCGTAGAAGTACCGGACGAAGGAGACCACCGTGTCGAAGAAGTCGCGGTAGCTGTGCTCGTATCCCTTCTGGTATTCCGCCTCGCGCTCCGGGTCGTCGAGGATGGCGCCGGTCGTGGCCGCCGCGACGGAGGCGCTCTTGAGCGCGAGCATCACGCCGGTGGAGAAGAGCGGATCCACGAAGGCCGCCGCGTCGCCGATCATCAGGTAGCCGGGGCCGCAGAAGCGGGTGGCCGCGTACGACCAGTCCTTCGTCACCCGGAAGTCGCAGATCCGCGAGGCGCCTTCCAGCAGCCGCTTGGCCTCCTTGGTGGCCTCGAAGTTGCGGGTGAAGTACTGCTCGGGGGTCAGGCCCGACTGCACGAACAGGTCGTTCGGGCCGACGAATCCGACGCTGCGGGTGCCGTCGGAGAACGGGATGACCCAGACCCAGCCGTTGCCGTGGTACTCGGTCAGGATGTTGCCGCGGTCGGTGCCGGGGAAGTGCACTCCGCCTTGGAAGTAGCTCCACACGGCGATGTTGCGCAGGTCCTCGTGCCAGTCGATCAGATTCTCCCGATGGGCGAGCAGCTTCGCCTGGCCGGAGGCGTCGATGACGTACCGCGCGTGCGCCTCTGTGACAGTGCCCTGACGTCCTAGCCGGTAACGCACGCCGGTGCAGCGCTCGCCGTCGAACAACGGCTCGGTGACCGTCGCCTCCTCGATCACGGTGGCTCCGAGCACGCGGGCCTGGGTGAGCAGCACGTTGTCGAATTCGGCGCGCTTGACTTCGTAGGCGTACTCGATCGGCCCGACCTCGGCGAAGCGGATCGTCCACAGGTCGCGCTCGGCGCCCCAGCGCAGCGTGGTGCCGTACTTGCGCAGGTATCCGGCTTCGAGGACGTCGCGCACGCCGAGCTCCTCGAGAACCGGGATGGCGCCCGGGACGAGGGATTCGCCGACGTGGTAGCGGGGGAACTTCTCCTTTTCCAGGACCAGCACGCTGCGCCCTGCCTTGGCCAGCAGGCCGGCCGCGGCCGAGCCGGCCGGGCCGCCGCCGATCACAATGACGTCGTAGTCGTTTGCCATGACGAGCTCCTGAGGTATCGGGACGTAGGCGGATCGGGCGCGGCAGGCCGCAGCGGCTGCGCGGGGCCGGAGGTGATTGCTGGGGCCGAATCAGTCTCGTGCGAAGCGCTGACGGATCGCTGACCGCGGATTGACGCGGTCCAGGCGGTCCTGCGGCCGCGCAGAATCCGCCGGCGGGTGCGAGCGGGGAGGTTCCGCACCCGCCGACGGGGCTCGAGGTGCCGATCAGTGCGCGGGGGCTGCGGCCGTAGTCTGCTCGATGTCGTGTGATGAGCCGTTGGTGCTGTTAGCGCCGTTCATGTTGTTGACGCCGTTGGTGCTGCTAGCGCCGTTCACGTTGTTGACGCCGTTGGTGGCGTGAGCATCGGTGGCGCTGTTCTTGCCGTTAGCACCGTTGGTGCGGTTGGACGAGCCGTTGCCGTTGGTCGTCGCGGCGGCCTCTTGCAGCAGCCTGGTCCGCATGGAGACGTACTTGGCGTTCAGTTCGTCCACCGGGATGAACTTGCTGACGCCGCGTCCGCTGACCTTCGGCTCCTGGCCGAGCAGCACGCGCACGTCCTGGGGGTCCTGGACCCACTTTTCCATGTACAGCGAAAGACGCGGCACGAGGCGGCGTAGGCGCTCGGAGCGCAGCACGCCCTTGAGCCGGGGGAACTCGTACCAGCGCAGGAAGATCTCGGTGTGCTCGTCGTCGATGGGCGCGAACCAGGCGGTGACCTCGAACTGTTTGCTGGCGATGTGCGACATCGAGGGGAAGGTGAAGGTCACGTCGTAGTGGTTGGTGTTGGTCGGGTCCTCCTCCTCGACGTGGTCGAAGGAGTAACGCAGGGTCTGCCCGTCGACCTCCAGGTGGCTGTTCTCGACCTTGGTGGCGGCCAGGTAGCGTTCCCGGCCGTCGAGGCCGAACTTGCGCAGCGTGCCGTAGAGGAACAGGTAGTCCACGTAGTTGAACCAGTGGTCCCGGTGCACGTAGGTGACGTGGTAGAACTCGAGGACGCTCTCGATGTAGCGGGTGTAGTGCACCGGACGGGTCCAGTGCATGGTCGCGTGCAGGCCCGGGTGGTCGGCCACCTCGGGCGGGATCTGCACGTCGGGCAGTTCGTTCTCCGGGCGCTCGTCGCCCCACCAGAGCCAGATCAGCCCGTTCTGTTCGCGCACCGGGTAGCGCGCGATCGAGAGCGCGGCCGGTATGCGCGCGTCGGAGCCGAGCGCGGGGATGGCCACGCAGTTGCCCTCCGGGCCGTACCGGAAGCCGTGGTAGCGACATTCCACCGAGTTGCCTTTGAGCCGGCCGTCGCCGAGATTCGCGCCCTTGTGCGGGCAGCGGGCGTCCTGGCAGACCAGGTTGCCGTCGATGTCGCGCCACAGCACCAGGTTCTGGCCCATCCTGCGCACGCCGGTCGGCTTGTCGTTGGTCACGTCCTCAGGCAGCAGGATCGGGTACCACTGGTTGGGAATCATGGGGTCTCTCTCCGTCCCGCCCCGCCCACGTCGGGGCGGGGCGTCGTAGCGGTCGCGCCGCGCGGTGAATCAGGCTTCGATGATTTCGACGAGGCCGGCGTCGCCGTCGATGGTGACCAGGTCGCCGGTGTTGATGCGCTGGGTGGCGTGCTTGGTGTTGACCACTGAGGGCACGTTGAACTCGCGCGAGACGATCGAGCTGTGCGAGAGCATCGAGCCGATGTCGGTGACCACGCCGCCGGCGATGGCGAACAGCGGAGTCCAGGACGCGTCGGTGTAACGGGTGACCAGGATCTCCCCCGGCTGGAACTCATCGGCCTGCCAGACCAGGTCCTCGATGATGCGGGCGCGCCCGGTGACCCGGCCCGGGCTGGCGCCGAGCCCGATCAGCTGCGGACCGTCCGCGGCCGGGCGCGCCTGCTCGGCCGGGTCGTATTCGCCGATGAACGACAGGGGCGGTTCCGGCAGCCGCTTGTAGTGCTCGTATACCCGCCGGGTCTCGTCGATCGCGGCGCGGTCGAACACCTCGCGGGCCGGGGCGCCGCTGGCCAGGTAGGTGCGGATGTCGTCGAACTCGAGGAAGGCGACCTCCTCGACGGTGTAGAGGGCGCCTTCCTCGATCAACCGCCGTGCGACCTCGTAGATGACGTTGCGGATCAACCAGAGCGAGGTGACCATCGACATGCGCGCGGTTTCACGCAGTTCGCTGCAGTTGGCGTACAACGCGATGATCTTCTCGAGCATGGTGCGCTTGACGCGCGGCAGCGTGCGCAGGACGGCGGCGGCGTCCTCCTCTCCCCCGCCGCGGTTGCGCTTGAGGATGTCGTCGATGGACATCCCGTCCTCGGCATAACGGCGGACCATCTGGAAGATGTAGGAGGGGTCGTCGATCCAGCGCGGATGGGTCAGCTCCATCTCCTGCTGGCTGCGGGTGCCGTTCGCGCGCAGGAACGGCTCCATGTGCCGGTCCCAGAACACCGCGCCGTCTTTGTCCTCACGCAACGCGGCCTCGATGTGCTCAAGCGGGCTCTCGCGGATGATCTTCATCACGCGCGGGCGCTGCTTGGCGGCCTGCGCCACGGTCCACATCTCGCGCGCCGAGGCCACGGTGCGCAGGTTCGACATATCGGTCTTGACGCGGTTCTGTAGATTCGCGCCCGCGCTGCCGAGCCATTTCGCGCACAGCTCGGTCATCAGGCCGTAGGCGCCGAACGCGTTGATGTAGTACGGCATGTAGCCGACGTGCATGTCGTGGTAGTGCTCGAGATAGCGCTCCAGCTCGGTGTGCAGTTCGAGCCGGGTCAGCCGCGACAGGTCGATGCCGCGCGCGCGGTCGAATTCGAAGAGCCGTGAGGCGACCAGCTGCTTGCAGCGCTGCTTCATGCGCACCAGTTCGGTGGCGGTGTGCTTGATCCAGAAGGCGGTGGACTTCGCGTCCTCGATGCCGCCGGGGAAGGTCCCGTACGGGTTGCGATAGTTGGCGAGATCTACTTCCTCGCTGACGAATCGCGCCGTGAAGTGCCGCTGGTCGCGGGTCGGGAGGCACTGGCCGAGCAGGTAGGAGGTGTAGGAGACGTTGAGGTACACGTGGCCGTTGAGGTACCCCATGTATCCGACGTAGTCGCCGGTGTCGCGCACGCCTACCGCCGCGGCGCAGTGCCCGTGCACGTACTTCTGGTGGTAGCGCGCGAAGCTGAGGCCTAGTGGCGTCATCTGGCCGACGAAGATCTCGCCGATGTCCATGCGCGACCACAGTGCGCCGTGTTGTATGGCGTCGGGCTGGCGGTGCAGGAAGGGGCTGCGGGCCAGCGCCGCGACGGGCTTGGTGGTGATGGGCCGGGCTTGCAGCAGGTATAGCTGCCCATCGCTGAGAGACCATTCGATGTCTTGTTCGTCGCCGTAGTGCGAGCGCACGCGCAGGGCCAGGGAACACAGGTCGCGCAGTTGCGCGCGGGTGAGGCAGGGAGCGGTGCGGGCGGCGCCGTCGACCTTGATCATGCCGATGCGGCCGGGTTCGATCGGCGCGCATTTGGTGACCTTGTAGCGGATGCGCTCGTCGACCGGCTCCATGGTGCGGTCGTCGAGGGCGAAGAAGTCGCTGGAAACCCGTCCGGACACCAGCCCTTCGCCCAGACCGTGGCAGGCTTCGACGATCATCCGGTGCGGCTGCGGGCTGACCGGGTCCGCGGTGAACAGCACCCCGCTCACCTCGGCTCGCACCATTTCCTGCACCAGCACCGCGATCGACTCTGCGTCCCGGCCGGCCGCGCGGTAGGAAGCGGCGCGCGGTGACCACAGCGAGGCCCAGCACGTCTTGACCGCTTCGAGTAGCGCCTCGTCGCCGGCCACGTCGAGCACGGTGTCGTGCTGGCCGGCGAAGGACTGGGTCGCGGAGTCCTCCTTGCGGGCGGAGGAGCGCACGGCGACGCGCGGGCTGCCCAGCTGCGCATAGGCGGTGGTGATCAGGTCCGCGAGCGGCTTCGGGATCGCCGTGTCGGCGATCGCGCTGCGGGCGTCGGCCGGATCCATCGCGTGGATCTTTCCGGCGAGGCCGGTGTCCGCGAGGTATTGGTCGAACAGCTCGGTGGTGATGCAGAAGGCGGGTGGCACGGGCAGCCCGGCGGCGGTCATTTCGGCCAGGCGCGCGGCTTTGCCGCCCAACAGCGCGGTGTCGGCCGCGGCCGCTTCAGGTCCGGACGCGTCTTTCAGCGTGGCGATCAAGCGGGCGCCAGTGGGGGCAGTGGTGCTCGCGGCCTTGGTGCTCGCGATAGTGCGTGGTGACATGGTGGGCGCTCCTGCGGTCAGGACAGCGGGGCGTGGGGGTTGGTGCCGGTGAAGGCGCGGAACTGTTCGCCGGGCACGATCCGCCGGGCCTGCGCGTCGAGGAAACCGGCCTGCGTGAACTGTTCGACGAGCTCGTCCGCGGCCGGAAGGGGACCTCCGAAGTCGGCGTACTCGAACCAGAGGTTGAGCAGGTCGAGGCCGACGTGGCCGCCCTTGCACGAGGTGGTCAGCAGCAGCTTGCCGCCGGGGGCGAGCAGGCGCCGGGCGCGCTCCAGGATCGCCACCCGCTCGGCGGGAGCGAAGTAGTAGATGTTGTTGTGCATGGTCACCAGGTCGAACTGCGGCTCGAGCTGCAGGGTGCGCAGGTCGCCGGTGCGCACTTCCACCCGGTCGGTCAGGCCCCACTCGGCGATGTTCTTCGCGGCCTGGCGGGCGACCTCGTCCTGCAGGTCGATGGCGAGGGCGGTCAGCCGGGGGTTGAGGGAGGCCGCGTAGCGCACGTAGGTGCCGCTGCCGCAGCCGATCTCCAGGAGGCGGACGGGGTATTCGCGTTCGAGGGTGGCGTCGATGGCGGCCTCGACGAGCGGCTCGACGACGCGGGTGGAGCGGGCGATGACGCTGCCGTCTTGGTCGGCCATGGTGAAGCGCTGTCCGGCGCGCAGCATCTGCGGGGCGTTGAGCAGCACGGGTACGTGGGTTTGCATGATCTCTTCGAGCGCGGCGGCCAAGGCGTCGTGCTTCATCCGGGCCAGCAGTTTGGCGCTGCGGCTCTTGAGCCGGTAGCAGCCCTCGTGCTTGTCGAATTCGCCGAGGCGGACGCCCACCTCCAGCCAGGCGCGCAGCCGCCGCTTGTCCTCCTTGCCCTCGACGCCGAGCTTGATCGCGAGCGTCTCCAGGTCGCACGGACGCACCGCCATCCAGCGCAGCAGGCCGTTGCCCGCTGCGGAGGCGAGGAACGTGGCCCGGTACAGCGGGGTGACGAAGCGCTTGGACAGCGCGAGCAGGAGCGGGACCTGCGGCGTTGTCAGGACCTTGCCGAGCGTGGCGGCTTGGGCGACCGCGCGGGGCGCGCGATTGCGGGTGGTTCCGGCGACATGCAGCGTCGTCATGAGGGGTTCCTTCCGGAGGGGCCGGCGGGTTCGCCGGTGTGCGCGTGGACGAGCGCGTCCAGGTCCCGGCGCAGCTGGGTGAGGAGCAGCGAGCGGGCGGGGCCGGTCAGATAGAAGTGGTTGCCGGGAAAGTCCCGGCGCAGCAGCGAACCGGTGGTGTGCTCGCGCCAGGCCTCGACCTGCGCGGCGGTGGCGATCGGGTCGTGGGTGGCGCACAGCGCGGTCATCGGGCAGCGCAACGGGGGCCGCGGGGTCCAGCGGTAGCGGTCGCACACGGTCAAGTCCGCGCGCAGCACCGGCAGGCGCCGCTCGAGATAGGCCTCGCCGCTCTGCTCGTCGGGGCCGAGGCCGCCCAGATCCCGGACCAGGTCGCGCAGCTGCGGGTCGGCGAGCAGGTGGTCGGCCCGGTCGCCGTAGAGGTGCGGGGCCTTGCTGCCGGAGACGAAAAGGTGTGCGGGCTCCGCGAAGCCGCGCCGACGTAGTTCGCAGGCCACTTCGTAGGCGACGAGCGCTCCCATGCTGTGGCCGAACAGCGCGTACCGCTCGGCCAGGCCGCGTGCCGCGATCGCTGCGGCCAGCTGCTCGGCGAGTGGCCGCATCGAGGTGTATGGCTGTTCTCGAATACGCAGACCGCGTCCGGGCAACAGGACGGGGACCACTGCGACGGCGGAGCCGAGCGCTGCGCTCCAATCGCGGAAGATCGACGGGGTGCCGCCCGCGTAGGGCAGGCAGATCAGGCGCAGCGGTGCGGCGGGATCGGGCGTCGCACTGACGTCCGGGAACCAGGCGTCGACGTCCGCGGTTGGGGTTCGCGTGAGTGCGGGCCCCGGTTCCTGCGGGCGCGGTGGCCGGTCGGTCAGCAGCATGGATCCGAATCCTGTTCCCGAATAGGCGCTAGCGGGCAACGTGCCTGCGGCCCTCGGCCGAGTCGAGCCAGGCGAGGGTCAGGCGCATGCCCTCCTCGAAGCTGGTCTCGCTCTTGAAGCCGAAGTCTTCTCGGGCGCGGTCGATCGGATAGGACTGGTCGCGGTCCAGCAGCCGCACGGCGTGCCGGGTGAGCACCGGCCGGGCGCTGATGCGCAGCGCGCCGTAGACCTTCTCCGAGACCGTGGCCACGCCGGTGGCCAGCGGTCCCGGCAGGTTGACCGACGGGGCCTTGGCGCCTATGCCGCGCGCCAGCGCCTCGATGTATTCGCGCCAGGTGGTGAGTTCCGCGTCGCGCAGGTTGTACGCTCGGCCGATCGTGTCAGGGCTCGTGCACGCGGCGATGATGGCGTCCGCGGCGTTGCCGACGTAGAGCAGTCCGGCCGGGACCCGGCCGCCGCCGATGTAGACCATCTGCTTCTTGAGCAGCAGGTTGGCGATCTCGATGACGAAGTCCTTGCTGCGCGGGCCGTAGACCGACACCGGCCGCACGATCGTCAGCGGCAGACCAGCGCGCGCCGCCGCCTCACGTACTGCCCGCTCCCCCATCACCTTGCTGCGGTTGTAGGGCAGGCCGATGTCCCGCGGTTCAGTACTCTCGTCGCAAGGGATCACCGGGTAGCCGTAGACGTCCGTGGTGCTCAGGTGCAGGAAGCGCTCCACAGTGCCGGCTTGTGCAGCGGCGTTGACGAGGTTCACGCAGCCGTCGACGTTGACGGAGCGGAACTCCTCCCAGGGGCCCCAGTCGGCCGACTTGCCGGTGCAGTTGTACACGTAACGCACACCCTCGGCGGCGCGGCGCAGGCTCTCGGGATCGTCGAGGCTGCCGGTGGCCAGTTCGATCGGCAGTCCGGCCAGGGCGGTGTGGTCGCTGCGGCGGCGGACCAGGGCCCGTACCCGGTAGCCGTGGTCGGCGAGCCGGCGCACGAGGTGGCCGCCGATGAATCCGCTGGCTCCCGCGACGAGCACTTCCGCGCTGCCGCGGGCGCCGTTGCCGCGCTCGGTGCGCACTTCGGGCACGGCCTGGGCCGACGCGGTGCCGTCACGCCCGGTGCCGGTGCCTGTGCCTATGCCGTTGCCGGTGCGGGGTGATGAGGGTTGTGTCGGCCGCTCATCGGCCGAGTACTCGTCCATGGCCTGTCCCAGAAGATCGAGGGAGTGATCGAGGTCTGCTTCGGTGTGATCGGTGTTGATGAAGAAGCGCAGCCGGCATTTGTCGCGGTCGACCGCGGGATAGCCGATCGGCATGACATTCACGCCCGCCGTGTGCAGGGTGTTGGAGATCGCCATAGCGCGCTCCCAGTCGCCCAGGATGATCGGGACGACGGCGGAGGCCCGGGAGACTCCGATGTCCATGCCGCGGTCGCGGGCCGCCGTGCGGAAGTACTCCGCCAGGCGCTGGACGTTGGCAACGCGGTGCGGTTCGTCCTGGATGACGCGCAGGGCTTCGAGCGCCGCAGCCGCGTTGGCCGGCGAGATGCCGGTGCTGAAGATGTAGAGCGGCGTGGTGAACTTCAGGTATCGGATGATCTGTTCGTTCGCCGCGATGTATCCGCCGAGGCTGCCCAGCGCCTTGCTGAGCGTGCCCATCCACAGGTCGACCTGGTCGCGTGGCACGCCGAAGTGCTCGCCGACGCCGCGCCCGGTGCGGCCGAGCACCCCGATGGAGTGCGCCTCGTCGATCATCAGCATGGCGTCGTGGCGCTGCTTGACCTCGATGAAGCGCGGCAGGTCGGGCAGGTCGCCGTCCTGGCTGTAGGCGCCCTCGATGAGTACGACCGCGCGGCGGTGCTGGTCGCGCAAGGTGCCGAGGATGCGGTCGAGCGCCTGCCAGTCGTTGTGCGGGAAGGGGCGGCGCCGGGCGCCCGACAGCATGCTGCCGCGCACGGAACTGTCGTGGATCCAGGCGTCGTGCAGGATCAGGTCCTGCGGGCCGAACAGGTGGCCGACGGTGGCCACGTTGGTCGCGTGGCCTCCGGCGAACACGATGGCCGCGTCGGTGCCGAGGAATGCGGCGATCTCGCTGTCCAGCTCGTGATGCAGCGGGGTTTCGCCACACAGCAACGGGGTGGCCGAGCAGGAGGTGCCGTAGCGCTCGATCGCGTCGAGGGCGGCTTTGCGCACGCGCGGGTGGTGCGAGAGTCCGAGGTAGTTGAAGGCCGAGAAGTTGATCATCTGGTGGCCCTCGACGACGGCCACTGCCGCGTTGAATCCGTCGTGGATGCGGCCGTAGGGATTGGCGCCGCTGGATTCGGCCTGCCGCAGCCGGCCGCGCAGCTCGGCGTATTCCGCCCAGTCCGTGAAGGATCGCTCGCGCTGGACCGGTGCCGCCGGTTCGGGTGAGTGGGTCGGCATCGGTGTCGGCGTTGGCACTGGCGCCGACGCCTGCTGGGGCGGGACGAGCGGAGCCACAGGGTCGCCGAGATCGCGGCCGTTGTTCAGCAGCGCGATCAGCTGAGCGACGGTGGGATCGTCGGGCAGCGCTTCGCGGATCCGGTCAAGCAGGTCCAGATTCCCAGCGGTGACGCGTCGCTGCAGGTCGGTCTTCATCAGCGAGTCGAATCCCAGGTCCATGCCGAGCCGGGCGTTCGGCGGGATCTGATCAGGCGGGAAGCCGCACACCTGGGAGATATGGCCGATGACCTGCTGACGGAGCGCCTCACCGCTTCGGCCTGCCGAGTAACCCGGCGCCGTCGCGATGGCGGCCATCTGGCGTCCCGTCGCCGTCCTCATAGAGTCGGTGAAACGTGGCAGGGCCGGTGCGCTGCCATTGACCTGGTGCGGGATCGCTGCTTGAGGGACCGCTGTTTGCGGGAACTCAGCGCTCGAGGTTCCGGCCGCAGCCTGCGCGGACGCGGTGAACCAGTAGCGCTGCGGTTCCAGCACGGTGCGCGGAAGGGAGACTCGTCGCGGTCGTCGCTCCGCCGGGTCGAGCGCCCCCCAGTCGACCGTCGCGCCGACACAGTGAAGCTGCCCGAGGGAGCGCAACAGCACTTCTGCGTCCTCGGAGCCGCGACGCAACGAGGGCAGCCACAGTGGCGCGCCACCTGTCGCAGCGTCAGATGCAGCGTCGGTTCGAGTTATCGCCCTGCCGAGATTCAGGAGCGTCGGGTGCGGGCCGACTTCGACGAATGCGGTGCAGCCCTGTCGCATCAGCGTTCTGAATCCATCGGCGAAGCGGACGGTTCCGAGCATGTGCTCGACCCAGTAGTCCGCGTCCACGACACCGGCGGCCTGGCCGGTGGCGTCCGACACCCAAGTGATCACGGGCTGGGTGAACCCGATACGCCGCGCCGCGGCGCGCAGCGGGGCGGCTGCCCCCGCCATCAGCTTGGAGTGAAAGGCATGCGAGACGGCGAGCGGCCGAACCGTGACGCCGCGGCTTTCCAGCACGTCCCTGACGGCATTGATCTCGGTGTCGAGCCCCGAAAGCACGATCTGGTCATCCGTGTTGACCGCCGCGATGGCCACGGAGGCGAAGTCGGCGGCGGCTGACTGGATGGTCCCGGCGGGTCCGGCGCAGGCGATCATCGCGCCATCGCCCGGCTGCGCGTCCATGTGCCGTCCGCGCTCGGCAGCCAACGTAAGTGCGTCCTCGAAGGACATCGCTCCGGCGACGCAAGCGGCGGCGAGGGCGCCGATGCTGTGTCCAAGCACTGCGGCTGGCCGCACACCGAGCGAGATCCACAGCTGCGCCATCGCGATCTCGAAGGCGACGAGGGCGGGCTGGCAGTGTCGGGTGCGGCGAAGCTGCTCCGCGCCGTGCGGGCTGAAGTACAGGTCGAGCAGTGAGCGGTCGAGCAGCGGCTTCAGAATCCGCTCCGCTCGGTCGAGCGTGGCGGCAAACTGCGGAAACGATTCGTAGAGAGATCGGCCCATGCCGGCGTACTGGCTGCCTTGTCCGCTGAACAAGAACGCCACCGGCGGGCCGGAATGGAATGCGGCCTCACCC
>Ga0070739_10003271_pt1 | contig 20464 bp, 21 predicted proteins | sample Coa_R1_7_FD_66445 | JGI IMG/M metagenome (GOLD analysis project Ga0070739, IMG submission 66445) | Surface soil microbial communities from Centralia Pennsylvania, which are recovering from an underground coalmine fire - Coalmine... | ecosystem: Environmental > Terrestrial > Soil > Unclassified ... | reverse complement strand
CGTCAGCGACCCGCCTTCCTCGATGTTGCGGGCGGCGCCGAAAAACCGCTTCGGGCGCTGCAGCGCGTTCGCGTCGACGCCGCCGGTCAGCACCTTCCCGGAAGACGGGACGACGGTGTTATAGGCACGCGCCAGGCGGGTGATCGAATCGAGCAGGATGACGACATCGCGCTTGTGCTCGACGAGGCGCTTCGCCTTCTCGATGACCATCTCGGCCACGGAGACATGGCGCACCGCCGGTTCGTCGAAGGTCGAGCTGATGACCTCGCCCTTGACCGAGCGGGCCATGTCGGTGACCTCCTCCGGCCGCTCGTCGATCAGCAGCACGATCAGGTAGACTTCGGGGTGGTTGCGGGCGAGGGCATGCGCGATGTTCTGCAGCATGACCGTCTTGCCCGTGCGCGGCGGCGACACGATCAGCGCCCGCTGCCCCTTGCCGAGCGGCGTGATGAGGTCGAGCACCCGAGTCGTCAGGTCTTTCTTCGTCGGGTCGTCGAGTTCGAGCTCGATCTTCTCTTCCGGGTAGAGCGGCGTCAGATTGTCGAAGTTGATGCGCTGACGCAGCCGGTCTGGCTCCTCGAAATTGATCGAGGTGACCTTCAGCAGCGCGAAATAGCGCTCCCCATCGCGCGGCGAGCGGATCTGGCCTTCGACGGTGTCGCCGGTGCGCAGGCCGAAGCGCCGTACCTGACTCGGGCTGACATAGATGTCGTCCGGCCCCGGCAAGTAATTCGCCTCCGGGGACCGTAAGAAACCGAAGCCGTCGCTCAACACCTCCAACACGCCGTCGCCCGAAATCGGCACGTCGTTCTCGGCAAGCTGCTTTAGAATTGCGAACATCATGTCCTGCTTGCGCAGCGACGAGGCGTTCTCTATTTGCAGTTCTTCGGCAAACGCCAGCAGCTCGGCTGGGGTCTTTTGTTTGAGTTCTTGGAGGTTCATGGGCTTTATCTGATGGAGGCGGAGTTTACCCGTCTTCTGGGCTGCCGCGGGGCACAGGAACCGCGGGCGGTAGGGCGGTGCGAGGAAATTTGGAAGGAGTGAAGGATGCCGTGAACCGGCGCCTGATTTCCTTACCGAATGGAGATATGCAAGTCAAACAAGATTGCAAGAGATGGATATAGAGAGATTCTGTTTCAGAAGGGTTTAACCACGACGAAGATCACGATCGCGATCATCGCAACCGTCGGCAGCTCGTTGACGGCGCGGTAGAAGCGGGCGGAATGGCGGTTGCCGTCGCGGGCGAAGACGCGCCGCCAGTAGGCAAGCTGGTGGTGAAAGAGCACGAGCAGCGCCACCAGCGTCAGCTTTGCCCAGATCCAGCCGCTATGCCAATCGACGACGCCAGGGGTGGCGGCAAGCAGACCGCCGAAGATGACGGTCGCGAACAGCGCCGGCATCATGATGCCGCGGAGCAGCCGCCGCTCCATGATCTTGAACGTCTCGGATTGGCGCGAACCGGCCGGAGCGTCGACGTGATAGACAAAGAGCCGCGGCAGATACAACAGCCCGGCCAGCCAGGCGATGACGCTGATGATGTGGAATGCCTTGATCCAGGGATAGGCCGCGGCCAGCCAGCCGCTCACGACGCCGCCTCGAACTCGCTCGTCCGGATCGCCGGTTCCCCCCGCGCCAGCGCTGCGAGCGCGGCAATAAAGTTCGGCTCCGTTCCGACGGTCGGCGCCCGGTCATAGGCGGGGACGCCGCATTCTGCCGCAAGCCGCCGATAGTCGTGGTCGAGCTCGACCAGCGTCTCGGAATGTTCGGACACGAAGGAAATGGGCGCCACGACCAGGGCCGTTCGCTCACCGCCGGCGCGACGGACTTCATCGGCGATCGCCGGCCCGATCCACGCCAAGGGGCCGATGCGGCTCTGATAGCAGACACGCCAGTCGATCGATACGAGGCCGCGCGCCGCCAGCTTCGCGACCAGCGCTGCCGCCGTCTCCCCGACCTGCTGTGGATAGGGATCACCGGCCCGCACGATTTTCTCCGGCAGGCCGTGGGCGCTGAGCAGCAGGCGAACCCGCGAATGATCCGCAAGCGCCGCGCGCAATCGCGGTTCGATCCGGTTCGCGAGCGCAACGATGAAACCGGGTGCGGCCGGATAGCAGCGCACGACGCGGGTCGGGACCGTCAGCCCCTGCCGTGCCGCCTCGTCTTTCCACACCGCCAGCGACGAGGCGGTGGTCGTCGTCGAAAATTGCGGATAGAGCGGCAGGCAGGCGATTTCGTCCGGCCCCCATTCGGCGATTTGGCGCGCCGTCTCATGGCTCTGCGGGTGCCAATAGCGCATGGCGACGAAGCAGCGCCAGCCGTCGCCCAACGCGGCCTCCAGCGCCCGGGCCTGCGCCTCGGTATTGGCGAGCAGCGGCGACGCACCGCCGAGACGGCCGTAGATGCTTTTGCGGGCGAACGAGGCGCGGCGGGCGGCGATCAGCCAGGCCAGCGGCAGCCGCAGCGGCGCCGGCAGGCCGATAATCGCCCGGTCACTAAACAGATTGTAGAGAAACGGCCGCACCGCGTGCGGCGAATCCGGGCCGCCCAGGTTCATCAGCACGACCGCGCGGCGCGCCACTTCAGTCCTCCGCCAGCAGCCGGGCCAGCATCGCGACGTGCTCCGGCGGCGTGTCCGGCAGCACGCCATGGCCGAGGTTGAAGACATAGCCGCCGCGGCCTAGCCCACGCCGCAACGCGTCAGCGTCGCGCCGCAGCTTCTCGCCCCCGACGAGCAGCGACACGGGATCGAGATTGCCCTGTACCGGCAGACGTCGCTGCAGATCGCTGGCGACGGTCATGGGCACGACGGTGTCGAGACCCAAGGCATCGACCCCGGCCGCAGCCGCATAATCGGCATAGTAATGCCCGGCACCGCGCGGAAAGCCGATGACAAAACATTCGGGCTGCCGCTGTTTCAGGGCCGCAGCGATCCGCGCCGTCGGTTCGACGACCCACCGTCGGAAGCCGTCTTCCGGCAAGATCCCGGCCCAGCTGTCGAAGAGCTGCACGACATCGGCGCCGGCGTCGAGCTGCGCCGACAGCAAATCGATCGTCGTCTCGACCAGCAGATCGATCAGCCGGGAAAACCCAGCAGGATCGCGGTAGGCCCAGGCCTTCACCCGATGAAAATCTCGGCTGCCGCCTCCTTCGACCATGTATGCGGCCACCGTCCAGGGCGCGCCGGCAAAGCCGATCAACGCGGTCCGCGGTTCGAGCGCGGCGCGGCAGCGATCGACCGTCTCGAATACCGGCGCCAGCCGCGCCACCGCGCCCTCCGGCCGCAGCCGCGCCAACCCCGCGGCATCGGCTATCGGCTCCAGGCGAGGGCCGTCGCCCTCGAAGCCAAGTTTCTGGCCGAGCGCATGCGGCAGCAGCAGAATGTCCGAAAACAGGATCGCAGCGTCCATGCCGAAGCGCCGCACCGGCTGCAACGTCACTTCGGCCGCGAGCTTCGGGTCGAGGCACAGCGCTACGAAGTCGCGCGCGCGGCTGCGCATCTCGCGGTACTCGGGCAGGTAGCGTCCGGCCTGCCGCATGAGCCACCACGGCGGCCGCGGCAACCTCTCCCCCCGCAGCGCCCGCAACAGCGGTTTTCTCGATTGCGTCATCGCCGCCGCTCTTTCCTTTTCATCATTCTTTTAAGAATCGAATCTTGTGGTCTTTAGTGGATCTCCGTGGAAAGCGAGGATCGCATTTCATCCCCGTTTTGATCCCGAACGGCGTCCCTGTCGGGATAGATCGTGCGTCTTTGTGAATGACGCCACGTTCCTGTGCTGCATCATGGGGTTGTAGGCTGGGGACTGCGGGGAAGCCGGGGAAGAGCAAGGTCGGGCCGTCGATTATCCTCATACCGCTGCGCCACGGTTTTTTCGTCTTCCTCAAGGGGAGAAGAGCGGGGGCGGGCGATGGCCGGCGGGGATCGTCCTGGGGCGCTTCGCAGCCATGAACATTATCCCCTCGTTATCGTGCATGTTATACCCGGCCGGATGCCTCAAAGGGAGCGCGGGACGGTTTGACCCGGTTTCATCTGCATCTGGTATCGGACTCGACCGGCGACACGGTGCATTCGGTGGCGCGCGCCTGCCTCGTGCAGTTCGACGAGGCGCAGGCGATCGAGCACGTCTGGAGCATGGTGCGGACCCGCAGCCAGGTCGAGCGTGTCATCGCCGGCGTCGAGGCCAGCCCCGGGCTGGTGCTGTTTACCCTCGTCAACGAGCCGTTGCGCCAGTCGCTGCAGGAGGGTTGCCGGCGGTTGCAGGTGCCGGCGATTCCGGTGCTGGATCCGGTAATCGGCGCGCTTGCGTCGTTCCTCGGGCGCGAGAGTCGTGGACTGCCGGGGCAGCAGCATCTGCTGAACAACGAATATTTCGCGCGTATCGACGCGATGCAATTCGCGCTGACGCACGACGACGGACAGGCGCTGTGGGGGCTGAACGATGCCGATGTCTGCCTCGTCGGTGTATCGCGCAGCTCGAAGACGCCGACCTGCCTCTACCTCGCCAACCGCGGCCTCAAGGCGGCGAATGTACCGTTCGTGCCGGGCGTGCCGATGCCGGAGGAACTGCTCGCCGCCAGCCGGCCGCTGATCGTCGGGCTGACCAGCGATCCCGAACGGCTGATCCAGCTTCGCCGCAACCGCATGAGTCTGCTGCATCACGAGGAGGCTTCCGGCTATACGGAAATCGACGCCGTGCAGGCCGAGGTGCGCGAAGCGAGGCGCGTCTTCGCCGAGCATCATTGGCCGGTCATCGACGTCACGCGGCGCTCGATCGAAGAGACGGCGGCGGCGATCTACCGCCTCCACCAGCGGCGGCACGGCATCGATGCCTGAGGCGCTGATCCTCGCTTCGGGAAGCCCGGCGCGCGCCCGCTTGCTGCGGAACGCTGGGGTGATATTCACGACGATGCCGGCCGCGATCGACGAGGCGCGGATCAAGACGGCGTTGAAGCGCGAGGGGACGAGCGTCGCCGACTGCGCGCTGACGCTGGCAGCGGCCAAGGCAGCCGCGTTTGCCGGCGAGCACCCGGCGGCGCTGGTTATCGGCGCCGACCAGATGCTCTCCGCTGGCGGCGACTGGTTCGACAAGCCTTGCGATCGGCGTCAGGCGCGGTTGCAGCTTCAGGCATTGTGCGGTCGCGCCCATGAACTCGTGACCGCCGCTTGCGTGATGCAGGGGACGGCACAATTGTGGCACGCGGTCACGAGCGCGAGATTGACGATGCGCTCCTTCAGCGATGCCTTCGTGGAAGCCTACCTCGACGCGGAAGGGGAGGCGGTGGTCGGCTCCGTCGGCGCCTACCGCATCGAGGGGCGCGGCGCACAGCTGTTCCGGCGCGTCGAAGGAGATCACTTCACGATCCAAGGCCTGCCGCTGCTCGAACTGCTCGAATTTCTGCGGCAACGCGGCGCCATACCGTCGTGACCGCCGCGCCGAAGATAAGCGGCCGCACCCGCCTGGCCGGCATCATGGGCTGGCCGGTGGCGCACTCGCGGTCCCCGGCCCTGCACAATTTCTGGATCGCGGAGCAGCGGGTGGAGGGCGCCTACGTGCCGCTGCCGGTGTTGCCGGAAAGGCTGTCGCAGGCGCTGCGGGCGTTGCCCCTGCTCGGCTTTCGCGGCTGCAATCTGACCTTGCCGCACAAGGAGCTGGCGCTTGCGGTGGTCGATCGCATCGATCCGCTGGCGCAGCGGATCGGCGCCGTCAACACGATCGTCGTTGCTGCCGACGGCAGCCTCGAAGGCAGCAACAGCGACGTCTACGGGTTCCGCGAGAACCTGCGCGACGGCGCGCCCGACTGGGATCCGGGACGCGGGCCTGCCGTCGTGCTCGGCGCCGGCGGGTCGGCGCGCGCCGTCATTGCCGCCTTGTCTGAAGCGGGCGTAGCCGAAATCCGCATCGTCAACCGAACCGTCGCACGTGCGGCAACGCTGGCCGACGACCTCGGCGGCCTCGCACCGAAGCTGACCGTGCACGGGTTCGACGAGCGCGATGAGGTCCTCGCCGGCGCCGGTTTGGTGGTCAACACGACGAGCCTCGGCATGGCAGGCCAGCCGCCGCTCGACCTCGACCTGTCGCGTTTGCCGCCCTGGGCGGTCGTCGTGGATATTGTGTACGTGCCGCTGGAGACGCCGCTGCTGGCGGCGGCGCGCGAGCGCGGGCTGCGTACGGTGGATGGGCTCGGCATGCTGCTGCATCAAGGCCGCCCTGGCTTCGAGGCCTGGTTCGGCGCCCCGGCGCGCGTAACCGAAGAATTGCGCGCGGCGGTGCTCAAAACCTTCGCCTCCGGCTGACCGGCCGAAGGCGCGGCATGATCGTCGTCGGCCTCACCGGTTCGATCGGCATGGGCAAGACCAACGCCGCGAACAACCTGCGGCGCCTGGGACTACCGGTTTTCGACGCCGACGAGACCGTGCATCGCCTGCTCGCGCCGAGCGGTGCCGCGGTGGCGGCGGTCGAGACTGCTTTTCCCGGCGTGCGCGACGAGCGCGGCGGCATCGACCGCCAGCGCCTCGCCCAGCGCGTTTTCGGCAATCCGGAGGCATTGCGCCGGCTGGAGCGGATCCTGCACCCGATTGTCGCGCAATCTGCCAACCGGTTTCTCGGCCGCGAGCGAGGGCGCGGCGCGCGGATCGTCGTACTCGACATCCCGCTGCTGTTCGAGGGCGGCCGGCGCTGGCGCTGCGATTACGTGCTGGTGGTCACCGCGCCGCGCTGGGTGCAGCGCCAGCGGGTCATGCGGCGGCCGGGCATGACTGAGTCGCGCTTCGCGGCGATCCTGGCGCAGCAGATGCCCGACCGTGAGAAGCGGCGCCGCGCCGATTTTGTCGTGCAAACCGGGCTCAGCCGCGCCGCCACCTTGCGGCGCCTGCGCGGCATCGTCACTATCCTGCGACAGCGGCAGGAGCGGCGCCGGCGGGGGGCGCAGCGCGTCGCCCGGCAGCCGCGGGGATACGGCTGATGCGCGAAATCGTCATCGATACGGAAACGACGGGTCTCGATCCGGCGGCGGGTCACCGCATCGTCGAGATCGCCGCCGTCGAATTGCACCACCACGTGCCGACCGGGCGCAAGCTGCACCGCTACGTCAACCCGGAGCGGGACATGCCGGAGGACGCCCTCGCGGTGCACGGCTTGACGCAGGAATTTCTCGCCGCCCATCCGCCGTTTGCGGCGGTCGCGGAGGAACTGCTCGCCTTCATCGGCGACGATCCCGTCGTCATCCACAACGCCGAGTTCGACCTTGCTTTCCTGAACGCGGAGCTCGCCCGTCTGGGGTGCGGGCCGCTGCAATGCGCCTTCGTCGATACGCTCGGGCTGGCGCGCCGCCGCTTCCCGGGGGCACCGGCCAGCCTCGACGCGCTCTGCCGGCGTTTCGAGATCGACCTGACCGAGCGAGAGAAGCACGGCGCCGAGATCGATTGCCACCTGCTGGCGGCGGTCTATCTGGAACTGCTCGGCGGCCGTCAGCCCGGCCTCGATTTTGCCTCCTCTGCCGCGGCCGTCGCCGCCATCGCCATCGACCGCGTGGTCCGGCCGCCGCGTCCGCACGCCCCGTCGCCCGAGGAGCTGGCAGCGCACGCCGCGATGCTGGCGACTATAAAATCGCCGATGTGGCTGAGCGCGGGATGACGGTTCCCGCTGCTTCGGGATTTGTCCTGATACCGCGGCTTAACCGGATTTTACGAGATGCCCCGGCAACAGGACGCCCATCCTAAGCAGGCGCGGCATCTTCAACGCCGGGAGGGTGGGTGGAGAGCGATCGCAAGGCGGCGGAAAAACAGGCCCGCGAGGCTTGGCTTCGTGCGCTGCAGCTGACGGCTTCCATTGGCCGGGATGCTGCGCTGACGCTGCCGGTCGCGGTCGCGCAGACGGCGGCACGATATCCGTCCGCACCGGCGCTGACCGGCGAAGCGGATGCGCTGACCTATAGCGAGCTGGCCGCGCGGATCGACCGCTACGCCGCCTGGGCGCTGGCGCAGCGGCTCGGGCGCGGCGAGGTCGTCGGCCTGCTGATGAAGAACTGCCCCGACTACCTCGCTATCTGGCTCGGCGTCACCCGCGTGGGCGGGGTCGTGGCGCTGCTCGCGACGGAACTGACGGGCGGGTCGCTGGCGCATGCCCTCGCGGCGGCCGGAGCGCGGCACCTGATCGTCGGCGCCGGGTTCGGCGACGCCGTCCGCGAAGTCCTGCCGCGCCTCGATCCGGCTCCGCGCGTCTGGAGCCACGGCGAGGCGGACCCGCCATTCCCGCCGCTGCCGAATGCGGCCGAGGTAATGGAAGCCGCTGTAGATTTTCCCGCCCCCACCCTCGCCGACCGGGCGCTCTGCATCTACACCTCGGGCACCACCGGGCTGCCCAAGGCCGCGAATGTCAGCCACTTCCGCATCGTGCAGTGGAGCCGCTGGTTCGCCGGCATGATGGCGGCCGGGCCGGACGACCGGCTGTACGACTGCCTGCCGATGTACCACAGCGTCGGCGGCGTCGTGGCGCCGGGCGCGATGCTGGTCAGCGGCGGCTCGGTGGTGATCCGCGAGCGCTTTTCCGCGAGCCGCTTCTGGGACGACGTCGCCGCCTCCGGTTGCACGATCTTTCAGTATATCGGCGAGCTGTGCCGCTACCTCGTCAACAGCAGCCCGCATCCCGGCGAGCGGGCGCACCGGCTGCGGCTGAGCTGCGGCAACGGGCTGCGGCCGGATGTGTGGGAAGCCTTCCGCAGCCGCTTCGGCATCTCCCGCAACCTCGAATTCTATGCCGCGACGGAGGCGAATTTCTCGCTCTACAACTGCGAGGACGAACCCGGTTCGATCGGCCGCATCCCGCCGTTTCTGGCGCACCGGTTTCCGGTGGCGCTGGTGAAGTTCGACGTCGAGCGCGAGGAGCCGGTGCGGGACGCGCGCGGCTTTTGCGTCCGCTGCGGTCCCGACGAGGTCGGCGAGGCAATCGCCAAGATGCCGGATCCGGCCTCCCCGTCGGGCAGCCCCTTCGAGGGCTACACCGACGCCGAGGCTTCCGCGCGCAAAGTCCTCCGCAACGTCTTCGCCGCCGGCGACGCCTGGTTCCGCTCCGGCGATCTGATGCGCCGGGACGCGCGCGGCTATTTCTATTTTCTCGATCGCATCGGCGACACCTTCCGCTGGAAGGGGGAGAACGTATCCACCGCCGAGGTCGCTGCCGCGGTATGCGCCTGCCCCAGGGTGCGGGAGGCAATCGTCTATGGCGTCGCGGTGCCGGGCATGGACGGGCGGGCCGGCATGGCGGCGATCGTGCCGGGGCCGGAGTTCGATCTGGCGATATTGCGGCGCCATCTGGCGGCAACGCTGCCGGAATACGCACGGCCGGTCTTCGTGCGGCTGCGCGGCGCCATCGCGGTTACCGCGACCTTCAAGCCGAAGAAGCAGGACCTCGTCCGCGACGGCTGCGACCCGCGCAACACGTCCGATCCGATCTATGTCGATCTGCGCTCGGAGCAGGCCTTCGTGCCCCTCGACCCCGCCCTCTACCGGGACATCGAGCAGGGCCGCGTGCGGCTGTAGGTTTAAGCCGTATTGCCGGCGTCCACCGTCAGGACGGTGCCGGTGATGTTGCGGGCCTTGTCGCTCAGCAGGTAGGCGACGGCGTCGGCGACGTCGCCGATCTCGGCAAGCCGGCGCAACGCGCTGCGGCGGGCGATGCGGTCGCGCTGTTCGGGATCGAGGCTTTCGGTCATGTCGGTGTCGAGGAAGCCGGGGGCGACGGCGTTGACGGTGATGCCGAGACCGCCGACCTCGCGCGCCAGCGAGCGGGTGAAGCCGATCAGCGACGCTTTCGTCGCGCCGTAGACGGAAAGGCCGCTGTAGCCGGTCGAGGCGACGATCGAGGCGATGTTGACGATCCGGCCCTCGCCCTGCGCCATCATCGACCGCACCGCGTACTTGGTCAGGACCAGCGGCGACAGCGTGTTGAGGCGGACGAGGCGCTCGATGTCCCGGTTCGGCATCGTCGCGAGCACGCCGGGGGTGCCGATGCCGGCGTTGTTGACGAGCCCGAATAGCGGGCCGAACTCCTTGCGGATGGTTGCCGTCAGCCCGGGTATCGCGGCGGTGTCGGCAAGGTCGCACGGCAGGAAGTGGAGCGCGCCCGAGATATCGGGGGAGACCTCGCTGAGGGCTTCGTCCAGCGCCTTGCCACGGGTGCGGGCGGCGGCGATGACGCAGTAGCCGGCGGCCTGCAGGGTTCGGGCGATGCCGAGGCCGAGGCCGCGGCTGCCGCCGGTCACGAGCACGTTACGCATCGGCGCGGGCCAGCTTGCCGGCGGCGCCGACCGGGAGCGTATCGACGAACTTTATCGTCGCTGGCACCTTGTATGGCGCCAGATGGCGGCGGCAGGCGTCGAGGATCGCGGCGCGCAGCGTGTCGCCCGCGCCTTCCTCGGCGGAGCGGAGCACCACCTCGGCGGCGACGACGGCACCGGTGAACGGGTTCTTGCGCGCCTTGACGAGCGACATGCGCACGGCGGGGTGGCGGTTGATGACGGCTTCGACCTCCTCGGGATGCACCTTGTTGCCGCCGACATTGATGATGCCGCCGCGCCGGCCGGCGAAATAGCAGCGCTCGCCGCGCTGCTCGATGATATCGCCGGTGTCGACGAAGCCGTCTGCGTCGCGGAGCGGCGCGGCGGCCGGGCCGAGATAGCCGGCGGCGGTGCGGGGCGAGCGGATGCGCAGCGAGCCGTCCGCGATCTTCATCTCGACCTCGCCGCCCCGCGTCAAGACGCTCGCGGGAAAGCCGGCGAGGCCGTCATTGACTTCGAACGCGACCCCCGCCTCGGTGGTCGCGAAAGCATGGCCTACCGGCGCGGGACAGTAGCAAACGGCGAGATGGTCGAGGATCGCCTGGTCGGCGATCTCGCCCGAGAGACGGACGTAGCGCGGCGCGATCCGGCCAGCCGCAGGGCTCATCAAGGCGCGGCGCCAGTGCGACGGCGTACCCGAAATCGATACGACGCCGGCCTCGCCGGCCCGCGTCAGAAAATCGGCGACGTTCTCGGACGCGCTCGACAGCACAAGGGAACCGCCGCCCAGCGCGGCCCGCAGAAAGACCTGGAGGCCGCCGTAGCGGCGGATGTCGTAGAACGTGCTCCACACCCCGCCGGTGTTGCCGGCGGCGGTGCCGGGGCGGATCGGTCCGGTCAGGCTGGCAAGGCTGTGCACGACCAGCTTCGGGACGCCGGTGGTCCCGGACGTCAGGAGGATCCACTCCGTGGGGCACGACGGACCTTCGGGCCGCCGTGCCGGCGACGGCAGCGCCGGATCGCATTGGACGAGAGGGAGGTCTCCGGGAAGATCCGCCGCTTCGAGGCGGCCGTCGCTGACGACGGCGTCGATTGCCGCGGCGGCGCAGATCGGCCCGATATGCTCCTTCGGCACGTCGGGCGGACACAGAACGAGCCGGTGCGCCAGGCCGTCAAGCTCGATCAGAGCCAGGGCAGAGGGCAGCTGGTCTTTCGTTGCCAGCAGCACGTTGGCGCCGGCGAGATCGAGAGAGGACCCGCCGAGGCTAGTACGGGTCGCGAGACTCGTCAGCGGGACGCTGCGCTCGGCCGCGTGCAGGAGCCGGCCGGGCCCAATCCCACCGCGGGCGACCAGCCCCCACAGCGACGGGTCATCCGGCGGCATGCTCGTAGAATTTGACGAAGTCGCCGAACGTGACTGGAAATTTCTCGTCCTCCGCGGTCTGGAACGGGTCGAACCCGAGACTGTCTTCGAGCCGGGCAACAACGATCGCAAAGCACAAAGAGTCGAGGCCGGTATCGAGCAGCATCGTGTTGTCGGAAAGCCGGTTCAACACCTTGCCCTGTTCGCGCGAAACCCGCTCGAATTCCGCGATGATCGTGCTCTTCACCGACATGTGCATTTGCTCCTGCGAATTCACCCGGCCTGTCACTCCCGCGCAAGCGGGAGTGCAGGCCGAGGCCGTATCGCCGCACCTGGACCCTCGCTTTCGCGGGAGTGACGAGAGGAGTGTGGCAAACCCGCGAGGCAGGCATCGAGCGCCGCCGCGGTGCCGACGACGCCTTCATCGAGCATGCCGAGATGCGACCCCGGCACCCGGCGGACTTCGAGGTCCGGCAGCAGGCTGCCCCAGACTTGGCGCGGGGCGCGCGGCTCCAGATTGGGAACCTCCTCGGGCTGAACGTACACGACCTTGCCGGCATAACGCCGCGGCCGGTAGGCCTCGCCGGCGTTGTACGTGGCGACGTGCACGCGGCGTGACGCCGCATTGGTTCCTTCGGGCACCACCGGCGGCCGCGGCAGGCGTTTGACGCCGCTTGCGCCGAGATATTCGAGGAGGCTGCGCCAGCGCCGCTTGATCTCGGCCCCCGATGGCGAGCGCGAAATACGGGCCACATCCGCGACCACCCGGAGGCACTGCCGCGCGAGGATGTCGGCATGACAGCGCCACGGCCAGATTCGGCGGCTCGGAAGCGTGTCGAGCAGCACGATGAGCGGCACACCCTCGCCGGCCGCCGTCAATTGCTGCGCCATCTCCAGCGCCACCAGTCCGCCGGCGGAATAGCCGACGAGCCGGTAGGGGCCATGCGGCCGCACCTGCCGCAGCGCGGCGATGCCGTAGGCGGCCAATTCGGCGATCGAGCCGCAGGGGGTTTCGCCTTCCTCAAGGCCGCGGGGCTTGATCGCGTATATCGGCTCCGGCGCCGTCAGCGCCTCGGCCAGCGGGGCCAATTGCAGGATGCTGCCGGGTGCACCCGGGATCATGAACAGCGGCGCGCCCTGTCCCGGCTTCATCAGGACGCAGCCGCCGGTCGCGGCCACAGTCTCCCGCGTCTCTTGCGCGCGCACCCAGGAGCGGCCGGCGCGGATGCTCCGGAACAGACGGGCGCTGGCCTGCGCCGCCGTGGAGGCATCCCCGGCGGGGGAGGCCTCCGAATTGTCAGCGATGCGATCCACGGCGCCTCCGCCGATCATCGTAATGCCGGCGAGGGAAACCGCAAGGCGTGCTCGGCGGGCATGGTTTAGCGGTCGGCGGTTAACGCCGCGTTGTCGGGCAAAGCCGCGTCGTCGAGCGCGGCGGCGAGCACCGCCACGTCCTCCTCGGTCGCCTCGCCGCTGGTCACGCAGGCGCGGATGACGGGCCGGCCCTCGAATTGGGCCACCGACACCCAAGCGCGCCCGGAGGCCAGCACCCGCGCGACGATCTCGCGAATCGAGGCGGCGCCCGGCGGCGGCTCGGCGCAGACGACGGCGAGAGACGAACGGTTGACGACCGACCAGCCGCTCGCCGTCAGCCTTGCCGCGAGCGCGGCGGCAAGATCGATCGCCCGCTCGACGTGCTGGGCATAGCCCTCCCAGCCGACCGCGGCGAGCGACAGGAACAGGCGCAGCCCGAGAAAGCGCCGCGACCATTGCAGCGAGGTCACGTACGGGTCGAGACCGCCGATGTTGGAGGGCATGTAGCCGGTCGTGACGCTGAAGGCCCGCGACAGCACCTCCGGCTGCCGGGTCAGGAACATCCCGCAGCCCATCGTGGCCGCGAACCATTTGTGCGCGTCGATCGTCAGGGAGTCCGCCTGTTCGAGGCCAGCCAGGACCGGGCGCAACCGGTCGGAGGCGATTGCCGCGCCGCCCCACGCGGCGTCGATGTGGAACCAAGCCCCGGCATCGCGGGCGAGCCCGGCGCATGCCGCGAGCGGGTCGATCATTCCGGCGTTGGTGGTGCCGGCGGTGGCGGCGACCATGACCGGCACGTGGCCCGCCGCTCGATCGTCCGCGATCATCGCCGCCAGGGCGGACGCGTCCATTCGGCCGCATCCGTCGGTGGCGACGAGCCTCACCGCGTCCTGCCCGAGACCGGCCTGGAGCGCGATCTTGAACCAGGCGAGGTGGCTTTCGCGCGAGACGTAGAAGACCGGCGGCCCGGCAAAGGCGCGCACGCCCTTGGCGGCGAAATCGGGATGCGCCCGGGTCAGCGCGCAGAGCAGCGCGGTGAAGTTGGCTTCCGCGCCGCCGGTCGTGAAATGGCCGCCGGTCTGCAGCGGCAGCCCGGCACGCCGGGCGACGGCACGGATCACGTGCGCCTCGATCGCGACCGCCGCCGGCGAGGTCGTCGACGTCGCGAGCTGCGGGTTGAACGCGGCGGCGATGCGGTCGGCGCATTGCGCGGTGAAGGTCGGCGTCGGATTGAACAGCCCGAAATACTTCGGATGATTGACGTGCACGAGGCCGGCTTCCAGCTGCGCCACGACCCAATCGTGCACATCCTCGGTCTGCCGGGGTGCGGCGAAGTCGAAACCGGCGAGCTCGTCGCGGAAGCGGCTGAAATCGAGCGTCGGGGTCACCGGCCCCTGCGGCAGGCGCTCGGCGGCCGCCGCAAGAATTTTCCGGAGGCGCCCCTCGACCCGCTCGCGGTCTTCCTGGGCTGGAAACAGCGGCGACCCCGGCCCGGCCAGGCGGTTGTCAGCCATGAGCCGCGCTCAGGACGACGGCCGCCGGTGCGTCGGCGGCCAGTTCGGCGGGCCGGCCCATTTTTGGCGCCGCGACATGGGCGAGCCAGTTGCGGTACAGCCGGATCGCGGCGGGGCGCCACGTGTTGCGCAGGTTCTCGCGCGCCGCCGCCATCGGGAAGGCGAGCAGCGTCGCCGGCGTCCGTTCCCGCATCGCCCGTTCGCGAAACGCCGACAGCACCTCCGTCGCGGCATTGTCAAAATACCCGTGCGGCAGCTCCGGATAGGCGTCGTGCTGACCGCACAGGAAGCGCCCGACATCGCGCCGGTATTCGCGCAACAGCGCGCAAGTATCGTATTCCGGATGGCCTTGCAGAAAGAGGAAGAGGCTTCTGCCCTCCTTCACGAACATCTCGGCGCCGGCCTGCGGCGAGCAGCCCAGAAGCCGATAGCCGCGCGCGAGGAGTTTTTCGCCCGAAAGCTCGTTGTGGCGCGAATGCGGCGTCAGCCAACGCCCGGCCCCCTCGCCCGGCAGCGGATGCGGTTCGCGGGCCACGCTTTCGAACACGCCGGAAAGCTTGGCCGGCCGCCGCTGCCGTTCCACCCCGTCGAGGTAACGCACGGCGGCATGCGCGGCGAGGCATGACCACACCGTCGGCAGCGCCCGCTCGCTTGCCCAATCGACAAGGCGCGTCAGGATCGGCCAGGATGGTTCCTCGGTCGTGTCGGCGGATTTCGGCTCGGTGCCAGTCACGATCAGCGCGTCGGGCGCCGATCCCCACAACTCCGTGAGGGGCGCATGGTGCTGCCGCACGTAGTCCTGCACGACGCCCTCCCGCGCCGGGCTTTGCCGCGAGAAGATGCGCAGGCTGACCGGGCGCGCCGCCGCCGCATCGTGCAAGAGTTCGCGGAACTGCCGGTCGGTGCTCTGCACCGCGGGGTCGGGCATGTTGTTGACGAGGGCGACGACGAGCGGCGTCGTTTCGTTGTCGCTCATCCGACGGCGCCTCTCGCGGCGCAGGCGAGCGCCTGGTCGAGGTCCTCGACGATGTCGTCGATGTGCTCGATGCCGACGCTCATGCGGATCAGTTCCGGCGTCACCCCGGCCTTGAGCTGCTCCGCCGGCGGCATCTGGCGGTGCGTCGTCGAGGCCGGATGGCAGGCCAGAGACTTCGCGTCGCCGAGATTGACCAGCCGCTTGACCAGCTTCAGCGCGTTGTAGAACCGGGTGCTTGCCTCATAGCCGCCGCGCGTGCCGAAAGTCAGCAGCGAGCAGGCGCGGCCGCCCAAATACTTCTGGGCCAGCGGGTGGTAGGGGTTGTCCGGGAAGCCGACGTAATTGACCCATTCGACGCGGCTGTCGGAGCGCAAAAACTCGGCGACCCGCCGGGCGTTCTCGACGTGCCGCTCGACCCGCAGCGCCACCGTCTCGATGCCCTGCAGCAAAAGAAACGCGCTCATCGGCGCCAACACCGCGCCGGTCGTGCGCTGATACATGCTGCGGCAGCGGGCGATGTAGGCGGCGGGGCCGAAACGCTCGGCGTAGACGAGGCCGTGGTAGGATTCGTCCGGCGTCGTGAACATCGGGAAGCGCTCGGCGTGGCGCTGCCACGGGAACTTGCCGCTGTCGACGATGGCACCGCCCAGGGTCGTGCCGTGGCCGCCCATGAACTTGGTCAGCGAATGCACGACGATGTCGGCGCCATATTCGATCGGCCGCAGCAGGATCGGCGTCGCGACGGTATTGTCCACGACCAGCGGCACGCCATGGGCGTGCGCGACCTCGGCGAGCGCCTCGATGTCGCAGATGTTGCCGGCGGGGTTGCCGACGCTTTCGCAGAACACCGCGCGCGTCTCGTGGTCGATCAACTCGTCGATGTCTGCGGGGTGATCGGACTTCGCGAAGCGCACGTTTATGCCGAAGCCGGGCAGCAGGTGGGCGAACAGCGTGTGCGTCGTGCCGTAGAGCTGCGGCACCGAGACGATGTTGCTGCCCATGCGCACGAGGTTGAGCACCGCGTAGTGCAGCGCCGCCTGGCCCGAGCCGACGCTCAACGCGCCCATGCCGCCTTCGAGCGCGGCGACGCGCTTGTCGAGCACGTCGGTGGTCGGGTTGTTGATGCGGGTGTAGCGGAAGCCGGGCGCTTCCAAGTTGAACAAGGCGGCGCCGTGCTCGGCGCTGTCGAAGGCGTAGGCGGCGGTCTGATAGATCGGCACCGCGACGGCCTTGGTGGCCGGGTCGGCGTCGTAGCCGCCGTGGATCGCGATGGTCTCCCGTTTCACCGCCCGCTCCCTCAGCACGCCTCCCATTGCCCGGCGCGCGCCGCCGAGCCGCCACCGGACGCCGCCGGCGCCAGCTTCGCCACCGCGGCGACGAGAAGATCGCGAAACGCCGCCCACAGCGGCACGATGTCTTCGTCCGACCGCAGGTGCCGGCTGAGGGCGCCGTGCCCCGCCCCGTCGTCGTCGTCGAACCGAATGTGCTGCTCCAGAAAGAACTTGAAGGCGAGCGGGCCGGCGCCTTCCCAGCGGCGTGCTCTTAAGATGGCCTTGAAAACCCGGCTCAACCCGCCGTCCTCATAGCTGGCGATGCTGCGCGCCCGGGAGGTATCGGACAGATCGCGGATGCGCGCAAGATAGGCCTCGCCGATGACGGCGAGGTAGCCCTGGCCCTTGAGCGGCTGCAGCGCCAGCAAGCGCCGCATGAACTCGTCGTGGTTGAGCTTTTCGCCGGCCGCCGCGACCCCCGGCCACGGCGACAAATTGTCCGTGTCGCACTCGCCGTGGCGCAGCTCCCGCAGTTTCTCGTCGTCCGGATAGAGCCGGCACGCGATCTCGAGGTTTTCGCGAAACTGAATCGAAAAATAGTAGTAGGCCCCCGCGACATGGAGAAGATCGTTCTCCCCGGCGATGGCGTCCCACCGCAGGCGACAGATCTCGTCGATGATCGCATCGGAGGCGTGTGCCGGGCGCGCCTGAAGCTCACCGCAACGATCGTCCAAGCGCGCGGAAAATGCCGTCATTCCCTCCACCGATCCCCAGGTGCGGCAGCCGGCTCTCGTGGGCCCGCGGCCGTTCAACATCGCCGTTACGCGATTATTTCAGTACAAATTACCAATTTTTCGTGAGCGGACGAATAACGAAGACAATAATATTGGCTTCGCGTCGTTAAAATAAAAAATGTGCGTGAGCATTCATATAAATGTAGTTGAAAAGATAGCGACCGCTCGCGCCGCCCGCAAGTAAAAACATCCTTAAGAAGGCATTAACAAATTGACGCACAACGCCTTTGCCCGCGCCACCCAGGTGGGATGGAACGCTACAGCGTCAGGGCCGGACCTGCGCTCGACCCTCGCCGGTCGGCTAAGCGCTTTATAGCTTAGCTTCCTGGCTTGATGGCCATGACGGCCATCTCACGTCCCGGCCTGGGTTTACGGAACTCGCGGCAAAGAGATGCCCGGATCAAGTCCGGGCATGACGAATCGTGTTACTGCTGCTTGTATCGGCCCGCGCCGTCATGGCCGGGCTCGACCCGGCCATCTCCCGGCGCAGGAGATCGCCGGGTCAAGCCCGGCGACGACGGGAACAGAACGTGCGCACCCGATCGGCCGTTCTAGCGCTCGTGCGAGGAGGTGCTGTTGGTGCGCTCGTGCTTGTTGGCGTAGTGGTGGCCCACGGCGCAGCCGGCGCCGGCGCCGAGCAGGCCGTGGTGGCCCGCAAAATGACCGGCGATGCCGCCGATGATGGCGCCCTTGATGCACCCTTTCGCCTCGGCCGGGCCGTGCATGCAGGCCACCGAGAGCAGCGCCACCATGGCGCCCGTCGCTATTGCCTTCATCCGCCATCTCCTTGGTCAACGACGGCCGCAGTCGCGGCCTGTGGCCGAACAACGCCGGTCGGGCGGATTTCGTTCTCGCCGATGGTAAATGATCGTGCCGCCGTGCGAGGTCCAAACCCCGGCGCGGCAGACTTGGGAAGACCCCGAAGCAATCACCGCTCTACCGCAGGCTAGAATAGAATCGACACAAAGATCTGCGTTGTTTACCTTTCCGTGCGGGGACAAATCCTCGACGTTTGCGTTAGCCGGGTGCGGCAAACGGGGGACGCGATGTGACGTACCGCCCTTTCGAGTATGCCAAGCAATGGCGGCATCGCGCCGAGGAACTGCGGACGATCGGCGAGAGCTATATCGGCGACGCGGCGCGGGAAATCTATTTCAAGCTGGCGGAGGATTACGACCGCCTTGCCGAACGGTCGGAGGCGATGGCGGCGGCGGTCGCCGGCCGCACCTCGCCGATCTCGGAAAAGCCACCGACCTCCCTCTACCGCTGGGGCCGAACCCTACCCCGCGACGAGACGTGACGCACAGCAGCTTCAGGCCGGCGCACCCGCGATAGCGCAAATTATCGTTCCACCTCGGGGTTGGCGAGGCGCAGCGGCCGCCCGGCCGCGTAGGCGGCGATCTGCTCGAAGCATTCGCGGAAGTAGAGTTCGAACGTGTCCCATTCGGCCCAGCCGAGATGCGGCGTGCACAGCACGTTGGGCATCGCGAGGAAGGGATGGTCGCCGCCGACGATCGGCTCCGCTTCGTAGACGTCAACCGCGGCATAGCCGGGGCGGCCGGCCCGCAGCGCCGCCAGCAGCGCCCCCGGCGCGATAAGATCGGCGCGGGCGACGTTGACGAACAGCGCCGTTGGCTTCATGCGCGCGAGATCGGCGGCGGTCACGATGTGCCGCGTCTCCGGCGTCAGCCGCACCAGCAATTGCAGTACATCGGCGCGCTCGAACAATTCGGCCTTGTCGGCGGCAACCGCGTAGCCGGCCGCCGCCGCCGCGCGCCGCGACGCCTCGCGGCCCCACACCAGCACCTCCATGCCGAGGCCGCGCCCCGCCTGCGCCACGAGGCTGCCGATCTTGCCGAGGCCGAAGATACCGAGGGTGCTCCCGCGCAGCCGGTGCGACAGCGTGCACGGCCATTCGCCGCGGCGCATGCGCTCGGCCTCGGTCACGACGTTGCGGCGGGACGCCAGCATCAGCGCCACCGCCAGCTCCGCCGGCGCCTCCGGCGAGCCGCTCTTGCCGGTGGCGACGCGGATGCCGCGGGCGGTGCAGGCCGCGTAGTCGATCGCGCGCGAGCGGCTGCCGACCAGCGCGATCAGCTTCAACCGCGGCAGCCGTTCGATCAGCGCCGGCGAGAAGGCGATGCGCTCGCGGATCTCGACCGCCACCTCCGCGTCCCGCAGTCGCTCGACGAGCTCGTCGATGTCGCGCGCCGGCTCGCGGTAGCGCGTCACCTGGTGGCCGCGCAGCAGGTCGAAGCAGGCGAGGCGGTGGACGATGTCCTGGTAATCGTCGGGAATGACGATGTTCATGTCTCTCCCCTGGCGAGGAGCGCTCAGGGCGCGATGAAGCGGTCGATCTTGCGGCGGCGGAACAGCCAGCGCCCGCCTTGCCGCACCATCTCGTCGTCGTAAGCGCCGCCGGAACCGATCTGCGGCCCCTGCGGTCCGTTCTGCACGACGGTCCAGTTGGAGCGCACCGTCGCCCGCTCGCCGGCGAGCGCGATGACGATGTTGGTCGTCAGATGCACCCCGCGCGGCCGCGGCTGCGGCCCCCGCTCGCGCAGGCCGCGCGCCAGCGCCGCAATGGCGGTGCGGCCCTCGGCCTTGCCGAAGGCGGTGTCCCACACCCCGTCCTCGACGAACAGCGCCGCCATGTCGTCGAAGCGGCCGCCGTCGAGGCGAAAGCAGTATTCGGCCAGGGTCTCGCGGATTGCGTCCTTGTCTTCGATGGCGGACATGCACCCTCTCCCTCGGCGGTTCCAGGGGCGACATTACACGACAACGCCGCCGCCGCGCGCTGGCACGAAGGACAGCCAGCCCCTAGAGCGGTATCCGTCCGGACGGAGTCGCTCTCCGCAAAAGTCGTCATGGCCGGGCTTGACCCGGCCATCTGCGGGTGCTCACGAGATCGCCGGGTCAAGCCCGGCGATGACGAGAAAGGATGTTCGGACCTAGTGTCC
>Ga0070739_10003269_pt1 | contig 20472 bp, 18 predicted proteins | sample Coa_R1_7_FD_66445 | JGI IMG/M metagenome (GOLD analysis project Ga0070739, IMG submission 66445) | Surface soil microbial communities from Centralia Pennsylvania, which are recovering from an underground coalmine fire - Coalmine... | ecosystem: Environmental > Terrestrial > Soil > Unclassified ... | reverse complement strand
GCCGGTGGGCAGCCTGCCGCAGGGGATCGGCGCCAAGCCGGCCGGCCCGCCGGCGCCGGTGCCGACGCCCACGGCGACGCCGACGGGCAGCGTGAGCCTCAGCGCCGGCCCGGCCAACGCCGACCCGGGCGGGATCGTCACGGCGAGCTGGGGTGGGATCGCGAGTCCCAGCAGCCTGGACTGGCTTGGCCTCTACGTCGTCGGCGCGCCGGACAGCGCCGAGCTGACCTGGCGCTACATCAGCAGCACGACCCCGAGCGGCAGCATCGACTTCGCCCTGCCGGACGGCCTGGGCGCCGGCACCTACGAGCTGCGCCTGTTCGCCAACAACAGCACCCAGCGCCTGGGCGCGAGCAACCCTTTCACCGTCCTGCCGCTGACCGTGACCGAGGGCAACGCCCTGCCGGGCGGGGTGATCACCGCCGCCTGGGGTGGGCTCGCCACCCCGACGACCCTGGACTGGCTCGGCCTGTACACGCCCGGCAGCGACGACGCGGCGCGGCTGACCTGGCGCTACACCGGCAGCGCCACGGCCAGCGGCAGCGTGGACTTCCAGTTACCAAGCAGCCTCAGCCCCGGTAGCTACGAGCTGCGGCTGTTCGGCAACGACACCTACACCCGGCTGGGGATCAGCAACGCCTTCACGGTGATTACCTTCGGCGTCAGCCCGACGGCGGCCAATGCCGGCAGCGTGGTTTCGGCGAGCTGGGCCGGGATCGTGGACCCGACGAACACCGACTGGCTGGGCCTGTACGCGCCCGGCGCACCCGACAGCGCCTACCAGACCTGGCGGTACACCAGCGGGCTGGGCAGCGGCAGCGCCGACTTCCTGCTGCCGAGTACGCTGCCCAGCGGCACCTACGAGCTGCGCCTGTTCGCGGCGGGCAGCTACCGACGGCTGGGCACCAGCAACGTCTTCACGGTCACGCGCGTCGGCGAGCATCCCACGGACCGGCTGGCCTGGCGGGCGGGCGCTCCGCGCAGCCTGCTCGGCGGGCCACTGCCCGGGGAGCCGGGCGACGAGGCGGGGACGTGACCGCGCCAGGTGTCCAGTCGCCAGCACACCATCTCGATTTCTGGACGGGCCGCCGTCCCGGAGGGCTGGCTCGAAGGCTCCTGGGCTGCCCGCGCGATCGTCCTGCCCCACTGGGGCTGGCTTTCGGTGAGGCAGGACATGCGGATTCGGGTGCCCGGCGGTCCGCTGGCTCCGCCGCTTCCAACGCGCGCGCGGCACCCTGCTCCTGCCGAGCGGGCGGCACCGGGCGCGGCCGGGTGCGGGGCGCGGTCACTGGGGGCGGGCGGACGCGGAGGCGCCGCTCGGGTCGACGGCGCGGATGAACTCGTCGTCGACTAGGTCGGCCAGCCGGTAATCGGCGGCGCGCGGGTTCGTCTCGGCCAGCTCCTCCAGCAGCGCGCGGTAGCCCTCAGCGGGCGGGTAGGGCAGGGCCGGGTAGAGCGTGGCGTAGTGGCGCTGGGTGTCCTCGAGGTCGGCGCGATTCGCCGCCAGGTCGAGGTCGAAGAAGGTCGCTAGCGCCTCGAGCGCCGGTTCTGGCTGGGTCTTGTAGCGATCGATGCCCTGGACGAGCGCCCGCGCGAAGCGCCGCAGGACCTCGGGACGGTCGGCCACGGCGGCGTGGGTGCTCACCACCGCCGTGTTCGGCGTCGGCCGATCGACCACCTCGCCCACGGCCAGCAGCTCCCGCAGGCCCAGGGCGCGGGCGCGCCCCGTGATCGGCGGCTGGAGCCCGCTCGCGTCCACCGCGCCGGACTGGAGCGCGGCCAGGCGGTTCTGCTGGCCGCCGCCGACGACCAGGAACGTCACCGCGCTCGGATCGACGTCGTAGTGGGCCAGCGCATCGAGCACGGCCTGGTGGTCGGCGGACTGGATGCCGTTGATCGCGACCCGCTTGCCGCGCAGGTCGGGCATCGTCTGCACGCCCGGCACGGAGAAGATGATGTGCTCGCGGCGGTTGACGATCCCGGCGATGGCCACCACGTCGGCGCCCTCGACGGCCGCCCGCGCGACCGGCTCGCCGCCGACGAAGGCGACGTCGATCTCGCCGGTCAGGAGGGCGGCGATCGTGCGCGGCGGCCCGTCGGTGTAGACGAGGGTCGGGTCGAGCCCGTTGGCCGCCAGCAGCCCGCCGTCGACCAGGACCTGAGCCAGGGCTTGCGATCCGTTCCGCGAGGCGTAGGCGAGGCGCAGCGGCAACGGAGCCGGCGCCGTCGTCGGCGCGGGAGCCGCGGCGCCGCTGGCGGCACTGCTCGCAGACGGAGGTGGCGGGGGCGGCGCGCTGGGCTGGCAGCCGGCGGTGACGAGCGCCAGCAGCGCGGCCATGACCAGGGCAGTAGGCCGCTGCCGCGCAGCGCGCCCAGCATGCAGTGGCCCCGGCCGCCCACCTGGGGGGCCGGGACAAACGCGGACGGCGCACGCTCGCGCGGCGCGGCCGCCAGGCGCGCTACGCGGTAGCCGGCTCAACGAGGCTCTCCACGTCCAGCTTGAACAGCCGGGCGGCGTTGCGCCAGAGGACGTTCTCGCGCTCGGTCTCCGTCAGCTCGGCCGCCTGCACGGTTCCCAGCCGCTGGGTGTAGATGTCGGCTGGCTTCGTCATCCAGCGCCAGGTCGCCGACCAGTCGGTCCCGAACAGGATCCGCTCCGAGCCAAGCTTGTCCAGGGCGTGGCGCAGGTGGGCCGGGCTGGTGCCAACGATATCGAAGTAGACGTTGGCGTTGCGGAGCGCGACCATCATCGCGTTGTCGAACAGGTGCTGGATGCTGCGCCCCATCTTGGTGAGGATGACCGGCACGTCCGGGTTCTGGCCCGCGACCTCGTCGACCCACAGCGGATCGCCGTAATAGAGCCCGCCCACGAACTGCGACCACCCAGTGGGGATCTGGATCGGCACCTGGTACTTCGCCAGGGTGCGCATGATCGGCGCGAAGTCGCGCGCGATCCGCTCCGGGTGGATCTCGTTGGTGATCGTGCGGGGCAGGGTCTCGCCCATCCCCTTCATGCCCAGGCGCTCGATGCCGTCGGCGATGATCGCCGGCGCCTGCTCGCGCAGCGGCGTGGGGTCCTCGGCGTAGCCGAAGGCGACCTGCTCGGTCCCCACGCGCACCAGTGGGGAAAGCCGCGTGGGGTGGCGGTGCGCCGCCGCGGCCACCTGGTCGTTGGTGATCTTGCCCGGGCGCGCCTGCACCAGGGCATGGGCCACGCCGTAGCGGTCCATCGTCGCGATCAGGGCGTCAGTGTTGTCCGAGGGCGTCTCCCGCTGGACCGCGTAGTACAGCTCCGGGTACTTGGTGCGGAAGGCGATCCCGTCCTCCATGGTGCGGATCTTGTCGCCCAGGTCGTCGAGCGAGGGGAAGTTGAGGATGTGAACGTGCGAGTCGACGATCATCACCATGCCGCGCTCCTCTTCCAGCGACGCCTCCGCAAGCCACCTCGGGCGGAGGCCTAGTCCTCGGGCGCGTAGATCTCGATCCCCAGCGGGTAGTGCTGGCCGCCCGAGCTCATGCCCGGACAGGCCGAGATGGCGACCAGGCAGTCCATCTCGGCACGCAGCTCGACGTAATCGCCCAGCCGGGCATCGGGCAGCTCGTGGAACGGCTTGCCGTCGGGGCGGAGGCCCGTCTTCATGAACAGGTTCAGCGGGTCGTGGACGTATAGCTCGTCCAGTCCGAAGGGCGCGATGGCCGCGGCCAGGTTCTGCTGACAGCCGTGCGTCTCGCGGCCGTACCGTTCGCGCTGGAGGTTGCCCGTGCAGCGGGAGAAGATCAGGTCGTGGGCCTGGGCGCCACTCGGGGACGGCTGGTGGCGGACGGTATCGGCAACGATGGTGAACATCACCCGCTCCCAGGGCGGCCGCGTGTACAGCCGGGCGCCCTGGCGCGGGTGGGCACCGACCCGCGTGCGAGTGCCCGCCGAGTAGAACCACTCGCGCGGGTCGTGCAGGTTGAAGGCGTCGAAGTCGCAGACCTGAGGGCCCTCCAGCTCGACCACGCGCACGTGCTGCCCCGCGCGCACCTCGAACGCTCGCCCGGTCTTGGCCGGAATCGTGAACGAGTCCACCAGCTTCATCAGCGTCCTCCCTCTCAGCGACCGTAGAGCTGTTTGATGAACCCGCTCGCCTCGAGCTCCTGAACGTAGCGGTTGTCGACGAAGTCGTCGAGCTTGGCCGCGGCGGCGCGCGGGTCAGTCTGCGCCACCTCGGTGAGGGCGACCTGCATCGCCGCCGGGCGCGCGTAGGGCACGGCGTCCGTCTTGTCGACGTAGGCCTGGTAGGTCGCGGCCAGGATCTCGGGGTCGGTAGTGTTGGTGTACTTGCCGAAGATCGCCTGGGCCCGGGCCGGGTCCGTCTTCAGCAGGTGGACAGCCTCGACCGTCGCACGCAGGTAGCGGCGGACCACGTCCTCGTTGGCACGCAAGTAGGCGCGCGTGGTGGCGATGGCGGTCTGCGGGTAGTCGATCCCGATCGCGCCCAGGTCGGCCAGCTCGGCGAAGCCGGCCCGCTTGGCGTACAGGTCGGTAGGCGAGGAGAGCACGCCGGCCTCCACGGCGCCGGCCTGCATCCCGGCGAAGATCTCCGGGATGCCGCCCATCTGGACGATCGTCACGTCCTCGTCGGGCCGCAGGCCCCACTTGGCGAGGGCCGAGCGCGCCGCCGAGTCCGACGACGAGCCGAGGCGGCTGATGCCGAGGCGCTTGCCGCGCAGGTCGGCGTACTCGTGGATGCTCGGGGTGGTCATCAGGGAGAAGATCACCGTGTTGTTGGTGGCGCCGACGATCACGGCGTCGGCGCCACCCAGCACCGCCTGCACCACGCTCGGCGCCGAGGCCGTGGCGATGAAGGCCACCTCGCCGCTCAGGAGCGACTGCATCGCCGTGGTGCTGGAGACGACGTACTCTAGATCCGCGCTGATGCCGTTCTGGGCCAGGAGCCCCGCGTCCTGGGCGATCCACAGCGGCCAGGTCGAGCCGCTGAGGGCGGTGTAGACGGCCTTGAGCGACGTGGGCGCGGGGGCGGCGGACGCCAGGGGCGCCGACGGCCCAGCGGTCTGAGCCGGCGCAGCGGCGGCCGGTGCCCCGGCCGCGGCGGGTGCCGGCCGCGACGGCGCAGCGGGCGCCGCGGGCGCCGCGCAGGCCGCCACCAGCGCGACCACGAGACCGAGCAGCCACGGGCCCCAGCTAACGGTTCTCATCGCTCCACGCCATCCCCGCCACTAGCGTCCGACGCCCGCGGTCCACCGGTCGGCGGGACGCAGGATACCACAGCCGGAGGCGATGATATGATGTGGAGCGAGCGCGGGCGTAGCATTAGGCGTCGATCGCGGTGTCGGACGCGCGGAGGGGGCCATGCGAGACCTGCCACCAGAGCCGCCGAGCAGCGAGATTACTCCCGAAGGGCTCTACCTGAGCCGCCGCGAGTACATCAAGAACGGCGTGTACGCCCTCGGGACCGCGGCCCTGCTAGGGGGCAGCCTGGTCTGGCTCGCAGGACAGGGCCCGCCGCCGGACCCGCCGCCCGCGGAGCCGCTGCCCGCCAACCGCGTCGCCTTCACGGCGAACCGTACGTTCGACACGGACGAGCCGCTGACGTCCGAGCACAGCATCACCACCTACAACAACTACTACGAGTTCGGGCTCGACAAGGACGATCCGGCGCGGAACGCGCACACGCTGCAGACACGGCCGTGGACGATCACCGTCGAGGGCGAGGTGGCCCGGCCGCGGACGATCGACGTCGACACGCTGCTGAGCTGGTTCCCGCTCGAGGAGCGGGTGTACCGTATGCGCTGCGTCGAGGCCTGGTCGATGGTCATCCCCTGGCTGGGCTTCCCCCTGGCGGACCTGATCCAGCGGCTGGAGCCGACCGGCAACGCGAAGTTCGTCGAGCTGACGACGCTCCTCGATCCCGAGCAGATGCCCGGCCAGCGGAGCCGGATCCTGCGCTGGCCGTACGTCGAGGGGCTGCGCCTGGACGAGGCGCTCCATCCGCTGACGCTGCTGGCGGTCGGGCTGTACGGTAAGGTCCTGCCCAACCAGAACGGGGCCCCGTTGCGGCTGGTCGTCCCCTGGAAGTACGGGTTCAAGGGGGTCAAGTCGATCGTGAAGCTGCGCTTCACCGCGACGCAGCCGGAGACGACCTGGGCGCTGGCGGCGCCGCGCGAGTACGGCTTCTACGCCAACGTGAACCCGGCGGTGGACCATCCGCGCTGGAGCCAGGCCACCGAGCGCCGCATCGGCGACTTCCAGCGGCGCAAGACCCTCCCCTTCAACGGGTACGCCGACGCCGTCGCCAGCCTGTACAGCGGCATGGACCTGCGGAAGAACTTCTAGGGTCTGTCGTCGTCATCGACGAGATACTGGCCGCCAAGCGAGAGGAAGGAGCGCCAGGCCGTGGCAGCATCGGGCCAGCGATCGCTCATCGGGCGGCTGCCGGGGCTCGGCCGGCGCGCGCCGCGCCGCCGCGAGCCGCTGCCCTGGCTCAAGCCGGGCATCTTCCTCGGCGGCCTCGTGCCGCTGGCCTGGCTGATTATCCGCGCGGGTACGGGCGCGCTCACCGCCAACCCGATCGCGCAGCTCGAGAACGAGCTGGGCCTCACCGCCCTCATCTTCCTGCTCGCCGCGCTGGCCTGCTCGCCGGCCCGGCGGCTGCTGGGGTGGACCTGGCCGATGCGCGTCCGGCGCGAGCTGGGGCTGTTCGCCTTCTTCTACGCCGCGCTGCACTTCCTGGCCTACCTGGTGCTGGACCAGTTCTTCGACTGGGGAGCGATCGGCGCCGACATCGCCCAGCGGCCGTTCATCCTCGTGGGCGTCCTGGCGCTGCTGCTGATGGTCCCGCTGGCGATCACGTCCACCAACGGCTGGGTGCGGCGGCTCGGCTACCGCCGCTGGCAGCGGATCCACCAGGTGGTCTACCTGGCGGGCGCGCTGGCGGCGGTGCACTTCATCTGGCGGGTGAAGCTCGACGTCAGCCAGCCGCTCACCTACGCCGCGATCTTCGCCGGCCTGCTCGCCCTGCGCCTGGCCCTCTGGCTGCGCAAGCGCTACGCCGGGCCAGCCGCGCGCCGTTGACGCGGCCCCTTAGCGGCGGGCGGCGCGTCCGGGCCGCTGGTTCGCGGCACGCTTACGGCTTCCGCGGGCAGCCTGCCGAACACGTCGTCGACGCCGTCGCGGGCGTGCAGCTCGCCAATCGCCGCCATCACCTCTGCCGCAGCCAGAGCGTAATCACCTGCCTCGGTGGGTTTTTTGCCTCGCACTGTCATGCCAAACTCCACTCCAATCAATCTCTTTGAACGCAGGCGCTAGTCGCCGTACAGCTCGTGGAGCAGGCCGCTGGCTTCGAGGCGGAGGAGGGGGCCATTGTCGTAGTAGGCGCTGAGGGGCACCTCATCCTTGCGCGGGCTGGCCACCTCGCCGGAGTCGAGCAGGTTGCGGATCGACTGCTCGGTGACCAGCGGCAGGCGGCGGATTAGCTCCTGGGCGTAGGTCTCGTACTGGTCGTCCAGCGCCGCGGCGTCGGCCACGGGGTCGAGCTGCTGGTAGCGGGCCATGATGGCGATCGTGCCGGCGCGGTCCGTCTTCTGGTAGTGGATCGCCTCCAGTAGCGCCCGCAGCACCCGCTCGGTCGTGTCCGGGTGGCTCTGGACCTGGGTACGGGTCGTGATCAGGCCCGACTGGAGCGTCTCGTAGCCCAGCTCGCGCGTGTTGGCCAGCGAGCGGTAGCCGGCCTCGCGCGCCCGCACTGTGAACGGCGACTCCATCAGCGCGCCGGCCACCTGGCCGGCGTCGAGGGCGGCGAGGCGGCCGGCCTGGTCGCCGACCTGGAGCAGCGACACGTCGCGCTCCGGGTCCAGCCCGAGCGACTGTACCAGGTAGCGCGCGGCGAAGTCGGAGGCGGAGCCCAGCCGGGCGATGGCCAGCGGCTTGCCGCGCAGGTCGGCGCCACTCTGCACCTCGGGCCGCACCATCAGGTGGTAGGGCAGGTAGTTGACGATCGCGGCGATGGCAATCGTGTCGGCGCCGGCCAGGTAGCTGTTCACGCTGGCCAGGCCAGTGAGGCCGGCGTAGGGCGTGTCGCCGGCGATCACGGCGTTCACCAGCGCGCTGCCGCCGGCCACGAACAGCAGGTCCACGTCCAGCCCCTCGCCGGCGAAGAAGCCCGCGTCCTTGGCCACCCAGAGCGGCGAGGCCGAGCCGCTGGTCGTCGAGTAGCCGATGCGCAGCGCCTCGCGCGCCGGGGCGGTGGGCGCGGCCGCGGCCGGCGGCGCGGCGGGGGCGACTGCCGCGGCCCCACTCGGCGGGGCCGCGGGCGCGGCGTTCCCCGCCCCGCTGGCGCAGGCGGCGAGCGCCCCGACCAGCAGCGCGACGAGCAGACCGAGCGCGCAGGCAGTAACCTTCATCCCTGTTCCTCCGCGGGTCCTCGTCAGCCGTGCTGCGTGGTGTGCTGGCAGGCGCCAACACACCGCGCAGCATCTGTGATGGTCTTCTGGCTGCGTCAGGGCGAGTCTACGATTGACCCATCGGCCGAGGCAACGGTACTATCGGGGCACGCCGGCGAGGGGGCCCGCCGGCGGGGCCGGCGGCAAGCGACCGCCGCGGCCCACGGGGAGGGAAGGTGCAGCGCGATCCGAACCTGGGGCGCCTGCCGCTGGCGTTCTCGCTGACCGAGCGCGACCGGCGCTACGCCCGCGTGCGGGCGATGATGGCCGACCGCGGCTACGACGCGCTCCTGGTGCCCTGCAACACCGGGCACAACGAGGCGTTTCAGGCCGACGTGCGCTACCTGAGCCAGATCGGCGGGTTTGCCAACGAGGCGATCGCCTTCTTCCCGGCCGAGGGCGAGCCCACCTGCTGGGTCCGCGCCGACTCGCAGCCGCCGGCCTGGTGGCTCGACATGCAGGACTGGGTCCGCGACGTGCGCGGCTCCCACTGCGACTGGAGCGCCAACTTCGCCACGGCGATCCGCGAGCACGGCCTGGAAGCCGGCCGGCTGGGCATCGTTGGCATCGGCGGCACGCCGCGCGCCCGACGGGCTGATCCTCCACGGCACCCTCACCCGCCTGCAGGAGTGGTTCCCCCGCGCCCGCTTCGAGAGTGCCACCGAGGCGATGGCCGAGGTGCGCCTGCTCAAGAGCGCGGAGGAGCTGGCCGCGCTCGAGCGGTCGACGGAGATCGCCGAGCAGAGCGTCCTCGCCGCCGCGGCCGCGGCGCGGCCGGGCGTGAGCGAGCACGAGGTCTACGCCGAGATCGTCGCCTGCATGCTGCGGCAGGGTGCCGAGCTGCCGACGCTGGTGCTCTGGGGCGCCGGCGCGTCCCCCAACCGCATGAGCCGCATCCCTCCCGTGCGACCGCTCGCGGCCGGCGACGTGATCGTCAGCGAGGTCGAGGCGCGCTACGCCGGCTACATCGCCCAGGTGCGGCGGCCGATCTTCGTCGGGCCGCCCTCGCCCGAGTACGCGCGCCTGCACACGCTGGCCGTGGAAGCCTTCGACCAGATGTTCGCGCGCCTGCGGCCGGGGGCGACCTACGCCGAGGTCGTGGACGCCTACATCGCGCCAGCGCGGGCGCAGGGCCTGGAGCCGCTGGCGGTGCCGCTGCACGGGCGCGGGCTGGGCGAGGACCTGCCGGTGCTGAACGTGGCCAGCCTGGACTCGCCCGTGATGCAGACCGCGATCCAGCCCGGCCAGGTGTTCGTGATGGGGCCGCGGCTGGGCACGCCCGACGGCTGCAAAATCCTCGCCTGGGGCGACACCGTGGCCGTGACCGAGAGCGGGGCGCGCCGCCTGGGGAAGCGCTCCAGCGAGCCGATCGTCGCCGCGCTGGGATCGTAAGGACCTATGGCTGCCGACCCACCGCCGCGACCGCCGCTGCCGTTCGTGGCGATCCGCGACCTGAGCATGGAGTACCCGACCGCGACCGGCTCGATCCTGGCCCTCGACCGGGTCAACCTCGAGGTGCGGCAGGAGGAGTTCTTCTCCATCGTCGGGCCGAGCGGCTGCGGCAAGAGTACCCTGCTGCTGCTCATCGCCGGGCTCGTCGAGCCGACGGACGGCGAGCTGCTGGTCGACGGCGAGGCGCTGGACGGTCCCTACGCCCGGGCGGCGATCGTCTTCCAGCAGGACGTCCTGCTCGAGTGGCGGACGATCCTGGCCAACGTGACGCTGCCGGTCGAGCTGCGCCGCCTCGACCGCGGCGCCTACCAGCGGCGGGCGCTGGAGCTGCTGGCGGCGGTGGGGCTGGAGGGGTTCGAGCAGTACTTCCCCTACCAGCTCTCGGGAGGGATGCGCCAGCGCGCCGCGCTCTGCCGCGCGCTGATCTGCGACCTGCCGCTGCTGCTGATGGACGAGCCGTTCGGCGCGCTGGACGCGCTGAGCCGCGAGGAGCACCAGGAGCTGCTGCAGGAGGTCTGGCTGCGGCACCGCAAGACGGTGGTGTTCGTCACCCACGACATCCGCGAGGCGATCCTGCTCTCCGACCGCGTGGCGATCATGTCGGCGCGCCCGGGGACGATCGCCGAGATCGTGCCGATCGACCTGCCGCGGCCGCGGACGCGGGAGATGGCGGAGAGCGCGGCGTTCAACCAGTACGTGGGGCGCATCCGGCGGAGCCTGGAGACTTCGCCAGCGGCCGAGGGGATGTGAGGGTGGCACGAGCAACGGAGGTCCCGGTCGCGCGCCCGCGACGCCGGGCGCCGGCCCGCTCGCGGACGGGCTGGGCCATGCGCCACCGCTGGCTGCTGCCGACGGCCTTCGGGCTGCTGGTCGTCGGCACCTGGGAGGCGGCGGCCGCGCTCACGCAGGTGTCGCCGCTGGTCTTGCCGCGCCCGTCGGAGATCGTCGCCGTGGCGGTACTGAAGGCGCCGATGTTCTGGCCGCACCTGCTGACCACGGCGGTCGAGGTCGTCCTCGGCTTCCTGGTCGCGGTGGCGCTCGGTGGCGCGCTCGGCGTGCTGATCGCCTCGTCGCGGCTGTGCGAGGGGGCGCTGTTCCCGAGCCTGGTGGCGGCCCAGGTGATGCCGAAGATCGCCATCGCCCCGCTGCTGATCGTCTGGTTCGGCTTCGGGATCAACTCCAAGCTGGCGCTCACGGCGTTGATCAGCTTCTTCCCGATCGTGATCAACACGATCATCGGCCTGAACCTGACCCGCAAGGAGGAGATCTACCTCTTCCGCTCGCTCCAGGCCAGCCGCTTCCAGACCTTCCTCAAGCTGCGCCTGCCCAACGCGCTGCCGGTCTTCTTCGGCGGCCTGAAGGTGGCGGCCACGCTGGCCGTGATCGGGGCGGTGGTCGGCGAGTTCACCGGCGGCAAGAGCGGCCTCGGCTACCTGCTGATGTTCCTGGTCGGCAACCTGGACACCACGGCGGCGTTCGCGGCCGTGCTCTACCTGACACTGCTGGGCCTGGTCGTCTTCTTCCTGGTGGCGCTCGTGGAGCGCCTGCTGGTGCCGGCGCACATGCTGCGGCGGTTCGATCCTCAGGCCTGAGCCGCGCCGGCCGGGCCGCGACACGCCAAAAGGGAGGCTCCGATGCTCCGCCGCCCACGCGCCCGCGGTCGCGCCGGGCGAATCCTGCCCGCCGCCGCTGTGCTGCTCCTGCTCGCCGTCGCCTGCGCCCCGAGCGTGCCGGCCGCCGGCCCCGCCGCGTCGTCGTCGGCCGCGGCGCCGCGCCGGGCGGCGCCGGCCGGCGCCGCGCCCCCCGCCCTGCGGCCGGTGACGATGGTCCTGAGCTGGGTGGGCTACCAGCCGCACCACCAGGCGTTCTGGATCGCCAAGCAGCGCGGCTGGTACGCCGAGCAGGGCCTCGACGTCACGCTCCAGGACTCGCGCGGCTACACCCAGGTGATGCAGTACCTGGTTGCCGGCCAGACCGAGTTCGGCCTGGTCGGCGCCTCCTCGCTGGTCCAGGCGGTGGCGAAGCAGAACGTGCCCCTGACGATGGTCGCGCTGTACCAGCAGAAGGAGAACAACAGCCTGCGCTACTTCCAGTCGTCGGGCATCCAGACGCCGAAGGACCTCGAGGGCCGCACGGCCGGGCTGGTGGCGGGGACGATCCAGGAGCTGCTCCTGCCCGCCTTCGGCAAGGCGGCGGGCTTCGACGCCAGCCGCGTCGACATCGTCCACGTCGACATCCAGACCTCGATGCGCTCGTTCTCCTCCGGGCAGTTCGACGTGACCAACGGAGCGGTGGGCGCGGTCGACGACGTGCTGTTCGAGCGCCAGGGCAAGCCGGTGGGGAACTTCGTCTACGCCGACTACCTGCCGCTGCTCGGGCCGGGCATCGTCGTCACCAACAAGATGCTCGCCGAGCAGCCGGAGGTGGTAGGCGGCTTCGTCAAGGCCACGCAGCGGGCGCTGGAGTACATGGTCAAGAGCCCGCGCGAGGCGGTCACCGAGGCGGTCGGGATCATCAAGGAGAACGTCAAGGAGTCGCCGGAGGCGGAGCCGCTGATCGAGGCGTCGCTGGCGGCGGTGCCGAGCCTGATGGTCTCGAAGAGCACCGAGGGCAAGCCGCTGGGCTGGTCGAGCGCCGAGGATTGGCGGCAGATGATCGTCTTGCTCCAGCAGTACGACCAGCTCCCGCGCGTCCCCACACCCGACGAGCTGTTCACCAACCGCTTCGTAGAGTAAATGCATCGATCAAGTGTGAGCCTGCGGCTCACACCTGATCGCCAGGTTCCACGAGGGCCCTGAGGGGGGCGTCAGCAGAGCGAGAGGATCTCGCGGGGGCGCTGGCCGAGGCGGCGGGCGCCGCTCGCCGTGGCGACCACCGTGTCGCCCCAACTGATGCTCTTCGCGCGCCCGTCGGTCATTACTACTGGCTTGACGACGAACACGGCGTTCTCCTCGATCGGCCAGCTCGTCATCCGCTCGTCGGCGCTGCCGTAGATGGCGATCGGCATGTCGTCGCCCAGGCCGCGCCCGTGGACGATGATCCGGCACTGGTAGGGCGTGCCCTGGGCGGCCTCCTCGCTCAGGCGGATCAGGTCGGCGATCGTGGCGCCGGGGCGCAGGTGCTCGTAGCAGCGCTCCAGCGCCTCCTGCTGGATGGCGAACATCGCCGCGTAGTCGGCGGGTATGGGCCCTAGCATCGCGGGCTGCACGCCCTGGGCGACGTAGCCGGCCCAGCGCCCCTCGACCTCGTTGGCGATGATGTCGCCGGCCTGGAGCCGCCGCTGGGTGGGCATCGTCGTGTTGCCGCTGGGCTGCGGGCCGGCCGCCCAGAGCAGCATCGTCGGCAGCTCGCCGCCCGCCTCGACCATGCTGGCGATCATGCGGGCGTAGACGACGCACTCGGGCACCCCCGGCCGCGCCTCTTCGGCCATCATGGCGATGGCGCGCTCGGTGATCTCCGTGGCGCGGGCGAGGACGGCGACCTCCTCGTCGCTCTTGACGTAGCGGGCCTCCTCGAGCAGGAAGGTGGCGTCGACCAGCTCGGCGTCGGGAAAGGCGGCGCGGATCTTCATGTACGTGCCGTAGGGGATCACGCCCTCCGGCGCGCGGGTGATGTTGGCCAGGCCGGCGATGCCGATCCGCCCGCGGCCCAGGCCCAGCTCGCGCAGGCGCTCGACGATCCCGTCGCCGAAGTAGCGGCCGCAGTCGCGCAGGTCGGTCACCCAGTCTTGGAAGCCGAGCCAGAAGGCGCGCGGCGGCACGCCGATCGTGATCGCCGTCACCTCGCCCTGGCGAGGGAAGACCGCGCAGGCCTCGGCGCAGTTGCCGCCGATGCCGGTCAGGTAGCGCACGTTGGCCTGGAAGTGGTCCCAGTGGCCGGTGTTCACGGCCGCGACCACGACGTCGAGCCCGTCGCGGTCCATGAGCTGCCGCACGCGCGCCCAGCGCCGCTCGCGCTCGGCCAGTGAGAAGCGCGGGACCTCGAGCCGCTCCACCGCGTCTGCCATGCGCGCCTCCTCTCCATCTCGGCCGCCGCGCCCTTATACTCCGCCCCCCGGCGCCGGTCAAGGCGTGCCCGTGGCGCCACGGCCTGCTTGGCGCGTTGCGGGCGGCCGGGCGGCGGATTATACTGTCGCCCACCAGGAACGCCGTTTCCTATCGGTGACAGCCGCCGACACGCCGGCGGCCGCCGCCAACGCTCGGGCCGGGAGGTGCGCGCATGGCGAATCCCACGACCACCCGCAGACTGGACTCCGTCTCCGGGATGATGAAGGACTGGCTCAACGCGCCCAAGGCGCCCGAGGGCACCGAGCGCTGCTTCTACACCCTCTGGGGCCGCGACGATGAGCGCCTCTGGGAGACCGTGCCGCTCGAGGACTTCATCGGCAGCGTCGTCGAGGGCACCGGCCGGCAGGACTGGCGCAAGCTGCGGCCCTTCGACCTGCTCGCCGACATCGACCCGGTCCAGGGCGGCGTGGCCCAGCGCCTGCTCTACGACGGCGAGCTGCTGCGCGTCGGCGCCGCCCACATCGTCGGCGCCCAGCCGACCTTCGAGCGCGCTGGCGACTACGACACGATCTTCTTCCAGTTCGCCGGCCGCGCCCTGGTCGAGACGAGCTTCGGCCGCTACGAGCTGAACCCCGGCGAGGCGCTGCACATCCCGGCCATGGTCGCCCACCGCACGATCGGCAGCCCCAACTGCCGGCGGATGGAGTTCTACCCGCGCGAGCTGGCCGACCCGAAGCTCGATCCCGACGCCACCACGACCGAGACGCGCTTCATCGTCGTGCCCGAGGGGGCGCCGGTCGTCGAGGAGGCGCTGCCGGAGCCGGTGCGCCCGCCGAGCGGCAAGATCCGCGAGCACCTGGTCCACTGGGCCAGCCGCCCCGGCGAGGACTACCTGTTCGAGCGCAGCTACGACTGGATGGTCGGCAAGGCCGAGACGGGCCGCCGGCCGACCAAGGTGCGGCCGTTCGACTACTTCAAGGCGCCGGCCGACGCCTCGGACAAGGGCCCGGCCGCCGTGCGCACGGCGCTGCTCTGGGAGTGCGCCACCTTCCGCCAGCGCGTCTACGCCAACCCCGGCCGCCAGCCCGGCGCCCACCGCGGCTACGACGAGGACGAGTTCTGGTTCCAGTTCTGCGGCCCGCTGGACCAGATGACCGAGCACGGCCAGTACGTGGTCGAGACCGGCGAGACGTCGATGGCCGAGGCGGGCATCTCCCACACCAGCATCTCCCGCCCGGGTGCCCTGCGGCTGACGACCTACACGCCCAAGCCGCTGCGGATGGTCGTCGAGCCCGGCGACCACCTCCGCGAGACACGCTGGCAGGTCAAGGCGATCGTGGTCAAGGGGCTCGACGGGCGCTGAGCGGGGCGCGCATGCCCGAGAACCGCGGCGCCGCCTGCGAGGGCTACTCGGCCGCCCGCCGCGCCGCGGCCGAGCCGTAGGACGGTATCGGCCCGCTCAGCCGGCCGCGACCAGCGGCTCGGCGCTCAGCTTGCCCAGGCGGCGCACGCCGTCGGTGGTGACGACGACCGAGTCGCCCCAGGCCAGGCGCCGCCGGCCGTCCGGCGTCTCGAGGTTCGGCCCGACGACGAACACCTGGCCCGCCTCGAGCCGCTGCGCCAACAGCTCCGGCCGCAGCCGCTGCATGGACACGTGCGGCCGGTCCTCGCCCAGCCCTCGCGCGTGCATCGGCGCCCGCACGCTGCGGTGGCCGTGCGCCGCCGCGAAGCTGGTCAGCGCCTCGACCGCGTCGCCGAGCAGCGCGCCGGCCCGCATCGGCGCGCACATCCGCTCGAAGGCCTCGACGGCGAGGGCGTGGAGGGCGGCCCACTCCGCCGATGGTCGCCCGACGAACAGCGGCCGCCGCACCTGGGCGATGTAGCCGGCGTAGCGCGCCTCGACCTCGCTGTAGATCACGTCCCCGCGCGCCAGCCGCCGCGCGGCCGGCACGCGCGTCATGGTGAGCGGCGCCGGCCCGGCGCCCCAGAGCACCAGCGTCGGCAGCTCGGCGCCCTGGCGCACCATCTCCGCCACCAGCTCGGCGTAGACCCGCTGCTCGCCGACGTCCGGCCCGGCCACGTCGCGCGCGGCGAGCATCGCCCGCTCGGCGATCTCGGTCGCCCGCTCCAGTGCCGCCAGCTCCTCGCCGCTCTTCACCCGCCGCAGGTCGACCATCGCCTCCGTGGCGTCGTCGAAGCGGGCGGTCGGGAACCACTCCCGCAGCCGCGCTAGGGTGCGGTAGAGCACCGTCCCGTCGGGGCAGCGCAGGGTCGGGCCGACCCCGACGACCCCGAAGCTGCCGCCCGCGAGGTCGCGCTCGCGGATCGACGTGGCGAAGTTCTCGCTCCAGGTGCAGTCGGACGGGCGCACGTCGGCGACCCAGTCCTGGTTGGCGCGGAACCACTCCGCCGGCTGCGAGTCGGAGCGCGCCCAGCAGGTGGGCTCGCCCTCGCGCGGAAAGAACACCGAGGCCTCGCAGCCGAAGCCGCCGGCCGGGACGAGGTAGCGGACGTCGGCCATGTGCACCTCGTTGTGGCCGGTGTTGCAGGGCACGAGCAGCGCGTCGTAGCCGCGCTCGGCCATCAGCGCGCGCACGCGGCCGTAGCGGCGCTCCCGCTCGGCGCGCGAGAACGCGAACGACGGCAGATCGACGGTTGATTCGCTGGCCACCGCGTCCCTCCTCGTGGATCGTGGCTTCCGGGCACCGCGCGGCTGGCACGCATCCGCATCGACGGTTCGGGAGCGCCGGGACTATACTCAGCCCCCAGCCAACCGTCAAGCATGGCGTCGGGCCACCGTCCGGACGAGCCAGGCCACCGCCGCGATCCCTGGACAGGCGGCGAGGCCTGGGCGGATACTGTCGCGCTTCTGGAATGCTGTTCCGGGTGTGCGACGCCGACGAGCAATCAGGGCGCGGGGAGTGAGGGAGCGATGGGTGGGAGAGTCGATCGTCGGTTCGGAGCGCTGCTCGCCGCGCTGCTAGTGGCGCTCGCCTGCGCGCCCGCCGCGCGCCCGGCGCCCGGCGCGCCGGTCGAGGCGAGCGCGACACCGTCCGGACCGGCTGCTCCCACCGCCACCGCGGCACCTACCGCCGCGTCGACCGCGGCGCCGGCGCCGCTCGCCTCGGTGAAGGTGGCCAGCCAGCACGTCTCCGGCGACGTGCTCCTGTTCGTGGCTGCCGAGCGCGGCTACTTCCAGCAGGAAGGCCTCGACGTCGAGGACGTCCACTTCCCAAACGCCGCCGAGATGACGCCGGCCCTGGCCACCAGCCAGGTCGACGTGGCCGGCATCGGCGGCACGGCGCCGATGTGGAACGCCGCCGCCCGCGGCATCGGCATGAAGCTCGTCCTCGACAAAGGCAGCTACCGCCCGCCCGGCGGCGACTCCAACTCGATCGTCGTCCGCGCGGACCTCTACGACAGCGGACGGGTGCGCGGGCTGGCCGACCTGCGCGGCCTGACGATGGCGCTGATCCCGCCGGGCAAGGCGTCCGGCAACGGCGCCGTACTGGCGATGGGCCTGCAGCGCGAGGGGATGCTGCTCGACGACCTGAACGTCCAGCCGATGCCGTTCTCGGACATGGTGCCCGCCCTGGCCAACGGCGCCGTCGACGGCGCCGTGCTCGGCGAGCCGTTCCTCACCCGCGCCCGCAGCCAGGGGATCGTGCACAAGCTCATCGGCCTCGGCGAGATCTACCCGGGCTTCACCGTGAGCGCCCTCTGCTTCACGCCGGCCCTGTACGCCAACCGGCCGGTCGCCAAGCGCTTCGTTCGCGCCTACGTTCACGCCGCCCGCGACTACCTGGCGGCCCTCGCCAGCCCGCCGAGCGACCCGAGCCGCGAGCCGATCTACCAGATCCAGGCGCGCTCGTCGGGCATTGACATCGCGCTCGTGCGGCAGATGATCCCGATCGGCTTCAGCCCCAACGGCCTGCCGAACGTGGACTCGCTGCTCTACGGCTACCAGTTCTTCCGCGAGAACGGCCTGATCCTCGACCCGCTCTCCGACAGCGCCCTGGCCGACCTGTGGGGCACCGAGCTGGTCGAGGAGACGCTGAACGAGATCGGCCGGCTGCCGGAGAGCTAACGCTGCTCCTGGAGCAGCCGGTAGACCTTCTCGGCGCTGACCGGCAGGTCCGCGACGCGGACGCCCACGGCGTCGTCCACGGCGTTGGCGATCGCCGCCGAGATCGGGCTGATCGCCGCCTCGGCGACGGCCTTGCTGCCGAACGGGCAGGGGCCCTCCTGCGAGTCGACGAACAGCACCTCGAGCGGCGGCACGTCCGGCATGCTCGGCAGCTTGTACTCGCCGAAGTTGGCCGAGGTCACCCGCCCGTCCTCGATCGCCAACCCTTCCATGACGGCGTAGCCCATGCCCATCACCGTCGCGCCCTGCACCTGGCCCTCGGCGAGCTGTGGGTTGAGCAGGCGCCCGGCGTCCTGCACCGACACCGCCCGCCGCAGCTCGACCTGGCCGGTCTCCGGATCGACCGCCAGCTCGACGGCCTGGGCGGTGAAGGTGCGCTCGCCGCTCTCGTACTTCAGGGCGATCGCCTCCTGGGCCGACACGCGGCCGCCGCTGGCGCGCGCCGCCCGCGCCGCCAGCTCGCGGAAGGGGACGCTGCGCCCGGCGCCGTCGGCGACGAACTCGCCGCGCTCCAGGCGGACGCCGCTGGCCGGCCAGCGCATCAGGTCCGGGGCCAGCTCGCAGAGCGCCTCGCGCAGCTTGCGGGCAGCGCCCTGGGTGGCGGTGCCGTGGACGTGCGTCACGCGCTGCCCGCCGCTGCCGCTGTCCCAGATGGCAGTGTCCGTATCGCCGACCTGGACCACCACGTCGTCGGGGGCAATGCTCAGCTCCTCGGCCACCACCTGCCGCAGCATCGTGTGCGCGCCCGTGCCGACGTCCGGCACGCCGGTGATGATCGTTACGCCGCCGGTCTCGTCGACGGCCACGATCGAGCCGGCCTTGCCCTGGCCGATGTCGTGGTTGCAGGTGGCCAGGCCGCGGCCCACGTTGGGTGGCTTCGGTCGGTCCCAGCCCAGCGCCGCCGCGGCCCGCTCGATCACCTCGCGGGCGCGCGGGTTGGTCCAATGCTCGCCGATCGACGAGACGTCGCCGGCCTCGACCACGTTGAGCAGGCGGAAGGCGAGCGGGTCCATCCCCAGCCGCCGCGCGAGCATGTCCGTGTGCGACTCGACGGCGAAGATGGCCTGCGCCTCGCCCGGCGAGCGCATGTGGCCGCAGGGGATCTGGTTGGTGTAGACGCAGTAGCTGTCGATGCGGGTGTGCGGGACGCGGTAGCTGCCGCAACTGTAGCGCGCGCCGCCGAGGTTCAGGTTGGGCTTGTAGCCGCCGTAGGCGCCGCCATTGAAGTAGAGCTGCACGTGCCGCGCGACGAGCCGTCCGTCGCGGTTGACGCCGGTCTTGATCCGGATCACGGCCGCGTGCCGCGGCACGCCCGCCGTCAGCTCCTCGGCATAGCTCATCAGCATCTTCACCGGCCGCCCCGTGGCGCGGGCCAGATAGTAGGCGGTCGGCTCGTCGGTGAGGAAGCCCTTGCCGCCGAAGTCGCCGCCGATGGCGACGGGGTAAACGGTGATTCGCTCGGGCGGCAGCCCGACCGCCTCCGCCAGCCAGTCCCGCGTCTGGAACGGCTGCTTGCCGGTGTGCCAGATCCGCACCTGTCCGTCCGCGTCCACCTGGACCAGGCAGCCGTGCGGCTCGATGTGCCCCTGGTGCTGCATCGGCACGCGGAACTCGTCCTCGAAGACCAGGTCGGCCTCGGCGAAGCCGCGCTCGAGGTCGCCCTGGCCCCAGGTGGCATAGGACTGCACGTTGTGCATTTCGAACGCCTCGGGCATGGCGTTGCGGTAGCTCCGGAAGTCCGGGTGGAGCAGCGGTGCGTCGGGCTGCATCGCCGCGAACGGGTCGAAGACGGCCGGCAGCTCCTCGTACTCGACGTCGATCAGCGCCAGCGCCTCCTCGGCCGTGTCCGGGCCGTCGGCCGCCACCACGGCGACCTTCTCGCCGACGTAACGCACCTGGCCGCGCGCCAGCACCGTGATGTCGTACATGTTTCGGCCGATCAGCCGGTCGGGCAGGTCGTCGGCGGTCAGCACGGCGTGGACGCCCGGCAGGGCGCGGGCGGCGGCCGTGTCGATCCGCACGATGCGAGCGTAGGGCAGGGGGCTGCGCAGCGCCTTGCCCCAGAGCGTACCCGGCAGCAGCACGTCGGCCGCGTAGCGCTGGCGCCCCGTTACCTTGTCCTCGCCCTCGGCGCGCCGCAGCGACGTGCCCACGACCGTGTACGTAGCAGCCATGTCGTTTCCTCCCTCTGGAGTGTCGGCGAAATCAGTGCAGTGCAATCGGAGCGTCGCCACGCTGTTATAGCGCAGGCCGTCGAGCCCGCGCCGGTCGCGAGCCGCGTCGAGCTCAAGCCGCGCTCCTGCCCCGGAATAGGCGCTCGCTTCCAAGCGAAATCTAAGGCATGGCACGCTTGCTGCAACGCTCGTGCCCTCGTGGCTTCGTGCGTAAGCCCGGCGAGTGGGAGGGTATACGGTGCGGCCC
>Ga0070739_10003268_pt1 | contig 20474 bp, 22 predicted proteins | sample Coa_R1_7_FD_66445 | JGI IMG/M metagenome (GOLD analysis project Ga0070739, IMG submission 66445) | Surface soil microbial communities from Centralia Pennsylvania, which are recovering from an underground coalmine fire - Coalmine... | ecosystem: Environmental > Terrestrial > Soil > Unclassified ... | reverse complement strand
CTTAGCGGTCGTCGCGTTTGTCGCGCGGGTGGGTCCGATCGTAGACACGTTTTGCGTGTTCCAGCGTAATGTCGATGTACCGCTTCGTCGTCGCGGGGCTCTCGTGTCCGAGCAGCATTTGCACCGTGAGCAGATCCGCGCCGTTTGAAATGAGATGCGTCGCGAAGGAGTGGCGCAGCATGTGCGGGGTCGCTTTGCCGATCTGCGCGATGAGCGCGTATTGACGGAAGAGCTTGCCGACGTGGCTGTGGCTGATACGCCGGCCGTCGTGGGTTACGAAGAACGCCGGATCGGCGGTGCGTGGGCGCCGCCCCAGGTACAGCTCCATGGCCTCGCGCGCGGCGGCATTGAACACGACCACGCGCGGTTTGTTGCCTTTGCCGATAACGCGAATCGTGCGCCGCTCGAAGTCGACGTCTTCGACGTTGAACCCGATGAGTTCGGCGCGCCGCAGCCCGCTCGCGTACAACAATTCGAACATCGCGCGGTTTCGCAGGCGGTAAAAGTCGTCTTGACCGGCGATGCCGGTCCGCAGCAACCTCGCCAGGGTCTCTTCGGAAAGCGGTTTCGGCAGCGGGCTTTTCGCGGCCGGGAGCTCCAAATCGGACGCGGGATTATCACCGCGGCGGAACTCTTTGTAGAGAAACTTGTAAAAGCTCTTGATGGCCGAGAGCCGGCGCCGTACCGCCGCGACCGAGAGCGCTTTGCCGAGCATGCGATCCGTCAGCGCATCTGCGTAGTGCACGACGTCCTCGCGCGTTGCCGTTGCCAGCGCTGCGAAGGGACCGTGGTACTCGTTCGGCCGGCGCTCCAAAAAGCGCCCGAAGTGTTCCAAATCGCGCGCGTATTCCTCAGCCGTGCGCGGCGAGGGGCGGCGGCGCAGCCGGTACCGCATGAAGTCTTGGATGAGCGGATCCGCGGGCGCGTAGGGCATGCCCGGCCTTTCGGCCTCGGGCGGCTGCGCCCCTACAAATTACAGTTTGTGATTCCGACGTGAGGAACCGTGGGTTCCGGTGCCGTATGCCGCGCGCTTGTGCCGCACACGCAAAGCATCGCGGTTTGGGCCATCAGCGCGGCCACGATTGCCGCAATCGTCGTTCGCCCCTTCCGCATAGGCGAGTGGGTTTGGCCCGTTCTCGGCGCGGGCGCGATCGTCGCTGCGCGATTGCTGCCCGGAGCGACTGCAGCGCGCGCGGCCGCCGACGGCCTCGACGTGTATTTGTTTCTGGCCGGCATGCTCGCACTGGCCGAACTCATGCGGGTCAACGGTGCTTTCGATTGGCTTGCCGCCAACATGCTGAGCGGCGCGGCCGGCAACGCGCGCCGGCTTTTCGTGTGGGTCTATGCTGCCGGCATCCTGGTCACCGCGCTGCTCTCCAACGACGGAACCATCGTGCTGCTTACGCCGGCCGTTCTGGCGCTCTCGCATCGTGCGAATCTTCCGAAAGCGCCGTACCTTTACGCATGCGCCTTCATTTCGAATGCGGCAAGCTTCGTGCTGCCGATCAGCAATCCGGCCAACCTCGTGGTCTTCCGCCGTCTGCCCACGCTGGCGCCGTGGCTTGCGACGTTCGCGCTGCCGTCGCTCGGCGCGATTGTCGTGACCTTTGCGATACTTTACTGGCTCTTTCGCAACGAGCTGCGCGGCGAGATTGCCGTCGAACCCGCAGTGCCGCTCGGGGCAGATGCGAAACGCGCGCTTCTGTTCGGCGGCGTCTCGAGCGCGCTGATCGTGGCGAGCGCGGGGTTGGGTTTGCCGGTTGGCCGAACGGCATTTGCTTGCGGCGCGATCGGCACGCTGCTCGCTTCGCTGATTCGCAGCAACACGGCGGCGCGCGTGTTACGCGAGGGACCTTGGTCGATCGTTCCGCTCGTTGCAGGACTGTTCGTTATCGTTCAAGCGGTGGACGAAACCGGCATCCTGCATGCCGCGCGGATCTTCTTGCGAAACGCGGGTTCGCTGCCGGCAGCGTGGGCGCATCTTGCGACCGGCGGCGCCGTGACCATCGCGGACAACCTGCTCAACAATCTGCCGGTCGGCGTGCTCGTGAGATACGCGCTCTCCGATAACGGCATCGCAACGCACGTGGCGAGCGCGGCACTGATCGGCGTGGATTTAGGCCCGAACCTCTCGCTCACCGGTTCCCTTGCGACGTTGCTGTGGCTTTTGATGCTGCGGCGCGAGGGCGTCGACGTCACCGCGGGCAACTTCCTCCGCATTGGTGTCGTGGTGACGGTTCCCGCTTTGGTTCTGGCGCTGCTTTGCTTGCGTTAGGTATAGCCGTGAAACGGACTGCCGTTCTTCTTCCGCTTCTGCTTGCCGGATGCGCGGCAGCGCCGCCGGCAATCAAGCAAACCGGCGTCTCCCCCCCGGGTGCAACGATTGTCGTGCGCAACGTCGCGGGGAACATCGATGCGTACGCGCCCGAACGCGGTCAACCGGCGGACGAATATACAGTCGCGGCCTACGGATCGCGATCGGATGTGCGCATCTCGAAAGCGCACCTGGTGATCGTCGCGCGCGCACTCGCGCCCGGCATAAATTTTCTCGTCCGGGGGCCCAAGGGCGGCGCCATGGATTTAAGCACGCAGCGCGGGGACATTCACGTCGGCGATTTCGAAGGCGTTGTAACCGCGCACACGGATCGCGGGAACATCGCCATGCTCATCCCGGAATACGGCAGTGCCTCCGTCGGAACCGGCGACATGAGCGTGATTTTTGCAAGCACGTCGTGGCCCGGCACCCTGAAATTCACCGTCGGGACCGGAAACATCGAGCTCTACGTAAACGAACACGCGCAAGCGCATATCCACATGCATACCGACGACGGCTCGATCTTCACGGATTTTCCGCCCCGTTCGTTCAAGCCGGCCTCGCACGGATCGAGCGAAACGCTGGACGGCACGATAAACGGCGGCGGTCCCCGCTCGATCGACGTCGAGGCGCATCGCGGCGTGGTTCGCGTTCTGCAACTCAAACCGCAAATGTAAAGCTTGGACTGCGCATCTACGCGATGGGGCCATACGTATGGCACCCGAGCGCGCATCAATGAAGCATGGGACCGTACAACCCGATTCGGCCCGCATCGCCGTCGAACCCGGCGTTCTTTTTGACCTTCCTGGCGGACGACGACGATGGCCCATCCGGCGGCGGCGGCGGCGGACCGTCCGGCTGCGGATGGGGTTGTCTCGGACTCCTCGCGCTTGTCTTGTTTCTGGTGCTCATTTCGTGGCTGGTGCGATAGGAAATGAGCGCGTTGGGGACTTCTTCTTCTACTGCCGCGGATTCAAGAACGAGTTGATGACGTTGCCGATGTTGCTCGTTCCGCCGGCTTGCGTCGCGCCTTCCCTCTGCGGTTCGTGGTACGTCATCGACTGCATGCCGACGCGTCCCGGCCCGTAAAATCGATTCAGCGTCAGCGCCGCGCCGCCGACGAATGCGCCGAGCGCGCCCATGAGGCCGCCTCCGCCTCCGGACTGCAGCACCGAAACGGTATCCATGCGCACGTTGGCGTCTTTCCAAAGCCAGCCGCCGGGTTCCACGTCGAGCGTTTCACCCGGTCCGAGCGTTTTCTCGAAGACGTTGCCGTATCCGTGGATGAGCAGCAGTCCTTCGGAGCCGGTCCCCGTGAAGCGATCGATGAACAATCCGGTGCGCGCGAACAGCACGTTCGCAAGACCTTGCTGCCAGTAGAAGTTGTAATCCACGTTGCCGGTAGCGAGGAGGAACTGATGCTCGCGCACGTCGACGGCTTGTCCCGGCTGCAGGCGCAACGCGACGATCTGTCCCGGCGCTTCACGCGAGAACGCAATGTTTCCCGGGCCTTGTGCGGTGGAAATGAAAATTTGCAAGCCGGCAAAGAAGCGCTTTGCCGCATTTTGCAAACCCATGAACCCGAGCGTGACGTTGGGTTGTTTCCAGAGCACGATGTGGTGCTCGAAGTAGATCGTCTGCCGCCGCCCCAGCTCGACATCGACGACCGGCACGAGCTCGCCCTCGACGCGGATGCTCATGTCGCCCAGCGTCAGCGTGTTCTTCGGATTGGCGACCTCGGGCTGCGGCTCGGTATAGCCGTTGACCGTGGTTGCGGCGCCGGTTGTAGCACCGCAGTTCGGACAGAAATTCGCACGCTCCGGAAGCGCTGCTTGGCATGTTGGGCAGTTCATTGCCTTAGCGTAATAGAAGCGGCGGCGTATGTCAAAAATCGCCGTGACCGGCTCGGCCGGAACCATCGGCACGCGCCTGTGCGCCGATCTCGCACGTGACCACGACTTGGCACGCATCGACGTGCGCGATGCCGACGTGATCGCCGACGTGCGAGACTTCGACGCGATGCTCGCCGCGCTTCAAGGATGCGAAACGGTGATTCATCTTGCCGGCGCAGTTGACGTCGACGTGGACTGGCAGACGAATTATACGGTGAATATCGGCGGAACGTACAACGTCTATGAAGCTGCGCGGCGCAACGGCCTCAAGCGCATCATCTTTGCGAGTTCCAACCATTGCGTCGGCATGCACGAAGTCCGGAACGCGCCCGCGATCTACGAGCGCGGCTTCGGGATGGTTCTACGCACTGACGAGCCGTACCGGGCGGACGGACTTTACGGCGTGTGGAAGGCGTTCGGTGAAGTGCTTGGACGCTACTACAGCGATAGGTATGGAATGCAAGTCGCCTGCATCCGCATCGGCTCCATCACCCAAGCCGACGATCCGCGCGATGAGAGCGTTCGCGAGTCCAGCGGGTGGCTGAACTTGACAGACGAGCAGAAGTTCAAACGCTATGCCGCGACGTGGATGTCGCAGCGCGACTTCGCACGCTTAGTGCGCGCGATACTCGCTTCCGAGGCATCGTACGCGGTCGTATACGGCGTCGGCGATAACCTTACGCGCTTCTGGGATCTGGAACCCGGACGAGCAATCTACGGGTTTTGGCCGATGGACGGAGTACGCGACTAGTGGAACCTCTCGATTTTACCGTTCACCGCGCGCGCGGGCCTACCCGAGTCCTGGCGAGCGACGTTTGAAGCGCGTTTTATCCGAAAGAGCTGCGCGATCGGCATGTCAACATGCTCGATTTGTTGCAGGCCGACGACGAGCGGCTCTACGGCGATCCGCGTGCTCGTGGTTCGACGAGCTCACCATGACGAGAGGCCTTTGCAGACAGTGCTTCCTTCGCTTTGATGAGGCGCACCATAGCGTCGTTGTACGGCGTCGGCACGCCGGTGCGCCGCCCTGCCGCGCAGACTGCGCCGTTGATGTGATCGATTTCGCTTGGATGCCCCGATTCCAAATCGAACGCCATCGAACTCTTGCTGTCCGCGCCGACCGCGATCACTTCGGCGACGTATTGCCACGGATTCGCGAAGGGAAGGTTTATTTTCAACGATGCGGCGACTTGCGCCGCTTCTTCCGCAAGCGCCTCCGCAAGACGCGCGGCGTTCGGATCTTTGAGGATCTCGCCGGACTCGCAGTCCAAGAGCGCGCTGACCGCGTTCACCGCGGCGTTCGCAACCAACTTCCCCCACAGATGCGGGCGAATGTCGTATACTACCGTCGCTTTCATGCCGGTTTTCACCAAAAGTTCCGCCACGCTGCGCGAAGTGGCCGGAGATGCGCCGCCGGAACCGATGATGGTGTTGCCCTGTTCGGAGCTGCGCACGCGGCCCGGCGCGATCGTGAGCGAAGATTCGGTGGTGATGCCGAGCACGACGGGAACCGCACCGCCGAGCGCGGTTTTGATCGCGTCCTCGTTGCCGACGCCGTTCTGCAACGAAACGATCGGCGTGGACGGGCTAAGTTCGCCGGCGAAAGCACGCAGCGCTTTGAGCGTGTCGACCGCTTTGACGAAGAGAAAAATGAAATTCGAGCCGTAGAGATCGCGCGAGGAGCGGCCGGCGCGAACCGGACGGGGCGGCGCGTCGTTTACGCTCAGGCCGCCATTGCGCTCGATTTCCGCGAGAATGGCGCGATTGCTGTCGAGCATCGTCACCTCGGACGCGGAGGCCAGATGGTAGCCGAAGAGCGTGCCCATGGCTCCGGAGCCGATGATGCCGACGCGAACCTTGCTTTGATCCATCGCGCCGCACTTCGCCGCGTCTCACCTCACTCCCGTCTGCGAAACAAACCGTAGAAACCGATCAGGACCGCGCCGGTCGAAAAACCGCCGATATGCGCGAAATACGCGACGCCCCCGGAGTTGGCGCGCGGATCGAAGGTTTCGAAGCCGAGGAAGAATTGCACGAACGCCCAGATGCCGATGAACGCGACGGCCGGCAGGCGAAGAAACAGCGGGAAGCATCCGATCGGCGTAACGGTGTCGATGCGCGCCGCCGGATACGTCACGATGTACGCGCCTAAGATGCCCGCGATCGCGCCGGACGCGCCGATTTCCGGCACGTGGCTGAACGGCGCCGCCCAGATCTGCGCGACGCCGCCCATGATGCCGCACAGCAAGTACACGACGATGAATCCAACATGCCCCAAATAGCTTTCCATGCGCGGGCCGAACACGACCAGGAAGAGCATGTTGAAAAAAATGTGCGCATAGCCGCCGTGCAAGAACATCGACGTGAGAGTCGTGAGGTAATACGGGTGCGGCGAGGGCAGAGGCAGCTGCACGGCGTGCGTGATGTTGTAGGGAATGAGGGCAAAGAACTCGATGAACTTCGGCTGATTGACCGCGGTGAGTTCCCGATAGAAGCCGTACGCGTTCGCGGCGACGATAAGCCAGACGGCGCCCGCGAACACCGCGGGGCTGCGCTCGTCTTTGTACGGGATCACCGCGTTAGAATTGCAGTTGCAAGCCGAATACGGTGCGGCGATCGGCGCGCGTGGTATCGCGCTGACCGAGAAACAACTTCGCCCACTCGTTCACGTTGAAGTTGCCGTAGATGTCGAACGTCGGGCGCCGTAAATCGTAAACGCGCGTTTCCGCGCCGAACCGGCCGGCGTTGTACTGCCCCAGCACGCCGAGCTGCGAATACAACACGCCGCCGCCGACCCGCAGCGTGCCGAAATTCTTCATTGCCGCGAGATTCCACGTGGTTTTCGCGCCGATGTCGTTCGCGCCGATCATGCCGCTGACGCTGCCGTGCGGCAACGCGATGAGGTTGAGGTCCGCCTGCGGTCCGCGATCCCTGGTGAGCAGCGGGCTCGGCCCGTTTACCGACTGCGCGTTCAGAAAGCTTAGGCGAAGTTGCGCCTGCGCGAGGTTGCCCAGCATCTTGCTGAGGCCGGCTTTCACCCGCGCGCTGCTGGGACCGCCGGGCGGGGGCGTTTGCGTTCCGGGCGGCGGCAAAGTGTTGGGGCCGCGCGCGATCGGATAGGGCGTCGCGCCCGCGTCCACGCCGTACACGTGGCTCTGACCGCCGAGCGTGCCGAGCAGCGAATCCGCCTTCTGCATCGTCGCGTCGAGATTCGCTACGGTGTCGCGCAGTTGCGCCTGCGTTTGCGGATTGCCCGTGACGTTGCGCAGATCGCCGGTGAGTCCAGCGATGTTTCCCGTCAAATCCCGAATGTTCGAAGTCGTCGCGATGAGGTTCGTTTTCAATCGCGCATCGGTCGCGAGCGCGGCAAGCTGATCCATGGAGCGATTCAGCGCGACCGCCGTCGAGTCCAGCGTCGAAAGCAGCGTGTCGATCTTGTACTGGTTGCGGGTCATCGTGTTGTCGAGCGTCGCGGTCATCCCCACGATGTGGTTGCCCGCCTGCTGCATGGTGGATTCCATCGTCCCCGATACGTCCGCGATGGTTCCACGCAGCTGCGTCGTCATCGTGTCGACGTTGGTGAGCGCGGTCTGCAGCGTGTTGAGGAGTTGCGGCTCCCGCGTTTCGAGCGTCGCCAGCATCTCGTCGAGCCGGCGTACCTCTCCCTGGCCTTGCTGCAGCAGATCGGCAATCGTGGGACTTGCTATTCCCACCGGCTGCTGTTCGATGGGCAGAATGCGGTGCGGGAGGATGGCAACTTCCGGCAGCGGCGTGGCGGTGTATCCCGACGGCAATGGTCGGGGAACGGGCGGAACGATGATCATATTCGGCGTTCCGGTGAGCGGCGCCTGAATCAGGAACTTTGAATCCTTGGGAATGTTGATGCCGTTCTGGATAGCCAGGATGACGTCCACGCTGTTGTCGGCGAGCAGCTGCACTTGATCGACGGTGCCCACGGTGACGCCGCTGAAGAACACCTGTGCGCCCGTAGGCAGACCGGCCGCCGTTGCGAAGTGCACGCCGATGCGGTAGCCGCTGTGCCGCGTTCCGAAATCCGTGATGACGTAGAAGATTCCAAAAAGCAGGACCAGTGCCAGTACCGCGAAGAGCCCCAATTGCGCTTGTCTGGACATTAACCAGCGTATTCCCTCATAACGGTATCGGCCCTACCTCAGAACCTTGGAGGAACTGCTGCACGATGGGGTTGGTCGACTTGCGGACCTCGTCGACGCTCCCGTATTCGATGATCGCCCCCTCGAAAAGCATCGCGACGTAATCGGCCATCAGATAAATGGAGTGCAGGTCGTGCGAGATGACGACCGCGGTGGCGTTGAGCTGCGCGCGCAGGCGCTTTATGGTGTCGGTAAGCAGGTGCGTGACGATCGGATCCAGGCCGGTCGTGGGCTCGTCGTACAGCACGAGATCCGGATTCGTAACGACGGCGCGCGCGAAGCCGGCCCGCTTGAGCATGCCGCCCGAAAGTTCGCTCGGCATGTTGTCGTAGGTGTGTTCGAGACCCACGCTGGCAAGCGTATGCATGACGATCTCGCGGATCTCGTCTTCGCTGAGCGAGGTGTGCTCGCGCAGCGGAAGCGCGATGTTATCGCCGACGGTCATGCTGTCGAAGAGCGCGGCGAACTGAAACGAGAAGCCGATCTTCGTGCGCATCTCGATGAGTTCGCTCTCGCGCATGTGGCAGATGTCCTGGCCGCGCACGTAGACATGGCCCGCATCGGGTTTGCGCAGTCCGTCGAGCAGCCGCAGGATCGTCGATTTTCCGGCGCCCGACATGCCGATGATGCACGTAATCGCACCGTCGACAACGTCCAAGCTGCAGTTCCGCAAGACCACGCGGTCGCCGTACTTGAGCGTCACGGCGTCGAGTTTGGCGATGACGTTCGCCATCAGCCGCCGCCGTACAGGAAGAACGACATGATGAAATTGACGATGAAAATGAGGATGATGCACGTGACGACCGCGCTGGTCGTCGATTTCCCAACGCCTGCGGCACCGCCCGTCGTGGTCAACCCTTGGTACGAGCCGACCAGCGCGATGATGATGCCGAAGACCGCCGATTTGAACAGCCCTTTCACGACGTCCTCGAAGCCGATGGTTTGGCGCGCGGAAGACATGAAGTCGCCGTAACTGATGTGCGCCTGCGCGTGCGCGATCCACTCGCCGCCCATCACGCCCACCACGTCGGCGAACACCGTGAGCAACGGCAGCATGATCATCAGCGACAGCAGCCGCGGCACCACCAGGAAGCGAACCGGCGCCAAACCCAGCGACTGCAGCGCCTCGATTTGCTCGGTGACGACCATGGACCCCAGCTCCGCGGCGATCGCCGCGCACACCCGTCCTGCAACGACCACGGCGGTCAGCATCGGCCCGAGTTCGCGGACGTTCGTATACGAAACGATGCCGCCGACGAACGATCCGAAACCATATTGCACGGCCTGGACGGCGGATTCGAGCGAAAAAACCATGCCGGTGAAGAGCGAGGTGAGCAAGACGATGACCAACGACTGATAGCCCAGCAGGTAGCATTGCGAGACCGTTTCCGCGAACCTGATACGCAGCTTGCCGATCGTCGTCGCCGCCTCGCCGCCAAGCGCGGTAAGACCCCCGATGTATTCGAAGAAGTCGTTGACTCTTCGGCCGATGCCCTCCAGCCCGCGAACGCTCGCGCGCTCCACGACGCGTTCGACGATTTCGGCGGGGCGTTCAGCGTCGTTCAGCATCGGCGATCTTTTCCAAATCGGCAAGGACGCTTTGCGTTGCTTCGATGCGCCGCACGGCGACGCCCCGCTCGGCGCTCAAATTGAAATGCACCTGGTTGACGTGCTCCAAGCGTTTGTCCACGTCCCGCAGATGCGCGCGCGCTTCCTTTTCGAAATCCGAAAAGTAGCGGCGCACCACCGCTAAGTATTGCCGCCGCACGCCTTCGTCGACCGCACCGTTCTGCAGCGCGGCCTCCATCTTCTTCTGCGCGGCCGCGAGCGTTTTATTCGTCACGTAGAATTGCCCGACGCGACCGACGAGCGCGCGCAAATCATCTTGCGTCATCGACTACCGAACGTTGCATCTCCAGCAACTGCCGGATGCCGCCTTCTGCGAGCGAGAGCATCGTTTCCAGGTCCGCGCGACTGAACGGCGCGGCCTCCGCGGTGCCCTGCAACTCCGTAAACTTCCCGGCGTCGGTCATGAATACGTTCATATCCACTTCGGCTCGGCTATCCTCGTCGTATGCGAGGTCCAGCAACGGCGTTCCGGCTACGATACCCACGCTTGTCGCCGCTATTTGGCCGGCGAGCGGCCATTTCGCCCGGTCCGAGGAATCGAAGCGCGTGCGCAGCGCCAGCGCCAGCGCCACCCAAGCCCCCGTGACCGCCGCGGTGCGCGTGCCTCCGTCGGCTTGCAGCACGTCGCAGTCGAGCCATACCGTGCGTTCGCCGAGCTTGACCATGTCGGTAACGGCGCGCAGCGCGCGTCCGATGATCCGCTGAATCTCGTGTGTGCGGCCGCCCAGTCGTCCCTTCGAGGCCTCGCGCTGCGTGCGTTCCTGCGTCGCGCGCGGCAGCATCGCGTATTCCGCGGTGACCCATCCCGTGCCGCGTCCCTTCATCCACTGCGGAACTTTGTCGTCTATCGTGGCGGCGCACAGCACCCGCGTGTGCCCGACGCCAATCAGACAGCTCCCTTCGGCAAATTTGAGGTAATGCGGTTCAATCGTCAGCGGCCGCAGCTGGTCGAACCGCCTTCCATCGCTTCTGATCATCGCCGGCTGCAGTTTCTATCCATCTGTCGAACGAACCCGCTCGCGAATTAAAGCCACGTCGAATGCGCGCCGGCGCCGCTTGCCTTATCGTTGGTGCATGGAGCACGTCAACGCAGGCGACACCGCTTGGGTCCTGATGAGCGCGGCGCTCGTCATGCTGATGACGCCGGCGCTCGGATTTTTCTACGGCGGGTTCGTCCGGCGCAAAAACGTGCTCTCCACGCTGATGCACAGTTTCTTGATCCTCTGCTTGATTGGCGTGCAGTGGGTCTTGTGGGGATACACGCTCGCGTTTGGTCCGGACGTTCGCGGCATCGGAATCATCGGCGATTTTTCCTGGCTCGGTCTCTCGCACGTCGGCGCCGCGCCGTACGACGCGTATGCGAAAACGATACCCCACGCGGCGTTCGCACTCTTTCAAATGATGTTCGCGGTGATTACTCCCGCACTAATTACGGGCGGCTTTGCGGAGCGCAAACGCTTCGGGGCATTCGTGTTGTTCAGCGTTCTTTGGGCGACAATCGTGTACGATCCCATCGCGCACTGGGTGTGGGGACAAGGCGGCTGGCTCGGGAAACTGGGCGCGCTGGATTTCGCCGGCGGAACGGTCGTGCACGTCTCCTCCGGCGTAGCCGCTCTCGTGTGCGCGTGGGTGCTGGGACCGCGATTGCGCGCGGTCGACGACAAACCGCACGACATGACGATGGTGCTGCTCGGTGCGGCGCTCTGCTGGTTCGGCTGGTTCGGGTTCAATGCGGGCAGCGCGCTGGCCGCCGACGGCACCGCGGCGATCGCGTTCATCAATACCAACGTCGCCGCGGCGATGGGCGGGCTTGCGTGGATGACGCTCGCGTGGAACCACCGAGGCGCCCCGAGCATGAGCGGCGCGGTCGCCGGCGCGATTTGCGGCCTGGTGGCGATTACGCCCGCCGCGGGATATGTAACCCCCACGGAGGCGATCGCCATCGGCATGGTCGCGTGCATCGTTTGCTACGTCGCAGTGTGCATGCGCGAGCGCCTGCACATCGACGACGCGCTCGACGTCTTTCCGATTCACGGCGTCGGCGGGGCGGCGGGCGCGCTGCTGACGGGTGTGTTCGCGGGAAGCGGATTGCTGCACGGCCATCCGCAGCAAATGCTTGCGCAACTCGTTGCGGTCTGCGCCGTTGCACTCTATACCGCGGGCGCGACCTACGCGATCCTGCGCCTCGTGACCCGGTTCGTCACGCTGCGCGTTTCCGAACACGAAGAAGTTACCGGCTTGGATCTGACGCAGCACGCCGAGGCGGCCTACGCCAACGCATGAGGCCGTCCGATTTGCGGAGTCGGCTACGGAACGACGGTTATCGTTGCGACCATGCCCGAGTTGTCGTGGTAGAGGCAACCATAATAATACGATCCCGGCTTGGTGAACTTCAGGCTGAACGATTTCCCCGGCGGAATCGTGCCCGAGTTTACAATTTTCGTACCGTCATCGGTTGTGACGCCCGGCGGAGGTACGGTGTTTACGGACGGATCCGGAGGTATGGGCGGCAGTGTTTTCTGTCCGGCGAGCGGGAGGGTTACGGTATGCGGCTCATTGCTCGTCTCGTTCACCCAAGTGAGGACGGTGCCCACCTTTACCGTGAGGTTTCCTTGGGTTGACAGCGTGCTGAAACTGCCGTTGGTTAGGAACCGAAGAACGGTCGAGTCGGGCGGAGGGAAAGTCACCAATCCCGGATCGATGCCCGCGGCAAGCGTGGTGCCGTACCACTTGAACGGGAACGACGAAATGGAACGACGCCCCTCAAAGAAATCCGACCATTCGTCTTGTGCTCCGACGCCCAAATAGTATTGCGCATTGTGTGGATAAGGAGTACCCGATGACTGCACCACGACGGTGCTTACCATCGCCGGTTCGTGGAAGAGACACAGGATGGTGTACGAGCCGGGTTTCGGGAAATGCAGCGTGAAGGTTTGTCCCCCGAACAGAATGCCGGAATTCACGAAATGCGTCCCGTCCACCGTAGTTCCGCCCGCCGGTTTAACGTTGTTCGGATCTCCGGGTGGAGGAATAGGTTGTCCCGGCGGCACGTACGCAACGGTGTGCGCGTCGCCGCCGGCCCCGCTGCCGACGTGATACGTCACGGTGTCACCGGCGTCGATGGTTATCGCTGTCGGTAGAAAGTCGAGATCCTGAACGGCGTAGTAATAGATGGAAGCACCGGTTCCGACATTCCAATTCGTTGGTGCGGCGGTAAAGCTTGCGGCGCTGCTTTGCGGCATGTGTTCCGACGAGGCGGTTTGCGGCATCGCGGAATGAGATGAAAAGCCGCTAGCGGCGCAGCCGGTTAAGCCGGCCACAGCGAAAAGAACGAGCAATCTTCGCATAACGGCTCCTTTGCAGCGCGAGAACTCTATACTAGTCGACGCGACGTTCGTGCAGTCACAAGGGAGCGGCTGCTCAGACGTGCAGTCTTTATTCCCGGGAGCTTTGGAGTATGCGCTTAGCATGCTTGTGTGTTTTGCGTCGCGCGCTCAAGTCGACGAGCTTCTCTTCTTCCTCATCGGCTCGTACCGGTCCGTGCTGCGCTTCGTAATACGTGTCGCGCAAGTTGCCGAGTTGCATGTCGCGCGAAATCGGCCGGCCGTCGCCGCGATAAACCGTGGCGTTCTTTACCAGGAGCCGATACGGTTCGAGGCGGGCGTTTTTCCAATCGGAAACTTTCCAGCGCTGCGGCGCCATGACGGCGCATTCGTACGCGGGCAGCGAGCTCTTCTTGCCTTCGAACAGTTCCAGCTCGACGTGAAACCCTTCCTTGGCGAAAATCGCATCCTCGACTTGCTTCTTGGTAGCCATCATTCGACGGTTACGGTCTTCGCGAGGTTGCGCGGCTGGTCGACGTCCTTGCCTTCGATGTCCGCGATGTGATACGCCAGCAGCTGAAGCGGGATGACGTTGACGATCGGCGAGAGCAGCTCGTCGACTTTGGGCACCCAAAACACATGATCCGCGATCGCCTTGGCGTCTTCGTCGCCGTGATTTGCAACGACGATCACCGGCGCCTCGCGCGCTTTCGATTCCGCCAGATTCGAGAGGATTTTGTCGCGAACGCGGCCTCCGGTCATCACGCCCACGACGGGCACGTTCGAATCGAGCAGCGCGATGGGCCCGTGCTTCATCTCGCCGGCCGCGTACCCCTCGGCATGAATGTATGAGATTTCCTTCAGTTTGAGCGCGCCCTCCAGCGCCGTGGGAAAATTCACGTAGCGGCCGATGAACAGCACGGACTTCGCCTTGCGAATTTTCTTCGCGACTTTCTTGATGTCGTCGGAGGTGTTCAGTACGACGTCGACGGCCGCGGGCAGCAGCTTCGTATTGTCGGCGACTTCGCGCAGGCGTTCCAGCGGCGCGGTTCCGCGCAGGCGCGCCAGATACAGGGCGAACAGCGTCATCGCCGTGGCTTGCGACACGTACGTCTTTGTAGCGGCGACGCCGATCTCCGGGCCGCCTCGAGTGAAAAGCGTCCCGTCGTCGATGCGCGTAAGGTGCGAGCCCAGCACGTTGCAGATGCCCAGCACGGTGCATCCGGCTTGCTTTGCGATGCGAACCGCTTCGATCGTGTCCGCGGTTTCGCCCGACTGCGACATCGCGATCGTCAGCGCCGTCGGGTCGATGACCGGATCGCCGTAGCGGAATTCGCTGGCGAGTTCCATTTCCACCGGCAGATGCACGAGCGAACGAAGCAAATACATGCCCACCATGCCGGCGTGGTAAGCCGTACCGCACCCGGTGATCGCGATTTTGGATATCTCCCGCAGCCGCCGCTCGGGAATGCCGATTTCGGCGCTCAAGTGGACGTCGTTGCTCTCGTCGATCCGCCCCGACAGCGTCTCTTTGATGACGTTGGGCTGCTCGTAGATCTCCTTGAGCATGAAGTGCTTGAAACCGCTCTTTTCGGCGGAGCTCGCGTCCCAGGTGACTTGGATCACGTCGCGATCGATCGCACGGCCCTCGTAGTCCGTGAGCTTCCAGCCGTCGCGCCCGACCACCACCATCTCGCCTTCCTGCAAGATGATTTCTTTTCGCGTGTACTGCAAAATCGCCGGCGTATCGGAAGCCACGAACATCTCACCGTCTCCGATGCCCAGAACGAGTGGACTGGCTCCATTGCGCGCAAAGACGAGGTGATCCGGATCGTCCGAGCAGATGATGCCGAGCGCATAAGCTCCGGTGACTTCTTTGAGCGTCTTGCGAACGGCCGCTTCCAAATCGCCGTCGTAATGCGCCTCGATGAGGTGCGCGAGAACCTCTGTGTCCGTTTCGCTCTTGAACACATGGCCGCGCTGAACCAGGCGCGCGCGCAGCGGCGCGTAGTTTTCGATGATGCCGTTGTGCACGACCGCGATTCTGCCGGTGCAGTCCATGTGCGGGTGGGCGTTTGCATCCGACGGCCGGCCGTGCGTCGCCCAGCGCGTGTGTCCCACGCCCACGCGTCCCGCGATACGGCCACCGTTTCGCAGGCGCTCGGCAAGCCGTTGAAGTTTGCCTTCCGCTTTGGTGCCGGTCAACCCCCCGGCGGCGTCGATGACCGCGATTCCGGCGCTGTCATACCCGCGATATTCCAACCGCTGCAGCGAGTCCAGAATGATCGGAACGCTGTCGCGTTCTCCGATGTATCCGACAATGCCGCACATCGCGATCCCTTTACTATTTGATGCCTTCGCGCGTGCGGTGGTACTGGATCTTCCCGCCCGCCACTTCGTTGAAGGCCGTCGACACGGGCTTGTTCGGGTTCACCTGCTCGGTGAGCGCCGGCGCGCCGTTGTTGAGCTGCTTGGCGCGCTTGGTCACCACGTTGACCAAACTGAATTTGGAGTCCACGTGGTCGAGAAGCCTGTCGAGGTCGCCGAAAACCGATTCGCTCATGTTATGAATGTTCCAATTCCCTTATCGAGTCGTCGCTGTACCGATGTATTCGAAACCGTTCCGCCTGAAGTATCGCCTGCAGATCGCGCACCGCTTCATCGGAGCGCTCTTCCGCGTTGATGACGATGTAGTCGAACGTGCGCACGAACTTGAACTCTTCGTGCGCGATCTCGAGCCGGCGCGCAATCTCTTCGGTCGTTTCGGTGCGCCGCGCCAGCAGACGCGTGCGCAGATTCGAAAACCGGTCCGGGGCCAGAAAGATCAGCACCGCTTCCGGAAACGCGCGCTTGATCGCCAGCGCGCCGTTGACTTCCGGCTTCATGATCAGATCGTAGCCTTGCGTCAGCGTGCGCTCCACGTAGTCGCGCGGAGTTCCGTAGAGATTGTCGTTGTACTCTCGCCATTCGAGAAAGCCGTCGGCGGCTCGCCGCCTTTCGAATTCTTCCCTGCTCAGGAAGAAATAGTGCCTCCCCTCGACTTCCCCAGGCCGCGGCTCGCGTGTCGTCGCCGACACCGAATACCGCAGACGCGGCATACGCTCGCGAAGCGCGTCCACCAGCGTGTCTTTTCCGGCCCCGGAGGGCCCGGACACGACAAAGAGCAGACCCGGTCCGAACATCGACCTCCCTGCGGGTGCCTCAGGCGAACCCCTTAAGTTCCGATGGGACCCCCGGCAGCCCTCTTCGGGGTTCAGCTCAGGTGCCGGTGCAGACGATTCGCCGCATCGCGCCGATGGCGCCCGTATCGTCCGGGTGCGAAGCGGGACGCTCGTATCTGGCCACCTTCTCCACCCCGTTCCACACGGTGAACGCGACGCGCAGGACCATGGCTTTGTTTCCGCGGTGCAGCGAGAAGGTTTGCCAGCCGGCCTCGCCCGGACACGGGGGGAACGGCTCAGCCTTGAGAAGGCGCGCTCCGCGGTAACGCAGGAGGGTGTCCGCGGTTATCGCGGAGGCGACGTCGCCGAGCGAGGTTCCCGGCGCGGGGGTCTGCAGCATGCTGAAACCCTCGCCGGCGCGCGGCTGATACGGCGCTCCGCCGCCGCCGCATGACGAGAGCACCGCGCAGCAGTACAGGGCGAGCGCAAAATTTTTAAGCGGCATGGCTGATTCATACTCGTTCGCGAAGGAGCTTCCCGTGTACACGGATTGGCTGCTCGTCCGGCGACTGGCCTTGGAGCTGGAGCAGCGCTTCAAAGGCGCCCGCGTTCGCGACGCCGGCCGTCTCGAGGACGGCCGCTTTGCGCTGGCGCTGTGGAGGCGCGGCATGCAGTCCCTTCTGTGCGCCGACGTGTTTGCTTCGACGCCGCTGCTGACCGTCGAGTCCGGCGAGTTGCCCATCGCGGTCGAACCGGGGTTCGTGCGGGCCGCAGGTTCCGCGTTGCGAGGCAGCAGCGTCGCCTCCGTAGCCTCGCGCCGCGGCGATCGCCTGATTCGGATCGAGTTCGGCGCGCGCTCGCGTTTCGGCGTGGAAGATCGCGTCGAGCTCGTCTTCGAGTTGATCCCGCGCTTCGGCAACATCATCCTCGTCAAGGGCGGCGTCGTGGTCGCCGCGCTCAAAGAGTTCGCAGCCGGCGAGAACAGCATCCGTTCCGTGCAGGCAGGGGCACTGTACGAACCGCCGCCGCTGCGCGCCGGCAGATCCAGCAACGTGATCGCAGAGAATGCCGTTGCGGAGCTGGAGGCGACGGCGCTCGACGGCGATTTGCACGTCTACCGGCGCGACGGCGCTTTGGTTCAAGCGCATTTGGCGGAACTGCCGCACTACTCGCAGTTGGAGCACGGGCGCTGCGGATCGCTGCTCGATCTCCTGGCTGAAGCCCGCGAATCCGACGCGCAGGCGCGGCAAACGGAGCCCCTTGCCAAGCGCCGCAATGCGCTCCAGCGTCGACTGGCCGCACGGGAAAACAAACTTCGAAACGACCTCGGTGAACTCGAGCGAAAGTTGCGCGAAGGTGAAACGTCGCGAGCGCTGCGAGATGAAGGGCAGGCGATCTACGAAACCCTTCACGAGCTCCCGCCGCAGGAACAGCCCGCGGCCAAGCAGCGCGCGGCGGAGTTATTCGTAAAGTATAAACGCAGCACGGGAGCAATCGCGCACCTGCAGCGTCGCCGCGCGGAGCTTCTGACGGCGATCGAAGACGTAGCGAATCTGCAATGGGAGCTGGAACGCGCGGAAGACGCGAGGCTGGAGGACGTCGAGGAGGCGATCGCCGCGCTCGAACCGCAGCGGCGTTCGGCCTCCAAACGCGAGCCCCGCCGCAAGCGCAAGCCGCTCCGGTTCGACACGCCCAGCGGTTCGAGGATCTACGTCGGCCGCACACCGATCGAAAACGCGGAATTGACGTTTCGCCTCGCGCGCCCCAACGATCTGTGGTTTCACGTGCAGAGCCAGCCGGGAGCGCACGTCATCTTGCAGCGCGGAGATCGAGGGCAGCCGCCGGCCGAAGATTTGATGACCGCAGCTGCTCTGGCGGCGCTGCATTCGAAAGCCCGGAACAGCCCGAAGGTGACGGTCGACTATACCTATCGCAAGCACGTGCGCAAACGCCCGGGCGCGGCGCCGGGACTCGTGTATTACAGCAAACCGAAAACGCTGTACGTCGAACCCGGCCTGCACGGACAGGTTCCCTCGCCCGACAAGGGGACCGCGTGAGGCGGGTCGCAAAATAGCCGCTCGAGCAGATGTTTCCGCAAAGGAGTTCAACTGTGAAAAATCCACTCGATTCGCTTTGGGGCACCGTCATTTGCGGCGTGATCTTGACGGCGATCCTGTACGTGGTCGCGAACGCCGTCATGCCGCACGTCGCCGCGGGAGGCGTGTAAATGGACTGGAGCGATGCAATCCTGCGGTGGTTGCACTTTTTTGCCGGCATCATGTGGATCGGCATGCTGTACTACTTCAACTTCGTCAACGTCGACGCCGTAAAGCAGGCAACGGCCGCCGGTGAAGCGGCGCCGATCAGCAAGTACGTCGTACCGCGCGCGCTCGCGTTCTTCCGCTGGGGCGCCGTGTTCACGTGGATTTTCGGCGCGGGACTGCTCGGCACGTTTCCCGGAGCGAACGGCAACAACGGTTTCATCAGCGCGTTGCTGCTGCAAGGCAATCTCGTTCCGATCGGCTTCGGGGCGTGGCTCGGCACCATCATGCTTTTCAACGTGTGGGTGCTCATCTGGCCGAATCAAAAGAAAATTCTGGGCTTCGTTCCGGCCACCGACGAAGAAAAGGCCAAAGCTCGCCGCATCGGGTTCATCGCTTCGCGGGTGAACACGATGCTGTCGATTCCGATGCTGTTCTTCATGGCAACGGGCTTCCATCATCAGGACGGCATTTACACGCTTTTCTCACACTAAACCATGGTTCGACGAGCTCATCATGACGAGCTCTGCAGGATAAGCATGGCGTCGCCGAAGGAAAAGAAGCGGTATTCGCGCGCAATCGCCTCGGCGTAGGCGCGCAGGATCGTCTCGCGGCCGGCGAAGGCGCTCACGAGCACGAGCAGCGTCGATTGCGGCAGATGAAAGTTCGTGATCATGGCGTCTACTATGCGAAAACGCCAGCCAGGCTTGATGAAGATGCCCGTTTCATCCTCACCGGCGCGCAGCGTCCCGTGTTTGGACGCGCTGCCTTCGAGCGCGCGCACCACCGTCGTGCCCGCCGCGATGACGCGGCGGCCTTCCGTTTTCGCGCGCAGCACCGCTTCCGCAGTCGCCTCGGGAATCGAGAACGACTCCGCGTGCATCGCGTGCTCCTCGATGCGCTGCGTCTGCATGGGGCGAAACGTGCCCAAGCCGACGTTCAAAACCAGTTTGACGATCTGCACGTCGCGCGCGCGCAGCGCATCGAACACGCGCTCCGTAAAGTGCAGCGACGCGGTGGGTGCCGCGACGCTTCCAGGCTGGCGCGCGAAGATCGTTTGGTAGCGCTCCTGTGCTTCGTCGCTTTCGTTGCGAATGTAAGGCGGAAGCGGCAGCCGTCCCGCCCGCTGCAAAAACTCCTCGAACGGCAACTGCAGCCAGAACTCCACTTCGCGCACGCCTTCGTCTCGCACGCCGGCAATACGCGCCTCCCCGAGATCGCCGAAGGTGATGCGCTCGCCGGCACGCAAACGGCGCGCCGGCTTTGCAAGCGCGAGCCACCGTGTCGCAGCGGGATCGTAGCGCAACGTATGCGACGGGTGCAGCAGCAGCAATTCCGCGCGCCCGCCGGACTCGCGCGCACCGAAAACGCGAGCCGCGATGACGCGCGTTTCGTTCAGCACCAGCACGTCGCCGGCATGCAGGTACTGCGGCAAATCGCGGAAGATGCGGTGCTCGAAGGCTGCGTCGCGTAGGACCAGCAGACGCGATGCATCGCGCGGCGAGGCGGGCCGTTGGGCAATGAGTCGTTCGGGAAGGTCGAAGCTGTAGGCGGAGGTGAGCGTAGGATCGAGAGGCTTCAGGTCGGTAATCGGCGCCGCTCCATGTCCAGAAAATTCGCGAGACGCCTGCGATCGTCTTCGCCGACGTCGATGAACTGCACGCCGACCTGATACGTCTCCCGTTCGAAGCCCCGAATCCACCGCACTTCGCCGCGCAGCGA
>Ga0070739_10003266_pt1 | contig 20484 bp, 17 predicted proteins | sample Coa_R1_7_FD_66445 | JGI IMG/M metagenome (GOLD analysis project Ga0070739, IMG submission 66445) | Surface soil microbial communities from Centralia Pennsylvania, which are recovering from an underground coalmine fire - Coalmine... | ecosystem: Environmental > Terrestrial > Soil > Unclassified ... | reverse complement strand
GGTGTAGACGTTGGGGCCGGCGATTTCGGCGTCGGCCTGGATGGTGAGGACGCGGCGGAGGAGGTCCTGGTACTCGGTGGGCATCTTGGGGAGGTCGGCGGCGGTGATGCGGTCGGTGAAGGCCATGGGTTACCTCCATTCGCAACGCTAGGATGTTGCTGCTACAGGCTAGGCGACGCGGGTAAACGATGCCGTCGTCGGCGGTTACACGCGGGTAACAGCTCTGGGCTGCCCGCTGTAACAGGGTGTTTACTTGTAGTAACCCTGGCTGCAAGGTACTGCTGCCATGCTGGAGACAGCTTGAGGCAGTGAGGACTATTTGTCCGTAGGAAGCCTATCTACAACGCGTTGCTTCGTGGGAGGGATGATGGAAGAGCCATACGGCCCTCCACGTGGAGCCTTCCTCTTGCTGGTCATCTATCTCGTGCTGCTGACCGTGCTATGGGCGAACGTCTACCTGCAGCTATGGGGGCGCGGCTGAGATGACACGCGATCAGCTTTTTGAGCTGGCCTGGATCCTCCCCAGTGTCGCGATTCCCACCGGTATGCTGGTTGCCCTGCTGGTCACCGCTTATGGGATGGGGATCCATGTGCCCGGCCAGGTAAGTACTGTCGATCCCCGTACGGTCGCACAAACCCCGCCGTTCGACCAGCCAGGGGTCTACCAGGTCGGTCCCAACCGGTTCGAGGTGGTCCTGCTCGCCCAGATCTGGTTCTTCCAGCCGCGGGAGATCCGCGTGCCGGCCGGATCTCACGTCACCTTTATTGCGACGAGCCAGGACGTGGTGCACGGCCTGCGGATTCGCGGAACGAACGTCAACCTGATGCTGATCCCCGGTCAAGTCTCCCGCGCCGAGGCGCGCTTCACGGAGCCTGGGGAGTACCTGTTCCTCTGCCACGAGTACTGCGGCGTTGCCCATCACACGATGGCGGGTCGCGTCATCGTCGAGCCGTGAGACGCGCTGCCGACGGAGGAAGCCATGTTCACGCGTGAGGAACAGCTCAGCGGGGCCTACCTCGGGGTGGCGATAGGGGCGCTCGCTATCGGAATGCTGCTCGGCCTCTTGCAGGCGCTGGAGCATGCCGGCATCGATCTCTATCCGCTGCTGAAGCCGCTTATTTATTCCTATTATCAAGGGCTCACACTCCACGGTGTGCTGAATGTCCTGATTTGGACTACATTTTTCATCTGCGGCTTTCTTCTCTTCGTTACCGTACGGGCGCTCCGCCAGCCGCTTGCAAGCATGCCACTAGGCGCCGCGACGTTTTGGCTCATGGTCATCGGGCTGGGGCTCACGCTTTGGTCGATGCTGAGCAACGACGCCACGGTGCTGTTCACCTTCTATCCGCCCATGCGGGCGCATCCAGCCTTTTATCTCGGCCTGACGTTGATCGTCGTGGGCACATGGTTGGTGACTGCCAATCTCGTCCTCACGTACCGCGCCTGGCGGCGGGCGCATCCCACCGCGCGCACGCCGCTCGCGGCGTTCGGGGCGCTGATCACGTTCGTGATGTGGACCATTGCGAGCCTGGGCATCGCAGCGGAGATGCTCTTTCTCAACATCCCGTGGTCGCTGGGCGTGCTGCCCGACACCAACGCTCTACTGGCCCGCACCCTCTTCTGGTTCACCGGGCATCCGATCGTCTACTTCTGGCTGCTGCCAACTTATGTCTCGTGGTACACGATGGTACCGCGCCAAGCCGGGGGCAAGCTATTTAGCGACCCCATGGCGCGGGTGGCTTTTGTGTTGTTCCTGGTGCTCTCCACGCCGGTTGGGATCCACCATCAGTTTACCGATCCCGGCATCTCGCCCAACTGGAAGCTTGTGCACGCATTCATCACTTTCGCGCTCTTTTTCCCCAGCCTTCTCACTTTCTTCAATGTTGTCGCTTCCCTCGAGCACGCCGGCCGTGCGCGGGGTGGGCGAGGCTGGCTGGGATGGATCGGGCACCTGCCGTGGCAGGACCCGGCGCTAGTGGCCCAGCTGCTGGCGATGGTGCTGTTCGCTTTCGGGGGGATTGGAGGGCTGGTGAACGCCTCGCTCGAGGTGAACCTTGCGGTGCACAACACGACCTGGGTGGTGGGGCACTTCCATCTCACGGTAGGGGCGGCGGTCACGCTGACCTTCATGGGGATCAGCTACTGGCTCGTGCCGCTGCTGGCGGGGCGGCGGCTGTGGAGCCCCCGCCTCGCGCTGGCGCAGGCCTGGCTGTGGTTCGGTGGGATGGCGCTCTTCGCGCACGTCCTGCACCGCCTCGGCCTGCTCGATATGCCGCGGCGCACCGCGATCGGCGCTGCCCCGTACGTTCTGCCCGAGTGGCAACCGTTCCTGCCCTGGATCGGGGTGGGCGGCGCGGTGCTGTTCTTGAGCGGCGTTCTCTATCTCCTGAACTTGCTGCTCACCGTTAGCGTGGCACCGCGGGAGCGGCCGGGCGAGGTGCCCTTCGCCGAGGCGGTAACCGGCCCCGAGCATGCGCCGGCCATCTTGGACCGCTGGCGCCCCTGGCTTGCCTTCGCCGCCGTGCTGATCCTCATCGCCTACGGGCCGACGCTCGCTCACCTGCTGGCCGCGACGCCCTTCAATGTGCCCGCGCGCCGCGTCTGGTAGGCCGTGTGCCAGGGCTACCCCCTGTCCGGCAGCAACCAGGCGAGCACGGCATCGACGGGTGGGCATACCTTGCAGCCCGGGTAGGCGCGGAGCCGCTCCGGCGCGACCCGCAAGGTCGCGGCCTCGTAGGCGAGGGTATAGTCGCCCACGAGCTGGAGCTGTGCCAGCGCCCAATCCAGGTACTCGCAGCGCCGGCACTCCGCTACCGCCCGGTAGCGGATCAGGTGTGCGAGGCACTCCTCGGCCGTAAGGCTGCCCTGCCCTTCCACCGCGGAAGCCACCTTTCCCCCCTTCGCTCCCTGGTACTGGGCAGCTAGCTAGTTTAGAGAGTCTAGCCATACCCGGCGCGGGGCGACAAGCCCCGCGCGGCCGGCACCTGCTTCTTGGCGCACCCCGCTATTCTCCCACCGCTGCAGGAGCAGGCCCGCCAGGGATACTGTCCCACCTGCCGCGCGCTCGCGGCGAGACGACCGGAGTCGCTCAGCGGGCCTGCCCGAACGTGGCTTCGAGTCCCCGGATGAGCGCTTCGCGTTCGCTGGGCGAGAGGCGGGCGGCCGGGTGGAGGAGCGTGTAGTACCATGGCGGCATAGTGCCCCGCTGCACGGTCTCGGCCGACTCGCGGGCCTCGCGCTGAGGGCGATCCCATTCCGAGTAGTTCACCTCGCGGCGTCCCTGGTCCACATCGCGCTGTATCAGCCAGGAGGTGGGCGCGACGTAGCTGTACCAAGGCCAGGTGGTCTCGTTGCTGTGGCAAGCGTAGCAAGCGCGCACGGTCAGCTCGCGCGTCTGAGGGCTATCCCAGGGGGGTTCTTGGCGCACGGGCGGGTTGGTATGCGCTCGCCCGTAAGGCACGAGCTGGATGCCCAGGAAGACGACTACGACGGCGATACCGATCCAGCGCGCTAGGTGCATGAGTAGACCCCTCCTCAACCAAGGTGAGCGTGCGGACATCGGGCGCAGCCAGGAGGCGTCAGGCGGACCTCCTGACCGGCGCCTAGCAGGCGCCACGTGCTGGGCGGAGCAGTCGGCTGCTCATAGGGGGCGCGTCCCCGCCCCGAGGCCGGCCATGGCGACGGGGCTGTCGACGCTCAGCACGCCTGAGTATACGCCCAGCGAGGTAAATACTAGGGTTGCCGCGCGTCAATGCCCTGTAACAGACGGCGAGCTCCGTGCTGGGCTAGTGGGCGCGCCGCGAGCGGCTGGGCGAGCATCCCGTGCCCGAGGGCCTACCTGGTAGGCTATGAGGTGAATGGTACGCACCGCTCGGCACGCCACCGTTCGCAGGCGACGCCGGCGAGGGAAAGCCGCCGTGGGGAGCCGGAGTGTGGCAGGAATCGGCGCTGCGCGCGCTTAGCGGGCTCACGGATGACGAGGCGGCGCGGCGCCTTCAGGAGGAGGGCCCGAACGAGCTGCCCACGGCTCGCGCTCGCAGCGGGCTCGCCATCGCGGCCGAGGTCGTGCGCGAGCCGATGATCCTCCTGCTCCTGGCGGCCGGCACGCTCTACCTCCTGCTCGGCGATCTGGCGGAAGCGCTGCTCCTGTTAGCCTCGCTAGTCGGCATCGTAGGCATCACCCTGTACCAGGAGCAGCGAACGGAACGCGCCCTCGAGGCGCTGCGCGACCTCTCGAGCCCCCGGGCGCTCGTCATCCGCGACGGGCAGCCGAAGCGGGTTCCCGGCCGCGAGGTAGTCCGCGGCGATATCGTGGTGCTCGCCGAGGGCGACCGCGTCCCTGCAGACGGGACGGTGCTCGCGGCCCTCAACCTCACCGTGGACGAATCGCTGCTCACCGGCGAGGCGGTGCCGGTGCGTAAGGTGCCCTGGGACGGCGTCAGCCCGCTCGGTCCGCCGGGGGGCGACGATCGCCCCTTCGTCTACTCCGGCACGCTGGTGGTGCGCGGCCAGGGCGTCATGCTGGTACAGGCCACGGGGCGGTATACGGCCCTGGGCCGGATCGGCCGCGCCCTTGCGACGGTGGAGGAGGAGCCGACCGGCATCCAGCGGGAGACGCGCGCGGTCGTCCGGGTGTTGGCCACGATGGCGTTCGCGCTGTGCGCGCTGGTGGTGGTGGCCTACGGCCTTACCCGCGGCGACTGGCTCCACGGCCTGCTGAGCGGGATCACGCTGGCCATGTCCATCATTCCCGAGGAGTTCCCGCTCGTGCTGACCGCTTTTCTGGCGCTGGGGGCCTGGCGCCTCGCGCGCCAGCAGGTGCTCGCGCGCCGCATGCCCGCAGTCGAGGCGCTGGGTGCGACGACGGTCCTGTGCGTGGACAAGACCGGGACGCTCACGCTCAATCGCATGACGGTCCAACGGCTCTTCGCCCGCGGCCAGGTCTATGACGTGAGCGCGTCGACGCCGGCGCTGCCGGAAGCGTTCCACGAGCTGGTGGAGTTCGGCCTCCTGGCCAGCCAGCGCGACCCGTTCGACCCGATGGAGCAGGCGATCAAGCGGCTGGGGGAGCAGAGCCTGGCGCAGACGGAGCACCTGCACGCCGACTGGGAGCTGGTACGGGAGTACCCGCTGTCGCCCGCTTTGCTCGCGCTCTCCCACGTCTGGCGGGCGCCGGGCGGCCAGGAGTATGTGGTGGCTGCCAAGGGGGCACCGGAGGCGATCGCCGACCTGTGCCACCTCGACGCGACGCAGTGGCAGGCGCTGGCACAGCAGGTCCAGGCCATGGCCGCGGACGGCCTGCGCGTGCTCGGGGTGGCCAAGGCGACGTTCCAGGCCCCGGCCTTGCCGCGGGAGCAGCACGACTTCGCGTTCGAGTTCGTCGGGCTCATCGGGCTGGTCGACCCCGTGCGCCCGGGCGTGGCGGAGGCGATCCAAGAGTGCTACGCGGCCGGGATCCGCGTGGTGATGGTGACCGGCGACTATCCGGCCACGGCCCAGTATGTAGCGCGCCAGATCGGCCTGCATCCCCCCGATGCGGTTCTCACCGGCCCCGAGCTCGACCAGCTCGCCGACACGGCGCTGCAGCAGCGCAGCCGAACGGTCAACATCTTCGCGCGCGTGGTGCCCGAGCAGAAGCTGCGTCTCGTCAAGGCCCTGCAAGCCCAGGGAGAGGTGGTTGCCATGACGGGCGACGGGGTGAACGACGCCCCCGCCCTCAAGGCGGCGCACATCGGCATCGCGATGGGGGCGCGCGGCACGGACGTGGCGCGCGAGGCTGCCGATCTGGTGCTGCTGGACGACGCGTTCCCCTCGATCGTGAGAGGCATCCGCTTGGGCCGCGGCATCTACGCCAACCTGAAGAAGGCGATGGCCTACCTGCTGGCGGTGCACGTGCCGATCGCGGGCCTGGCGCTGATCCCCGTCGTGCTCGGCTGGCCGCTGGTGCTCCTGCCGGCGCACATCGTGTTTCTCGAGCTGCTCATCGACCCCGCCTGCTCCGTCGTCTTCGAGGCGGAGCCCATCGGGGCCGAGGTGATGCGCCAGCCGCCGCGCCGCGCCCAGGAGCGGCTGTTCGACCGCCAGACCGTCGGGCTCAGCCTGCTGCAGGGGCTGAGTGTGTTGACGATCGTGCTGGCAGTATTCGGCGTCAGCCTCTACCGGGGGCAGGGCGAGCTCGAGGCGCGGGCCCTCACGTTCACCACGCTGGTGGTTGCCAATATCGGGCTGATCTTCACTAACCGCTCGTGGGCGCATCCGATCCTGACCACGCTCCGGTGGCCCAACGCCGCGCTGTGGGGGATCACGAGCGGGGCCCTGGGCGCGCTGGCCCTCGTGCTGTATGTGCCGTTCCTGCAGGAGCTGTTCCGGCTCGCCGTGTTGCATCCCGAGGATCTCGCGCTCTGCTTGGCCGGCGGGCTGGCGGGCATCCTGTGGTTTGAAGGGCTCAAGCTCGTCAAACCTGGGCTAGGCCGCTGACCGCGCCGGGGAGCGCCGCGCTCGCCGCGCGCCGCGCGCATCCATTACCCTATAGCCAAAGCGCGAAGACACGCGGCGCCTGAGGGGGCTATGGCGGCACGGCGCATCGCGGTGCTGACCAGCGGCGGGGACGCACCGGGGATGAACGCAGCCATCCGCGCGGTGGTGCGGAAGGGGCGCGACCTAGGACTAGAGGTGCTCGGCGTGCGCTACGGCTTCCAGGGCCTGATGGACGGAGCGTTCGTGACGCTCGACTCGCGCGCCGTGAGCGGCATCTTGCGGCATGGGGGGACGATGCTGGGAACGGCGCGCGCGCCGGCCTTCAAGACCGCTGCCGGCCAGCGGCAGGCGCTGGAGCAGCTCGCGGCCCACCGTATAGACGGGCTGGTGGTGATCGGCGGGGATGGCTCACAGACCGGCGCCCTGGCGCTCTCCCGGCAGGGGGTGCCGGTGGTGGGGGTGGCGTCGACGATCGACAACGACCTCGCCGGCTTCGACATCACGATCGGCGTCGATACCGCGCTTAACACGGCCGTGGAGGCCATCGATCGGCTGCGCGATACAGCGACGTCGCATCACCGGGCGTTCGTGGTCGAGGTGATGGGGCGGGGATCGGGCTACCTGGCGCTGGCGGTCGGCGTGGCGGCGGGCGCCGAGGTGGTCGTGCTGCCCGAGGTGCCGATCACCTTGGAGGAGATCGTCGCGGCGCTGCGGGCCGCCTATATCCAGGGGAAGGCGCACTTCATCCTGGTGCTGGCCGAGGGCGCTGGCTGGACCGCCTACACGCTGAGCGACGCGATCCAGGCGGCCGATCCGGGCTTCGAGTCGCGCCCGACAGTACTGGGCCACGTGCAGCGGGGCGGCCCGCCCACCGTGTTCGACCGGCTGCTCGGCACGCGGCTCGGCGCCGCCACGGTCGAGGCGCTGGCGGCGGGCGAGGCCGGCTTCGTGGTCGGCCTCGCGCGGGGCCGGGTGACGCGGGTGCCGCTCGCCGAGGCCTGCGTGCGCACCAGCAAGGTGGACCCAGCCTTCTACGAGCTTGCCTTGGTGCTCGCGCGCTAGGGTGCCCCGCTGTCCGTTTGCGCCTTCCTAGCCGGTCAACGTAGTGCAGGTGTGAGGGCGAGGCGATGCAGGTCCAGCAGCCGCCACCGAGTGCGCCCGCTGACCTCCAGCCTGGTGAGGCGCCCGCCGCATCGGCTGCCGCCCCGCTCCAGCGGCCCTTCCGGGCGATCGTCTTCGACTGGGATGGCACCGCGGTGGCCAGCCGCCAGGAGGCGGCTACCGCACTGGCCGCGCTGCTCGCGGCGCTGCTGGAGCGGGGCGTCTGGATCGTCATCGTCACCGGGACGCACTTCGGCCATATCGACCGCCAGCTCTGCCACCTCCTCCCTCCGGCGGTGCGCCGCCGCCTGCTCGTCTGTACCAACCGCGGATCGGAGGTGTACGGCTTCCGGCCCGACGGCACACCCGTGTGCCGCTACCGCCGCCTGGCCACAGCAGCGGAGGAGCGCGCGCTCACCGTGATCGCCGAGGCGGTGCGCGACCAGCTCGTGGCCCAGACAGGGCTCGAGATCCGCATCGTCTACGACCGCCTCAACCGCCGGAAGATCGACCTGATCCCCGTGCCGGAGTGGGCCGACCCGCCCAAGGAGCAGATCGGGGCCCTGCTGGCGGCGGTGGAGGCGCGCCTGCAGGGCGCCGGCCTCGCCGGCGGGCTCGGCGAGGCTTTCCGGCTGGCGCAGCAGCTCGCGCAGGCGTATGGCCTGCCGGAAGCGCGCATCACCAGCGACGCGAAGCACATTGAGGTGGGCCTCACGGACAAGGGCGACGCGCTAGCCTGGGTGCGGCAGCACCTCTTCGGGCCCGAGGGCATCGCCCTGGCCGACGTGCTCATCGTGGGCGACGAGTTCGGGCCCGTGGCCGGCTTCGCGGGCAGCGACGATCGCCTGCGCCAGGAGGCGCCCGGCGCGGTGGTGGTCTCCGTGGGAGTGGAGCCCAACGGGGTGCCGGCGGGCGTGCTGCACCTGGGCGGAGGGCCGGCACGCTTCCGGGCGCTGCTCGCCGACCAGGTCGCGCGGCACCCGCAGGCCCGCGTGGGGTCCGGAGAGCAGCCGGCGGGCGAGCGCCGGCGCGCGGAAGGGCGGGAGGCCGCGGACTTGCTGGCACCCACGCCCGATCCCGCCTGGCGGCTGGAGGTGCCGAGCTACCAGCCCGCTCTCGAGCACGAAGAGGAGACCCGCCTGGCCATCAGCAACGGGTTCCTCGGCGTGCGCGGGTCGCTCGAGCAGCCGACGCGGGCGTCGCGGCCGCGGACCTTTATCGCCGGGCTGTTCGATGTGCCGGCGGAGGGGGTGGCGGTGCCAACCCTGGTGCCCGGGCCCGACTGGCTGCGGCTGCGCCTGCTGCTGGACGGCGAGCCCTTATCCCTCGAGCGGGGCGAGCTGCTGACGCACACCCGCACGCTCGACTGGCGCCGCGGGGTGCTGCTGAGCGAGTGGCGCCAGTGCGACCCGGCGGGGCGGGTGACACGGCTGCGCACCCTGCGCTTCGTCTCGCTCGCCGAGCGGGCTCTGGCGGGACAGCTGGCCGAGATCGCGGTCGAGCAACCGACGCCGCTCACGCTGGAGGCGCGGATCGAGCCGCCTGCCACGGGCCTGCAGCCTGTCTGCATCACGGCCGAGCTAGGCGTGTGGCGCACGCTGCACGCCGCACGGCAGCTGGCGCTGGCCTGGGCGCCGGCCCTCCAGCGGGGGCGCCGGCGGCTGCGGCCGCACGCGGGGGAGGGCCTACAGCGCTGCTGGCACTGGCCGGCGGCACCCGGCGAGCCGGCGCGCTTCTCGCGGCTGGTCGCGGTGGCGCGCGGCGGTGCGGGCGAGGACCCGGCGCCGGCGGCGCGGGCGACGCTCCGCCGGGCACGCCGTGCGGGGCTACGCCGGCTACTCGCCGCGCACGCGCGCGCCTGGGCGGCGCGCTGGGCCGCGAGCGATGTGGTGGTCGAGGGCGACGCGGCGGCCCAGCGCGCCCTGCGCTACGCGCTCTACCACCTCAACAGCGCCGCCAACCCCGAGGACCCGCACGTGTCCATCGGCGCGCGGGCGCTGACCGGCGACGCCTATTTCGGCCACGTCTTCTGGGATACCGAGATCTTCCTGCTCCCCTTCTACGCCTTCACCTGGCCAGCGGCGGCGCGCGCCCTGCTCCTGTACCGCTACCACACCCTGCCCGCAGCCCGCGCCAAGGCCGCCCGGCTCGGCTACCGCGGCGCGCTCTACGCCTGGGAGTCGGCCGACACCGGCGAGGAGACCACCCCGCCGTACGTGATCGGCCCCGACGGTCAGGTGATCGTGATCCGCGCCGGCACCGACGAGCAGCACATCAGCGCCGACGTCGCCTATGCGGTCTGGCAGTACTGGCAGGCCACGGGCGACACCGCTTTCTTGCTCGAGGCCGGTGCGGAGATCATCCTGGAGACGGCGCGGTTCTGGGCCAGCCGCGCGACGCTGGAGGCCGACGGCCGCTACCACATCCGTGGGGTGATCGGCCCGGACGAGTACCACGAGGGGGTAGACGACAACGCCTACACCAACGGGATGGCCCAGTGGAACCTGGAGCGGGGCGTGGAGGTGGCGCGGCTGCTCGCGCGCCGCTGGCCGGAGCGCTGGGCGGCGCTCGAGCAGCGGCTCGGGCTCACGGCGCTAGAGATCGCCCAGTGGGAGGAGGTGGCCGCCCGGCTGGTGACCGGCCTGGACCCAACCACCCACCTCATCGAGCAGTTCGCTGGCTACTTCGCGCTGGAGCCGATCGATCTGGCTGCCTACGAGCCACGTACCGCCCCCATGGACGTGTTGCTCGGCCCGGAGCGGACGCGGCGCTCCCAGGTCATCAAGCAGGCGGACGTGGTGATGCTGCTGGCGCTGCTGTGGGAGCGCTACCCGCCCGAGGTGCGGGAGGCGAACTTCCGCTACTACGAGCCGCGCTGCGGGCATGGCAGCTCCCTGAGCCCGCCGGTGCACGCCCTCGTGGCGGCGCGGCTCGGGCTGGTGGAGCTGGCCGAGCGCTACTTCCACCAGACCGCAGCCATCGACCTCGACGACACGATGGGCAACGCCGCCCTGGGGGTGCACATCGGGGCACTGGGGGGGCTGTGGCAGGCGACCGTTCTGGGCTTTGCCGGCCTGGCCCTCCGGCCCGACGGGCTGGCTTTCACGCCTCACCTGCCGCCGCGCTGGCGCGCGCTGCAGTTCAGCGTCCAGTGGCGCGGCCGACGAGTGCGGGTGCGCATCGCGCAGGAGCCGGCGCTGTTCACGGCGACCCTGGAGCGCGGCCGGCCGCTCACCATCGCCGTGGGGACGTGCCGCTACCGCCTGGGGCCCGGCCAGGCCATCGAGTGCCGCTGGGACCGGGCGCTGGCAGACGCAAGTAGGATTGAACGATGAGCAACAATGACTCGGAGCACACTGCGCGCTCGAAAGTCCTGGTGGCCCTCGACGGCTCGCCGGCCGCGGCCACCGCGCTGCCCCTGGCCCGTGTGGTGGCCCGCCAGCTGGGGGCACGGCTCGAGGCCTTGCACGTCACCGACGATGCCGCGCGGGCAGCCGAGGTGTTGCCGCAGCTCCAGCACGTCCTGGAGGAGACCGAGCCTATCCAGCTGCGGGCTCCCGTCCACGATCCGGCCGCGGGCATCCTGGAGGCGGCCGCGGACCCTAACGTCGTGTTGCTGGTGCTCACGACCCATGGCCGCGCGGTGGAGCCCGGGCGCCAGCTGGGGCGCGTGGCAGAGGCGGTGATCGCTGCCACCAGTCGGCCCATCATCGTCGTGCGGCCGGAGGCAGCTGCCGCCATGGGGGCGCGGGAGCTGCAGCGCCTGCTGCTGCCGTTGAACGGCACACCCACCACGGCTGCCGCTCTGCGCCCGGTTATCGAGCTGGCCGGCCAGCTCGGGGCGAGTATCGATCTGCTCTACGTCGCGGCGCCCCACCAGGCCGCCGCCGAGGAGCCGGGCAGCATCGGTGCGCCGCGCTATGTCGATCAGCCGCAGCACGAGTGGCCGCAGTGGGCGCAGGAAGTGATCGAGCGGCTGTGTGCCTGCCTGGCCCAGTACCCGACGGAGGTGCCGGTGCGGATGTACCTGGCGCAGGGGGAGATCGGCGCCGAGATCGCGCGCTTCGCGGCCACGCACGGCGCCGATGCCATCGTTCTGGTGCGGCGTAGCCACCTGGAGGCGGGGCGGGCGCGGGTGCTCCGGGCCGTGCTCGGCCATACCCCCTGCCCGGTGCTCCTCGTCGGCGCGCCAGCGTGACCCGGTGCAGCGCTGGTTTATATTTCGCTCATCCCTTGCTCAGCCCAGGGCTCCATCCGATAGTAACTGGGTCATCACAAGAGTGGTTGACTGCTACAGCGCTCTCGGGAAGTGAGCTTGCCAATTCACGGCTGCCATCGAGCACATCTTCTTTGGCAATACGGTATAGGTGAGCGTTTTAGCGATCTATGCGCTGGATTAACTCCGATAACCAAGCTACCACACTATCCTTATTCCGATCAACTGCAGGGATCGCATCCCAAGCTGTTTCGAAATCCAAAAGAAATTGCAGCACTGAAGTGTCATCCATCCATAGAATACAGCGCGGCCCAAAATTCGGCCATGTATTGACTTGTGTTGATCCGTAAGGATGTACGGCACGCAGCATAGCCATCTTTGTGGATTTAATCGCCAACCCTAGATCTGGTCGGCTGCTCGTGAGCCCAACTTCATAGGCATCATGTGTTTCGATAAGCCGGATCCAGTAGCGTATATGTGCTATACGATCTCCAAGAGAGCGCGGGTGCTGTACTGCAGTCAAATAGTGCTCGATACTAGTCTTATAGTAGATACTACGCCCACCGTAACGCATCAAATTCTGCAAATATGCGTAGTATCGCTGTTCACTGATCTGACGCCACTGCTCACGTAGAGCAGACGATTGCAGACTGGGAGGATAAATAGTCGGATTACCGCTATACCATTCTGGTGGATAAGTAAGTTGGCTAGGAAGAGCAGTCAGAGTCATCCGGTGACCTGGTAAAGTGTCCAGGTCAAGGAGCGCACGTTCTGCAGCGATCACACCGTTTATTTCAGCAGAAAACACCTCGACCTGCGCGGACTGTTTCCCAGTCATATCGAACGTTTGCTGTATCACGTTGCGTAATTCGTGCAAAATGATCTTACGTAATTCATATGGTGAATACGGTGTATACATCTCTGCCGTGTTCTCACGTTGCACGTAATGCCGGAATTCGTCTAGTGTGAGGATGGTTCCATCATACAGCCAGAGCAGCGCACTCACGTGTTTCTGATCCATCTCTAAACCGCGTCCTAGTATCTTGAGTAGCTCATCGCGCCCTACACGGCGATGGGGTGATGTGACAGCTATTTCCAGATTTTCCAGATTACTGATTGTCGATTGGGATGTGCCGGCTCGTCTAGCCAGCGCTCGCTGATCGAGTCCGCGTTGCAGGCCACCTCGATGGAGATATGTAAGACGTGCCGCCCGAACGAGCCTTTGGAGAACACGCCAGCGGTCAAGTGGATGAGGATACATCGCTATCTTACACTATTGTCTCCACGATATTGCGATTCCGCACAACTCTTAGATGTAGCCTTGAAGCTAATCAATAGCTACTAGATTAGGTAATCGGTCTCTATTGACCATTCAGACGGCTCGTGTTACCGTCTCAGACAAGGAGGCGCTGCTATGCGACCAGCCCCTCCCTCTCAAAGGGTACTCACCTCTGCCTTGGGCATGCAACTAGGCTGTATGCATAGCACACCCCCGTCTGCGCCGGCCGGTCGGTCTCGGCTGCCTTGTCCATGTCATGGGGCGCCTGGAACGGGTATTGGCTAGCAAGGCGCCTCCCAGGGCAGGCTCTGGCGGCGTAGAGTGCTGTGAGTAGCACGTACGGATGAGGATGTAGCATGGATACGATCGAGCAGCTTCGAACGCAGCTTCGTATAGGCACACGGCTTCTTTTCGCGGAACTGGGCGACCCCTGGGGGCATATCGCTGTTCGCTTGCCAGCGGAGGCAGGCGGCCATGGCTTCCTCCTCAAGCACGTGCGTGTCCCCCCGCCGCCGGGCGACCCGGAAGCGATCATGGTCTTTGACTACGAAGGCAACCTCCTGGAGGGGAGTCGGATGATTCCCTGGGAGTTGCCGCTGTATACAGCGATTTTCGCTGCGCGCCCGGAAGTGCAAAGTGTGATTCACACGCATCCTCATGCAGCTACAGCTCTCAGCATGGCAGGTAAGACGGTCTTCGCCATCACCCATCAGTCCTGGGAGTTTGAGCAGGGGATTCCTATCTTTCCAGGAGACATGATCAACAGCCGAGAGCTGGGTACGGCGCTGGCTGAAACCCTCGGCCAACAGGCCGCGGCGCTCTTAAAGGGCCATGGTGCTGTCGTCGTCGGACCCAGTGTCGCCCATGCGGTCCAGTCCACCCTCTACCTCGAGCAGGCTGCTCGGCAGCAGATCTGGGCTGCAACCCTTGGAACACCGGAGGTGCTGGAGGAGCGCCTCATTGCATTCCACCGGAACCGCCCGCCGGGCGATGGTGACCTAGCGCTGTGGTACACCAAATTATACCATATGGGACTAACTATGCAATAATAGTGAAACGGTGCCGTTGCTAATGGCTCGGTAGTTAATTGGGGCTGTGAGTAATCTGGATAAGAGATTAGTACACACCGACAATGAGAGGATGTGTGATAAAACGGTACGAGCCAGTACAAGCCAATATAGAAAGAGTGTGGCGCAACTTATATAAGGTGTGATTATAGCACGGAGGAGTTGGCGGATGAGTGTAATTCGTGTCCACTATCGCGACGTTGATCGTACACCATATCTATATGTGCTGAAGTATGCCGCACGTCGCTATGGTCTCGAGTTAGATCTTCAACGGGTTGTGGGTCCGACCTATGCAGAGCTGCTAGTTGATGGTGCGACGGACTTTCTTGCTGAGAACTACTGGGGACTGCAGATCTTTCGCGCCCGTGGCGTACCGTTGTTGAGCGTGGCTACGTCAGTGACCTGGATGAACGAAACTCTTTTAGTCCATCCTGACATCCACGACCTTCAGGACCTACGTGGCAAGCGATTCGCCGTTCGTGGTGTTGGGCCGTCGGAACTCGTGCCGATACTGTGGTTACATGATCAGGGCTTGGGTGCAGATGTAACTCCTATCGTGGTCTCGGAGCAAGAGGTGGGCCGCTGGGGCCACTGGAAGCGTGTTCTTCACGGTGACTGCCATGGCTGTCTGGTCACGAACCTCTATGCTGATGAGCCAATCGCGGCGGGTCTCAGGGTACTGCCGATCGCACCTTATGGGATGCTCGGCAACGTCACCTTGACCACAACGGAAGGGCTTGCGACACAGCGGTGTGATGATGTACTGAGCCTTGTCCGCGCGGCTTTCGACGCTCAACATCTTTTTAAGTACGACCGTGTCATAACACTGGACATTATGCGGCAAGAGCCCATGCAGCTTATGCGGATCCCTGATGAGCAGCGGCTGGAGCGCGTCTATGAGATCCTTAGCGCAGAGCTGGCGGACCAGCCGGTTCCCCGTGCCGAGGCTATCGCCAATACCCATCGTATGGTGCTCGGACGCTATCCCGAGCTGGCAAACTTCAATCCTCTTCTGATGTGGGATCTCAGCTTCGCCAGGGAGGTCCTGAAGGAGCGGAGCAGTTCTCGGTCGGAGTGAGTCTCGTTATTCCTAGGCGGTGGAAGCCGCCGCTGGTGAGGAGTTGTGTCGGATGGCAGCTAGGAGACAGGTCATCGAGGTAGCCGGCCTGGAACACGGAGCACCGATTCCTGTTGCGGTGAGGATTGGCAATCTGCTCTTCACCTCCGCGATCAATGGACGCGATCCGACGACCGGACAGCTTGCTGATGGAGCCGCAGCACAGGCGGCGCTCGCGTTCCAGAACCTACGCCGCGTTCTCGAGGCTGCGGGCGCAACCACCGACGATGTCGCTCATGTGACGGTCTTCCTCAAAGACAATAGCTATCGCGATGCGATCAATGGGCCGTGGCTGGAGATGTTCCCTGACCCTAAGAACCGGCCGGCACGACATGCCGTCACAGCCGATCTACGCGGTGGAATGCTGATTCAGCTTGAGGTCATCGCTGTACTATAGCGTACCATATGCGCTACACCCACTCGTAGTGAAGGAGGGAGTGATGTATCAAGGACGTAAGGTGATTGACGTCCATGGTCATATGTCTACTCCGCCACATTTTCGTGCATTCGCGTACAATCTCATCGCACTGCGCACGCCTGACGAGTTTGATCTAGATCTATCGGACGAACAGTTAGAAATGGCCCAGAAACGGCATCTGCGAATGCTCGATGAGCGTGGTATCGATATACAGTTGCTCTCCGCACGTCCTGTCGCTATGATGCACTGGGAACGTCCCTTTATTGTGGAGAAGTGGACGCGAGTGACTAATAATGTTATTCATCAGATCTGTAGGCTACATCCAGATCGCTTCGTTGGCATTGCACAGCTCCCACAGTGCTCAACACGCGATACTAGTAACTGTCTTGAGGAGCTCGATCGCTGTGTGGAGGAATTGGGTTTTGTCGGTGCTTTGGTCAATCCTGACCCTGGTGGTGACCGACAGACGCCGGGAATGGACAAAGAATACTGGTTTCCATTGTACGAACGAGCACAGACGCTCGATATCCCACTCATAGTGCATCCATCTATCAGTCGAGACCCGCGGCTGGAGAGTATCCCTCATAGTTACCAATACAACAATCTGACAGAGGAAACGCTCGCCGTGCTACTGCTCGAGCATAGTAATGTGTTCGAGCTATTCCCTCGGCTCAAGGTCGTCGTCTGTCATTGCGGGGGGGCACTCAATCGCATCCGTGCACGAGAACTGGAGCGGTCTGGTGAACGTGCTGGTGGCCAAGTGGGCATGGCAGTGCGGGAGGAGGCTCCCAGGCGACGTGGCGATGTCACACAGAATCTGTTCTTCGACACCTGTGCCTACGACCCGGACTTTCTCGCTACAGCGATCAAGCAGCGTGGACCTGAGCGCATGCTCTTCGGGACCGAGGTGCCAGGGACAGGATCAGACACGCTAAATCCTGAGACAGGACGGCCGTCTGATGATCTGATTCCAGTTATCGATCGGATGGAGTTCCTCGCTACTGAAGACAAGGTGAAGATCTTGTACGAGAATGCGCTGCGCGTTTTCCCTCGCCTCCGTGTGGACTAGTTTGCCCTACTGGTCCGGCGCATAGCCCGGGGAGTGTACGCTGCTGGCTGTCGATCGGTAGGCAGGAGGATCCAATGGTGCATCACCAGAGACGCCTCTCGATCATGTTATGTACGGTTATGTTTGGGCTCACCAGTGCGTGTGCGTTGCCGGCCATGCCTGCCGTATCTCCCCCAGCCGCTACGGGGACTACGCCGGATGGTAGGTCTCCGGTAGCGGCAGGGCCGCCTGCCAAGATCGTCCTCGCCCAGACCGCTCCATCTCCTAGCGGTTGGCCGATGTATGTGGCGATCGCGCGGGGGTTCTACACCGAGGAGGGGGTTGAACTCGAGAAGCTCGATCTGCCCTCGTCGACGACCCAGACGCAAGCGCTGCTCGCTGGTGATATCCATATTAATAGTTATACGGTTGATTCGGTCGCTCGCGCTGTGCTCGGTGGCGCGCCGTTGAAGCTCGTTGCATCTGCTCAAGAAATCCCCGATTTACAGCTCATAGTCAGCGCAGATATCAATACAGCCACTGACCTGCGCGGTAGGACACTTGGTGTGGGGTCGCCGGGTGGATATTTCGACACAGCACTCAAAGCGATGCTACAGATACAAGGCGTTGAGCCAAGTGAATATCAGATTCTAGCAGTCAGAGATGTGCGCGCCCGTATTCCTGCACTACAAAGCGGCCAGATCGCTGCCACACTTATGTCTTCGCCAGATGATCTTATCGCATTGAAGGAGGGGCTCAGGTCATTGGGATTTCTCTATCAAGTAATCCCAGGACTGCAGTACAATGGATATGCTGTGGCAGACCAATGGGCGAAGGCAAACGAAACAACGCTTGTGCACTTCCTGCGCGGCACTCTCAAGGGGCTGGCATGGCTTCGCGATCCAGCAAATAAGGGGGAGGCGCAGCGGATCTTCTTGCAAGCTGCCGGAATGCCTGTCGACGCCACGGAGATCGCGAATCTGCTGTACGACCGGATGGTCGTACAGCAGATGCTGGGTACTGACATGCGCCCCAACCTTAGTGGGACGGAGAAGATGCTGACGCTGGCGGTACAGCTAGGTAGCTTGCCATCGGTGCCACCACTGGATACGTGGATTGATCTTCACTACCTTGATCAAGCGAGCCGCTTGCAATAGATGCTAGCTTATCCCCATACTTTGCGCGCTGTATCAACAACTAGTTCCAGCTTGCGCCGCTGCTCGTCCCACGACAGCAGATTACCCGCCATACTCGAGGCAAATCCACACTGAGGGCTCAGAGCGAGATCGTCTGTGGGTACATACTTGGATGCCTCTTCGATACGCCGTAGCAGAGCGTCTTGGGGCTCGAGCTGGCCATGCTTAGTGGTGATCAGGCCTAGCACTACCGTTTTCCCTCGGGGCATAAAGCGAAGTGGCTCAAATCCACCAGCCCGCTCAGTATCATATTCCAGCAGGAAACGATCGGCGTTGAGCTGACTGAAGAGCTTCTCAGCAATAGGCTCATAGCTGCCCTCGGCTAACCAGCGGCTGCGCGAGTTGCCCCGACAGAGGTGAACCCCTACAGTGACGCCTTCATGCTTCGCCACAGATAGGCAATAGTTATCCGCAGCGATCATCTCGTCCAGAAATGTATCCGGATTTATACCGCTTCGGCGCATTCGTTCGAGTATTATCGGATCTACGAACTGAGTGTAGCGTGGTGCATCGAGCTGAATATATGGTACACCTTCGATGGCCAGCGCACGCATCTCACTCGCGATAATATTCGCCAAATCCCTTAATAGATCGGCACGTGTAGAATAGACACGGCCAACTACCCCATGCAGATCTATGTTCGGTACAAAGCCTGCTGGATTGGGCAGGGCAATCTTGAATGGGCCGCCAGCATGCTCTTTCAGGAACGCTGCCTCATGCGCTGCTAGTCGACGCTTCTGCCGTAGTTTGCCGCCAATCGACTGCGTGAAGCCGCCTGGCGATTCATCTTTCGGTCCACGCCACTCTAATGCAACTCGAGCGGGCACGAAACCCTCTACTGCCTCGGCGAGAATGCTCATGAATGAAGTGCGGCGATATTCACCATCCGTAACCACGTCAAGACCGATTTCCTGTTGAAGCTGTAGCACAGTGAGGATCGCGCGATCCTCAAATGTGCGTAGCTCTTCATATCCGAGCCGGCCCTCCGCATACGTATGGCGAGCCTCCAGCAACGCCGGCGGCCGCAACAGACTGCCAACGTGATCGGCGCGATATTTGCTAGCAACCATTGCGCACGTGCTCCTTTTTGTACATCACTCTGAGGACCTAGCGGAAGCGTTCCGGTAATCGCCCAAGACGTTCGACCGCATACTGGACATATTGGGGATCGATGAGCTTATGGATATCCACTTTCTGAGCGAGGCGCCCTTTCTGGAATGCCCAGTCCTGAAACTCTTCCAATACTGTTGGATCGATGTATCCATTGGGCTCGACGGCACCATATCCCATACGGTCATAGAGTGTACGATCTTTTACCGCTGTATACTTGATTAGGTATTCTATAATCGCCTCTCGATCTTCCGTTCTCTCGCCTGACACGAAAGCGTAGTAATAGTCGCGCTGCCCACGTAAGTGCGCAGTCACGAAGCGACGCACGGCTTCGGGGTTTTGCTGCGCAAATTGCTCCGAGACTAACAAAAACTGGCTATAGAAGTGGGGCGCAATCTTGCTTGTATCGATCAATATTCGCCCTACGTCGGCGATGAGTGCTTGCGCAGTGAAGGGTTCGAACATCCAGGCGGCATCCACCGCTCTATTAGCCAGAGCGCTTGTCATATTCACAATCGGAATAATCGTTAGATTTATATCATCTAGCGTGAGCCCAGCTTGTGCCAGTGCGCGCTCTAAATACAGATCGGTGGTCGTGCCGATAACGCTAATTGCCAGCGTCTTGCCTTGTAGCTCCTGGATCTCGTCTAAGGATCCATCGGTGTATAGATCCGTACGCACTACAATCCCGGCACCAGAGTATGCACTACTGTTCCGCCCTTTGTCTTGAACGATACGAAGATGGATATCGCGTGCTACAGCATTGAGCAACGAGACGTCGAGACTCCCGCTCCCGAACTGGATCTGATTAGTGGCAAGGGCTGGAATCTGCTCCTGCCCGCTACGGAAAGACACTAATTCGACTCGTAGCCCTTCGTCCGTAAAGTACCCCCGCTCCAATGCGATGTAGATACCGGCATCTCCCGCAATGTTTAAAACGCCCATCTTGACATCGACCGGTGGGTTCAGTGGACTGGCGGTCGTGCGCGGCGGCGCTACTGGCGTGTGCACCGCTGTAGAGGACGACACTGGGGAGCTTACTTCGGATGGAATAGACCTTGCTTCGCAGCCAACAAGTACGATAAGCAAAGATACTAAGCTGAAACGGGGAACGATACTCAACGTCGGGGCGTGGTGTAGCATTTTCCTACCCCTATTGTTCACGCTGCTGGAGCATCTAACTCAGCAGGATCCCGTTTGCTCCCGTAGTGCTTCACGCGTGGTCCGCCTTTCATCCACGCGGGCGATCCTGAGTGCGCAGCTGCATTGTGCGTTCCACATCGATGGTCAAGGTTTCGGGATCGATCACCACTCCGTAGTCGCGCGCCGCTCCTTCCACCGTGACATACCCATCCAGCACATCCGCCAGCACCCGCTCTGGCTCGCGCTGGTAGGGGTCACCATAGCCTCCGCCGCCGGGCATCTCCACACAGAAGGTGTCGCCGGCCTGGAGC
>Ga0070739_10003265_pt1 | contig 20484 bp, 18 predicted proteins | sample Coa_R1_7_FD_66445 | JGI IMG/M metagenome (GOLD analysis project Ga0070739, IMG submission 66445) | Surface soil microbial communities from Centralia Pennsylvania, which are recovering from an underground coalmine fire - Coalmine... | ecosystem: Environmental > Terrestrial > Soil > Unclassified ... | reverse complement strand
CGAGCCCCGGACCCGGCAGAGCGGCACCTTCGTCGGACCGCAGAAGCTCTCGAGGCAGGGGCCGGGCGCCTTGCGCCACGCGCTCTACCTGGCCGCGCTCGTCGCCGCGCGTTACCGCCCAGAGTGGCGCGAGCGCGACCGGCGGTTACTCAGCCGCGGCCGTGCCAAGAAAGAAGCCCTGACCATCCTCTCCCGCGCCCTGCTCAAGGTGAGCTTCCACCTGCTGCGCACCGGCGAGGCCGACGACCCCGACCGCATCAAGCGGTCGTCGGCGCCGACGACCGCTTGACAGCCGATATGAACTCTTTTCCGCCAACTGCCGGGGCGCCGCGCCCGCCGGATGGGCTTGACGGCGCGCCGGCCGGTGCGAGAATGGTCCCGCCACCCCGGCATCGTCGCGTGGCCCAGGCATATGGGAGGTGCCCGATGGACCCGACCACCTTCGACCGGCTCGCCCGGCTCCTCGCCGCCCGCCGCTCCCGCCGCGCCGCGCTGCGCGCCGGCGGGGCGGGGCTGGCCGCCGCGCTCGCCGCCCGGCGGGCGCTGGCCCAGGGCACCCCCGCCGCGGGGGGGGCGCTGGCCGCCAACAACGCCACCCTCTTCGTCCAGACCGCCAGCGGCGGCAGCCTGCCGCCCCACCCGATGGCCGGGGCGCCGCCCCTGACCGGCGGCGCCCCCCCGGCCGCCGGGGCCACGCCGCCGCCGGCCCCGCCCACCTACCTGCTGACCCTGACCGGGCACGCCGGGGAGACGGTCGCCTTCGCCGACCGCCCCCGCCGCGAGACCGCTGTGGTCCCGACCCCCCACTTCTTCCAAGGGATGTTCGTCCGCGGCAACCCACCCAACGCGGCGCTGGTGGCCGACGTCGGGCAGCCGCGACAGGCGGTGGTGCTGCTGGAGCTGTTCGAGCCGCAGTACGACGCGGCCCGCCACACCCTCAGCTACGGGGCGGAGCTGCTGCGCGCCTACCCCAACGCGAAGGGGGAGGCGCTGCAGGCGGTGGCGGCGCGGCCCGAGGGGCGGGCGCCAGCCGCCTTCGGGCAGGCCGCCCTGTTCATCGACGACTGCCCGGATCTGACGGTATGCCGAACCAACAAGGGGGGGCCGCAGTACTACCTTGGCCCGCTGCCGGACGGGCCGGTGGGGCAGTGCTGGGACTGGGGCGCGCTCTCCTGCGACCCCTGCAACGGCGTCCCGCGCCCCGAGTACGACTCGCGGTGCCACAGCGGCTACCCCGATCAGTGTTACCAACAGGGCGTCTACTGCTACGCCGACTAGGGCGGGCGGGGGGGGCGCGGGGTCGCCCGCCGCTTGACAGCGGCCGCCAGGCGGCTAGAGTGAGGGGCACCGGCCGCCCACGCCCAGAGGAGGAGCGCCGCCATGGACCCGACCACCTTCGACCGGATCAGCAAGCTCTTCGCCGCCCGCCGCCTCTCCCGCCGCCACGCCCTGGCGGGGGGCGGGGCGAGCCTGGGCGCGGCCGCGCTCGGGGCGCCGGTGGCGGCCCACCCGGTCCCGGCTCCCCCCGCCGTGCCGGCGGCGACGGGCCGGTTCGCCGTCCTCGCCGAACCGGCCCCCGGTGCCACCGCCGTCGCCCCGCCGACGACCGGGGGCGCCAAGCCGACCAGCTTCCTCTTCCTGCAGAGCTTCGAGGCCGGCTCCCTCGTGCCGAAGGCGGGCAGCCCCGGCCGCTACACCCTGACCCTCCGGCAGGGGCTGGGCGACACCGTCTACTTCTCCGACCGCCCGGCCAAGGTCGTCGGCACCGTGCCGACCCAACAGTTCCTCGACGCCCTCGGCTTCACCCCCGCCAACCCGCCCAACGCCGCCCTGGTCGGCCAGCGCAGCCCGACCCACAAGGACGTCGTCGTCGTCGAGCTCTTCGACCCGCTCTACGACGCGGCGGCCAACACCCTGACCTACGAGGTGAGCCTGCTGGCGGACTGGCGCAAGCTGGGGGAGGACTTCCAGCAGACGCCGGACGAGACCCAGCAGCTGCCCCGCGACTTCACCGCCGCCCACCTCTTCATCGACGACTGCCCGGACATGACGCGCTGCTACCTGGGCTCCCGCGTCGGCCCCCCCGTCGGCGACCTGCCGGGCGGGCCGGTGGGGCTGTGCTGGCAGTGGACCCCCGCCGTCCTCTTCTGGGAATGCCGGCCGTGCAACAACGGGGACTGGACCCCCTACAACGAGCGGTGCAACCGGGCCTACCCCGCGGAGTGCGCCCGCGCGGCGCATGGCTGCTACGCCGGCTCCTAGTGCAGTCTCAGACGAGGTGCTCGGCGATGCGGTATCCGTGGGTGCATGCAACTGCCCATCTTCGGGCGGCGGCCGACGGACGGCGAGCGTCAGGCCCTGGCGGACGGCTTGCGCGCGCCGGCCGCCTGCGGCCTCTGCCGCTGCCGGATCCGGCTCGCCAGCGCGTGGGGCGACCTCACCCCGGCCATCGCCCGCCACTTGGGGTGCGACCCGCAGACGGCGCGCACCGCCATCCACGCCGTCAACGCGCACGGCCTCGGCGCGCGGGCGCCGGGCTCCTCCCGCCCGCGGGCCGCCCACGCCGCCTTCGCCGCGGCGGCGGCCGACCCGCGGGTGGCCGTGCGGCACCGCCGCCCGCGCGACTTCGGGCGCCCCACGAGCCTGGGGACCGCGGAGTTGGCGGCCGAGGTGAGCTTCGCCGAGGGGCTGACGGCCGAGCGCGGCAGCGGCGAGACGGGGCGCGCGACCCTGGCCCGCCGGGGCGTCGGCTGGCGCCGCGCCAAGCGCTGGATCACCCGCCCCGCCCCCGCGGACGCCCGCAAAAAAGCGCCCGCGACCGCCTGATCAACCTGGCCACCGCCCCCCCGGATGGGGCCGTCGGCTGCGCCGACGAGGTCCGGTGGAGTCGCGTCTCCCCGCCGGCCCGCCACGCCTGGGCGGCGCCGGGGGCGCCGCGGCGGCGGGTGGAACCGACGGTCGCCAAGGACGAGGCCAAGTCCCTGGCCTGCTCCGGGAGCCTGGGGCGCTGGTGGGCAGACGGCGCGGCGCCGCACGAAGAAGCCTGGCGGCGCTTCGCGGAGGGGCGGCCGCTGCGCGGGGCGACGCCCCGGTGCCTGGCCTGGGCGTGCGAGCGGCTGGCCGCGGCCGGGAAAGCGGCCTTGTTGCTGGTCTGGGACAACGCGGCGTGGCCCGTCAGCCGCGCGGTGCGCGCGGGGATCGCCGCCCACACCCGCCGGGCCAAGGCGACCGGGCACGGGGCGCGGATCGTGGAGGGCCGGCTGCCGACCACGAGCCCCCGGCGCAACCCGCTCGCGCCGAACTGGACCCACGGCAAGCGGCGCGTCGTCGAACCGGCGCGCCTGCTGCCCGTGGAGGAGCAGGAGGACCGCGTCTACGCCGCGCTGGGAGCCGAGCATACCGAGCACCTCATCCCCGACCAGGTCGTCTGATCGTGCACTAGGGCCGGCGCGGGCCGTGGCGGGTGGCGGGTCGCGCCCGTTGCCAGGGAGGCCGTGGCCGGGGGCAGCGGCTGGGCCGCCGCCCGCCCCGGGCCCCCTTGGCTTGACAGGCGGCGGGGCGGGTGTACGATGGGGACACTTCGGTGCCGCCACGCCACCGGTTCGGCATGCGTGTCAGGAGACCTGGGATGGATGCCCGTCGCTTCGACACCCTGGCCCGCGCCCTCGGCCGCCCTGCCTCTCGACGCGGGGTCCTCGCCGCCCTCGGCGGGGCGCTCGGCCTGCTCGGCGCCGCCGGGCCCGCCGTCGCCCAGGGCGCGCCGCCGCGGGTGACCGTCTGCCACAACGGGGAGACGCTGGTGCTGCCCGAACCCGCGGCCCAGGCCCTCCGAGCGCGCGGGGCCGCCTCCGGCCGGTGCGGCCCCCCCGGCGCCATCGGCTGCGAGGCGGGCCGCGAGCTCTGCGCCCGCGGCACGGTCTGCTGCGGCGTCGGCGACGCCTGCACCGGGGAGGACTTTTGTTGCCCGCGGGCGCAGTACTGCCGCGTCTCCGACCGGTGCTGCCCGGGCGGCTCCGTGTGCTTCCGGGACGTGACCTGCGCGACCTGAGGCGCTCGGCGATGGAGGCGGCGCGGTTCGATCGGCTGGCCCGGGCGCTGGCGGCGGGGCTCTCGCGCCGGCGGATGCTGAGGGGGGCGGGGGCGCCGTGGGCGCGACCGCGCTCGCCGCCACCGCAAGCCGGCCGGACCGGACCGCGATGGCCGCGCCAGTCGGCATGGCGACCCCCGCCGCGCCGCCCGCGGCCACCCCGCCCGGCGCAGCCGGAGCCTTGACCGACGCGGAGTGGCAGGCGTTGACGCAGGGGATGGCAGCGGCGATGCCAACCTTCGCCGTCGTCGGCGCCGCCGTCGCCCTGGTCACCGCCGACGGCATCGCCCGGAGCCAGACCTTCGGCGTGCGCAACCTGGCCAATGGGGCGCCGGTGACGGCGGACACCCACTTCCTCGTCGCCTCGACCGCCAAGTCGATGACCGCGCTCTGGCTCGCCACCCGCGTCGACGACGGGGCCCTCGCCTGGGATCAGCCGGTGCGCGAGGTCTGGACAGACTTCCGCGCGCCCACCGACGAGTTGACCAAGATCCTGCGGGTGCGCGATCTCTTGGGCATGGCCTCCGGGATCGGCGAGCCACCGCCGGTCGCCTTGCACGAGGGCGATCCGACCGCCGCGGAGTTGCTGCAATCGCTCGCGACCCTGCCGGTGATCGCCCCCCCGCAGACCAAATACTTCTACAACAACACCGTCTACGGCGGCGGCGGGTATCTGGCGCCGCTGCTGCAGGGGGCCAGCGGCGGCGATTTGACCGCGACCTACGCCCAGCTGCTGGCGGAGCGCGTCTACCGTCCGTGCGGGATGACGACCGCCCGCATTGCCGACGACCCGCGCCCCTTCGTCACCGACTACGCGACCGGCTATGCCCCCGATTTCGTCCTCGGCACGGCGCCGGAGCCGTATGCCCCGGTCGGCAGCTACGCGCCGGTCGGGGGGACGCTGGCCAGCCTCACCGATATGGCCACCTACGTGACGCTGCAGTTGCGGCAGGGCGCCGCGGCGTCGGGGACGCGGGTCGTCTCGGCCGCCAACCTCGCCGAGTGCTGGCAGCCCCACATCTCTATCCCCCTCCCGCCCACCGCCGCCCGCATCGACCCAGATCTGCGGAGTGCCGGGTACGGCAGGGGCTGGGCCAGCCAGACCTATAAAGACGGCCGCCGCCTCGTCTCGCACAACGGGGGCGTCGACGGCTTCACGACGTTCATCGGCTTCTTTCCGGACGACAACCTCGGCGTGGTCGTCCTCACCAACGTCGACCCGTCGCTTCGCGGCCTCTACTTCATCCCCTACGTGCTGGACCTGCTCCTGAGCAGCCACTTCGGGCTCAACCGAGGGGCGGGCGATGCCATCACCGCCCAATATCGCCAGACCACCGCCCACCTGCACCAGCTCGCCACCCAGGCCCGGCCGGTGGATCCGACCGCGATCGCCCCGTACCTCGGGCACTACGAGAAAGGGTGGGCGCTCGCGTTTGATCCGGACGGCACGCTGCGGCTGCGCCAAAGCTCGCACGCGCTCCGGCTGTTGGCGATGCCCGACGGGAGCTACGTGATGGCGGGCGGTGTGTTGCCGCGGCCTGCCTGTGCCCGATCATCGAGGAGCAACCGGCCGTGGCCCGCGCAGGCCCCGTCGGCGGCCGCGCCCTTGACCTTCCACCCGACTGGAAGGTGTAGCATCGGGGCACGACGGCGAAGGAGTCGTGCCGTCGTCGCAGCGAACACGGAGAGGAAAACCCATGACAGAGGCGGCGTCCCAGCAGCCCACCAAACGGCAAATCGACGTCTTCAGCGCCGGCTGCGCGACCTGCAACCGGGCCATCGAGATGGTCGCCCGCCTGGCGGCGGCGGACGGGCACGAATTGCGCATCCACGACATGCACCAGGAGCACGTGGCCCGACGGGCCGAGGAAGTGGGCGTCCGCTCCATTCCGGCGGTGGCGGTGGTGGCCCCCGGCCAGGAAGCCCGCCCCGGCGAGTTCGCCCCCCTCACGGCGATGAGGCTCGCGGCGTGCTGCGCCAACCGCGGCCCCACCGAAGCGACCATCCGCGAGGCGTTGGCCCAGCGGCAGTAGCACACCACGGCGGTCAATCGACGCGACGCGACGGCCGGGAACGAAGAACGCCCCGGCCAGCCGTGCTGGCGCGGGGCGGTGACTTCTGAGGAATGGCTAGCGCGACGGCGCTTCCGCCTCGGCCTCCTGGCGCAGCCGCTCCTTCAGCCACATGCGGGCCAGGGTGGAGGGGCCGACACCTTTCTCCTTGGCTCGGCGGGTCAGCTCCTCCCGGTCCGCCTGGTCGAGCCGCACCGTCAGGCGATCCGCCAGCTCCGGGCCGACGCTGATGGTGGCCGGCCGCGACTCGTCGAGATAGTCGGTGAAGTCGTGGGTGTCCCAGAATGCGGCCTCCTCCTCGATGTTCTGGAAGGCCGGGATGCGTCCTTGGGCCTCGGTGGGGTAGCCCAGGTCGACCGTGGGTTGGGGGTTGGCTTTGGCGTCGCTCATGGGGTCTGACCTCCTTGCTGCTGTTCGAAGTAGCGCCGCTCGCTGCGGTGGGCCGGGCGGGCGGAGAAGACGTAGTAGACGTCTTGCTGGTTGGGCACCGGGCCGACGACGACGGAGAGCATGCGCCCGGCCCGGGTGGGGCCGATGAGCTGGAAGCGCCCCTTGTAGGTGGCGCGGATCGCCGGATCGCCGGCGGCGACGTCCTCTGCCTCGGCGGGCACCACCTGGTGCTTGGCGATGTGCTCGCGGTTCCACTCATCCCAGATGAGGTGCGCGACGTGCAGGTGAACAGCCATCGGGAGCATTATACCACGTTGGCGTCAGACATTGGCAGACACGCAGCAGGCCTACTGCCGGGAATGGGGATTCCCGGCAGTAGGAAGGCGTGCGTGCTCCTGCGATCAGCGGAGGGTGCTGCCTCATCTTGCCGACGGTTTGGGGGTCGCGGCGGCGGCCGAGGCCGTCAGCGGGCTGGGGCGCCAGGCCAACGCGTGTTCACGATGAGTCGCGGCTGATGGCGTTCATGCCCGTCTTCCCATCGGACCGTCCCGACGAATCAGTCGTGGATCCAGACCATGGTGCCGAGCGGGGCCCAGCCGAACATCCAGGCCGCGACTTGCAGCGGCAGATTGACGCAGCCGTGGCTCATCGGGTTCCCAAAATTGTTGTGCCAATAGCAGCCGTGGAGCGCCTCGGCGTCGGTGTTGAAGTACATGACGTTCGGGATGTCGGGGACGACCCACGCACTGCCGCCGGCCGGCGGGGGCGTGGTGCCGAAGCCGGTCACCTCCCCGGTCGCGCCGACAAAGCCTTGCATCGTCTCTTGCGTGAAGCGCCAGCGGACATGGAAGAGCCCCGGCGCCGTCAGGTTGGGGGCCAACCCGGTGCTGACCATCGTCGTCATCACCCGCGTCCGGCTCTGGTAGGCCCAGAGCTGCTGCTGGCTCAGGCTGACCTCGACCCAATGCCGGCCCGGTGTGCTCACATCGCTGATGATCTGCGGCCACGGGTCGCCGGATTGGCCGGCATTGGCGAGGTCGTCCTGGGACGGCTGAATCCCGAGACCGGCGAAGAGATCCTCGCTGTAGGTCGGCAGGTTGCCCTGCGCCACCGGCTTCGTGTCGATCCCCAGCCACGGCGCCAGGTGGGGCACGATCGGCAGCAGCGCCACCGTGCCGTCGCCCTGCTGGCGCAGCACCCCGCCGTCGAAGTATTGGACGGTCACGCCGCTCTCAAGCAGCGGCTGGCTGAGGGGGTTGCCAAGGTAAAAGGGGCCTTCGTGGGCGTTGTACCAATCGAGCAGGGCGCCGTCGATGGTGTGCCCGGTCTGGGCGACAAAGGTCCCGCCATTGTTCAGGATCTTGACCACCTGCGGGTCGTTCTGGTCGAGCTTGGCCCACGGGGTCGTATTGCGATCACCGCCGATCCGCCGGCCGTCGATCGACTCCGCCCCGTGCCGGACCTGCATCGCCAGTTGCCCGATCGCCATGAGACGGATGTAGGGATCGTTGGTGTCGATGTATTCGGGCCGGTACTGGAAAATGGCCTTCTCGAAGGCCTGGCTGTAATAGCCGTCGGCCGAGGCAAACGGCTCGGAGACTGGGTTGCCATAGACGGCGACCGCGCCGTTCGCCCGCCAGTAATCGAGCATCGTGCCGCGGAGGGAATGCCCCAGTTCTGGGACGTAGACCTGGAGATCGCTTTGGCCGCGATCGGGCGGCAACGGGATGTGCGCCAGCGCGCTCTCGTCGGAGCGGTCCTGCGCCCTCGCCGCCCGCGGCGCGAGCGTCTGGCCGAGCAGCAACCCGGCACCCGCCCCGCCCGCGCCCCGCACCAGCGCGCGCCGCGTCAGCCGTCGCTTGCTCTGCCCACCCGACGGAACCGAATCGCAATCCTCTGTGCTCCACTCGCGTTCCATCGCGCTCCCCCCAGGAACTTGGCGGCCCATCTGTGGAGCTGGGTCGTCATTCGTCTTTGGCGCCACGAGCCAAGCAATTTTAGCGCCGCGGGCCACGCCTCGCCACGAGTTCCTGGCTCTCCCGCCGGGTTGATACTGCTGGCGAATTCGGAACGGCGCGCGGACAGGTGCCCGTTCCAGCCCCGGAGGGGCGCCGCCGCGCCGTGCGCCCCATCGAGCAGCTGCGGCAGCAGGGCTTGCCGCTGGCCAGCGCCGCCTCGTCCTCGTCCGACATCATCGCGGGGAGAGGATGGGATCCCGCCGTGTACCAACGGATCCTGGTCGCCCTCGACGGCCGCGCGCCGGCAGCCCACGCCCTGCGCGCGGCGATCGCCCTGGCCCGCCGGCTCGGGGCCCGGCTGCGCCTGGTGACCGTGGTCGCGCTCGGGGTGACGGGCGGCCTGATCGCCGGCGAGTGGGGTCAGGCGGTGACGAGGCCATCCGCCGCGGGCCCGGGAGCACGCCGTTCGGGCATCGGCCAGCGGTCTTCCCCACCCCTTGATCGGATGTCATGCCGAGTTGGTGCGCCTGAAGATTTGCGACGTGGTCGCGCCGGCGCCGAGCCGGGCGGCGGCCGCGTCGGGCCGCGGCCACCCGGCGTTGGTGTGGCGGGGCGAGCTGGCGCTGCGGCGCAAGGGCGGCCGCCAGATCCCGGTGGAGGCGCACGTGGCGGCGGTCACGGGCCCGACGGGGACCCGCTCGGTCTGGGTCGTCCGCGACATCGCGACGCGGCGGGCGGCGGCGGCGGAGCGGCGCGCCGCCGCCGCCCACGACCTGCGCAACGCAATGACGGTCGCCCAAGGCCAGCTCCAGCTCCTGCAGCGCCGCCTCGGCCAGGGCACGCTCGCCCCGCCCGGGCTCGAGACGGGCCTTCCGCGGCTGGGCGCGGCGCTCGGTCGGATGGGGCAGGTGCTCGATGAGCTGTTGGAGGTGGCCGACCCGTGCGCGGGGCCGGCCCCGCTCCTGAGGCCCGCGTCGACCGACCTGACGCGGCTGGCGCGGGAGGCCGTGGCGGCGCGGCGGGCCGCGACCGAGGGCCATCGCTGGGTCGTGGACGCGCCAGCGCCGGTGGTCGGCCGTTGGGACGCCGCCCGCCTGGCGCGGGTGCTCGACAACCTCCTGGCGAACGCGGTTAAGTACTCCCCCGCCGGCGGCACGGTCCGGGTGACGGTGACCGGGGAGACCGACGCGGCGGGGCTGTGGGCGGTGGTCGCGGTCGCCGACGAGGGGGTGGGCATCCCCGCCGCCGACCTGCCGCGCGTCGGCACCTGGGGCTGGCGGGGCGGCAACGTCGCCGGGCGGATCGCCGGCAGCGGGATCGGCCTGGCGGGGGCCAGGGCGCTGGTGGCGGCGCACGGCGGCACGCTGGCGATTGACAGCACCGAGGGGCGCGGGACCACCGTCACGGTGCGCCTGCCGGCGGAGGTGGGCGGGTGGTGGGCGCCGCGCGCCGGCCCGCGAGCCGGTGCGGCCGCGTTCCGTCGCGGCCAGCGCGGAGGCTCCGGACATGATCGATGATCGCTGGGGCGCGGCTGAGCGTCGGGCTCGCGCTCGGGTTGGCGGCGCGCCCGCCACGGCACGGTCCTCGGCGGACCGCCGCGAAAGGATTGGCACGATGAGCGATGACACACCGTCTTTGCTGGCCCGCATCCTCGTTCCGCTCGACGGCTCGACCCTCGCCGCCCAGGCGCTGCCGTACGCGCAGGCGGTCGCCAGCCGCGATGCCGACCTCCTCCTGCTGCGCGTCGAGCCGGTGCCCGAGTCGTTCGCGCTCGTCGGCGGCGAGGTCTACGCCACGGCCGATCAACTCCGCGACGCCGCCCAGTCGCAGGCCGAGCGGGAACTGGCGCCGAGCGTGGCCACGCTGCGCGCGGCCGGCTTTCGCGCCGACGCGGTGGTGGCCTTCGGGGCGCCGGCCGACGGAATCCTGCGGGTCGCGGCCGAGGCGCGGCGTGGCCTGATCGTGCTGGCCAGCCACGGCCGGGGCGCGGCCGGCCGCGTCGTCTTCGGCAGCGTCGCCGACCGCGTCGCCCACGCCTCGCCCGTGCCGGTCCTCATCGTTCGCGCCGCGGAGGAGGCGCCGGCGGCGGCCGCCGCGCCGGCGCCCATCGCCCGTCTGGTGGTGCCGCTCGACGGCTCGGACCTGGCGCGGTCGGCACTGCCGGTCGCCTCGGAGGTGGCGGCGCGGTTGGTGGTGCCGGTGCGGCTGGTGCAGGCCATCCTGGCGCGGGCGGAGTTGGAGCTGGCGGGCACCGGGCTGCCGGTGCCGAGGGAGGTCTACGCCGAGCTCGAGCAGCGGGCCGAGGAGGATGCCCGGCGCGGGCTTGAGGCCGCGGCGGCGACGCTGCGCGCGGCGGGCGTGGAGGCGACGACCGAGGTCTGGCGAGGACCGGCGGCCGCCGTGATCGCCGGCGCGTGCCGGGCGGGGGACGTCATCGTCATGTCCAGCCACGGCCGGAGCGGGGTGGGGCGCTGGCTCCTGGGGAGCGTGGCGGAGCAATTGGTGCGCACTACCCCGGTCCCCGTGCTGCTGGTGCCGGCCCCAGATCGGCGCCGGCTCACCGCGGCCCTGGCCGCCGCCCCCGCCCCCGCCGCGGGCTGAGGGTCGCCCCCGCAAAACGTTACCGGTCATGCGGCCACGTCCAACTTGAACAGCATTGACATTTTAGGGGCGTCCCTTGCGGTTATCGCCGTCAGGGGGTGGGCGGGGCCAACGGCCGGGCCGGGCTCTGCCCGGCCGTTGGCCCCGCCCACCCCCGACGAGGCCCGTGCGGCGCCAACTGCGCCCACGGCGCGCGGCGCCCTAGGGCGGGAGGGCAACCGGCGGGTCCCCTCCCGCGGGGACGCGGTAGCAGCCGCAGGGGCCGCCGGCCGCGTAGCCGAGGAGCGCCTCGCCGACGGCGAACCAGCGGATCGCCTCCCGCCCCAGCGCGCTGGTCGCGGCGGGCGGGCCGGCCGGCGCGGCCGGGCAGGCGGCGTCCCAGTGGGCGGCCAGCCAGTCGGCGAAGGCGCTGGCGGCCGGGTGACGCCAGGGCCATTCGGCCGCCAGCGCCTGGCCGCGCTCGCAGCAGGCTGCCAATTCCTGCGGGGTCATGGCGCGCTCCTCGCTCTTCAGCCCCGGCCCCAGGCGCCCGCCGCCACGCGGCGACCGCTCTTGGCTGTCAGGCGCAGACGAACGACGACGCCCGCGGACTCCGCCGGCAGCACCATCGGGTCAGCCAGGGCCAGCAGGCCCAGGGCGACCCGGCGCTCGGCCGGGTCCGCCACCTCCTCGCCGACGCCCTCGGCGACGACGCTGACCCGGGTCGCGGCGCCCTCCTGGGCGTCGACCTCGAAGGCGACGCGCGGGTCGGCCCGCAGCGCCGCTAGCTTGCGCCCGGGCCGGGTGTGGGCGTAGACGGCGCCCCCGGCGTAGGCGGAGGTGAGGGGGGCGATGTACGGCTTGCCGCCGGCCAGGACGGCCAGGCGGCCCACGTGCTGGCGGTGCAGCACCTCCTCGACCTCGTTCGGGTGCAATGCGCCGATCATGGCCGCCTCCTGACTCGTGGGGGTCTCGCTCTGGCCGAATGCCGGCGGCGGGGGCGGGTCCTCGCTCCGCGGCACCCGGTAGCCGCCGGCAAGGCCGGGCACGACGCCCAGGACGGCCTCCTCCGCCTCGTACCAGCGGATCCCGCGGCCGCCGGCGCCGAGGGGACTGAGCGCCGCCGGCTGCCCGGGCGGGGGCGCTGTCTCGGGATCCCAGCGCGCGGCCAGCCAGGCGGCGAAGGGGCGGGGATCGGCCTCGCCGCGCCACCAGGCGGCGAGGTGTGCGTCGTAGGCGCGGGCCAGTGCCCCCGCCGCCCCGGAGGCCGCAGGTGACGGCCGCGCGGCGGTGGCTTGCAGTGGGGTAGTGGGCGTGGGCATGGGAATCACCTCCGCGCGGCGGGCGTTCGCCGTGCCTGGGCAGAACCCCCCGCGACCGCGCGTCCGGGAGCTTCCCCGGCCGAGGGGCCGGAGCGCGTCCTGGAGTTCGGTATAGGGCGTTGGGCCTGCCAGGGGCATCGCAGCGGGAGGGCGGACCGTGGCAATTGCGCAACAGCGCAGCGGCGGGGCAGCGCGGCGCGGATTGCCACGGAATTGTGATGCCCGGGGGCGGGACCGAAACGGGTCTGCGACGCCATCTGCGGATACTTGGGGGCAGACAGCGAGCGGCGCTGCCGTCGGCCGGAGGAGCCGGCACCAGAAAGGATGCCCGAGATGAACATCCTCAATCGCTCCCAGGTGGCGCTCAGCGCCTTCGTCGCCTTTATCCTGCTCTTCGCCGCCCTCATGGGTGGCTACGAGTTCTACTCCGCCGGCCGCGAGAAGGCCGGGCAGGGCGTCTGGACCGGCTCCCAGGCCGGCGTGGCGATCACCAGCTTCCTCCAGGGGGCCGACGCCAAGGCCGTCAAGAGCAAGGCCAATCCCAACCCCGAGGTCTTCGCGGCCACGCGCTGGCTGAACCAGCACCTTTTCAGCCAGCACACCGCCTTCTTTAGCTGGATGGTCGTGCTCGGTGAGCTGCTGCTGGGCGTCGCGATCGTCGCCCTGCTGCTGGTCAAGTTCCCGTACAGCCGCCTGCTCTTGCTCGTCTTCGCCACGCTGGCGGCGGTGATGAACTTCCTCTACCTGTCCGAGGGGGTCTCCAGCACCAACCCGCCGATGGCCTTCATGTGGCTGGCCATCGTCTGGGTCGTCGCTCTGATGCCGGCGGTCGGCCTCTTCTACGCCGTGGACGCCAAGGCGCTGCTCGGGCGCGGGGCGACGACGTACCCGCAAGCCGGGCTCGCGGCGAGCCTCGGCACCTGGGCCTTTTTCGCCGCCGTCTTCGCGGTGATCGTCGCGGGCAGCCTGGCGATGTACTGGGACGCGCTCGGCACCTGGACGATCCTGGCGGTGGTGAGCGTGGTCCTGGCCGCCGGCGCCTACGAGCTGCGGACCCGGGTTCTACGCCAGCGGATCAGCCGGGGTCTGCAAGCGGGAACGCTCCCGCACCCGGCCACCCACTAGCCCCCCGACGGGGGCGCGGCCCGGGGAAGGATCCCTGGCCGCGCCCCGGCCCGCGCAAGTTGGCCAAGCAATCGGTCGCACCAGCAAGCACGGCAGAAAGCGAGCCGACCATGAGCAAGCCATTAGTGTGTGCGCGGCCCCTCACCCGCGACGTGCCTGGCCACCAACCCATCCTGACCGAGGTCGTCATCACGAGCGACCACCCCGACGGGCACGGCCGCCTGGCCCTCTCACCCGACGAGTTGTTGTACCTGCACAGCCGCCTCAACACCATCAACCACGGCTACGGGCTGACCGAGGTGCCGCAACCGGAGCTCGTGCAGGGCGAGTACCTGCTGCGCCTGCGCCGGCGCGGGATCAGCGTGCGGCCGGTCGCGTCCATGACGGAGAACGGCGTGCCCGAACTGGAAAAGGTGCTCTGCTCGTCTTCAAGTCCGAGGTCAACGACGCCATCACCCGCCTCACGCTCAGCCCCGAGCAGTCCAAGGCGTTGTTTGCCCGGGTCAACCACATCGCCATCGAGTTCCTGCACGACAACGCCTGGGGCGGCGAGGACGCCCGCAACCAGTAGCGCCGGCGGTCTCTCGTCGGCGCGCCCCATCCGGCCCCGTCGCCCCGAACTAGCCCCCGCACCGCCTGCTCGCCCCCCCTCAGCGGGACGTTCGTCGCCCTGTCGGAGGAGCTGCCGCGGGCGGTCACCCGCAACCCCGGCTCTCGCCGAAGCCCTGGGTCGGCGACATGGGCCGGGCACTGCTTTTCGGGCTGGGGCACGGGCGCCATGCGGATACCTCTCCCGCCCCCGCCCCCGCCCTTTGCCGCGTCGGTTGCTCCGCCCCGCGCGCGACGCGCGGCCGCCGCGGTCTCCGCACGGTTGTGACGGTTCTGTAACGCTTCGCGCCGAGGCTGTTGTGGGGTTGCCATACCGCGGGCTCTACCATGCCGATTCAGCGGGTGCGCCGCGGCCCCCTGCGGCTGCGCCGCCACGCAACGTATGGATGGCCCGGCGCCGCCCGCCGTCTCGGCCGGCGCCAGCGGGCGAGAGGAGGTCGCCATGGCCTATCGTTTCCACGTCGATCCCCAGGCCTGCATCAACTGCGGCATCTGCATGGATCTCTGTCCGGTGCGGTGCCTGGACATGAGCCGTCCGACGGCGGCGGGCGAGCGGGGACGGCCGCAGGAGCTGCTGACCCCGATCCCGGCGGGCGCCGGGGCGCGCCCCTGGATGATGCTCGCGCCGGTGCAGGTCGCCCCCTGCGTCGGCTGTCAGGTGTGCGCCCAGGAGTGCCCCACCAACGCGATCACGATCGAAGCCGGCGCCACCGAGATCGCCTACGCCGCGCGCGGGCCGCTCTCGCACCTGCCTCCGGAAGTCGGCTGGCAGCCGCTCGACGCCTACACCCGGGCGACGCCCGAGGTGCCCGGCGAGACCCCGTGGGGCGACGGGCATGCCTGGCACATCGCCGAGCGGCGTGAGCCGTGGCAGAGCTGGCGGACCTGGCTCGGCGAGCGGGGCGAGGCGCTGCGCGCGCCCTGCCAGGCGGCCTGCCCGGTAGGGACGAACGCCGGTCTCTACGTCGGCCTCATCGCGGCGGGGCGCTACGACGAGGCGCTGCAGGTGGCCGCCGAGTCGAACCCCTTCCCCGCCATCTGCGGTCGGGTCTGCACCGCCCCCTGCGAGATCGCCTGCCGGCGCGCCGAGTTCGACGCGCCGATCGCGATCCGCGACCTGAAGCGCTTCGCCTTGGAGCACGGCGCCCGGCGTGACCGACCGCGGCCGCCGCTGGCGCCACGCTACGAGGAGCGGGTGGCGATCGTGGGCGCCGGCCCCACCGGGCTGAGCGCCGCCGCCGAGCTGGCGCGCCTCGGCTACGCGGTGACCGTCTTCGACGCGCTGTCGGTGGCCGGGGGCATGATGGCGATCGGCATCCCCGACTACCGCCTGCCGCGGGTCGAGCTGGAGCGCGACGTGGCCGCGATCACCGCGCGCGGCGTCGAGCTCCGCCTCAACACCGCGCTCGGCCGCGATGTGGAGTTCGCGGAGCTCCGCGCGCACTACGCCGCGGTGCTGCTGGCCGTCGGCGCGCAACGCAGCCAGCGCCTCGGCCTGCCCGGGGAGCCTGATCTCGCCGGCGTCGTCCCCGCCACCAGCTTCCTCAAGGATTTCAACCTCGACCCGGCGACGACGATCGGCGGCGCGGTGGCGGTCGTCGGGGGCGGCAGCACGGCGATGGACGCGGCACGTTCGGCGGTCCGCGCCGGCGCGGACTGCGTCACGGTGCTCTACCGCCGCACGCGGCGCGAGATGCCGGCGCAGGCGGAGGAGGTGCGCGCCGCCCTGGCCGAAGGGGTCGTCGTCGAGGAGCTGGTCACGCCGGTCGCCCTGCAGGGCGACGGCGGGCGGCTGCGGGCTCTCCGGTGCCAGCGCATGGCGCTCGGCGCGCCGGATGCGGCGGGTCGGCGGCGGCCGGTGCCGGTGGCCGGGAGCGAGTTCGAGTTCCCGGCCGACGTCGCCCTCGTGGCAGTCGGCGAGGCCCCGGATCCGTCCTTCCTGCCGGCCGGCACGAGCGTGGGGGTGGCGCCGTGGGGCGGGCTGCTGATCAACCCGACCACGCTGGCCACGGGGGCGCCCGGCGTCTTCGCGGCCGGCGATGTCACGTACGGGCCCAAGTCGGTCGTCCAGGCCGCCGCGCACGGCCGCCAGGCGGCGCGCTCGATCCACGCGTCCCTGCACCCGCGCGTGGCCGCTCAGGCGCGGGCGCTGGACGGCGTTGCCGGGGCGGCCTCGACACTGCCGGCCGACCATCGCGTCGTGCTGGACCTGCGCCCGGCCGCCCGCGAGGTTCTACCCCTACGCGCGCGGGCGGCCCAGGATCGTGCCGAGGCCGCGCTCGGCTTCGGCGAGGACCAAGCGCGCCGCGAGGCGAGCCGCTGCCTGCGGTGCGATCTGGCGTACCTGTGCCCGACGGTCCGCCTGCGCGGCGCCGAGCCGGCCGCGGCGGCCGGCGACCAAGTCCAGGCCGCGCCGTGACGCGCGGGAGCAAGGAGGTGCCGAGGTGTCCGTGCAAGACCTGACCAACGCGATCATCGCCGGGATCAACGCCGGCGGCGAGCAATTCACGGAGGGGACGCTCGCCGCGGCGCTGCCGATCCTGTGGCTCGCCATCCTCGGGCTGCACCTGGCGCAGCCCTACATCCTCGACATGATCGGGCGCTTCACGCTCCGCCTAGGGGCCGACATGCTCTGGCTGGTCTACGTCGGCGTGCGCGACCTCCTCATCGTCAGCGGCGTGGTGATGAGCTTCATGTTCTTCTTCCCCGACGTCGTGACCACCGACCGGCTGCCGCTCACGGGCGGCCTGGCCGCCGCCTGCCTCTTCGCCGTCCTGGTCGTCAAGCTGATCGGGGACCCCGACCGGAACCTCCGCGATTTCCGGTTGGTCACGGGGCTGCTCGGGCTTGGCGCGCTGCTCTACTTCATCCCCTACGTCGTCGGCGTCCAGGCCAACAGCGACGCCACCGGCTCCCTCAAGTCGGTCAGCGATTTCCTGGTCACGGCCAGCAACCAGTCGTGGGCGGTGCCCCTGACCTACGCGGCGATCGGGGCGGTGGCGGTGTTGGGCGCGGTCGCGGCCGGCTACACGCTCAAGACGGGCGGCCGGGCCGAGGCCGAAGTGGAGGCGACGACGGGGGGCGATTAGGCCCGCCGTCAGCGCGACGAGAGGAGTGCCCCATGAAACCGGATGACGTTTCCACCGCGATCACCAACGCCCTCGTGCAGGGCGGCGCGCAGTGGCTGATGGCGACGATCGTCGCCTTCCTGCCGGCGCTCTGGACCATGACGCTGATGCTGCACCTGGGGCGACCCTACGTGCTGCGGACGCTGCGCCGCTGCGGGCTGCGTCTCGGCGCCGACGTCTGGTGGATGTCGTACCTGCTGATGCGCGACGCCCTGCTGCTCACCACCTTTGCCTTTAGCTGGATCTTCTTCGCGCCGAACGAGGTGCGCACGGCCGCGCTGCCGATCACCGGCCCGCTGGCGGCGCTCTGCCTGCTGCTCGCCCTGGCCGTCAAGCTGGCGCGGCGGGCGGACGACGATGCCGCCGCCTACCGTTGGACGACCGGGTTCCTGGTCGTCGGGGCGACGCTGTACTACGGGGCGCAGGTGTTCGCCATCGAGGCGACCAGCCAGTCGGCCCTGGCGGGCTTCGCCCGGGCCTTCACCAGCAGCGCGCACCCCACGGCCGCGCTCTGGATCATGTGGATCTCCCTCGCCGGCGTCCTCGGGGTCGCCGGCTGGCTGGCGACGCGGGTGCTGCGGCAGGCCGAGCGCACGATGGCCCGGCGACCCGCCAGGCCGCCCCTGCCGCAGCCCGGGGCGCCGACGGCGGCGCCGGCCGGGGACGACGACTAGCCTGGATTATTCACGGGGACGGGTTGGGGTGACCGCGGGGCACCGCGTCTGGGAGCGGTGGGGTGCTGAACCGACCGAGGCCAGGAGGTGCCCCGCATGCTCCAGTGCGCTATGCCCCGCACTGGCGCCGTCCCCCTCGCCCGCCCGCTCCCGGCGGTTCCGCCCGCGCTGGCGGTGGGTTTCGATGCCGGTCGACTCACCGGCGACGGCGGGCTGCCCTGGGTGGCGGCGGCCGAGGCCGCGCGCGGGCTCTGCGCCGCCTTCGCGGCGGGGATCCCCGCCTGGCGCCGCGGGCCCGTGCAGCACTCGCTGGAGCCGCTGGTCCGCCGGCGCGTCTTCCCGATCGCCTGCGGCGCTGCGGACCAAGACGACGCCGACGGGCGGCGCCGCGACCCGCGGCTGCAGGCGGTCTGCGGCCGGCCCCCGAGACCGGGGCCGATCTGGCCAGCCCGCCCACCCTGCCCCGCTTCGAGCACGCCGTCGACGGCCGCGCCTGTGCCCGCCTGGCCGATGCCCGGTTCGCCCGCTACCGGCGCGAGCGTGGGCGCGCCGGCGCGCCGCGGCGCCTGCTCCTGGCCGTCGACAGCCCCGCCGACCCCGCCCACGGGACCCGGGAGGGCGCCGCCGATCACGGGCCCGTCCGCCCGCACGTCTCCCACCCCCTCCCCGTCTTCGACGGCGACACCGACCAGCGCACCGTCGCCGCCCTCCGCCCCGGCAACGCCCGCGCGTGCCACGGCCGCGTCCCGCTGGTGGGCGCGCCGGTGCCGGTGGTGCGCGCCCGCTGGCCGCCGGTGGCGAGCGAGGTCCGCGTCGACGGCGGCGGGGCGGTCCCCGCCCTCTCCGCCTGCGGCGCGCAGGCGGGGGTCACCTCCACCGTCGGCCTCCCCCCCAACGCCCGGTTGGCGGCCCGCGCGGCCCCGCCGGTGCGGACGGCCGACGCCGAACGGGCCGCGACCGGCGCCGAGCAGATCCGCGCGGTGGGGGAGACGCCCTCCCAGGCCGGCCGGTGGCCGCACGCCCGGCGGGTGGTCGTCACGGCGGCGGCCACGGCCAAGGGGACGCACCCCCGCTTCGTCGCCACCGACCGCCCCGACGCCCCGCCGGCCCTCGACGAGGGGTGCGTCGACCGCGGCGACGCCGAGGGATGGCTCAAGGATCCGAAGCACGCCCGCGCCGCCGACCGCCTCAGCGGCCACCGCTTTGGGGCCAACCGGTTCCGCCTCCTCCGGCACGCGGCGGCCGACTGGCTGCTGGACACCCTCCGCCGCTGGCTCGGCGCCGCCGGGGCGGCCCGGCTCCAACTCGACACGCGGCGGCGGCGCCTGCGCAAGATCGGCGCGTGGGTGCGGGAGACGGCCACCGGCATCCACCTCCACTTGGCCAGCAACCATCCCGCCCGCTCCCTCTGGCACCTCCTCACCGCCCACCATGGTCCCCCGTGAATAATCCAGGCTAGGCGGGGATCGGAGGAGGCCCGGGCGCGCGGTGCTCGCGTCGCCCAACTCGGCAGGACGGGCAAGTGGGGTACGCCCCACCCCTCGATCGGATGCCATGGCGAGGCGTGCCAAGTCGGGGCGGCCATCCGCGTACGGCTCCTGCCGTCGGTGCGCACCATGAATCCACCCGCCAAACCTCGCCAGAGGAGGGGGGGCACATAGCAGTAGCATCGGTGGCCGATCGGTAATGAGCTAAGTCAATTCGCTCTCCTGTTGGACGAAGAAAGATCGTTAATACCCAGAGAACACTTGACATCATTAATTGCTGACCGCCGCGGACCTCGTCGCATCGGCCATCGATATTGCTGCTATACGTCCCCCAACCTGTGGCGAGGTTTGCCACCCGCACCGTCGCAGCGCGGGCTCGCGCCGGTCGCCCCGCCAACCAGCGGCACCGCACTAGGCGCACCGGCCGCGGAACGGTTCGGGGGTGCCGAGGGTACATCGGCGCGCTGGCCTACGCCGTCGGCGCGGCCCAGGCCGCCCGCCTGGAGCGGCGGCGGGCGGCGGGCGGGCGCGCCGGGGGGCGGTAATCCCACCCCACCCGAGGGGTGGCGCGCGTCCTGGGGCATCCGAGCGCGGTGCCGAGGAGCCGTGGCCAAGGCGGCGAACGGTCTCCATGGCGTGGAGCCGGCTCGGTGCGTTGCGCGCCCCCACCAGCCGCCCCACCAGGTTGCCCCCCGCCCGGCCGAAGTCGCTGTCGCGCGGGAAGCGGATGCCGGCCCAGTGCGCCACCGCCGCCTGCTTGCCGCCCCGGGCGGCGGCCACCGGTGGTCGGCTTGCGCGGCCTTGCTATGCTACCGGGGACGGTCGCGGTTGGGCGCCCGCTGCACGGGGGGCGCGGCGGGATCGTCGGGGGCGGGGGCGCGGGGCCCGGCGCCCCGCCGCGGGGATCGCGAGGAGGAGCGGGGATGGGCCTGGGGCAAGCGGTCGAGGCCTTCGCCGGCCGGCACCTGCAGCGCGGGCTGGCCCCCCTGCGCCCCCTCCGCCACCGGCGCCATGCCCGCCACCTGCAGGCGGGGCAGGTGGACGCGGCCGCC
>Ga0070739_10003264_pt1 | contig 20491 bp, 20 predicted proteins | sample Coa_R1_7_FD_66445 | JGI IMG/M metagenome (GOLD analysis project Ga0070739, IMG submission 66445) | Surface soil microbial communities from Centralia Pennsylvania, which are recovering from an underground coalmine fire - Coalmine... | ecosystem: Environmental > Terrestrial > Soil > Unclassified ... | reverse complement strand
GCATTGCTGTGGGACGGGTTCGCCGGTGACGGGTTGAATGCCGAGACCGTCCGCGCCCGCCTCGGCGCCGGCCGGGCGGCGGCTTACGATCGCCTCGGCGACTGGCTCGACCGCGCCGTCCCGCGGCCGCTGATCGAGGGGCCGCGCCGGGCGCTGGCGGCGCTGCCTGACGACAGCAATCCTTTCGATATCAGCGCCACGCTGCCGGTTGCGATCGCGGCTCTCTGGCGGGCGCGGCAGGGGGCGGCGCCGCTGCCGCCCGACCCCGCGCTCGGCACCACAGCCGATCTGCTGCGCATGGTCCACGGGAAACCGGTCGCCGCCGAGATGGCCGAGGCGCTCGATACGTATTTCACCGCGATCATCGAGAACGGCCTCAACAGCTCCGCCTTCACGGCGCGCCTCGTCGCCTCGACCCGCGCCTCGCTCGCCTGCGCCGCGATGGCGGCCTATTGCGCCTTTACCGGGCCCCTGCATGGCGGCGCGCCGGGGCCGACCCTCGACATGCTCGACGAGGCCGCGGCGAGCGGCGACGTCGCCGCCTGGGCGCAGCGCAAGCTCGCCGCCGGCGAGCGGCTGATGGGCTTCGGCCACCGCGTGTTCCGCGGCGGTGACCCGCGTGCGCTGGTATTGCGCGACGCGCTGCAGCGCCTGCGCGCAAGCCTCGGGCCGGGCGCCGGCCGACTTGCGTTCGCCGCCGAGGTCGAGGCCGCGGTCGCCGCCGCCTATGCCCGCCTGAAGCCGGGCCGTCCGCCGCTGCAGCCCAACGTCGAGATCAACGCCGCGCTGCTGCTCGACGCGGTCGGCCTGCCGCGCGAGGCCTTCACCCCGGTCTTCGCGATCGGACGCAGCCCCGGCTGGCTGGCGCACGCGATGGAGCAGCAGAAAACCGGCCGCATGATCCGGCCGACCTCCGCATACGTCGGCCCGGCGCCGAAGGGCGCCGAGGCGGCCGCCCAGTAAGGATGAGGATCGAACCATGAACACAGCTCGGGCGAGTTCTCTCGATCCGATGTTGCGCAACCTTGATGACATGCTTCCGGACCTGGAAGCTCTCTACAAGGACGTGCATGCGCATCCGGAACTGTCGATGCAGGAGACACGTACGGCAGGCCTGGCCGCGGACCGTCTTCGTGCGGCCGGCTATGAAGTAACGGCCGGTGTCGGCAAAACCGGGGTCGTGGGAGTGCTCCGGAACGGCGACGGTCCGACGGTGATGCTGCGAGCGGATATGGACGCGCTGCCCGTCGAGGAGGCGACCGGGCTGGCGTATGCCAGCAAGGCGACGGCGGCCGATCGAGAAGGCAACACCGTGCCCGTGTCGCACATGTGCGGCCATGACATGCACGTCACCTGGCTTTCGGGCGCCGCAAAATTATTGGCAGAGGCGCGCTCGGCATGGCAGGGCACCTTGATGGCGGTCTTTCAGCCTGGAGAGGAGACGGCGGAAGGCGCGCAGGCGATGATCGACGACGGCCTGTTCAGCCGTTTTCCAAAACCGGATGTGGTGCTTGGCCAGCACGTGATGGTGGGGCCGTCGGGCACCCTCGCCGGGCGCGCGGGTGCGATCACTTCCGCGGCGGACAGCTTGCAGATCCGCCTGTTCGGCCGCGGCGCGCACGGATCGATGCCGCAGGCCAGTATCGATCCGGTCGTAATGGCCGCGGCGACGGTGATGCGGCTTCAAACCATCGTTTCGCGTGAGGTCGCCGCCGCTGAGGCCGCCGTCGTCACAGTAGGTGCGCTGCAAGCCGGCACGAAAGAGAACGTCATTCCCGACGAAGCCATCATCAAGCTGAACGTGCGGACGTTCGACGCTGGGGTGCGCAAGCGCGTGCTGGCAGCGATCGAACGGATTGTGAATGCGGAGGCCGCGGCGTCGGGTGCTCCGCGCAAACCCGAAATCACGACATTGGACCATTACCAGCTGAACCTTAACGATTCGGCTGCCACAAAGCGGGTGGCCGACGCTTTCCGAAAGCATTTTGGCGCAGCAGGGGTTCGTGAAACAGGACCCGCGCCGGCAAGCGAGGACTTTGGGTCGTTCGGATCCGAGTGGCATGCACCGTCGGTTTTTTGGTTCGTCGGCGGTACGGATCCGGATGTCTATGCGAAAGCAAAAAGAGCCAATCGAATAACCGAGCTTCCCGTCAACCACAGCCCGAAGTTCGCACCGGTCATCCACCCCACTTTGCGGACGGGGGTTGAGGCGCTGGTCGTGGCGACACGGGCTTGGCTGTCCGCTCAGTAAATATGCTTGCCGGTAATGCCGCCTTTATAAAGTCGCTTCCGTACATACTCGATCTTGCGGGCACCTTTGTCTTCGCCCTCAGCGGCGCGATGGCGGGCGTTAAGCACCGGTTGGATGTATTCGGTGTTCTGGTGCTGTCCTTTGCGGCCGCGAATACCGGCGGAATTACCCGCGACGTATTTATCGGGGCAGTACCGCCCGGAGCCATCAGCGATTGGCACTATCTCGGCGTGTCGCTCGCGGCCGGCCTGATCACTTTCTATTTTCCATCGGCCATTACGCAGCGATGGAACCCGGTGCTGCTGTTCGATGCCGCCGGACTGGCCCTCTTTGCGGTCTCTGGCGCGCACAAGGCTCTCGCGTATGGTCTGAACCCGGTTATGGCAACGTTGCTCGGCATGCTGACAGGAATCGGCGGCGGTATGGCGCGCGACATTCTGCTGGCCGAGATTCCCACCGTATTGCGAGCGGATCTTTATGCGGTCGCGGCTTTGGTTGGTGCCGCGGTCGTCGTGATCGCGCATGTGCTGAGGCTGCCGTCCGGCGCGGCAGCACTTGTGGGGGCAGCTCTCTGCTTCGGACTTCGCGTCACCGCGATGAAATACGGCTGGCGACTTCCGGTTGCCGGGGCGGACAAGCAGCGTTCCAACAGCACCGATCCGCAACCGCCGGAGGATGGACCGTAGGAGCGCCCGACCAGATGCGGTTCCCTTTGGCGTAGCCGAGACCGAAGCTTAGTGCGACCCGATCCGCCCCTGGCAGCTATTGCGCCTTGACCGGTTCGCTCCTGCGCAGCAGGGCCAGGATTTGGTCGAGCTTCTCCATCTCGATGCGGCCGAGTTCGCGTAAGATCGTCTCGATCTCCTCCTTGGCAGCGACATTGGTGTCGTAATCGTGCTGCGCCTGTTCGCGGTCGCGGTCGGCCTGGCGGTTCTGGCTCATCAGGATCAGCGGCGAGCTGTAGGCGGCCTCCGCCGACATGAACAGGTTGAAGAGGATGAATGGATATGGATCCCACTGAAAGCGCTCGAACAGCCACAACGTGTTCACGATTACCCATACGACGAAAATGACGCTTTGGATGATGATGAACGTCCACGAGCCGATGAAACCGGCGACGATGTCGGCGACGCGGTCGCCAATGCTGCTTTTGGCGATGTGAAGCTCGTGCCAGTTGTTGAACGTGCGTCTCATATCCGTGCTCCTTGGGGAAATCTTCAGCGTGTCGAGTCGGGCGCGAGGCGGATCAGCAATTTGCCGAAGTTCCGCCCCTGAAGCAGCCCGATAAAAGCCTCGGGGGCGTTGTCCAGCCCCTCGACGATGTCCTCGCGGTATTTGAGCCGGCCGGACTGCACCAGCGGCGCCGCCATCCTGCGGTATTCCGGCGCCAGCTCGCGGCGGTCGCCGACGATGAAGCCCTGAATCTTGAGGCGCTTGCGCACGACCGCGCCGAGGTTCGGGCCGGGCCGCGGCGTCGTGTCGTTGTATTCCGAGATCATGCCGCACATGACCATGCGGCCGAAATCGTTGAGGCGCGGAAACACCGCCTGCTGCACGGCGCCGCCGACATTCTCGAAATAGACGTCGATGCCGCCGGGGCAGGCGCGGTCGAGCGCGGCGCCGAGGTCGGGCGTGCGGTGGTCCACCGCGGCGTCGAAACCCAACTCCTGTTCGACGTAGCGGCACTTGTCGGCGCCGCCGGCGATGCCGACCACGCGCGCGCCCTGGTGCTTGGCAAGCTGCCCGGCGACGGCGCCGACCGCGCCCGAGGCCGCCGACACGACGACGGTCTCGCCCGGCTTCGGCTGGCCGATGTCGTGCAGCCCGACATAGGCGGTGAGGCCCGGCATGCCGAGAATGCCGAGCGCCGTGGAAATCGGCGCCTCGGCGGGGTCGAGCCGCAACAGCCCGTCGCCGGGGACGGCGCTATAGAGCTGCCAGCCGTAACCGCCGAAGGCATAGTCGCCCTCGCGGAAGCCGGGGTGGCGCGATTGCGCGACCTGCCCCACGACGCGTCCCTCGATGACCTCGCCGATCCCGGTCGGCCGCGCATAGGAGCGCACGCCGCTGATCCGCCCGCGCATGTAGGGGTCAAGCGAGAGGTAGATGCCGCGCAATAGCACCTGCCCCTCCGCCGGCTCCGGCAGCGGTGTCTCGACGATCTCGAAGTCCTCCGGCACCGGCAAGCCGTTTGGCCGCCGCTTCAGCAGCACCTGCCGGTTTTTCTCGGTCATCCTTTTCCCCTCAGGCTCGCCAGGCGCCAGCCTAGCGGGCATCGCGGCAAAAGAATATCGGCGGCGAAAAGGGCTGGTGACGAGCAGCAGTTGGGCCGTTACGGTCTCGCCTTCGAAGGCGAAAGGAGCAAACGTGGCCCCGATTCTTCGCAATTCGGCGCGCGAGCGGCTCGTGGCCGGCGAGTTGGCGCTCGGGATGATTCTGCGGCAGGCGCGCACGGTCGACATCGCGCCGGTAATGAAGGCATGCGGCTACGACTGGCTGTTCCTCGACCTCGAACACAATTCGATGGATCTCGACACCGCGGTGCAGATCTCGGTGGCCGCGCTCGGCGTCGGCATCGCGCCGATAGCGCGGGTGCCGGCGGGGCAGCATTGGCTGGCGACGCGAGTGCTCGACGGCGGCGCCCTCGGCATCGTCATGCCGCATGTCGATACGCCGGAGGAAGCGCGCGAGCTTGCCGCCCGCCTGCGCTATCCGCCGCGCGGCCACCGCTCGGTCGCGGGCGGGCTGCCGCATCTCGGCTATGCCGCGGCCAGCATCGGGGACACCTGCGCCGCGATCGACGCCGCGACCTTCATAATCGTCATGCTCGAAACCCCGAAGGCGATCGCCAACGCCGCGGCGATCGCCGCAGTGCCGGGCATCGATTCGCTGCTGATCGGCACCAACGATCTGGCGATGGAGCTCGGCATTCCCGGCCAGTTCGCCGACGACCGCATCGTCGCCGCCTACCGCGCCGTCGTCGACGCCTGCCGCGCCCACGGCAAATGGGCCGGAATCGGCGGCATCTCCGACGAAACCCTGCTGCGCCGCTACATCGAGATGGGCGTGCGCGTCGTGCTGCCCGGCAGCGACCTCAGCTTCTTGACCGCCGCCGCCGGCGCCTGCGCCGCCTCGCTGCGCGGGCTGAGGACGACCGCCGCCTGATCTTTGCGCCGAGCGAAGGTGTCGCCACTGCGGCTCAGTCGCCTGGCGCCGGCGTCAGCGCATCGGAACCGGGCAGCCAGCGCACGATGAAGCGCGGCAGCAGCGGGCGGGACTTCACCGTGAAGTCCCACGCCATCAGCAGCGCGGCGATGGCGAAGACGACGTCGCCGGGCAGCCGCAGCCACTGCCACACCAGCGTCGTATCGTAGAACGCCAGGCTGCGCGCGTAGGCGAGGCCGTGCTCGAACACGGCCGACAGCTGCGGCCAGCCGATCGGGAAGAAGTTGAGCGCGATCCACAGCACGAGGCCGGCGTTGTAGAGCCAGAACGCCCATATCCCCACCCGCTCGCCGAACGGCTCGCGCTCGCCCGCGGCATAGCGCAGGCAGAAGTAGATGAGGCCGATCGCGAGCAGGCCGAAGGCCCCGAACAGGGCGGTGTGGGCGTGGTTCAGGGTCAGGAAGGTGCCGTGCTCGTAATAATTGACGAGCGGGGCGTTGAGCGTGCCGCCGCCGAAGACGCCGGCGCCCACGAAGTTCCAGAACGCGGCGCCGATGATGTAGGTGTAGGCGAGGCGGTAGTTGAAGGCGCGCTGTGCCCGGATCAGGCGATGCTGCTGGATCGCCTCGATGATCAGCAGCACCAGCGGCAATACCTCGATGAACGAGAACATGCTGCCGAGCGGCACCCACATGCTCGGGCCGCCGGCCCAGTAGAGGTGGTGGCCGGTGCCGAGGACGCCGCCGAGGAAGATCAGGATCAATTCGAAATAGACGGCGCGCTCGGCCAGCCGGCGCGATACGAGGCCGACCGCCATCAGCAGGTAGGCGCTCATGCTCGCGGCGAAGAACTCGAAGGACTGCTCCACCCAGAGATGCACCACCCACCAGCGCCAGAAATCGGTGATCGTGAACGACTTCTCGATCCCCGTCAGGGGGATCATGCCGAAGATGTAAAGGATGGCGATGTTGAGCGTGGCGGCCCAGATCAGGTTCTCCAGCCGGATGCGGCCCGACCAGAACTGCCGCGTCGCCTGGCGCAGCGCCTCCCGCGTCGGCCACAACGCGCGGAAGACGAGACCGCTCCAGATCAGCAGCCCGAGGAAGAAGCCGATCTGCCAGAACCGCCCCAACTGGATGTAGGACAGCCCCTGGTTGCCGAACCAGAACCAGCTGCCCTGCAAGTGGCCCATGATGCCAAACCAGTCGCCGATCAACGCACCGGCGACGACGAGCAACGTCACCCAGAACAGCAGCTCGACGAGAAGCCCCTGCCCGCGCGCCTCGCGGGCGCCGGCGATGGCGGGCGCGAGAAACAGGCCGGAGCCGATCCAGCCCACCCCGATCCAGACGATCGGCGCCTGGATATGGATGTCGCGCAGGAAATTGAACGGCAGCACCGTGGCGAGGTCGATGCCGTAGAAGCTGCGGCGGTCGTAATAGGCGTGCGCCATGATCGTGCCGGCGGCGATCTGGAGCAGCAGCACCGCCGCCACGACGAGGAAATACTTGCCGATCCGGCGCTGGCTGTCGGTCAGCGGCGCGAAGCCGGCCAGCACCGGGTCCATGGGCCCCTGGTTGGGGTCGCTGAGATAGCGCTCGTAGATGAACAGGACGGCGCCGAAGGCCAGGAACGTGAAGCAGAAGCTGGCCCAGGTCCAGATGAAGGTGTTGGTCGTCGGGGTGTTACCGACCTCCGGCTCGTACGGCCAGTTTTCGGTCCACGACCACGTCGTGTCCGGCCGCCGCGCGACGGTCGTGAGGCCTGAGTAGATCAGGAAATCGGCCGTGTGCAGCGCCTCGGTATCGCTGAGACTGTAGGCCGGGGTCCAGCCCGTCGTGAGATCCACCTTGCCGAGATTCTGCGCCATTTCGCTGCGCAGCGTGCCGATCGCCGCCGCCAGCGCGTCCGGCACGACCACGTCGCGCTGCGTCAGGTCGAGGCCTTGCAGCTGCCGCTGCATGGCGCCGCGGATCGCCGCCTGATCGTCGGGCGCCAGAGACTCGAAGCTTTTGCCGAAGCGGGCCTGCGCCAGATTCTGCTCGGTGAGGGCCGCTAGGCGCGTGACGGCGAAGGCGGTGTAGTCCTGGCCGAAATAGGAGCCCATGCCGTAGAGGCTCCCGTAATCCATCAAGTCGGCCTTCTGGAACCCCGCCTTGCCGGCGACGATGTCGTCCGCACCCATCAAGACCGCGCCGGCTTGCGTCACAAACCGGTCCGGCTGCGGCGCCGCCCGCTCGTAGGTGACGGCCGTGGCCCAGGCAAAGAGGGCGAAACAGACGATCGCGGTCGCGAGCAATACCCATTTCAGGACGTTACTGACCCGATCCTCGGCGATTCGAGAAGACGTGTCGGTTTCAGCCATGTTCCGCGTTCCCTGCGGCAATGACGAACGGCCGGCGACGCTTCATTGCAGCAGCCCGCACGAGGGTCGGCTTTTGACAGCCGTCATGACGGGGCGGACGTGCGGGAGGCGGCGCGCGCGGCGCGTCCCGACTGTAGCCGCGAGGCGGAGGGTAATGCAAACTGCCGGCGCCGGAGGAGTCCTTCGGCCGGTCATTCCGCACTGTTTTCGGCGATGCGGCGGAGCGCTTCGCCGTCGCGGAACACGATGCGCTCCCTCCCGCCCGCGACGATTCCCTCGCGCTCCCAGCCGCTGACGATCCGGCTCACATTGTGGAGCGTCGTGCCGGTCAGCTGTGCGAGGTCCTGCCGGCTGACCGGGAAGGCGATGCGCCTTCCGTCTTCGGTCGGTTCGCCGGCCTGGGCAACGAGGCGCAGCACCGCCTGCGCCACCCGCCGCTCCACGCGGCCCGTCGAAATTTCGCCGATGCGAGCCTGAAACTCCTGCGCCCTGCCGCCGAGCGTCCGCACGACGTTGCGGACCATCGCCGGACAGCGCTCCATCATCTCCGGCCAAGCGCTCATCTCCCAACCGAGGGCGGCGCTGTCGATCACGGCAGCGGCGGTGCCGGGATAATCGGTGCGCCCGATGGCCACGGCGATGCCGAAGAGGTCTCCCGGAAGCACATAGCGGATGACGATCTGCTGCCCGTCCGGCGTCACCTGCGTGACCTTGAGGCAACCGTCGAGCAGGACGAAAAAAAAGCCGCATCCTCGCCCTGGCGGAAGACCGTCGTCCCCTTCGGCCAGCGGCGCAGGCGAGCCGATTGCAACACCCCGTCGATTTCGGCATCGGACAACCCGCCAAAGATGGCCCAGCCGGCGATCCGCGAACGGTCGAGCCGATTGAGAACGGTCATGCCGCGCCCGGCGATGCGGTCAACCGCCGAGCTTCTCGCGCAGCAGCTGGTTGACGAGGGCCGGGTTGGCCTTGCCTTGGGTGGCCTTCATGACCTGGCCAACGAAGAACCCGAGAACCTTGGGGTTCGTCGCGTATTGCGCGACCTGGGCGGGGTGCGCGGCGAGGGCGGCGTCTACGGCGGCTTCGATGGCGCCCGTGTCGGTGACCTGGCGCAGGCCCTTCGCCTCTACTATGGCGGCCGGGTCGGCGCCGGTCTCCACCATCTCGGCGAACACGTCCTTGGCGATGCGGCCGGAGATCGTGCCGTCGGCGATCAGGTCGATGAGCCGCCCGAGCGCCTCGGCCGCGACCGGCGACTGTTCGATGGCGAGGCCCTGGCGGTTGAGCGCGCCGAACAGGTCGCCGGTGACCCAATTGGCCGCGATTTTCGCCTCGCGCCCGCGCGCCACCGTCTCGAAATACTCCGCCGTCACCCGCTCGGCGACGAGCACCTCCGCGTCGTACGGCGACAGCCCCAGCTCGCGCACAAACCGAGCGCGCTTCGCGTCCGGCAATTCCGGCAGTTCGGCGCGCAGCCGCTCGACCCATTCCGGCTCCAGTTCGAGCGGCAGGAGGTCCGGGTCCGGGAAATAGCGGTAGTCGTGCGCGTGCTCCTTCGTGCGCATCGAGCGGGTGACGCCGCGCGCCGTGTCGTAGAGGCGCGTCTCCTGCTCGACCGTGCCGCCGTTCTCGATCAGCTCAATCTGGCGCCGCGCCTCGTATCCGATCGCCTCGATGGCGAAGCGGACCGAGTTCAGGTTCTTGATCTCGCAGCGCGTCCCGTACGGCTCGCCGGGCCGCCGCACCGACACGTTGCAGTCGCAGCGCAGCGAGCCTTCCTCCATGTTGCCGTCGCAGGTCCCGAGATAGCGCAGGATCGAGCGCAACTTGCGCAGGTAGAGGCCAGCCTCCTCGGCGCTGCGCAGGTCGGGCTCGGAGACGATCTCCATCAGCGCGACCCCGGCGCGGTTGAGATCGACATAGGTGAGGCTCGGATGCTGGTCGTGCAGGCTCTTGCCGGCGTCCTGTTCGAGGTGCAGCCGGGTGATGCCGACCTCGCGGGTCGAGCCGCCGGGGAGGTCGAGGACGATGCGGCCGCGCCCGACGATCGGCTCCTCGTATTGCGAAATCTGATAGCCGGCCGGCAGGTCGGGATAGAAGTAGTTCTTGCGGGCAAAGACGCTGTGCAGGTTGATCTCGGCATCGAGCCCGAGCCCGGTGCGCACCGCCCGCTCGACGCAATGGCGATTGACGACCGGCAGCATGCCGGGGAAGGCGGCATCGACGGCCGAGACCTGCGTATTCGGCTCGGCCCCGAACGCGGTCGCCGCCCCGGAGAACAACTTAGCCTCCGCGGTGACCTGGGCGTGGACCTCCAGCCCGATCACCGTCTCCCATTTGCCCGTGCGTCCCTCGATCAATCCACTCATTTGCCGAGTCGTCCTTTCAGGTGCTCAGCCGGCGTCGATCGGTCATTCCAGAACCCAGGTCCCACGTTCTTTGATGGCGCGGTGCATTGCATCGGGAGCCAGATCAAGCTCCCCCGGCCAACTCACGCTTCCCAGGCTGATTCTGACTCGCCGAAAAAGCCGTTCGTCGCGGAGCGCGGCGAACACGCCGGCATGGTCCGAATTGACCAGTTTCTCCATCTCCACAAACCCGGAAGTCCCGTCGTTGAAGCGCAGCCGCAGCCGGAACCCAGGCAACGCTTCGACCTCGGCAACCCGCCACGGAGCACACGCGCGAACCGGCGGGACTAGCTCAACGGTGCGATCTTCCTCGGTCTCTGCATGCGACTGCATAGCTCCCAATCCTCCATCAGTTCGGCCTGATGCTCTGCGGCCCACTCCAGCACCATGGCTAAGGCGCGGTTCGGAAAGCTCCCTTGCATTATCTGGAGCGTTCGGATGTCGATCAGGACCTCGTGCTCGGCATAAAGCGCGTGGAAGTGGGGCGGGCCGTGCTCTCGCCAAAAGATCTGGATCAGAATGCCGTAAAAGGCGCTGATTGTCGGCATCCGTCCGTCCCGTCGCTAACGAGATGGCCACGGGAGCCGCCGCGCGGCGTGGCCGCTCAGTCCACGGACGCGGCAGATCACCGCCCCGTGCCCCATCAGCTTTTTTCTCCGCTCAATTTCTGCAAAGGCGCGCAGGCTAAAACCATTGGCGCAGTTCGATGCGGAAGCCGTTGGGGTCGCAGATTTCGGCGCGGGCGTAGGTGTCGCGCACCATCGGTCCCCACACGATGTCGATCCCCCGCTCCTTCAGATAGGAGGCGGCGCGGTCCATGTCCTCGACTTCGAGCGCCATCATGCGATAGCCGAGATGCTCGCTCGCCGGCGCCGGCGCGACCTGGACGCCGTCATAGGCGATGAGCTCGACGGTGGTGCCGCCGAGGTCGAGATAGGTGAGGTCGAGGGCGCCGCCCGGCCGCGCGATGTGGTCGCGCGCCTTGACCCGGAACCCGAGAATTTCGGTGTAGAAGCGCTCCGTCTCCTGCGGCCGGTCGGTGACGATTTCGATATGGTCGATCCGCTTGAACATCCGCCCTCTCCAGCAACTGCCCTCTCCCGCACCGCGGGAGAGGGAGGGACCCACCGCGCCAGCGACGGGAGGGTGATGGTGCGGCCGGGCCTTCCGGCGCGGCCCCCCTCACCCTGCCCTCTCCCCCCGGCCGGCGGGGGGAGAGGGTGGAATTGGCTGCGCAACAAAGCTCGGCAGATGGTCGAAGCCGGCGGCGGTTTCCAGCGCCTGGGCGACGCGCAGCACCATCGCCTCGTCGAAGGCGCGGCCGATGACCTGCAGCCCGAGCGGCAGCCCGTCGGCGCTCAGCCCCGCCGGCACCGAGATTGCCGGCAGGCCGGCGAGGTCGGCCTGCACCGTGAACAGGTCGTTGAGGTACATCGCGATCGGGTCGTCGCTCTTGTCGCCGATCGGGAAGGCCGCCGACGGCGCGGTCGGGGTCAGCAGGCAATCGACCTGCTCGAAGGCCGCCACGAAATCGCGCGCGATCAAGGTGCGCACGCGCTGCGCCTTCAGGTAGTAGGCGTCGTAATAGCCGGCCGAAAGCACGTAGGTGCCGATCAATACGCGCCGCCGCACCTCGGCCCCGAAACCGGCGGCGCGGGTCTTCTCGTACATGTCGTCGAGGCTGTCGCCCTCGACCCTGAGGCCGAAGCGCACCCCGTCGTAGCGCGCGAGATTCGAGGAGGCTTCCGCCGGCGCGATGATGTAGTAGGCCGGCAGCGCGTATTTGCTCATCGGCAGGCTGACCTCGACCGGCTCGGCGCCGCCGGCGCGCAGCCAGTCGATGCCCCGCTGCCACAGCGTCTCGATCTCCGCCGGCATGCCCTCGACCCGGAACTCGCGGGGAATGCCGACGCGCAGCCCCTTGACCCCCGCGGCGAGTCCAGCCTCGAAGTCCGGCACCGGCACGGGCGCCGAGGTCGAGTCTTTCGGGTCGTGACCGGCCATCGCGCCGAGCATGATCGCGGCGTCGCGCACGCTGCGGGTCATCGGCCCGGGGTGGTCGAGCGAGGAGGCGAAGGCGACGACGCCCCAGCGCGAGCAGCGGCCGTAGGTCGGCTTCAGCCCGACGATGCCGCAGAAGCTCGCCGGCTGGCGGATCGAGCCGCCGGTGTCGGTGCCGGTCGCGGCAATGGCGGCGCGCGCCGCCACCGCGGCGGCCGAGCCGCCCGACGAGCCGCCGGGCACCAGCGGGCGGTTGTCGCCCGGCCGCCGCCACGGGTTCTCGGCGGGGCCGTAATAGCTCGTCGTGTTCGACGACCCCATCGCGAACTCGTCGAGATTGGTCTTGCCGATGAGGACGCCGCCGGCGCGCCACAATTTCTCGGTGACGGTCGACTCGTAGGGCGGCCGGAAGCCGTCGAGGATGTGCGAGCCGGCCGTCGTCAGGATCCCCTTCGTACAGTAGAGGTCCTTGACCGCGATCGGGATGCCTTCGAGCGCGCCGGCCTCGCCCCCGGCGCGGCGGGCGTCCGAGGCATCCGCCATCTCCAGCGCGCGCTCCGGCGTCTCGGTGATGAAGGCATTGAGCGGGCGCACCGCCTCCATCGCGGCGAGATGCGCTTCGGTGAGTTCGCGCGCCGAAAATTCCTTGCGCGCCAGCCCCGCCCGCGCCGCCGCCAGGGTCAGGCGGGTGAGTTCTCCTCCGGCGCCGGGCACGCGTCAGCCCCCACCCCTGCCCTCCCCCGCGTGCGGGGGAGGGAGCGCGCCTTGCCCTCTCCCGCCTGCGGGGGAGGGTTGGGTGGGGGCCTTCGCCGCGCAAACACCCTTGCCGTTCACTCGACCACCTTGGGGACGGCGAAGAAGCCGCGGGCGGTGCGGGGGGCGTTGGCGAGGATGTCGTCGCGGCAGCCGCCGTCGGTGACCTCGTCGCGGCGCATCGGCAACGTCATCGCCGCGACGCTCGTCATCGGCGCAACTCCGGCGGTATCCACCTCCGAGAGCTGCTCGACCCAGGTCAGGATATGGGACAGCTCCTGCGCCAGCGGTTCGAGTTCGCTGTCCGAAAGGCGGATGCGCGCCAGGGTGGCGATGCGCGCCACGGTGGCCTTGTCCAACGCCATGCTGTAGAGGTCTCCCGGCCCGGCCAAGACGGGGCGGGGACGCTAACACCTGCAATGATCCTAGACAACCCCGCGGCCCTGCGCGCAGCGGTGCCCGCCGGCTCCCGCCTCCTCGGCCTCGACGTCGGTACGAAGACGATCGGCCTCGCGCTGTCCGACGTGCGGCTCGTCATCGCCTCGCCGCTCGACACGATCCGCCGCCGCCGTTTCCGCGACGACGCGACCCTGCTGCTGGCGCTGATCGAACGGCACGGGGTCGGCGGGCTCGTCGTCGGGCTGCCGCTGACCCTCGCGGGGGGCAGCGGGCCACGCACGCAATCGACCCGTCAGTTCGCGCGCAACCTGCTGGCGCTGCGCGACTTGCCGATGCTGCTGTGGGACGAGCGCCTGTCGACCGCCGCCGTCACGCGCGAAATGATCGCCGCCGACATGACGCGCAAGCGCCGCGCCGAGATCGTCGACCGGGTCGCCGCCGCCTACATCCTGCAGGGCTGCCTCGACGCGATGAACGCGGCCTAGGCGCAACCCGACTAGGTCGCCGTTCTTTTCTCGTCATCGCCGGGCATGACCCGGCGCTCTCAAAGCGGCCCCGGAGATGGCCGGGTCAAAGCCCGGCCATGACGATCTGTCGGAAAATCACCCGTTCGATCGCATGCCGCTCTGAGCGGCTCAACCGCCGCGGCTTTGTCAGCGGCCGGCGCAGAGCGGCATCTGGCGCTGGCGCCGGTGGTGCGCCATGGCGGCGCAATCGCCGACGAGTTTGCCGACGGTCAGCAATACCAGGGCCGCCGCCGTCGTGAGCGTCAGCGCGAGGCCCGCCCACTGACGCGACAGCCAGGCTTTCGGCGCGGCGCACCCGATCATCGCGAGAGTGACCGGAGGCGTCGCGGCGGTGGTCTGCATGGTTCGGCGTCCGAAGCTGCGGCTGCCGGTGCGCAGAGTACCGGCTGGGACCCAGGATGGAAGCCGATCGCTTAATTTCGGGTTACCCGCCGCCGGTTCCTCCCCCGCCGCCGCCCTTTAACCGTTCGGTAACGGGGGCGACCTAGCGTGTCGTGCTGCCGATAGTGGAGCCTTGCCTTGGAGTCTGCCGCAGCCGTTTCGCGCGATTTTGCACCGACCGGGTACGGCGCGGCCGGTCGCTCCGGGTAGGCCAAAGCAGCCGATGAGTCTTTTTCACCGCATTCTTCGTGATCAGCGCGCCGCGGTCGCGCTCGAAATGGCGTTCGTGACGCCGCCGTTTCTGCTGATCCTGCTGTCGATCCTCGACATGGGGCTGATGCTGGCGACGCAGTCGCTGATGGATGGCGCGGCGCAGGACGCGGCGCGGCTGATCCGCACCGGACAGGTGTACGCCGCGGGCAATTCCATCTCCACCTTTCAGAACCAGCTGTGCTCGGACATGGGCCCGATGATGAGCACGAGCACCTGCCAGAGCAGCCTGATCTTCGACGTCCAGACCTTCGGCACCTACGGGGCAGTCGCCTTCCCGGCTTGCGTCCGCAACGCCAACCAGGCCGGCGGCGGCACCGCCTGCAATTTCACGCCCGGCATCGGCCGGCAGATCGTCGGGGTGCAGATCACCTACGCCTACCCGTTCATCATTCCCTGGGTGGGCGCCTGCCTCAGCGGCGGTTCGTGCTGGGCCGGCTACGGCACGACCAACGGCGGCAGCACCGGGACCGGCACCGCCACGCTCGTCTCCACAGTCGTGTTCCAGAACGAGCCGTTTCTGTGACGCCGCGCCTCCTCCGCACATGTCGGGCGTGCCTGGCCTGCGACCGATCGGGCACGGCGATGGTCGAGTTTTCGCTGCTCGCGCCGATCCTGTTGACGCTCGTCATCGGCAGTTATGAAACCGCCAACTACGTTCTCGCCGACCTGAAATTGCAGGCGGCGGCGGAAACCGCGGCCGACCTCGTCGCGCAGACGCCGGTCATCGATTCGAGCGGCAACGCGAACTACCTGCGCAGCGCCGATTTCACCAACATCACCAACGCCGCGGACCAGGTGATGTCGCCGTTCGCGACCGGCAGCGGCCAGCTCAAGATCGCCTACGCGAGCATCGTTTACGATTCCTCGCAGAACAAGGTCTCGCTCGATTGGAGCGTCGTCGTCAACGGCGCCACCGCGATCAACCCGGCGAGCCTGCCGAACGGCGCCGTCGCCAGCAACCTGATCAGCACCACGAGCGGCTCGACCGACAGCGTCATCGTCGTGCAGCTGACCTACACCTATACCTCGCCGATCAGCTACGTGCTGAACAGCTCCTACACGATCACCGAAACCGCCTTCAACCGGCCGCGCTACATGAACTGCATCCCGACCTACCTCAACACGGGCAATACCTGCCCATGAGGCGGCGGCGCTGCGCCAGCGGAATCAAGGACATCCCCGATGCTTAACCCGTTCGCGAAAATCGCTGCGGTGTTGCGCCGCCTCGGAAGGGATACGAGCGGCAACGTGATGATGATCTTCGGCCTCTGCGTCGTGATTCTCATCATCGCCGGCGGCATGGCCGTGGACATGGGCCGCGCCTATCTCGTCAAGATGCAGCTCAGCACCGCACTCGACGCGGCGGCGCTCGCGGTCGGATCGGAGGCGAACCAGACCCAGACCCAGCTCAACACCGATCTGCAAAATTACTTCACCGCCAATTACCCGTCCAACCCGCTCAGCACCAGCGTCACGGTCACGCCGGTTCCGGCGAACGCGGACCTGACCGCCAGCGTCGTCAACTATCAGGCGAGCGCGACGGTGCCGATGTATTTCATGCCGCTCGTCAGCCTGCTCCCCGGCTTCGGCACGTTCACCGGCTTCAACAGCGTCACCGTCACGACCACCGCACAGACCAAGAAGACGACCGGGCTCGAAGTCGTGCTGGTCCTCGACAACACCGGATCGATGCTGTGCGGCCCCAACGACGGCGCTCCCGCCTATTCCGATTCGCAATGCGGCACCGGCGTCGTCTCCACCGACACGTCGTGCACGAACAGCAGCAACCAGAGCCGCATCTGCCAGCTGATCCAGGCAGCGCAACTGTTCGTCAACACGATGGCAAGCGGCATCACCAGTTCGGAGCAGCTCTACATCGGCGTCGTCCCCTATGTGACCACGGTCAACGTCGGCTCGTCGTTCTGTTCGGGCGCGACCTCGTGCAGCCACATAACCACCGAAGCCTGCAGCGGAGACTTCAGCGATCTGCGCGGCAACATCATCCCGGTGACCCCCGTCACCGGCAACACGACGAGCGGCAGCACGACCGTCTCGAATGTGTCTCCCGACACATCCGGCATCCGCGCCGGCATGCAGATCACCGGACCCGGCATCACCGCGGGCACGACGGTGAGCAGCGTCAACAGCACGACCCAGATCACTCTTTCGGCCAGCGCCACGGCAACCGGAACCGGCGTAAATCTTACGGTGGGCACCTATACTGCCGTCAGCACGACGACCACGAAGACGCCGACCGGCCGGTGGTCAGCCGGCAGCAACATCATCACCAACATGAGCAGCACCACCGGCATCGGCGTCGGCATGGTCGTCACCAGCACCAGCGCCGGCATCCCGACCGCTCCGATCACCACCGTCACGAGCGTCGATAGCAGCACGCAGATCCATATCTCGCAGAACGCGACGGTGACGCAAGCAAGCAATCAGCCGCTGACGATCAAGACGGTCGGCGGCACCATTACCAACGGCAGCAACATCATCAACGCGGTCTCTACCGCCACCACTCCGACCGTCGGCATGGTCGTGAGCGGGGCCAACATCCCGGCCAACTCGACGATCGTCAGCGTCGACAGCGCGGCGGCGGCCTATACCGGCGGCACCGGCCAACTGCACATCCAGAGCCCGACCGGCGGCGCCGGTTGCGCCCACTACCCGACCGCGACCGCAAACGTCCCGTTGGCGTTCTATAGCCCGCTACGCTACGACACGACCAACACCAACACGACCTCGAACTGGATGGGCTGCGTTGTCGAGCCGACCAGCTCCGACGAGAACACCGGCGCCGGGGCCGTCCTCAACTCCGCCTCGTCGGACCCCGACACCAGCGAGCCCAGCGGCGGCTGGCCGAGCTGGTACCCGTTCTACTGGACGAAGGACTCGGCGAATTCCTGGCCGGCGGTAAGCTCGCAAAGCAATACTACCGAAATCCAGGGCCGCGTCGTCAGCGATTGGGGCGGGTTCCCGGGCCCGAACCAGGGCTGCCCGGTGCCGATCGTGCCGCTGACGGACGTCACGAGCTCCACCGGCAAGACGACCGTGCTCAACGCGATCGGCAGCATGTGGCCGCGCGACGAAGGCGGCACGCAGGTGCATATCGGCATGATCTGGGGCTGGCGGGTGTTGTCGCCGAACGGGCCGTTCACCCCGACCAACGGGCACCCGCTCGACTACAGCACGGCGCAGACGACCGGCTGGAAGAAGGTCGTCGTGCTGATGACCGACGGCACCGAGGAGTGGCCGGCCGCGACGCATTTGACCGGCCTCGGCTTCCTCAACGACGGCAAGATCGACACGACCTCGACGACGACGGCGGTCACCAACCTGAACTCGCGCCTGCAGGCCGTGTGCAACGCGATGCAGAGCAGCGGCGACTTCATCATCTACACGATCGGCCTCGGCAGCGACGGCGCCAGCAACGCCCAGCTGCAATCCTGCCCCGGCAGCACCGGCGGCCAGTTCTACGCCGCGAGCACGACCAACCTGCAGCAGGTCTTTGCCGCGATCGCCAAAGACCTGCTGGCGCTGCGGCTGTCGCAGTAGAGCGGTCTCAAAGACCCGCAGACGAAGCCTCCGTTGACCGACGGAGGCTTCTTCCACGAGCCGTCATCGCCCTGAGACCCGCGGGTCAAGCCCGCGGGTGACGACGGTAGTGCCGTCATGGCCGGGCTTGACCCGGCCATCTCTTGCATGCCCCCAGACCCGCGGGTCAAGCCCGCGGGTGACGACGGGGTGCCGTGATGGCCGGGCTTGACCTGGGCCATCTGTGGCACGCCCGGAGATCGCGGGTCATGCCCAGCGATGACGAAAAGCAATGCTCAGGGATTCTCGTCCGCCAGCAGCACGATTCTCACCGGAAGCGGCGGGCGCTCTGGCTCGGCACGATTATCGTTTCTTAACTAATCCGCGACAGGATGCGGCAAAGCAAATTCGGAGTGCGCCTGATGCCCGTTCGGCCGATCTGTCCATGCTCGACCGCGTCGCGGCAAGCACGCCGCACGGCCGGATGCGCTGGTTGACGCACCGGGTGTTCGCTTGATGACGCACCTCCACCTCGCCGCTCTTGCCGCGTTCGCCGCGCTGATGGTCGTGGCGGCGGTCGAGGATTTTCGCCGGCTGATCATCCCCAACCCGTTGACCCTGGCGCTGTTGGTGCTGTGGCCGGCCTACATCGCCGGCGCCTTCAGCTTTATCGGCGCGCTCGGCGCGCTCGGCTGCGCCGCGGTCGTCTTCGTCGTCGGCGCGCTGTGCTTCGCGCGCGGCTATATGGGCGGCGGCGACGTAAAGCTCCTCAGCGCCGCGACCTTGTGGGTCGGCCCGGCCCAGACCCCGGCGCTGCTGCTCGTGACCGGCCTCGTCGGCGGCGCCCTCGCCCTCTTCCTGCTGATGCCGATGGGCGCGCAGGCCGCGCAATTCGGCCGCACCTTGCTCGGCCGCGTGTTCCGCAGCGGCGCCGCCGCGACGGGCGCCGCCGGGCCGGCGCAAATCCCCTACGGGGTCGCCATCGCCTCGGCCGCACTGATCGTCACCCTCCCGCCACACCTGACCTGAACGAGCCATGCGCGCACGCAGCCTCATCCTGATCATGATCGCCGTCCTTCTCGCCGGCGGCACGGCCATGCTCGCCCGCTCCTGGCTCGCGAGGCAGCGGGCGGAGCCCGCCCAGGCCTCGCCGCTGGCCCTGCCGGCGCCGGCCAAGTCGGTGCTGGTGACGCGCGCCGCGATCCAGCGCGGCCAGATCCTGCGGCCCGATGACCTGGTGTGGCAGCCGTGGCCCGAGGGCGTCCTCGACAAGTCCTACGTGCTGCTCGGCACCCGCACGCCGAAGGACTTTGCCGGCTCGGTCGCACGCTTCCCGCTCGGCCCGGGCGAGCCGATCACGGATGCGAAAATCGTGAACCCCGGGACGCGGGGGTTCCTGGCGGCGGTGCTGCGCCCCGGCAAGCGGGCGATCTCGGTGCCGATCACCCCCACTTCGGGCATCTCCGGGTTCATCTTCCCCGGTGACTTTGTCGACATCCTGATCACCGAGACGTTCCCGAAAACTGGCGGCGCGGACAACAGCCCCGGCCAGGGCCAGACCGACCGCAAGGCGGCCGAGACGGTGCTGCACAATGTTCGCGTCATCGGCATCGACCAGCGGCTCGAAGGCAAGCCCGGCGAGGCCATTGTCGGCCATACCGCGACGCTCGAAGTCACCCCGAAAGAGGGCGAGATCATCGAGCTGGCGGCCGAGATGGGCAAATTGTCGCTGGTCTTGCGCAGCCTGCGGTCGGATGGGCAGCCGGGCGAACAGGACGTAGCCGATTCGGGAGATGTGCTGGAGAAACCCACGTACACGCTCGACAGCGAGGTGAGCCAGCTCCTCGATAAGCCTACCGCCGGTAAAGAAAAGAATGCGCCGGTCAGCGTCACAATCTTGCGTGGCGGCGCCAAAACGGACGAAGCTGTTGCATCGCAACCCGCGTCTAAAGGTTCGTGATGCGCAACCTTTCCGTTATCGCCGCCGTTGCCTGGATTGCCTTGCTCACGCCGGTCTGCGCCGCGGAGGTCGGTGCGCCGCCGCCGCATCCGGCCGGCGGCCACTCCGACGGGGTCAGCATGATCAACCCGGCCGGCAGCCCCATTCTGCTGGAGGTCGGCAAGGGCACCTTGATCCGCCTGCCGCGCGCCGCGAGCACGGTGTTCATCGCCAACCCCGACGTGGCGGACGTGCAGGTCAAATCCCCCTCGCTCGTCTATCTCAGCGCCAAGGCGCCGGGCGAGACCGTGATCTACGCGGTGGACGCGAACGACGCGGTGTTGCTCAACGCGCCGGTGCGGGTCGAGCAGGATTTGAGCCGCCTGCGGCAGTCGCTGCACGCGCTGGTGCCGGGCCAGAACATCTCGGTCAATTCGGTCCAGGGGTCGGTCGTGTTGAGCGGCGCCGTCGCCAGCGCCGGCCAGGCCGAGC
>Ga0070739_10003261_pt1 | contig 20516 bp, 19 predicted proteins | sample Coa_R1_7_FD_66445 | JGI IMG/M metagenome (GOLD analysis project Ga0070739, IMG submission 66445) | Surface soil microbial communities from Centralia Pennsylvania, which are recovering from an underground coalmine fire - Coalmine... | ecosystem: Environmental > Terrestrial > Soil > Unclassified ... | reverse complement strand
GCCAAAACGCTCCGCGCAGCGGTCGCAGCGACAGGTCCAGCGCGCGGGGTCTTCGATCCCGACGTCGGCCGGCACGACCCATGCGGGCTCGTCCCAGAAAACAGCGTCGACTCCGCAGTCGAGCACCCAGTCGGCCCACTGCTTGCAGAACGCCCGATAGGCCGCGCTGTTCAGGCAGGCCGCGGCGACGCGGTGTCCGTCGTCGAGCACCTGCCACTCCTCCGGATGGCAGGCGACCCAGCTGCTCTCCGCCTCGCCGCCGAAGGTGCGCCCGAGCCCCCAGGGGCTCGCCTGCACCGACAGGCCCTCCGCGTGCGAGACGGCCACGATCTCCCCCATCGTCTCGCCGTAGTACGCGAAGTCGTTCTCGGAGAAGGTGTGGAGGACGCCCGTGTAGCCGCGCGCGGCTAGGTCGGCCATGTCGCGACGGACGTGGCGCGGGATCCGCACGCCGAAGTACGAGCAGCCGGCGCGGCTCACCTCAGGCCCGGGCGCGCCGCGCGAAAACCCGCTCGAGAGCGGTGGTGACGCCGGCAGAGAGCGCGCCCTCGATCACGGCCGCCTCCCCGAGCGCCGAGACCTCGAGGCGCGGCGCGGGGAAGGGCAGCCACTCCGCGAGATGGCGCCGCGTCGGCTCGAGCAGCTCGGCGTTGGCGCCCACGCTGCCGCCGAGCACGACGAGCGGTGGATCGAGTGTCGCGGCGATCGGCAGGACGTGGAGGGCGATGCGCCGCGCCGCCTCGTCCACGATGGCCGCCGCTGCGGCGTCTCCCGCCCGGGCAGCCGCGAAGATCTCCGGGACCTCGAAGGGAGGCTCGAGCAGCGTCTCCTGCCCCGCGGTCCTCTCCTCCGCGTACTTCGAGATCGCCGCGGCGCAGGGATCGACGTCGTCTTCTCGACCGCTGCGGACGGCGTCGAGCTCGCCCGCATTGCCGTTGTGGCCGCGGTGGAGCTTCCAGTCGAGGACGACGGCGGCACCGAGGCCCGCTCCGACGAGCAGGAAGGCGAAGTCGGCCACGCCCTGGGCCACGCCGTGTCGTTGCTCGGCCACGGCCGCGAGATTGACGTCGTTCTCGAGCGTGACCGGGACGCGCAACGCACGCTCGAGCTCCTGCCGCAGGTCCGCCGCCCCGAGGCCGGGCAGGTCCGCGGACGAGACGGTTCCGTCCCCGGGCGAGACGACGGCCGGTAGGGCCACCACCGCGTTCTCGAGCAGGTCGGCGGGAAGCTTGCTCGTCCGCAGCAGCGACCGGACCGAGCTCGCGAGGGCGTCGATGCGCTCCCCGACCGACCCGCGGGTGCGGATCTCCTCTCGTGCGCGAACCACGCCGTCGAGGTCGCCGAGCGCCGTGCGAACGGTGCGCGCGCCGAAGTCGACGGCGAGCACGGCGGCCGCGTCCGGATCGGCCTCGTAGTAGACGGCGCCGTAGTGCGGGCGGGCGGGATCGTGGCTCGTCTCGCGGACGAGGCCGTCCTCGAGCAGCGAGCGGAGAACGAGCGATACGGTCGGTCTCGAGATGCCCGTCTTGCGTGCGACCTCGGCGCGGGAGATGGGACCCTCCGCGCGGACGACGTCGAGCACGGTGCGCTCGTTCAAAACCCGCAGGAGGGCCGGGACGGCCTTGGCCTCGGTCATCTCGTTAGTAAGATTAACGAGAATGAAGATCGCGGTGGTGGGCGGCGGATCGACGTACACCCCGGAGCTCGTCTCCGGGCTGACGCGCCTCCCGGTCGACGAGTTCGTGCTGCACGACGTGGATGCGGAGCGGCGCGAGGTCGTGGGCGGCATGGCGCGGCGGATGCTCGGGCGGCAGAGCTTCGCGGGCCGCCTGGAGGTGACGGGCGATCTGGACGCGGCGGTCGCGGACGCCGACTACGTCCTGATCCAGATTCGAGTCGGAGGACAGCAGGCACGGCTGCGCGACGAGACGGCGCCGCTCGCCTGTGGCTGCATCGGGCAGGAGACGACCGGCGCGGGCGGCTTCGCGAAGGCGATGCGCACCGTCCCGGTCGTGCTCGAGATTGCCGACCGGGTGCGTGCCCTCGCAGCGCAGGGTGCCTGGATCGTCGACTTCACGAATCCGGTCGGCATCGTCACTCGAGCGCTCCTCGACAACGGCCACCGTGCGGTCGGCCTTTGCAACGTCGCGATCGGGTTTCAGCGCCAGTTCGCCGGCTGGCTCGGAGTGGAGCCTGCGCGTGTCATGGTCGACCAGGTGGGCCTCAACCACCTCACGTGGGTGCGACGCGTGCTGCTCGACGGCGAGGACGTGCTGCCGGGCCTGCTCGCAGAGCACGGACACGAGCTCGCCGAAGAGATCGAGCTGCCCCGGCGGCTGCTCGACGAGCTCGGCGCGGTTCCTTCCTACTACCTCCGCTACTTCTACGCCCACGACGCGGTTCTGCGCGAGCAGCTCGACGGCGAGCCCCGCGCAGCCGTCGTACAGGGGATCGAGCGAAGCCTGCTCGATCTCTACCGCGACCCCGCCGTCGACGAGCGGCCCGACCTCCTCATGCAACGCGGTGGGGCGTACTACAGCGAGGCCGCGCTCGGGCTGATCTCGTCGCTCGAGACGGGAGACGGCGCGGTGCACGAGGTCGACGTCCGGAACCAAGGGACGCTCGAGGGACTGGCCCCGGACGACGTGGTGGAGGTGCCGGCGCGCGTCGGCGGCGACGGGCCGGAGCCTTTGCCGCAGCCGCCGCTCGCGCCCGAGCTCCTGGGACTCGTCCAGCATGTCGCGGCGTACGAACGGCTCACGGTGTCCGCCGCGCTGACGGGCGATCCGGCGGACGCACGCAAGGCGCTCCTCGCACATCCGCTGGTCGGCCAGGTCGAGCTGGTGGAGGGCCTGCTGGACCGGCTCGTCGCCGAGGCGGTCCGCTGAGAACCGTCTTCGCGGTCGACGGCGGGGGATCGAAGACCGACGCGGCCCTCGTCAGGGAGGACGGGACCGTCCTCGGCCTCGCGCGTGGGCCGCTCAGCCACCCGCACCACATCGGGGTCGAGGCGAGCGCCGACGTCGTCGACGAGCTCGCAGCCGAGGTCGGAGCGCCGACGGACCTCGCCGTCCTCTTCGTGGCCGGCCTCGACTTCCCCGACGAGGAAGAGGCGTACCTGACCGAGGCGCAGCGACGCGGGTGGGCGGCGGAGGTCGAGGTGGCCAACGATACGTTCGCCGTGCTCCGGGCGGGGACGGAACGCGGGTGGGGCGTCGCCGTCACCTGCGGCTCGGGCATGAACTGTGTCGGCGTCGCGCCCGACGGGCGACAGGTGCGCTTTCCCGCACTCGGTGCCGTGAGCGGCGACCTGATGGACGGCGCGGGAGCCGTCGGCCTCGCCGCCGTCTCCGCTGCCGCTCGCAGCCAGGACGGCCGCGGCCCCAAGACCCGGCTCGAACTGCTCGTCCCCGAGTACTTCGGAGCTTCGGACACGGTTGCGCTGGCACGCGCGCTACACGCCGGCGAGATCCCCTGGCGCCGGCTCGCAGAGCTCTCGCCCCTCGTCTTCGACGCGGCCGCAGCGGACGAGGTCGCCGCCGACCTCGTCGAACGGCAGGCCGCCGAGGTCGTCGCGTTCGTCCGGGCCGCGGTGACCCGCCTCGGCCTGGCGAACGACCAAGTCGAGGTCGTGCTCGGCGGGAGCGTGCTCCAGAGCGGCAACCGGCGCCTCCTCGGCGGAATCGAGGCCGGGTTACGGGAGGTGGGGCCGCACCTCGTCGTCCGCGTCGCGAGCTCACGGCCGATCGTGGGGGCCGTGCTGGTCGGCCTCGACCGGCTCGGGGCGGCACCCGAGGCCTACCCGCGCGTGCGCGAGGAGCTCGACTCCGCGACCGCGTCAGTCGGCGACGTGGCAGGCCACGCGGCGACCGTCCCTGAGGTCCCGTAAGACCGGCGTCTCGGTCTCGCACCTCGCGATCGCGAGCGGGCAACGCTGCCGGAAGCGACAGCCCGGCTTCGGATCGACGACCTTCGGCGGCTCCCCGACGTCGCGGGCGTCGGCCATGCCGAGCTCGGCGCGCGGATCGCGCACGGCGGACACGAGCAGCTGCGTGTAGGGGTGCTTCGGCCGCTGCAGGACGTCCTCCGTCGGGCCCTCCTCCACCAGATGGCCGGCGTACATGACGACGATCCGGTCGGCGAGATAGCGGGCACTCGCCACGTCGTGCGTGATGTAGAGGAACGAGACCCCCTCGTGCTCGCGCAGCTCCCCCATGAGGTTGAGGACGCCGACCCTGATCGAGACGTCGAGCATCGAGACGGGCTCGTCGGCGACGATCAGCTTCGGCCGAAGCGCAAGCGCCTGGGCGAAGCCGATTCGTTGCCGCTGACCACCGCTCAGCTCGTACGGGAAGCGGCGGCGCGTCTCGGAGACCGGCACGAGCCCTACCGCGTCGAGCACTCGGTTCAGCTCGGCTCCGCGCTCGGTACGTGAGAGGTCGCGGTGCAACTTCATCCCTCGCACGATTCCGTGCGAGACCCGGTACGCCGGATTGATGGAGCTGTACGGGTCCTGGAACACCATCGGCACGGCCGCGCTGTAGGCGAGCCGACTGCGCCGCCCGCGCAGGCGGCTGAGAGGTCGACCCTCGAACCAGATCTCGCCGCGCGTCGGCCGGTAGACGAGCGCGAGGAGCCGAGCGATGGTGCTCTTGCCGCTACCGCTTTCGCCGACGAGGGCGACGATCTCGCCGGAGCCGATCGTCAGGTCCACGTCGTCGACGGCATGCAAGGTCTTCCGCGACAGGAGCTTGCCGACGCGGAAATGGCGCGTCAGGCCTTCGGTGCGGAGCAGTGGCTCGCTCAAGCCTCGTTCTCCACGAGGACGCAACGAACGAGACTGCCGTTCACGGAATGGAGCGGCACCTCGGCGGCGGTGCAGCGCGGCTGCACGTGCCCGCAGCGCGGCGCGAATCTGCAACCCGCGGGCGGGTGCGCAAGATCCGGAGGCGAGCCGGGAATCCCGAGCAGACGGACCTTCGGTCCGCGAATCGACGGGAAGGCCTCGAGCAAGCCCTGCGAGTACGGGTGGCGCGGGCGGTCGAACAGCTCGCGGGTCCTCGACATCTCCGCGACCTGGCCGGCGTACATCACCAGCAGCCGGTCGGAGAAGTGGCTCACGAGCGACATGTCGTGAGTGACGAAGATGACCGCGAAGCCGAGCCGCTCCTGCAGCTCCTTGATCTGCACCATGAGTGACCGCTGGGCGACGACGTCGAGCGCCGAGGTGGGCTCGTCCATGATCACGAGGTCCGGGGTGAAGAGGAGAGCCATCGCGATCATCGCCCGTTGCCGCATCCCGCCGGAGAGCTGATGCGGGTAGCTGTGGAGGTGCACGGGGTCGATCGAGACGAGCCGCAGCACCTCGCGCGACCGCTCCTCGATCTCCTTCTTCGACATGTTCGAGTGCGCCCGGCAGGCATCGCGCATCTGGTCGGCGACCGTGAGCACGGGATTGAGCGCGTTCATCGCGCTCTGCATCACGACGGAGAGATCGCGCCAACGGACCCGGCGTAGCTCGCGCTCCTCGAGCAGGACGAGGTCCTTCCCCTGGAAGAGCACTCTCCCGCCGATGATCTCGCCCGGCAACGGCGAGCCGAGCAGACGCGCGATCGCATAGAGCAAGGTCGACTTGCCGCAGCCCGACTCGCCCACGATCGCGAGGAACTCCCCCCGCGCGACCTCGAGGTCGACGTCGTCGACGGCGATAACCGGCCCGGCGTCGGTCGCGTACGCCACGCGGAGGCCCTCGACCTTCAACACCGGCCCGTCAGCCGGAACCGGCATGGGCTCTGGTCGGGCCGGAGCAGGCAGGCGCTTCGGGACGCGCCTGCGGTCGAGCTTGCGGACCCGGAGGGCGGGGCTGCTGATCTCGTCGAATGCGTAGTTGAGCAGCGCAAAGGCCGCCCCGAGCAGCGCGATGCAGACACCGGGAGCGATCGCCCAGAGCGGCATGCCGGCGAACAGCGCCTCGTTGTTCTGCGCCCAGTAGAGCATCGTCCCCCAGCTCTGGCTGTTGGGGTCCCCGAGCCCGATGAACTGCAGACCCGCTTCGGTGAGGACGGCGTAGAGCGCAGCGCCGAGGAAGCTCGCCACGATGAGCGAGGTCATCGTCGGCAGGATCTCGAACAGGATGATGTAGAGCTTCCGCTCGCCCCGGACCCGCGCCGACTCGAGGAAGTCACGCGTCCGGAGCGACAGGGTCTGCGAGCGGAGTTGACGCGCGCCGTAGGACCAGCCGAGGGCGCCGAGCACGATCACGAGCATGAAGAGGCCCGCGTTCTTCCGGTAGGCGGCGATCACGATCACGAGCGGGAAGATCGGGATCACGAGGATGACGTCCGTGATGACCGAGAGGATCCCGTCGGCGATCCCGCCGAGGTAGGCCGCGGAGACGCCGACGATCACGGCGAGCGCGGTCGCGAGGGCTCCGGCCGCGAGCGCGATCACGAGCGACAGCCGGGTGCCCCAGACGACCTGCGAGAGGATGTCCTGTCCACTGGCGGTCGTGCCGAGCAGGTGGTGGTGCCACGACGGCGCGAGTGCCGGCGTGAAGATCTGGGCGGCCGGGTCGTCGGGCGCGATCTGACCCGGGAAGACCGCCAGCACGACGAAGACAAGCAGCAGCAGCGCGCCGGCCAGCGCCTTTCGGTTGCGGCTGATCGCACGCCAGAGGTCGCCCCAGCGTCCGCGGCCGATCTCCGCGACGATCGGCGCCGGGCCGACAGGAGGCGTCGCGAGCTGGTCGGTCGCGCCGATCGAGGACGCGCTCATCTCACGTCCCGAGTGCGCGGATCGAGGATCGCGGTCAGCGCGTCGGCGGCGAGGATCGCGGTCAACACCGCGAGGACGATCATCAGGAACAGGCCCTGCATGAGGGGGAAGTCCTGGTTCTCGACCGACTGCAGGAACATCCAGCCGACGCCCGGGTAGTTGAAGACGAACTCGACGAGGATCGCGCCGCTCACGACGAAGCCGAGCGACATGGCAAAGCCGGTCAGGTTCGGCAGGATCGCGTTCCTTCCTGCGTAGGTCCACATGATCCGCCACGGGCTCAGGCCCTTCGCCCGCGCCATCCGGACGTAGTCCTCGGTGAGCACCGAGATCGTGTTGTTGCGCATGGTCAGGATCCAGCCGCCGATCGAGGTGACGAGGATCGTGAGAGCCGGCAGGACGGAATGCTTCAACGCGTCACCGACGAACGCCCAGGTCCAGCTGACATTGGTGCCGGTGACGTCGTAGCCGCCACTCAACGGCAGCCAGCCGAGCTTGATCGCGAAGAGCCAGATCGAGAGCAGCGCCAGCCAGAAGTAGGGGAACGCCGAGGTGATGACGAAGATCGGGGGCAGGACGCCGTCGAGCCAGCCGCCGCGTCGCCACGCCGAGACGAGCCCGATCAACGTGCCGAGCAGGAAGGCGATGATCGTCGTCGATCCGATCAGCGCGAGCGTCCACGGCAGCGCCTGGAACACGTCGTGCGTCACCGGGTCCGGGAAGAACGTGATCGAGACCCCGAGCCGTCCACGGAAGAGATTCCCGAGGTAGCTGAAATAGTCGCTGACCAGGCTCTGGTGGTTCTTGACGCCGAAGGCGACCTCGAGCGCGTGCAGCGCGCTGGGATTGATGTGGCCGTGGAAGCGGGCCATCATCGCGAGCGCCGGGTTGCCCGGCATGAGGCGCGGGATGAGGAAGTTCGTCGTGACCGCCGCCCAAAGGGTGATCAGGAAGAACCCGAGTCTGCGGAGGACGAACCTCACGACCCACGCCTCATGTCGGTGAAGTAAAGCTCAGCCACTCACCCCTTCGGCCTCAGGTGGAGGAGCAAGACGCCCCAGTCGGGCAGCGAGTAGGCCGCCGGGCTCGCGTACGGATTCTTCGGCGTCACCCAGCCTGTGAGCGACTTCGTGTTGTACTGGTACCAGTCGACGCCCTCGGTGATCGGGATGATCGGGACGTCCCGCACCATCGCGGCCTCGAGCTTGTCGACGATCGAATGCTGCTTCGCCAGGCTCGTCGTTCCCGCATAGGCGTTGATCAGCTTGTCGACCTGCTTGTTGGAGTAGCGCTCCCAGTTCGACGAGGCCGACTTGCCGATCGGAGCGGAGTTCTTCGAGTAGAGCTCCTGCCGCAGCTCGTAGTACGGCGCCGGCCCACCGGCGTTGTTGCCGTCGTACGCGAGCTGGTAGTGGCCGAAGTAGGTGTCGGAGTTGTAGGTCGTCTGCGACTCGTTCACCGGCGTGACCTTGATCCCGATCGCCTTCAGGTTCTGCGCGACGATCTGCGCCGAGGCGATCCAGTCGGTGTAGCCGCTGATGTTCACCATCTGGAAGGCGAGCGGCTTCCCGGCCTTCGTGTGGAAGACGCCGTTCGAGAACTTGAAGCCGGCCTTCGTCAGGATCTGCTTCGCCTTCTTCGGGTCGTACGAGAACCTCTTTGCGAGCTTCTTGTCGAGCCAGCTCTTGAACGTCGGGGTGACGATTCCGGTCTGGTTCGCCGCCGGCTCGTAGCCGTACTCGCCGATCCGGGAGACGCGGGACCGGTCGATCGCGTAGGCCATCGCCCGCCGCACGGCGACGTTCTTGAGGATCGGGTTCTTGAGATTCATGAAGATCGAGACGTTCACGACCGGCGGGAACCAGTAGTGGTTGTCCGGGCTCCTGGAGAGATAGAACGCCTTGATGTTCGGGATGAACTGGCTGCCCCACTGATCCTTGCCGCTGGCGAGATCCTGATTGGCCGGCGAGTTGTCGGTGTAGGCCGGGTAGTTGACGGTGTCGATCTTGGGGAGCCCCTTCTGCCAGTAGTGCGGATTCTTCGCGTACCTGATGTTCTGGGGGGAGCACGAGCTCACGGTGTACGGGCCGGTTGCGACCGGCTTCGTGTCCTTGTACGTGACAGGGTTCGAGATCTTCGACCACACGTGCTTCGGCACGATCGGGGTCTGGCCGGCGACGTAGAAGAAGTACGGGACCGCGGCGGTCTTGAACTTGAACGTGATCTTGTCGCCGTTCTGGCTGACGCTCTTCAGCACGGACCAGACGGCGTTGAGGTCGAGAGCTCCGTACTTCTTGATCAGTTGGAAGGTGAAGAGGACGTCGGCCGCGGTCAACGGCGTGCCGTCCGTCCATTTGACGCCGGAGCGGATCGTGAACGTGAGTGTCCTCGAGTGGTTCGACCAGGCGTAGCTCTTCGCGAGCCAGGGCACTGCCTGCCCGCTCTTCAGCGCGTTCACGAACACGAGCTCCTCGTACACGGTCCCGAAGGAGGTCGAGTAGTCGTTGGCGTTGAACGGATTGAACCCGCACGTCCAGGTCTGCCCCTGCGCGTTCGAGATCGTGACCGACGCGCCGCTGCTTTCGTGCTTGGTGCCGGCCTGGCTGCCGACTGCGGTCCAGACGGCCGCCACGACTCCGGCGAGCAGCACGACGAGAAGCCCTCTCCTCATCTCGTATCCCTCCTTGGCCGCCGAGCGGCCGTCCTCGCTTTACGCGATGCGCGGCGCGTACTCCCCAGCCGTGCGCCTTCCATGAGTTAGGAAACTAACCTATCTTTATCCTCGTGACAAGATGGTGACGACGACGGGAGCGGCCAGACCCCGCCTGATGAGGACGCTCAACGAGCAGCTGCTGCTCGACCGCATCAGAGCGAGCGGCCCGGTGTCGCGGAGCGACCTCGCAACCGCATCCGGCCTCTCGAAGCCCACCGTGGCGCTCGCTCTCGCCAGCCTCGAGGCCGCCGGCCTCGTCCAACACGCCGGTCGTCGGGTCGGCGGACGGGGACGTAGCGCGCTCCTCTACGAGATCCGGAGCGACGCGGGCTTCGTCCTCGGTCTCGACGTCGGCCGGGAGTTCGTGCGCGGCGCTGTCGCGGATCTCGCCGGAGCGGTGCGCGCCCGCCAGAGCCGGCCGGCGCGCTCCTCGAGCGGAGCCGCGCGGGTGCGCGAGCTTGCCGCGCTGGCGCGCGAGCTCCTCGACGATGCGGGAGTCGACGGGAACGGGACGCTCCTGCAGACCGTGGTCGGCAGCCCGGGCATCGTCGCGCCCGAGGGCCGGGCTCTTCGGCTGGCGCCCAACCTGCCGGGGTGGGAGAGACCGACGGTGCTGCGCGACCTCCGGCAGCTGCTCGGCGCCGAGACGACGATCGAGAACGACGTGGATGCCGCCGCTGTGGCCGAGCGCAACCAGGGCCACGGTCAGGAGGTCTCGACCTTCGCCTTCGTCTCGGTCGGCACGGGGATCGGGATGGGGCTCGTCCTCGACGGCAAGCTGCATCGCGGGGCGCACGGTGCCGCGGGCGAGATCGCGTTCCTCCCTCTCACCGGCGGCCCGCTCGACGCACGCGACGCACGCAGGCGAGGAGAGCTGGAGTCTGCCGCCTCATCCGCCGCAGTAGTGCGAGCCGCGCGGCGCGCAGGAGCACGACTGCGCAACGCTCGCACCGTGTTCGCAGCGGCGGCCGCCGGGGACGGCCGCGCGCGCGAGATCGTCGCCGCCGAGGCGGCGATCGTGGCGCGTGCCCTCGCCGCGATCGTCGCGGTCGTCGACCCGGAACTGATCGTGCTCGGCGGTGGCATCGGCCGTGCTCCGGGCTTCGCCGAGCAGGTGCACGCTCGCCTCGCGGAGGTCTCCCCCATCGTCCCGGAGGTGCGCCCGAGCGCGCTCGGTCCGGACGCCGTCGTCGACGGCTGCCTCGCCGTCGGCGGCGAGCAACTCTGGGAGCGCATCCTGAGCTCGCGCGCCGAGCTCTAGCAGTGATGCCGGGGGCGGGACTCGAACCCGCACGGCCCGAGGGCCACCCGATTTTAAGTCGGGCGCGTCTCACCAGTTCCGCCACCCCGGCGGCCTGAGGGTACCCCCCACTGCGGGCGCCGATACGCTGCGAGCCGCATGAGTGCGCAGGTTCACGACACGATCGTCGCCCTCTCCGTGCTGGGCGTGGTGGGGCAGGTGCTGATCGGAGCCGGAATCCTGGTCGGACTTCTCGCGCTCGCGGGCGTGCGGGCGCCGCTCGACGGGCTCCGGAACCTGCTGTGGGGCTACGAGCTGTGGGGAGCCTTCATCGTCGCCTCGATCGCGACCGGCGGCAGCCTCTTCTTCTCGCAGATCGCGCACTTCCCGCCCTGTGAGTTCTGCTGGTTCCAGCGGGTGCTCATGTACCCGCTCTCTATCCTCACCCTCTTCATCGCCGGCCGCGGGGACAACCGGGCGGCGCGCTACCTCCTCCCGCTCCCGATCGTCGGCGCGGGCACCGCGATCTACCACCTGCTGATCGAGAACCACGTCGTCAGCGAGCCCCATGCGTGCACCGTGTCCGCGCCCGGCGGCTGCGGCGTCAAGTGGATCAACGAGTTCGGCTACATCACGATCCCGACGCTGGCGCTCACGGGCTTCCTCCTTCTCATCGGATTCTTGGTCCTCGCATCCACCGGGGAAGCCGAAGCGCCCGCTACCCTTCCCGCGCATGCCGAGCGGTAAGAGGGCCAGACAGCAGCGCCAGGCAGCGGCAACCGCAGTGCGGACGCCGCCACCGGTGCGCTCGAAGGGCGCCGGCGGAGTCCGCGCCCGCCAGGCATCGCCTCGCGCGCTCGCGATCGCCGGCGGCATCGTCGTGATCGCGGCCATCGCAGTCGTGCTGGCCGTCGTCATGAGCAGCAACGGAAGCGGCGGCGGCTCGGGGATAGTCAAGAATTCGGACATCGCAGGTCTGCCGTCGACGGGCAGTGCGAACTCGTCCGTAGCGCTCCCCGGGGCGGCCGAGGCAAATAGCCTCTTCAAGGGGATCCCGCAGCACGGGCTCACCGTGGGCAAGCCGAACGCTCCTGTCACGATGGTGATCTTCATCGACGTCCAGTGCCCGTTCTGCAAGGACTACGAGACCACGAAGCTGCCGACGATCGTCCAGAAGTACGTCCGGACGGGAAAGGTGCAGCTGCAAATGAAGCCGTGGGCCTTCCTCGGCGGTGCGGGGTCTCAGTCGTTCAGCGGCCGCCTCGGTCTCATTGCCGCCTCGTTCCAGAACAAGGCGTTCGAGTACGCCAAGGTGCTGTACGACAACCAGGCCCAGGAGGAGAGCGGGTGGCTCAACGGCAAGATGATGGCGGCCATCGCGGCCAGCGTCACCGGCCTCGACCTGAGCAGGTGGCAGGCCGACACGAACAGCTCGGCCCCGAAGTCGATCGCGAGCCAGGTCGACAAGCTCGCCACCACGGACAAAGTCGCCGGCACGCCTACCGTGCTCGTCGGCCATAGGGGCGGCAAGCTCACGAGCGTCGCGCCGCCCGCGCAGGAGCCCGACCTGCAGGAGACCGAGACGGCGATCAATCGGGCGCTCTCGGGCACCTAGTAGGTCGCTCGCGACTCGCGAAAGTGCGCAAAGAGCGCACTTTCTCCGCTTGACCTAGATCCCGCCGCCCGAGTAGTCTCTGCGGGCCGGTTCCGATGGACTTACGGGTTCGTTGGGGCCGGCTTTTACGTGGTCCGTCCGACCGGGTCTGTACATTCCCGCGCCCCATGATCGGACTGCTTCTCATCCTGCTTGTCCTGCTCGCGGCACTCGCGGCCGGCGCCGTCTTCCTGCCGCGGCTGCTCCGGAGCGAGCTCGGAGACCTGCAGGAGAGAACGGCGACCGAGCTCTCGACGAGGAATGCGGAGTTCGAGCTCCGCCTGCAGGGTTTGGAGCAGACGCTGAACACCCGGCTGGCCGCGACGGCGCAGACCGCGACACAGATCCACGACCGGCTCGGCCAGATGACTCAGGCGACTGGGGAGATGATCGACCGCGCCAAGGAGCTCGCGAAGCTCGAGCAGGCGCTGAGGCCACCCAAGGCTCGCGGCGGCTTCGGTGAGCTCTTGCTCGAGAACCTCCTGCGCGACCGGCTCCCGCCCGACGCCTACGACCTGCAGCACACGTTCGAAGGCGGAGAACGTGTCGACGCCGTCATCCGCGCCGGAGGACGGCTGCTGCCGATCGACGCAAAGTTCCCGCTCGACAACTTCGAGCGGATGGCAGCCGCGGAGGGCGAGGAGCAGCACCTGCACGAGAAGGCGTTCGCCCGCGACGTCAAGGGCCACATCGACGCCATCGCATCGAAGTACATCCGCCCTGAGCTCGGCACGTTCGACCTGGCTTTCATGTACCTGCCGGCCGAGGCGATCCACTACGAGCTCGTGAGCGGAAAGACCGGCGCTCTCCTCGCGTACGCCCACGAGAGGCGTGTCTTCCCCGTCTCGGCGACGACCTTCAGCGCCTACCTCCAGATGATCGTGCTCGGCCTGAAGGGGATGCAGATCGAGCAGCGCGCGGAGGAGGTCATGCGCTACTGCGCCGCGCTCGCGCAGGAGTTCGGCAAGTTCAAGGAGGACTTCGACCTCGTCGGCACGCACCTCTCGCGCGCGCACGGCAAGTACGCCGACGCCGAGAAGCGACTCGACCGCTTCGAAACGAAGCTCGACCAGGCGGCAGACGAGCAGGCGGAGCTCGAGACCGAGCCGCCGCGGGCGCTCGACGCAGCCTAGGTCCGGCTAGAAGCGCAGCAGCGCCGCGACGCCGCCCACCGGCTCGAGGTCGCGATGCTCTTCGCCGATCACCTCGACCGTCCCGCCGTGCGTCAGCGTCTGGTGCACCGCGAGATCGAGACCGGTGTCAGCGGTCTGCAAGGTCGTGCCGTCGAGCGGGCAGGTTCCGTCGGCCGCCTGTGCCCGTCCGCACTCCGGACAGACGAACGCGGCCCGATCGGCGCCGTCCTGCACGAGCAGAAGCTCGACTCGACCGTCGGACGCGGCCTGCAGCGTCTCCTCCCAGCCCGTCGCGGCACGGCCGTTGCGCGCGGCCTCCTCGCGCCACCGCGCAAGCAGCTCCTCCTCCCTGCCGACGCGCCATTCGTCGAGCAGCGGCCGAGCAGCTTCGAGCAGCCGCGGCGCGTCGACGTGCGCCTCGGCGGCCACCCAGCCGACCAGCGCTGCCCGCGTCTCGGCCGCGAGCAACCCCTCGAATCCCGCTCGCGTCTCCTCCGGCCCGGCGAGAACGACGCGGACGTCCCGAAGGCGGCGGACGCACCGGTCGAGCGCGTCGGCCACTTCCCGGAGATGCCGGTCGACGATCGTCTCGATGTGCCGCTCGTAGCGCGCCTGCGACCAGCCGCCCTGGTCGTGGCGACCGGGCACGTCCGCGGTCTCGTCCGCGAGCGGCGTGAGCTGACCTCCGCGGAGCCGGTAGACGTCGCCGCGCTCACGCCCCACGTAGGCGATGAGAGCCCCGTCGCCACGTCCGACGAGGCGGACGAGCGGGGCGAGAAAGAGCTGGCCGGCGATCTTGGCCTCGTCCGCGATCGGCCACGGCAGCATGAGCGGGAGGAAGAGATCGTCGAGCTCCGCGGCGAACACGGCCACGCCCTGAACGCCCTCGCGGCTGAACTCGCTCCCGAACCAGGCCTCGATGCGTTCGAGGTCTCGTCCGAGCGCCTTGCGCTCGTCGTGTGAAAGCGTCGCCCGCCGCTCGTCGAGCTGCCGTTCCGCGCGCGCGAGGACCGACCGCGTATGCGAGGCGAGATCGCCCGGCGTCGGCACGGTGCTCGGATCGAGCCCGACGTAGAGGCTCACCGCGCACCCCTGCGTCGACCGAAAGGCCGCGAGCTCGCGCAGCTGCTCCCCCGTGATCGTTGCGGCCACGTCGCCCGTCTCCCCCGGCGGTCGATTCTTATACCTCGGACCGAGGGGCCGGCGGGAACGTCAGTCCGGCCCGGATCGTTTAATACAGCAGACAAGTTTTTGCGAGAGAGGAAGCAATGAGCGACGTACGTGATCTGATCGTGATCGGCGGCGGGCCGGCGGGGTACACCGCGGCTCTCTACGCTGCGCGCGCGAACCTGCAGCCCCTCGTGATCGAGGGCTTCAGCTGGGGCGGCCAGCTCATGATCACGAGCGATGTCGAGAACTACCCGGGCTATCCCGACGGGATCATGGGCCCGGAGATGATGGGCGAGTTCCGGCGCCAGGCCGAGCGCTTCGGCACGGAATTCGTGACCGACGACGTGACACGCGTCGACTTCTCGGAGCGGCCGTACCGCGTCTGGGTCGAGGACGAGGAGTACCGCGCCCGCTCGGTCATCGTCGCTACGGGGGCGAGCGCACGCTGGCTGGGGCTCGACTCCGAGGAGCGCCTGAAGGGGCGCGGCGTGTCGGCGTGCGCGACTTGCGACGGCGCGTTCTTCCGGGACAAGCACATCTTCGTCGTCGGCGGCGGCGACTCCGCCTTCGAGGAGGCGCTCTTCCTCACGCGGTTCGGCTACAAGGTCACGCTGGTCCACCGGCGCAACGAGTTCCGCGCGTCGCAGATCATGATCGACCGCGCGCACGACAACGAGAAGATCGAGCTGAAGACCCCGTTCGTCGTCGAGGAGGTGCTCGGCGAGGACTCGATCAGCGGGCTGCGGCTGCGCAACAGCGAGACCGACGAGACGGCGGAGGTCGAGGCCGGGGCCCTCTTCGTCGCGATCGGCCACGACCCGAACACGAAGCTCTTCGTCGATCAGCTCGACCACGATCCGAACGGCTACCTCGTGACGAAGCCCGGCACGACGGAGACGAACCTCCCGGGCGTCTTCGCCGCGGGCGACGTGCAGGATCATGTCTACCGCCAGGCGGTCACGGCGGCCGGCAGCGGCTGTATGGCGGCCCTCGATGCCGAGCGGTTCCTCGCGGCCGAGGAAGGGCACGCCGCCTCCGCACTCACGGCTCCGCGGCCGGAAGCCGAGCCCACCCAGGTCTAGTACCGGGCCCGACACGCCTGCCCGAACCCGACACGTCCCGGTGCCAGGCACCGAGACGTGTCCGTTCCGGCGAGGACGACGCGCGGCCAGCCGCATTGCGAGCCGAAGTGTCCGACGGGACGTGTCCGCGTGCCTGGCACCGGGACGCGTCTCGTGGAGACTTGGCCAGGCGCCAGAGCGCAGGTCTTGACCCTCCAACGGCGAATCGGCCGCCATGGCCGCAACGTGGATCGATCTCCTCGACCCGACCCTCGACGAACTGCGCGACAAGGCGCCGCGCGAGCTCGAGGAGACTGCGATGGAGCGGCTCCTCGCCCCACCGCAGCACGAGGACGAACCGCGCCCGACGCTGCAGGGCCACGGCGACTACGTCTTCGGCATCTTCCTGATCGCTGTCGCCGACCGTGCGGAGGACTCGGTCTACTACCAGGAGATCGACATCGTCCTCACGCACGACACGCTCCTCACCGTGCGGAAGAGGCCGCCGGGCGCCAAGCCGGCGTGCGACGTGGGCATCGTCCGCGAGGGCGTCAAGCCGGACGACTCGGCGGGGATGATGGCCTACCGGCTGATCGATGAGATCGCGGAGCGCTACCTCACCCTCGTCGACGACCTCGACGAGGAGATCGACGAGCTCGAGGACATCGTCGAGACCGAGCCGGCCGACCGGACTCGAGCACGCATCTCCTCGCTGCGCCACGACCTGCTTCACATCCGCCGCACGTTGACGCCGATGCGCGACGCCGTTCGGCGTGTGATCGACAACACGGTCGAGGTGGAAGAGGGTGCGGAGGTCTTCCCCCACGACGTCGAGGTCGCGTTCAACGCGGCGTACGACAAGTTCCTACGCGCGTCCGACGGGCTCGACCTCGCGCGCGACCTGCTCGCCGGAGTCCGCGACTACAGCCAGGCGAAGATCGCGAACGACCAGAACGAGGTGATGAAGCGCCTGACCGTGATCGCCTCCCTGCTCCTGCTGCCCACCTTCATCGTGGGCCTATACGGCCAGAACTTCGTCGACATCCCGGAGCTTCGCTGGCACTTCGGCTACGCGTTCAGCTGGGGCGTGATCGTCGGAACGACCCTCTTCCAGCTCTGGTGGTTCCGCCGCAAACGCTGGTTCTGACCGGGCTACCCTGACTTCGTGCCGCACTTCATCTGCCCGAACTGCAAGGAGCGGTCGATCGACATCGACCGCAAGGAAGGCATGTTCGACGAGGCGGTCGCCTGCCACCACTGCGGGTTCGGCTTCCTCTTCGAGCTGATGGACGACTACTACCCGGCGCCCACGACCGGCCTCGTGACCTGCGACCAGGAAGGGCGCATTCTCGCGCTCGGCCGCGGTGTCTTCGAGCTAAGCGGCTGGAGCGAGCAGGAGGTGCTGGGGTCGGACGTCGTGTCCGCCTTCGGCCTCACGGGGTTCGAGGCGGAGAAGAACCCGGTGAAGCTCTCGCTCGAATGGGGCGTGCGTCGGCTGAACGAGCAGCTCCAGCTGCGCACGCGAAGCGGCCAGATGAAGCAGGTGATCGGCGACTTCTTCCCCGCGCTCGACGACGACGGCGGCCTGCTCGTCGCGCTCACTCCGGCGCAGGGCTAGATTTCCCGCGGCGCCGAGTGCGCCGGGCGATGGGGCTCGCCGCGAACCGCCGCAGAGGCTGATGGCTCCTACAGGGAAAGGAGCCCACCATGCGGGTAACCGTCGTCATCGCCTTGGCCGGCGCGCTCGGCGCCGTGTCGCGCCACCAGCTCGAGAGCTTCGTCAACCACCACTGGGGCGATGCGTTCCCATGGGGGACGTTCGTCGTCAACGTCCTCGGCTCGTTGGCGCTCGGCGCGCTCGTCGGTGTGTTCGCGCGCCGGCTCGGAGTGCCGCTCTGGGTCCAGGCAGGGGCGACCGTCGGCTTCCTCGGCGCATTCACCACGTTCTCGACGCTCTCGCTGCAGGTCTACCGCTCGCTGGCCACCGGCCACTTCCTCGTCGCGCTGGCAAATGCGCTCGGCAGCCTCACGGCCGGCACGCTCGCGCTCTACGCGGGGATCCTGCTGGCGCGGACGCTCTAGCCGCCTCACCGCCCCAGGCACAATGAAGCCGTGGACTCGCTGCGCGGACACCTGCTCGTCGCTTCGCCGTCACTGCTCGATCCGAACTTCCGTCGCACCGTCGTGCTCGTGACCGAGCACAGCGACGAGGGGGCAGCCGGGCTCGTTCTCAACCGTCCCTCGCCCGTGCCGGTGGCAGGGGCCGTGCCGCAGCTCGAGCCCGTGGTCGACGACGGCGAGCAGGTCTGGGTCGGCGGCCCGGTGCAACCGGAGGCCGTGCTCGTGCTGGGCGAGTTCCTCGACCCGGACGACGCCGCCGTGCCGCTCTTCGGCGCGCTCGGCTTTCCCTCTCTGGCGGAGCCCGGAGAGATCGTCCCCGCCACGACCAGACGGCGGGTCTTCGCCGGCTACGCGGGCTGGGGCGTCGGACAGCTCGAGGCCGAGGTCGCGGACGAGGACTGGATCCTCGAGCCTGCGCTCCCCGACGACGCGTTCACCGACGACCCCGAGGAGCTGTGGCGCGACGTGCTGCGCCGCAAGGGCGGGATCTACGAGCTCGTCGCGCGCATGCCCGAGGATCCGCGCGTCAACTGATTCGGGCGAACACGAGGACGTGGGTGAGGCGCGGCAGCGGGAACCGCTCGCCGTGCCGGGACGCGATTTCGCTTACCGCCTCGAGCCGCCGCTCCCGCTCCTCCGGCTCCATCGTCAGGAACATGCTCGTCGTGGCCAAGCGCGACACGATGGCCTCCGAACTGGAACCCTCGACGCTGTCGATAATGGTCCGGGCGAGCTCACGGAACCACGGCGCGCCGGGCAACTCCTCGTCGACGTACGGTTCGTGTCCGGCGTAGCCGACGAGCCCGCCGAGCTCCCGCTGCAACGGGTCACGCTCGTCCCACCAGTTCCACAGCAGGACGAGCCCGCCGCCCGGGCGGAGGATGCGGTGCAGCTCGGGCAATGCCCGCTCGCGGTCGAACCAGTGGTATGCCTGCCCGGCGAAGGCGGCGTCGGCGCTCTCGTCGGGTAGAGGGATCGACTCCGCAGAGCCCTCCAGCGCCTCCACCCGGGGCACCGCCGTACGCAGCTGCTCGAGCATCGGTGCTCCCGGTTCGACCGCGATCACGTCCAGCCCGAGTGCCACGAGCCCGCGAGTCAGCTTCCCCGTGCCGGCTCCGACGTCGAGCACCCGGGCGCCGGGCTCGAGTCCGACGCGCTGAGCCGCCCAGCGCAGCGCCTCCTCCGGATACTCGGGCCGGTGCCGCTCGTAGTCGGCGGCGACCGTCTCGAAGCTGCGCGCGCGCTCAGACACGGCTCGACGGGCAGAGGTCGCTCACGACGCAATCCTCGCAACGCGGCCGCCGCGCATCGCAGACGCGGCGACCATGCCAGATCAGGAGGTGCGGGAAGCGGCCCCAGTCGGCACGCGGCACGAGCCGGACGAGGTCGCGCTCGATCTTCACCGGGTCCTCCTGGCGCGTGAGCCGGAGCCGCTGCGAAAGGCGGCGGACGTGCGTGTCGACGACGATGCCCTGCGGCTCCCCCAGCTCTGCCGCGACGACGTTAGCCGTCTTCCTCGCGACCCCCGGGAAGCGGATCAGCTCTTCGAGGCGCCGCGGCACCTCGCCGTCGAACTCCTCGAGCAGCATCCGCATCGTCCCGCGCAGCGCTTTCGCCTTCTGCCGGTAGAAGCCGGTCGCGAAGATGTCGCGCTCCAGCTCCGCCTGCGGCGCAGCCAGGTAGTCCGCGGGCTTCCGGTACTTCTCGAACAGCGTCTCGGTCACGCGGTTGACGTTCACGTCGGTCGTCTGGGCCGAGAGCATCACCGAGACGAGCAGCTCGAGCGGGCTGCGGAAGCGGAGGGCGATCGCAGCGTCGGCGTGCTCGGCCGCGAGCCGCTCGATGATGGGCCCGATCCGCTGCTTCTTCGGCCCGACCCGCTTCCGGGCCTCCTGCAGATAGCTACGAGGCAACGGCCTCTTGCAGGCTCGACCGAAGGCGCGGGCCGGCGCAGACGAGGTCGAGCGCCGGACAGCCCGCGCACGCGAACTCGCTCGGCGTCGGCAGAAACTCACCGGCCTGGATTCGCGCGATCGCGGCGGACAGCTCGGCCTCGAGCTCGGGCACGTCCGCGCGTGAGAAGACCGCGCCGACCGGCGCATCGGGCCGCTCGAGGAAGTGGTAGACGACCTCGACCTCCTCGGCGCCCGCGCGGAAGCACGCGAGCGCATAGACGAGCCGCTGCAGCCGGTAATCCTGCTCGACGATCTCCTCCGGCGACGCCTCGCCGAGCGCGTTCGTCTTGTAGTCGACGACGAGAGCCCGGCCGTCCCGCAGATAGAACACGTCGATGAAGCCGTGGACGAGGACTCCGTCGTGCTCGAAGGTGAAGTGACGCTCCTTCTCGACGCCCGTCAGCCCCGCTACGCGGCGGGCTAGATCGGACCCGCAGTAGGCGTTCACGAAGCCGCGAATCAGCTCGTCCTCGAGCTCGGGCGCGACCGGCGCGGCGAGGTCGATCTCCTCGAGCAGCGTGTGCACCGCGGTGCCGATCGCCGTGGCTGACATCTCGCCGGCTCCTTCGCCTTCAAGCTGGACCGGCCGCTCGCTCATCCCGAGCCCGTAGCGGGCGAAGTATTTGTACGAGCACTGCTCGAAGAGCGAGAGCGCCGTGAAGCTGAGCCTGCGCACGCGATGGAGCGGAGGCTCC
>Ga0070739_10003260_pt1 | contig 20520 bp, 21 predicted proteins | sample Coa_R1_7_FD_66445 | JGI IMG/M metagenome (GOLD analysis project Ga0070739, IMG submission 66445) | Surface soil microbial communities from Centralia Pennsylvania, which are recovering from an underground coalmine fire - Coalmine... | ecosystem: Environmental > Terrestrial > Soil > Unclassified ... | reverse complement strand
GGGAGGCGCGCCACGGCGACCGACGCTTTCATACGGCCTGCAGCGACCTAAGGAGGAACGGCCTGCCGTGGTGCAGGCCCTCCCGCACACCGCAGACCAAGATACAAGGAGGATGCCATGCGATCTCTCGGCGCCCGCATTGGACTCGTCGCCGTGCTGCTCCTGGTCGGGGCGCTCGGCCCCGCGTCCCTGACCGCGGCCCAGCCGACGGCCGCCCGCGCCGCAGTCGCGCTCGGCGGCAACGCCGCGGATCCCGCGCTCGTCGCCGCCCAGGCGCCGATCCGCCTGCGGCTGTCCGGGCAGCGGCTCGCCGTAGAGACGCCGGTCTGGCTGGGGGAGGAGCGGGGCTACTTCCAGCAGGAGGGGATCGAGATCGACCACGTCACCTTTGGCTCGGCCTCGGAGATGATCCCCGCCCTCGCCACGGGCCAGCTCGACGTGGCGCCGATGCCCGCCAACCCGGCGATGTGGAACGCCGTGGCGCGCGGCGTGCAGGCGAAGATCATGCTCGACGAGGGGACCTACCGCCCCGGCCAGAGCGAGCAGGCGCTGGTCGTGCGCAAGGCGGTCTACGACGCGGGGCGCGGCCACACCCTCGACGACCTGCGCAGCCTGTCGCTGGCGATCACGCCGCCGGGCAAGGCGACCACGACTGCCTGCGCGCTGTCGGTCGGCCTGCGCCAGGTCGGCCTGACCCTCGACGACGTGGACATCCAGCCGATTACCTTCCCGGACATGGTTGGCGCCCTCGCTAACGGCGGCGTGGACGCGGCAATGATGGTCGAGCCGTTCCTGTCGCGCGCCGTGCAGCAGGGGAGCGCGGTGCGGGTGATGGGCCTCGGCGACATCTATCCCAACTTCACGATCGCCACGCTCGGCTTCGCCGACTCGCTGTACGGCAACCGCCCGGCCGCCAAGGGCTTCGTGCGCGCCTACCTGCGCGCCGTGCGCGATTACCTGGCCGCCGAGGCCACCCCGCCCGGCGACGCGGCGCGCGTGGAGATCAACGAGGTGATCTCGCGCGGCACGGGGATCGACGCGGCCACGGTGGCGATGATGACGCCGCCCTACTTCAATCCCAACGGTGAGCCGAACCACGACTCGATGACGTACTGCTACCAGTTCTTCCGCGACCAGGGGCTCATCCCCCAGCCAATCCCCGAGGCGACGTTCCAGACCTTGTTCGGCACTGACCTGCTGAACGAGGTCCTCGACGAGATCGGGCGCGTCGAGTAGCGCGCGGCCGGCCGCTGGCCAGCGGCCGGCCGGGATGCGCTGGCCGGCGCGGCCCGGGCTCGCGGGAGGGAGGCGTATGTCCAGTACTCGCTCCGTGACCTTGCTCCTCGCCGTCGCCCTGGCGGCGGCCTGCGCCGCGCCCGGACCGGCCGCGGCGCCCGGCGGCCGGAGCGAGCCCGCAGCCGCCGAGCCGCCGAGTGCGCCCGCCGCCAGCGGCGCGCCGGCGGCGCCGAGCGCCGGGCCGGCGACGCCCGCCGCGCTCGAGCCGATCGAGTATGGTTACACGTCGATCTCGGCCAACTACTGGCCGATCTTCGCGGCGCAGGCGCGCGGCTACTTCGAGGAGGAAGGCATCCAGCTCGACGAGAGCTCGACCGGCAGCGCCGCCGCCGGCACGCTGGCCGTCGTCTCCGGCTCGCTCGACATCGTGTCCGCCAATCCGGACCCGATCCTGCGCGCCGTCCAGAGCGGGTCCGACCTGGTGATGACGGCGGGGACGCTCAACCCGCCGATCTATCGCCTGTTCAGCCTGAAGAACATCACCAGCGTCGAGGCGCTCAAGGGCCAGACGCTGATGATGGGCGGCCCGAAGGACGTTACGCTGTACATCTTCGACCGCATGGTGGCGCCGTACGGCCTGCACCGCGGCGACTTCGACTACGTCTACGCGGGCGGCACGCCGGACCGCTACCGCGCGCTGCAGAGCGGCGCCGTGGCCGCCACGCTGCTCTACCAGCCCTACGACTTCGTGGCCCAGAAGGAAGGCTACCCGCTCCTGCTCGACTCCTACGACGTGATCAAGGACCTGATCTTCTCGTCGTTCACGGTCTCGCGCTCGTGGCTGGGCGTGGAGGGCAACCCGCGGCGGCTCGTGCGCTGGCTGGCGGCCGCCTACCGCGGCGCCCAGGCGGTATGCGATCCGGCCCAGAAGGACGACATGATCCGCATCCTGGCCGACAAGACGCGGCTGTCCGAGGAAGACGCGCGGCTCAGCTACGACCTGATCCTCACCCAGACGCACTCGATGAAGTGCGACCTGCGGGTGACGCCGCAGGAGTTCCAGAAGGTGCTCGACTACATCGTCGAGATGGGCGACATGGCGCCGCCGCTGCCGGACCTCCAGCACGTCGTGGACACGAGCTACCTGGAGCAGGCGATCGCCCTCGCCCAGCGCTAAGCCGAGCCCTCGCCCTGGACCAGCGCTTGCCGCTAACTGTTCCTGACGAGACCTGGCGGCACTGCGCTGATCCCGCGGGATCAGCGCAGTGCCTGATGAATCCTCTAACTGCTGCCGGGGGGCGAGGGCCGGTGCTATAGTTGCGCCACCTCGCCTGTGCGGCTGGGGTCTAGGAGCGGGAGGTGTGTCGTGGGTGCTGGGTCGCGCTGGGCGGCGACCGCGCTCCTCGTGCTGGCGATCCTCGGCGCCGCTTGCCGGGGCGGCAGCCAGCAGAGCGGGGAAGGCGGCGCGCCCCACGAGCAGATGGTGCGCCTGCCGACCACCGAGCCGCCCTCCCTCGACCCGGGCCTGGCCACCGACGCCACCTCGATCGACGTGATCTGGCAGCTCTTCGAGGGGCTGGTGGGCTTCGACGACCAGGGCACCGTCTACGGGGTCGAGGCGCAGGGCTGGCAGGTGTCTGACGACGGGCGCACCTACACTTTCCAGCTCCGCGATGGTCTGCGCTGGAGCGACGGCCAGCCGGTCACGGCCGGCGACTACGAGTACGCCTGGAAGCGGAACATTGATCCCAAGACCGCCTCCGACTACGCCAACGTGCTCTACCCGATCCAGAACGCGGAGCGGATCCACGAGGGGCAGGCCGACCCGAGCACGCTGGGCGTCCGCGCGGCGGACGCGCGCACGCTGGTCGTGCAGCTCGAGCAGCCGGCGGCGTACTTCCTGCGCCTGGCGAGCACCTGGACGCTGTACCCGCTGCCGCGCTGGGCGATCGAGCAGTACGGCGATCGCTGGACGGAAGCTGGGAACATCGTCACGAATGGACCGTTCACGCTGGCGAGCTGGCGGCACGACCAGGAGCTGGTGCTGGCGCGGAACGACGGGTACTGGGGCCAGAAGCCGACCCTGGAGCGGGCGGTGTACAAGATCTTCCCGGACGGGGCCGGTGACCAGGTGGTCACCGCCTACGAGGCCGGCGAGCTGGACCTGGGCACGACCAACTTCCGCCTGCCGCCGGCCGCGGTCGAGCGCTTCCAGACCGATCCGAAGCTGAAGAGCGAGCTGCACCAGTTCGCCGCCTCGGACACGCGCTTCATCGTCGTGAACCACCGCCGCCCGGCGCTGAAGGACCCGCGTGTGCGCCAGGCGCTGGGGATGGCGCTGCAACGCGACCGCCTGCTGCGCGACGTGCTCAAGCAGCCCGGCCAGCCGGCCTCGAGCCTGCAGCCGGAAGGGATCGCCGGCCGCAAGCCGGAGCTGTGGCCGAGCGAGGACGTGCAGCAGGCCAAGCAGCTCCTGGCCGAGGCCGGCTACCCCGACGGGCGCGGCTTCCCCGAGCTGACCTTCACCTACAACACCGACGACACCTGGAAGGCGCTCGCGCAGTACCTGCAGCAGCGCTGGAAGGAGACCCTCGGCATCAACCTGCGGCTCGACAACATGGAGTGGAAGACCTTCCTCAAGTGGCGGTACGAGTCGGGCTGGACGGAGCGGGGCGACCTCTACCGCGGCGGCTGGACCTCCGACTACGAGGACCCGAACAACTGGTACAACGTGCTCTGGGACTCGGCCGAAGACCCCACGCAGTTCAACGGTGGCTGGGTCAACGCCGAGTACGATGCGCTGGTGCGGCGGGCCCGCGGCGAGGTGGACCCGGCGGCGCGCACGGCGCTGTACGAGCAGGCCGAGGCGATCCTGGCCCGCGACTACATCCACATCCCCCTCTACTACGCGCGCTACGAGGTGCCCGTCAAGCCCTACGTCCAGAACTACACGCCGACGCGCGTGCTCGGCAACACACCCCTGGCCAAGATGGCCGTGGTGACGCAGTGAGATGACCGGCTACCTGCTCCGCCGCGTGCTGCTGCTGATTCCGATCTGGCTCGCCGTCTACACGCTGACGTTCGTGCTGATGCAGCTCACGCCGGGGGGCCCCTGGGACCGCGAGAAGCCCGTGCCCCGCGAGGTGCGCGAGGCGCTCGACCGCAAGTACGGCCTGGACAAGCCCGTCTGGCAGCAGTACACCGACTACCTGGTCGGGGTCGTCACGCGCTTCGACTTCGGCCCGTCGTACACGTCGCGCTCGCGCACGGTGACCGACGTCATCGGCGACTTCTTCCCCGTGTCGCTCACGCTGGGCCTGCTGGCGATGGCCGTGGGCACGACCGTCGGCGTGGCGCTCGGGGTCGTCTCGGCGCTGCGGCACAACACCTGGATCGACCACTTAGCGATGGTGTTCGCCATCGGCGGGGTCTCGGTGCCCGCCTTCGTCGTCGGGCCGCTGCTGGTGATAGTGTTCGCCCTCGGGCTGGGCCTGGTGCCGACCCAGGGCTGGGGGCGGCCGGACCAGATGATCCTGCCCGTGCTCACGCTTGCCCTGACGCCCGCGGCGCTGATGGCGCGCTACACGCGCGCCGCCATGCTCGAGGTGACGCGGATGGACTACGTGCGCACGGCCCGCGCCAAAGGCCTCGCCGAGCGCGCCGTGGTGCTCCGCCACGCCCTGAAGAACGCGCTGATTCCGGTCACCACCGTGGCCGGCGTGCTACTGGCCACCGTGATCACCGGCTCGTTCTACGTCGAGTTCGTGTTCAACATCCCCGGGCTGGGCCGCTACTTCGTCACCGCCGTGACGAACCGCGACTACCCGGTCCTGATGGGCGTGACGCTGCTGTTCGCCTCGGCGATCACGATCGTGAACCTGCTGGTCGACGTCTTCTACGGCTACCTCGACCCGCGTATCCGCTATGAGTAGCGGTGTGTCGAGGCTGATTTGCTGGGTGTTGGCAACCGCCAACACCCGGCGAGCCAACCTCACTGCATCAGAACGTCCGCAGGATCGTGTTGCCCTCCGTGCCGCCGGCGCGCAGCTCGATCCGCGAGGAGAGCGCCTGGCCCGGCTCGAGCTGGGTGGTGCAGGCGCCCTCGCCGCCGTTGTCGGCGACGAAGCCGCAGACCGTCCAGCGGTCGCCCACGCGACCGCCCGTCACGCTGCCCAGCGACACGACGCTGTAGGGCGCGCCGGGCGTCAGGTCGCGGAAGCGGAAGGCGACCGCGGCGGCCACGGTGTTGCCGCTCGAGTCCTCGACGACGCGGCCCGCACCGGCGCCCGCGGCGAGCGGTTGGGACGTGTAGGCGTTGGGCGCGAACCGGATCACGAAGCTGCGCTCCTGGTCCTGGGAAATGGGCGCCGCCAGCGCGGTGGTGCCGGATAGGCCGAGAAACACTAGCGCGGCGACCAAGCTACGGGCAATCCTCATTCTCGGTACCTCCTGGTGCGCGGCGGCGCCCGAGCTGCCACGACGGTGGCTCCCTCGCCGCCCTGCCGGCAGAGCGCGTACCGCCCGAGGTACACTATCCGCGCCTCCTGAACCAAAACCGAGCGAGCAGCACCGAGGCAGAGCGGGCGCCGATGGCTTCCAACGTCACCACTTCGACGGGCGTGCTCAGCGCGACGGCGACGGCCACGCCGCGCGCCGCGACCGGGCGCGGGCTCTGGCGCGACGCCTGGCAGCGCCTGCGTCGCAACCGGGCCGCCCTGGCCGGGCTGGCGTTCATCCTGCTCGTCGCCGCCGGCGCCGTCCTGGCCGGCGTGCTCGCGCCCTACCCGTACTGGCAGCAGGACATCTCCGTGGTGCGCCAGCCGCCCACCCCGCAGCACTGGCTGGGCACCGACGAGCTGGGCCGCGACATCCTCAGCCGCCTGCTGTACGGGGCGCGTATCTCTCTGGCGGTGGGCCTGATCGTCCAGGCGCTGATCCTCCTCATCGGCGTCCCCGTGGGCGCGCTGGCCGGCTACTACGGCGGCTGGCTCGACGTGCTGCTGATGCGGGCGGTGGACGTGCTGTACTCGATACCCGACCTGCTGCTGGTGATCGTGGTGATGACGACCGTGCGCGCCGCGCTCAGCACGGGCAGTGGGCCGCTGGCCGCCTTCGCCGCCGTCGACGCCGTGTTCGGCGGGCTGCTCGGCGTGTTCGCGGCGTTGGCCCTCACCTCCTGGCTCACCGTCGCGCGCCTGGTGCGGGGCCAGGTCCTCAGCCTGAAGGAGCGGGAGTTCGTCGATGCGGCGCGGGTGCTGGGCGCTGGCGACGGTCGCCTGCTGCGCCTGCACTTGCTGCCGAACACGCTGGCGCCGATCATCGTCGCCGCCACCTTCGGCATCCCCAGCGCCATCCTGCTCGAGGCCAGCCTCAGCTTCCTCGGCCTCGGCGTGCAGGCCCCGATGCCGAGCTGGGGAGCGATGATCCTCGAGGGCTACAAGGCGATGCGCGCCCAGCCGCACATGCTGATCGCGCCGGCCGCGGCGCTGTCGCTCACGGTCCTCAGCTACAACTTCTTCGGGGACGGCCTGCGCGACGCGCTCGACCCCTGGATGCAGCGGTGAGCGGCGGGTGGGCGGCGCGGCGCCGTGGCCCGTCGGCCCGGGCGGAGCACGGGCGCCGCCAGATCGACCGGCCGGATCTCGAACGTCGCCGGCCAGCCCGGCCGCGCCGCGGACGCTGCCGGTGAGCCGTCCCGCACGCCTCGGCGCCCTCCTGGCCGCGCTGGCCTTCCTCCTCCTCGCGGCGGTCGTGAACTTCTGGCCGAGCGGTAGCGCGAGCGAGCCGAGCGGCGCCGCCCAGCCCGCCGCGCCGCCGGCGACGCCGCTCGCCATGGCGGCCACCCGGCCCGTCGCCGCGCCCACCGCCAGCCCGGCCGGCCCCAGCCCCACGCCAACGCCCCGCCCGGCCGTGCTGCACCTGGCCAGCCCGCGGCCGGCGACGTTCGACCCGGCGGCGGCCAGCGATCCGCCGAGCCTCGACCTGGCGCTGGCGCTGTTCGAGGGACTGGTCGCCTTCGATACGGCCGGCGAGCCCTACGGCGTCGAGGCCGAGAGCTGGGATGTCTCTGCCGACGGCAAGCGGTACACCTTCAACCTCCGCGACGGCCTGCGCTGGAACGACGGCGAGCCCGTGACGGCGGCAGACTACGTATTCGCCTGGCGGCGCAACGTCGCGCCCGCGTTCGGCGCGCCCGGGGCGGGCAGCCTGGAGCTAGTGGCGAACGCGACGCTCATCGAGCGCGGCGAGGCGCCGGCCAACGCCCTCGGCGCCGCGGCGCCGAACGACCGTACCCTGGTGGTCGATCTCGAGCGGCCCGCGCCCTACTTCCTGCGCCTGGCCGCCACGCCGGCGCTGTTCCCGCTGCCCCGCCAGGTGATCGCCGCCCACGGCAGCGCCTGGACCACGCCGGCGCTGCTGACGAGCAACGGCCCGTTCGCCCTGGCCGAGGCGTCCGACACGGCGCTCACCCTCGTGCCCAGCGAGACCTACTGGGGCGCGCGCCCGGCGCTGGAGCGGGTGGAGATCCGGTTGTTCCCGGAAGGCAGCGACGCGGCGCAGGTGGCGGCCTACGACGCGGGCGAGGTGGACGCGGTCCACCACCTGGCGGCGGGCGGCCCTGTGGGGCCGCTGCTGGTCGATCCGGCACGGGCGGCGGAGCTGCGCCTGCTTGACGAGCAGAGCACGGTGTTCGTGGCGATCAACCACCGCCGCCCGGTACTGAAGGATGTCCGCGTGCGCCAGGCGCTGGGCATGGCGCTCGACCGCCAGCTCCTGCTGCGCGCCCTGCGCATACCCGGCAAGCCCACCTCCTCGCTGCAGCCGGAGGGCATCGCCGGCCGCGCGCCGGCCCTCTGGCCCGAAGAGGATCCGGCCGCGGCGCGGGCGCTGCTCGCCCAGGCTGGCTACCCCGACGGCCGCGGGTTCCCCGAGCTGACCTTCACCTTCAACGGCAGCGCGACCTGGCGCGCGCTCGGAGAGTACCTGGCCGCCCGCTGGCGGGACACGCTGGGCATCGAGGTGCGGCTGCAGGGCCTCGAGCTGAGCGCGTTCCTGCGGTGGCGCGCGGCGCTCGACGCCGAGCACGGCGACCTCTACCGCGGTGGCTGGGCGGGCGAGTACGACGATCCGGCCGCCTGGTACAACGCGCTGTGGGATAGCCGCGCCGACGCGACCCAGCTGAACCTCGGCTGGCGCAGCGGCACCTACGATGCGCTGGTGCGCCGCGCCGCCACCGAGAGCGACCCCACCGCCCGCGTCGCGCTGTACGGCGAGGCGGAAGCGCTGCTGGCCGCGGAGTACCCGGCCATCCCCCTCTACCAGACCGGCCGCCGCGCGCTGGTGCGCCCCTACGTGCGCGGCTTCACCCTCGATCCCGCCGGCGGCACCCTCCTCCTCCGCGAGGTCAGCATCGCGCCGTAGCCGGGCGTCGCCGCGGCTGCTAGCCGATGAACCGGGCCCGGGCCCGAGCGAGGAACGCTCGCCCGAGCGGGCGAGTGGTACGATAGCTCTAACCGCCAGGCGCTGAAGCGCACCAGGAGCCGCGCATGTGGATCGAGATCGACGACGAGCTGTTCCCCCCCCGATCTTCGCTCGTGGGGCTCTGGTTCGACAGCAAGGAGGACTTCCTGCGCTGCGAGCTCCTGGTCTGGGAGCATCACTGCTACTACGAGGCGGACCGCGAAGCGGACTTTCTCATGGTCCGCAAGAGTGATGCACACCTCCTCGCGGCCATCCGGGATGCCGGGCTGCACTACCGCGAGGTCGAGCTGCGGGATCCGCCGGAGCTATCTCCCGAGGAAGCTTACGAGCGTGATCGTGCGGCGTGCCAGCGGGCGATGCAATGGTTCCTCGAACGGCTGCGACAGGAGCAGTGAACGCCGCACCGCGCTCGCGAGTGGCTCTGGCTCTCCCTGTACAATCGCCCCGCCAGATGGCTGCCGCCACCCAGGTGGTGATGTTTCTGCTTCGCAAGGGCTGGAGGGTCGAGCTCGTTCTGCTGCGGCGCCTGCGTGGGGAAGAGCCAGAGGCCGATCCACGAGAAGGCCGAGCCGCAATCCTGCTGGTCGCAGCTACCGTGGAGCTGTCCGCGGCGCCGAACGCGCGCTCTGAGGTCGAGCAAGAGATCCGGGCCGTAATCGAACGCCGCTACGCACGCCACGGCGTAGCGCCGGTCTACTACGATCTGCAGCTCCTCTGACCGGCCGCTCGCCGTCCGCGCCATGCCGCGCGCGCATCGTGGCCGCGGGCGGCCTGTGGTAGAATTCACTGGGTCAGCCGGCCTGATTTCTATGGCGCGGGCTGGTCCGGGGAGGCCTCGTCATGGAGATCGTGCGCGCGCCGAAGTACGGCGGCTTCTGCGGCGGCGTGAAGCAGGCCTGGTCCCTGGCGCTCGAGGCGCGCGCGGCGCACGAGGGCCCGATCTACGTCACCGGCGAGCTGATCCACAACAAGGCGGCGATGGCCGAGCTGCAGGGCCAGGGCGTCCAGATCGCCCACCCGCTGGAGCAGCCGCTGCCGCGCGGCGCTACCGTCCTCGTCCGCGCCCACGGCGAGGGGCCGCGGGTCTATGCGGCCGCCCGCGAGCAGGGCCTGAACCTGGTCGACGCGAGCTGCTGGATCGTGCGGCGCGTCCAGCAGCGGGCCGTGGAGTGGGAGCGCGAGGGCTACCAGGTGATCCTGTTTGGCCACCGCGACCACCCGGAGTCGCGGGCGACGATCTCCTACACCAAGCACGGCCAGATCATTGAGTCGGTGGCCGAGGCCGAGGCGCTGCCCCACTATCCGCGGATCGCCGCGCTGGCCCAGACCACCGTGCTGCTCTCCGAGTACGAGAAGGTGTGCGCCGTGCTGGCGACCAAGTGCGACGAGTTCGAGAACAAGGGCCAGATCTGCGCCTGGACGCGCCTGGCCCAGGAGGAGGCGGCCGAGATCGCGCGCACCGTCGACGCGATGGTCGTCGTCGGCGGCAAGCATAGCTCGAACACCCAGCAGCTCGCGAAGGTCTGTGGCGCGATCTGCCCCACCTATCACATCGAGACGGTCGACGAGCTAGAGCCGGCCTGGTTCGACGGCGTCGCGCGCGTCGGCCTGACGGCGGGCGCCTCCACGCGCGACGCCGACGTCGACGCCGTGGCCGCGCGCCTGGCCAGTCTCGGGCCAGCCGGCGCGGCAAGCGAGTAGGAGCGATGACGACGATCGAGCGGCGCCCGACGCGACAGGTATGGGTCGGCAACGTCCCCGTGGGGGGCGGCGCGCCGGTGGTCGTGCAGTCGATGTGCGACACCGACACGAAGGATGTCGAAGCCACCGTCGCCCAGATCCAGGCCCTCGAGGCGGCGGGCTGCGAGGTGATCCGCGTGGCGGCGCCGACGAAGGAAGCCGCCCAGGCTATCGGCCGCATCAAGTCGCGCATCCACATCCCCCTCGTCGCGGACATCCACTTCGACTACCTGCTGGCACTGGAGGCGATCGCCCAGGGCGCGGACAAGATCCGCATCAATCCGGGCAATATCCTCTACCGGGACGGCATGGCCGGTGTGCAGAAGGTGGTCGGCGCTTGCAAGGCCGCGGGCATCCCCATCCGCGTGGGGGTCAACGCCGGCAGCATCGACAAACGGCTGCTCGACAAGTACGGCTACCCCACGCCGGAGGCGGCGGTCGAGTCCGCCACCGGCTACGTGCGCCTGCTCGAGGAGCTCGACTTCCACGACATCATCATCTCGGTCAAGTTCAGCGACGTGCCGCAGATGGTCCGCGCCTACCGCCTTCTCTCCCAGCAGGTCGACTATCCGCTGCACCTCGGCGTGACCGAGTCGGGCACGACCTGGTCGGGCTCGATCAAGTCGAGCATCGGCATCGGCGCGCTGCTCTACGACGGTATCGGCGACACGCTGCGCGTCTCGCTGAACACCGCCGACAAGACCGACGAGGTGAAGGTCGCCTACGAGATCCTGAAGGCGCTCGAGATCCGCGCCCGCGGCCCGGTCCTCACCGCCTGCCCGAGCTGCGGCCGCGCCGAGGTGGACCAGGTCGCCCTGGCCACGGCCGTGGAGAAGGCGCTGGAGGGCGTGCAGAAGGAGCTGCGGGTGGCGGTGATGGGCTGCGTGGTGAACGGGCCCGGCGAGGCGGCCGGCTCCGACCTGGCGGTGGTCGGCGGCAAGGACAAGGTGATGATCTACAAGCGCGGCCAGCCGGTCCGCCGCGTCAGCCAGGACCAGGCGATCCCCGCCCTGCTCGAGGAGATCGCGAGCTTCGAGGCGCCGGCCGGCGCAGCCCGCCTCACGCGCGAGTACGCTCCCCGCAAGGCCAAGCCCGGCCAGGTCCACGGCCACAACGAGCTAGTCCAATGGCTGGAGAAGGCGCCTCAGCGCCACTGAGCCGACGACTACACGGAGCGACATACGGGCGGGCTGCAAGGCCCGCCCGATTTATTGTCGGGGATTCTCGTAAGCGGGATGACAAAGTTGATCCGATAAATCCGATCGAGCGTACAGAGGGTGACACCGCCCCAGCGGGGCGCCGAGAGGAGGCAGGCGATGGCGACCTACGTCACCCTCTACCGCTACACGGACCAGGGCATGCGCGGCATCGGCAACGCCGTGGAGCTGGCGAAGCGCTGGCAGGCCGAGGCCGAGCGCCGCGGCGTGCGCGTCCACGCCCTGTACTGGCTGCAGGGCCACTACGACGCGCTGACTATCGTCGAGGCGGACGACGACGACCAGGTGACCGCGCTGCTGCTGGCGATCGGCGCGGAGGGCAGCCTGCGCACGGAGACCCTGCGCGGCTACAGCGCGGACGACCTGGCCCGCATCCTGGCCACGCTCTCCCGCTGAGCCCTCAGCCCGGGCCGCTGCCTTCCCGGTAGCCTGCCCGGGCTGTTCCTGGCCGCGCCCTTTCGCTGCCGTCGGGGGAGCGCCGGGGGCTCTCGGGAAGCGCGGGGTTACAGGTTCGGCGGTGGGCGCTTGTGATAGAGTATCGGGCGTACAACGGAGGAGCCATGAGAACCCTCACGCCCGTCAACCCCGCCGACAACGCCCACCTGCGCGGCTGCTTCGCGCCGGTGCACCGCGAGATCACCGCCGACGATTTGGCCGTCGAGGGAGCGCTACCACCCGATCTGACCGGCGCCTACCTGCGCAACGGGCCGAATCCGAAGTTCACGCCGCTGGGCAGCTACACCTTTCCGCTCGAGGGCGACGCCATGATCCACGGCGTCTGGCTCGAGGGGGGACGGGCGCGCTACCGGAACCGCTGGGTGCGCACGCAGGGGCTACTGGCCGAGGAACGGGCGGGACACGCCCTGTTCGGCGGGCTGATGACGCCGGCCTTTGTCGACCGAGCGCTGCTCGGGCCCGACCCGGACCCCGGCTGGCCGCTCAAGCTCGACCCGTTCATCAACGTCGTCCGCCACGGCGGGCGGTACCTCGCGCTCGCCGAAGGCTTCCCGCCCTACGAGGTGACCGCGGGCCTCGACACGGTGGGCCGCTACGATTTCGGCGGGAAGCTGCCCGACGGCATCTGCGCTCACCCGCACGTCGATCGCGCCACCGGCGAGATGGTGGTGTTTCGCTACGGCCTGGAACCCCCGTTCCTGACCTGGGCGGTCGTCGACGCCGCCGGCACGGTGATCCGTCCCCCTACGGTGGTCGAGGGGGTCGAGCGGGGTTTCATGATCCACGACTTCGTGCTCACGGCGCGCTACGTCGTCCTGGTCGTCGCGCCGGCGGTGTTCGACCTGGAGGCCCTCACCAGCGGAGGGGTGGTGCTGAGCTGGCAGCCCGACCTCGGCACCCGCGTAGCCCTCATCCCCCGTGACGGCGGTCCCACGCGCTGGGTCCAGGGCGATGCCTTCTGGGCCTGGCACTTTGCCAACGGGTACGACGACGGCGAGGACGTCGTCGTCGACTTCCCCTGGTGGAGCGCGCTCACCGTGGGGTCACTGCCCTCGTCCGGGCTCCGCGGGGCCTTCACGCGGGCGCGGCTGCAGCCTGGGCGGGGCACGTTCGAGCTGACGCACCTGGACGACAGCCGGACCGAGTTCCCGCGGATCGACGATCGCCTGACCGGCCGTCCGCACCGCTACCTCACGGTCTCTCGCAAGTCCGGCGGCCAGGGCGTGCTCCAGAGCGGTGAGTTCGACCAGCTCGTGCGCTACGACATGCAGGCGGGCACGAGTGTGTGCCACGACGTGGGCGCCGTCATCGGGGAAGTCATCTTCGCCCCACGCGATGGCGGGGTCGACGAGTTGGACGGCTACTACCTCACCTTCGCCACCGACCGCCAGGCCAGCCAGTCCTGGCTCCTGGTCTGGGACGCCGCGACCTTCCCCGCCGCGCCGGTGGCGCGGGTCGCCATTCCTCAGCGCGTGCCGAACGGGCTGCACGGCAACTGGCTGCCCGCCCGCTGAGGGCCGCTCAGGGCAGCGTCGGGGCCCGGCTCGCGGACCCGCGATCCGTTGACGAACCGAACGGGGCGTTCCTATACTGCCTCCAACGCTGCCCAGAATGACGAACGGTTCGCCGCGGAGCGGCTCTCGCGAGGAGGTATCCGCCCATGAGGCGCTCGTCCCGGCGCGCCGCCCCGCTCGTGGTGGGCGTCGCGCTGCTGTTTAGCCTGGCCGCCTGCTCGGCGCAGAGCACGACCGGCAGCGGGGCGGCGGCGAAGCCCGCCGGCGCCGCGCCCACCGCCGCACCCGCCAGCGGGGGAGCGCCGACCGCGAGCAGCGGCGGCACGAGCGGCACGGTCAAGATCTTCTCCAGCCTGCCGATGACCGGCAGCGCCCTGGCCCAGAATCAGACCATCGTCAACGCGATCAAGATGGCCCTCGAGGAGCGCGGCGGCAAGGCCGGCGACCTGACCGTGGTCTACGAGCCGCTCGACGACGCCACGCCGGCCAAGGGGAGCTGGGACGAGGGCAAGGAGGCCGAGAACGCCAACCGCGCCGTGAACGACCCGGACGTGGTGGCCTACATCGGCACCTTCAACTCCGGCGCGGCCAAGATCGCCATCCCGATCCTGAACCGCGCCGACCTGCAGATGGTCTCGCCCGCGAACACCTACCCCGGCCTGACCAAGCCCGGCAAGGGCGAGGCCAACGAGCCAGACGTCTACTACCCGAACGGCAAGCGCAACTACGCGCGGGTCGTGCCGGCCGACGACCTCCAGGGCGCCGTCGGCGCGAAGTGGGCGAAGGACCTCGGTGCGAAGCGGGTGTACGTCCTCGACGACACCGAGTTGTACGGCCGCGGCCTGGCCACGGTGTTCCACCAGGAGGCGAAGCGGCGCGGCCTGGACGTGTCGCCGCCGGACAAGCCGGACAGCATCGATCCCAAGGCCAGCGACTACCGCAGCCTGGCCCTGCGCATCCGCCAGGCCAACCCCGACCTGGTGTACTTCGGCGGCATCACTCAGAACAATGCCGGCAAACTCTGGCAGGACCTGCGCGCGGCGCTGGGCCCGAACGTCAAGCTGATGGGCCCTGATGGCATCTTCGAGCAGGCCTTCCTCGACGCGGCCGGCGACGCGGCGATGAATACTTACCTGACCTTCGGCGGCGTGCCGCCCAAGAACTACACCGGCAAGGCGCAGGAATGGGCGCGGCGCTACCGCGACAAGTTCCACGGCGATCCCGAGGTGTACGCCATCTACGGCTACGAGGCGGCGAACGTGGTGCTCAACGGGATCGAGAAGGTCGGCCGCAAGGACCGCGCGGCGATCCGCGACGCGGTGATGGCGACGAAAGACTACGACGGCGTGCTCGGCAAGTGGTCGTTCGACCAGAACGGCGACACGACCCTGACCACCCTCAGCGGCTCGCAGGTGAAGGGGCCGAAGATCGAGCAGGTCGAGTTCGTGACGATGCTGACCGCGGACTGATGGCTCGGCTGGGCACGGAAGGTGGGCGTTGCTACGCGATGCCCACCTTCCTGCTGTATCCTGGTGCGGCGGCGCCGCCGCGCTGCGAGGTCTGGGGATGTTCGACGGCGAGATCCTCGTCCAGGTGCTGATCCTGGGGCTGGCCAACGGCGCCCTGTTCGCGCTAATCGCGCTCGGCTACACGCTGGTCTACGGCATCGTCGAGCTGATCAACTTCGCGCACGGCGACGTGTACATGATCGGCACCTTCACGGCGCTCACGGTCGTCCTCCAGTTCGGGCTCACCCGCAGCACGCCGCCGCCTTTGCTCGCCGTCATCCTGGCGCTGGCCCTGGTGCTGGCCGTGCTGGTCTGCGCTCTGCTCAACGCCGGCATCGAGCGGGTCGCCTATCGCCGCCTGCGCAACGCCCCGCGGCTGGCCCCGCTGATCACGGCGATCGGCTTCTCGTTCATCCTGATGAACGTGGGGCTGTACTGGTACGGCGCGTCGCAGGTGCGCTTCCCGGACCTGCTGCCCAACGTGGACATCCTGCGGGACTGGCTGCACCTGGACACGGCGGTCCGCTTCACGACCAAAGACCTGTTCGTCCTGCTGCTGACCGTGCCCTTCCTCGTCGGCCTGAACGTGTTCGTCAGCCGCACCCGCCTGGGCAAGGCGATGCGGGCCACGGCGCAGGACCGCGAGGCGGCGGCGCTGATGGGCATCGACATCAACCTGACTATCGCCCTGACCTTCCTTATCGGTGGGGCGTTGGCCGGGGCGGCCGGGTTCATCTCCGGCCTGTACAACAACACGGCCTGGTTCCAGCAGGGCTTCCGCGGCGGGCTGATGGCCTTCACGGCGGCGGTGCTCGGCGGCATCGGCAACCTGACCGGCGCCGTGCTCGGCGGGCTGATCATCGGCATCATCTCCGCCCTCAGCGACTTCTACCTCGACCCACGATGGACGCAGCCCGTGGTTTTCGGTATTCTCGTCGTCATCATGGTCTTCCGGCCGTCCGGGCTCCTCGGGGAGCAGGTGCCGGAGAAAGTGTAGGGGCCGTTGAGCGCGGGGGCCACGGCGCGCGGCGCGTGGTGGGGTGGGCGGTCGGAGCGCCAGCAGCGCCTCATCCAGTTTGGCCTGGCGCTGCTCATCACCCTGATCTACCCGTTCCTCGACGGGCCGCTGCTGGCCCCGCTGTTCGGCGGCTCCACCCTGGGGATCATGATCCCCGTGCTCATCTTCACGCTACTGGCGCTGGGCCTGAACATCGTCGTCGGCTACGCCGGCCTGCTCGACCTCGGCTACGCCGCCTTCTTCGCCATCGGCGCCTACACCGCGGCCTTCCTCACCTCGCCGCAGAGCCCGCTGCCGTTTCGCACCGACTTCTGGATCGCCCTGCTGCTGAGCTGGGCGGTCGCCGCCGTGTTCGGCGTCGTCCTCGGCGCGCCCACGCTGCGCCTGCGCGGCGACTACCTGGCGATCGTCACGCTGGCCTTCGGCGAGATCGTGCCGCGAGTGTTCCTGAACCTGGAAGGGTGGACCGGCGGCTCGCGGGGCATGAACCCCATCGGGCGGCCAACGATCTTCGGCTACGAGGTCGGCCTGGCGCCGATCCAGATCGGCGGTCTCACGCTCAGCGCGCAGGTGCCCTGGTACTACCTGGTCGTCGCCGTAGGCATCCTCAGCATTTGGGCGATCACGCGGCTGCACGACTCGCGCCTGGGCCGCGCCTGGGTGGCGATGCGCGAGGACGAGGTCGCGGCGGCGAGCATGGGCATCAACCTGGTGCAGACCAAGCTGCTGGCGTTCGCGATGGGCGCGTCGTTCTCCGGCTTCGCCGGGGCGATCTTCGCCAGCATCTTCCAGTTCATCGACCCGTTTCAGTTCGACTTCAGCATCTCGATCATGGTCCTGTGCATGGTGATCCTGGGGGGGATCGGCAACATCTGGGGCGTGCTGGTCGGCGGCATCGTGCTGGGGCTGTTCGACCGCGGCATCTCGGCGCAGCTCAGCACCTGGCTGCGGGCCCTGGGCGCGGCGCTGGGCGTTCCCTTCCTGACGACGATCGACCTTTCCACCTCACGGCTGCTGATCTTCGGCGCGGCGCTGGTGATCCTGATGCTGGTGCGGCCCGAGGGCCTGTTCCCGAGCGCGCGCCGCCGTGCCGAACTGCACCGCGACGAGACCGAGGCGGCCGCCCACGGCGAGCTGGCCTACGAGGCGCAGTTGCCGCACGACGGCTGAGTCACGACCGGCCGGCGGAACCCGGCGCATTGCCTGTCTCCCGTCTGCTGGAGTAGTATGCACTGTATACGCTGTGTATACCGGTGCTACGGAGGCGGACCGTGATCCAGCAGAAGATTCGCAAGGTCGGCAACAGCTACGTGGTGACTATTCCCAAGGAAGAGATGCGGCGGCGCGGTCTCAAGGATGGACAACTCGTGGCCGTGGACGTGCAGCCGCTCAGCATCCGGCCAGAGCTGCCGCCCGACGTGGCCGCGGCTTTCGAGGCCAGCTGGGCCCAGAACGAGGCGATCTACCGCGCCCTGGGCAAGAGCTAGCGCGGATCGATGGCCGCGAATGATGTTCGCTACCTGAGCCTGCCGCTGGTGATCGCCCTGAATACGCGGATCATGGATGAGACCGATTCGCCCCAGGCACCACTGCGTGCCGAAGGATTACTCGAATCGGCGATCATGCGCGCGCACACCGCGGCCTACTACGACCAGGCCGACCTGCTGCGCCAGGCCGCGGTGCTGGCAGTAGGGATCGCCCAGGCCCAGGCGTTCGTCGACGGGAACAAGCGTCTGGCTTTTGGCGCAATGGACGTGTTCCTGCGCCTAAACGGCTGTCGCTTCGTGGGTGAGACGGACGATGCAGTGGCTCAGTTCGAGGCTCTTGCCAGAGGCACAGACAGCCTCCAAGCGGCGCCCGAGCGCTTCGAGGCCTGGCTTCGCAACCATACGGTCCCGCTAGAGAAGCCGCCGGGGGCGGGGAAGTAGAGCATGTCGAGCAACGGAGTGCTGCTCGAGGCGCGCGGGGTGACGGTGCGCTTCGGCGGGTTGGTAGCGGTGAGCGGCGTCGACCTCCAGATCGCCGAGGGGAGCATCGTCGGGCTGATCGGGCCGAACGGCGCCGGCAAGACGACGCTGTTCAACGTCATCGCCGGCTTCTACCGGCCCGCGGCGGGCCAGGTGCGCTTCCACGGCCGCGACATCACCGGCCGCAAGCCGCACGAGGTCGCTGCCCTCGGCATTGCCCGCACCTTCCAGAACATCCGCCTGTTCGCCAACATGAGCGCGATCGACAACGTGCTCGTCGGCATGCATACGCGGCTCCACGCCACGCCCGTCGGCGCCGTGCTGCGCACGCCGAGCGTGGTGCGCGAGGAGCGCGAGGCGCACGAGCGTGCGGCGGAGCTGCTGCGCTTCGTCGGGCTGCGCGACCGCGACGAGGAGTGGGCGCGCAATCTGCCCTACGGCGACCAGCGCCGGTTGGAGATCGCGCGGGCGCTCGCCAGCCAGCCGGACCTGCTGCTGCTCGACGAGCCGACGGCGGGGATGAATCCGCAGGAGAGCGGGGCGCTCACGCAGTTCGTCGACCGCCTGCGCCGCGAGAGCGGCATTAGCATCCTGCTCATCGAGCACGCGATGAAGGTGGTCATGGGCATCTCCGACCACGTCGTGGTCCTCGACCACGGCGAGAAGATCGCCGAGGGGCCGCCCGCGGTGGTCCAGCGCGAGCCGAAGGTCATCGAAGCCTATCTCGGGCGAGCCGGCTGACGCATGCTGCGAGTCGACGACCTCCACACCTACTACGGCAACATCGCCGCGCTGAAGGGCGTCTCGCTCGAGGTGCACCAGGGGGAGATCGTGGCGCTGATTGGCGCGAACGGGGCCGGCAAGACGACGATGCTGCGGACGATCTCCGGCCTGCTGCGGCCGCGGCGCGGCCGCATCACCCTCGACGGCGCGCGCATCGACGGCCTGCCGCCGCATCGCATCACCGCCCTGGGCCTGGCCCACGCGCCCGAGGGGCGGCGGCTGTTCAACCGCATGAGCGTGACCGAGAACCTCGAGATGGGCGCCTTCGCCCGGCAGGACCGGGCGGCGCTGAGCGCCGACGTCGAGCGCGTCTTCGAGCTGTTCCCGCGCCTGCGCGAGCGGAAGGATCAGAAGGCCGGCACGATGTCCGGCGGGGAGCAGCAGATGCTGGCCATCGGCCGCGCGCTGATGGCCCAGCCGCGCCTGTTGCTCCTCGACGAGCCGTCGATGGGCCTCTCGCCGCTACTGGTCCAGACCATCTTCGACAAGCTCGCCGAGATCAACCGCCAGGGCGTCACTGTCCTGCTCGTCGAGCAGAATGCCCACATGGCGCTTGCGGTCGCTACGCGCGGCTACGTTCTCGAGACCGGTCGCGTCGTTCTCACGGACACCGCCGAGCGCCTCCGCGACGACGCGAGCGTGCAGCGGGCGTACCTTGGGATCGAGTAGGTGTCAGGCGTGCCAGGGCCCGACGCTGGCGATGAGGACGAGGCCGCAGAGGCCGACGAGGCCGTACTCGACGAGGATGCGGCGGCCGAAGCTGCGGTCGAGGATCGCCTCGCCGATGCCGACGAGGACGTAGAACAGCAGCAACAGGAATGCCCCGCCGACGATTGCCGGCGTCGTCCAGTAGGTAAGCGCCCAGGCCGTCTGGCCGACGACCAGGCCGACGATGCCGCAGTACAGCGCCGTGCGGCCATCGTCGGCCACCGCGCGGCGCAGCGGCACGACAGCCAGCACGGCGGCCACCAGCGTCGCGAGCACGGCGACCAGCGGGGCGAGGTCGCGCGCCTGGTAGAGGACGCCGAACAGGGCGAAGGCGCTGACGAACACGCCGAGGCTGACCAGGAACTCGGCGCCGCGGCGGTTGCCGGCCGTGAGCTGCAGCTCGCGGTGCTGGGCGACGAGCAGGATGGCCAGGAGCGCCGTCGCCGCGACGGCCGGGCCGAGGCCGCTGCCGAACGTCCCCACCCGCAGCAGCGCGGCGCCGGCCACGAACCAGGCGACGGCCGGCACCCAGAGCGTCCAGGTGTAGGCGCGGCCGAGGGCGAGGAAGCTCGGGTGGGAGCGGCCGATCAGGTAGGTGCCCATCCCGACCATCGCTGCCACGGCGGCGATGAGCCCCGGGAACAGCGCGTCGTCGAGCTGCGAGACGAGCACGTACCCCAGCAAGGCAACGACCAGCGTCGCCGTCGCCACCCCCATCTGCTCGCCCGTCCCGCCGAGCGCCTGCTCGCCCTGTCGTCGCATCCTGCTCCCTTCCCGCGCCGGGGCCTCCGTCAGTATAGCCCGCCGCGCGGAGGCCGGCCAACGGCCGCGACCCATCCGTTGGCGGTCCCGTGCCGCGGCGAGCGGCCCTGCTGGTCCGTTACGAGGCGG
>Ga0070739_10003259_pt1 | contig 20531 bp, 22 predicted proteins | sample Coa_R1_7_FD_66445 | JGI IMG/M metagenome (GOLD analysis project Ga0070739, IMG submission 66445) | Surface soil microbial communities from Centralia Pennsylvania, which are recovering from an underground coalmine fire - Coalmine... | ecosystem: Environmental > Terrestrial > Soil > Unclassified ... | reverse complement strand
AGGAGCGAAGCGACGAAGCAATCCAGTTTTAGAGCGCTGGAAAGGCTGGATTGCTTCGCTTCGCTCGCAATGAGGTCATTACATTATTACATTACACCGACTTAAAATCATCTCGCGCTAGTTGGCACTCAGCTTGAGCTGCCCTGGCGCAACAGCCGGAAAGCCATGATGCCGGCGGCGATGAAAGCGAGTGTGCCGATGATCGACAATGCGAACGGCCACACGGCATTCGCATCGCCCGGCCGCCCAGGCAGCCAGGTCGCCACCACATCGGCGCCGATCAAGCCGGCGAAGCCGATGCCGATCAGCGCAAAGATGATGCCCGTCCGACGCGCCGCATTGTTCGCCATCGCGCAATCCGATCAGTTATCGCCCAAGCCCAGCACGTCGGCCATGGAATAGAGTCCCGGCTTCTTGTCGCGCGCCCAGAGCGCCGCATGCAGCGCACCGCGCGCGAAGATCAGACGATCCTCGGCGCGGTGGGTGAGCTCGATGCGCTCGGCCGGCCCGGAAAAGATCACGCTGTGGTCGCCCACGACGGTACCGCCGCGCAACGACGCAAAGCCGATGTCGCCGGCGCAGCGCGCACCCGTCATGCCGTCGCGGCCACGCACCGCGTGCTGATTGAGATCGATGCCGCGGCCGGCGGCGGCGGCACGCCCCAGCATCAGCGCGGTGCCTGACGGCGCATCGATCTTCTTGGCGTGATGCATTTCGACGATCTCGATGTCGTAATCGTCACCGAGCGTTTTCGCGACCTGCCTGACCAGACCGGCCAGCACATTGACGCCGAGACTCATATTGCCCGATTTGACAATGACGGCACGGTTCGCCGCCTCGGCGATGACCGCATCTTCCTCGGCCGAGTGACCGGTCGTGCCGATGACATGCACGAGGCCGGCCGCGGCGGTCAGCTCGGCGAAGATTAGCGTCGCGGCCGGAATGGTGAATTCGATGAGGCCATCGGCGTGCTGCAAAAGTGGGGCGACATCGCCGCCGACCTTGATTCCATTCGGACCGAGACCGGCAAGCTCGCCGGCATCGCGGCCGATCACCGCCGAATCCGGTGCATCGACAGCGCCGGCCAACACCAGCCCCGGGGTCTGCGCAACCGCGTGGATGAGCATGCGGCCCATGCGCCCCCCGGCGCCGGCGATCACCACCCGCATATCCGCCATCGGCTTCTCCTTTCACTGCTCCGTCAACCTGGCTGACCGCCGCGATGAAGTCGCTGGTTTCATAAGTCACGCGAGCGCGCCGCCGCAGCCTTCGACGATCAGGAGATCGACGTGCGCCTTGCCGTCGCGCAACTCCTTGGCGGCCTGATAATCCGCGGAGCGATAGCAGTCGCGCGCCAGTTCATAGCTTGGAAATTCCAGCACGACGACCCGGCTGCGGACGCTGCCTTCCACCACCTCGCGCGCGCCGCCGCGCACCAGAAAGCGGCCGCCAAACTGTCCGACAGACGGTTCGAGGCGGGCCTGGTAGGCCGCATAGCCGGTGGGCTCGATCACATCCACATAGGCGATCCAATATCCCTTGGGCGAAGGGGATGGGGACCCTCCATCCGGCGTCGCCGGCTGAGCGCCGTCGTAGCCTTCGGCGATGACAAAGTCGCATGCTGCGCTTTTGAGCCGAAACGACCTTGCGTTCTGATATTCCGGCGACCTGTAGCAGGCGAGCGCGGTCGCGAAATCGGGAAATTCGCGCAGCACGTGACGTGAGCGGGCCCGCCCTTCGACCACCTCATAGCGGCCGCCGCGCACCAGCGCGATGCCGGCATATTTCTCATGCGCCGGCGGCGTTGCCGCCATGTAGGCCCGGTAGCCTTCCGGATCGTGGATATCGATGTGCGGAATCCAATAGCCCTTGGGCATGCGCGCTCTCCTGCCGTTCGCAATTGCGCCGCGCCATTGCAAGCGACGCAATTATTCATGGCTGCGGACCGTCGTAGCCCTCGATCACGATGAGGTCGACAACCGAATGCGGCAGGCGCACTTTGATGTTGGCCTGATATTCGGGCGATCGGTAGCAAGCGAGCGCGGACGCGTAATCGGGAAACTCGATCACGACATTGCGCGACCGGCAGGTGCCTTCGGTGACCTCGAACTTGCCGGCACGCACCAGGAAACGCCCGCCGTATTTCTTGAAGATCGCCGGATTCGCCGCAGCGTATGGTTTGTAACCGTCCTCGTCATTGACGTCGATCCGCCCGATCCAATAACCCTTCGGCATGATGCTCTCCCTCGGCTAAATGGCTGCTTTTGATATTTCTTCGATAATGCCTTGCGCCGCGAGCCTGGGATCCGACGCGGCAATGATGGGCCTACCGACGACGAGATAATCAGCGCCGGCTCTAATCGCGACGGCGGGTGTCGCGAGGCGCTTCTGGTCGCCGGCGGCGGCGCCGACCGGCCGGATGCCGGGCGTGACCAGGGCCAGTTTTGCGCCGACGATGCCGCGCACCTTCGCCGCCTCTTGGGGCGAGCAAACCAAGCCGTCGACGCCGATGTCGCGCGCCTGCGCGGCGCGCTCAGCGACAAGCTCCGGCACGGTGAAATCGTAGCCAGCCGCCGCCAGATCGGCATCGTCATAGGAGGTGAGCACCGTCACCGCCAGAATGCGCAAACCCGCTTCCCGCCCCTCGACTGCTGCTTTCATGGTTTGCGGATAGGCGTGGACGGTCAGAAAGCTGGCGCCCAGCCGCGCCACGTTTTTCACGCCCTGTGTCACCGTATTCCCGATGTCATGGAGCTTCAGATCGAGGAATATCCGCTTGCCGGCATCAATGAGCGCCGGCACGTAAGTAAGCCCGCCCGCGAAGGCGAGCTGATAGCCGATCTTATAGAACGATATCGCATCGCCGAGCCGCGTCACGATCGCTTGCGCCTCTTCGACCGAAGAAACATCGAGCGCCACGATCAAACGCTCACGCGGCTCGTCGTGCATCTGCATTCCTTTCGTCGCTTCGCGGTTAGGGCCGCGATAGCAAACTCGCCATTTCGACGAGCCGGCGCGCCAGCGCGCGCAGCTCGGCGGCGAGACTTTCGTCCTTGAGATTATCCATCTCGTCGAAGGCGTGATCGGCGCGCGGCACCGCAACCTGCTCGGGGATTACGAGCGCGCCGCAGCCTTGTTCCAGAATCTGCCGCAACGCCAGCAGCGACCGCAATCCCCCGGTCGGACCGATCGAGGCCGCGCCAATGGCAAAGACCCGATTTTTGAAAGCCGCGTAGGTCGGCTCGCCATGCTCGCGCGCGCGGGACACCCAGTCGATCGCGTTCTTAAGGAGCGGCGAGACCGACGCGCTGTATTCGGGGCTGGCAATGAAAACGCCCTGATGCGCCTCCAGCATGTGCTTGAGCTGCACTGCCGGGCGCGGCGGGCCGGCTTGCGCCGCCAGATCAGGATCGAACAGCGGCAGCGGGTAATCGGCAAGCGAAATGCGCGTGACGTCGGCTTCGGCGAGCGTGAGCGCTTTGCATGCGAGGGCGGCGAGGCGCCCATTATGCGACCCGGCCCGCAGCGAACCGGGTATCACCAGGATCTTCGGAATAGGCATTGAACAGGAGGTCGGACGAGGAGGATCGGATGCCGGATGTTAGGAGTTGCAGAACCGCCTATGTCTTCTGCCATCCGATCTCCGACGTCTGGCGTCTGACCTCTGACATCCGTCATCTCGCATCCGACCTGCGGTACACCCACACCCGGGCAGGCGGAATGTTCATCCAGATGCGCTCGGAGGCCTCGACCGAAAAGCCGCCCAGCCGTTTGGGCAGCGGCGCCGCGACCGAATAGGTGAATTGCACGAAGGGCGCGCCGGGCACCATCAGGTCGAAAGCGTCGCGAATGAGCCGCAGGCGCATCTTGATCGGCTTGGTCACGAGCGGCAGTCCGGAGACCACGGCGGCAGCCGGCTGCAACAGCAAGGTCTCGAGCAGTCTGCGCAGGCTGTAGGCGTCGCCCTGCACCAGCGTGGCGTCCGGGTAGCGCGAGCGCAGGATGCGGCAGAACGTCGGATTGAATTCGACTAGAACCAGCCGCGATGGCGCCACGCCGGCCTCGACCAGCGCTTCGGTGACCGGGCCGGTGCCCGGGCCAAGTTCGACAACCGGACCAGTGCTTGATGGATCGACATAGCGCGCCATGGCGCGCGCCAAGATCTTTCCGGACGGCGTCACGGCGCCGATGGTCAGTGGCCGCTCGATCCACGAGCGGATGAAGCGCACCTCGTCATCGAGCCGAATGCCCTTCTTGCGCTCGAACCGACGAATTTGCTCTTCGATCCTGCGGCCGATGCCGTCGCGCTTCTGCTCGAACCGTCGAATTTGCCACTCGATCTTGCGTTCGATGAGATTTTTCCTGATCTCCAGGAGGCGAAGCTGCCGGCCGATCCGTCGTTCGAACTTATGCAGGGCCGGTAGCGGCATGGGCATCCCACGCGACGAAATCCCGCCGTTTTTAAAACATCCGGGGAGCAAAAACCAGCCGCTCCCTCGCTAATCTAACTTCAGGCGGAGTTGGCGCGCGCTCCGAGCGCGTCGATGAATTCCTTCACCTTGCTCAGGAATCCGGTCGACTCCGGCTGAGTTGCCGTGGACGACAAACGATCGAACTCACTCAAAAGTTCGCGCTGTTTCTTTGTCAGATTCTGCGGCGTCTCGACCACGACCTGCACATACATATCGCCGGTCTGGCGCGCGCGCAGGACCGGCATACCCTTGCCTTGGAGCCGGAAGCGCCGGCCGGACTGCGTGCCTTCCGGCACTTTCACCCGCGTCTTGCCGCCATCAATGGTTGGGACTTCGAACTCGCCGCCCAAAGCCGCGGTGACCATGGAGACCGGCACCCGGCAATGCAGATCGGCGCCTTCGCGCTGAAAGAACGGGTGCGAAGCAATCGACAGGAAAATGTAGAGATCGCCCGGCGGGCCGCCGCGCACGCCCGCTTCGCCTTCGCCGGCGAGCCTGATCCGCGTGCCATCCTCGACGCCGGGCGGGATATTCACCGACAGCGTGCGCTCGCGCGTGACGCGGCCCGAGCCGCCGCAAGCCGAGCATGGGCTCTCGATCGATTGGCCACGGCCCTGGCAGTTTGGACAGGTGCGCTCCAAGGTGAAGAAGCCTTGCGCGTGGCGGACCTTGCCATGGCCGCCGCACATCGGACAGAGCTTGGGCTTGGTGCCCGGCTTGGCGCCCGACCCCGAGCAGGTTTCGCACGTGACTGGGGTCGGGATGCGAATCTGCGCCGCCTTTCCCGCGTAGGCCTCCTGCAGGGATATCTCCATGTCGTACTTGAGATCGTCGCCGCGCTCGCGCCCGCCGCTGCGGCCGCGGCGGCCGCCCATGCCGAACAGATCGTCGAAAATGTCGGAAAACGTCGTGGCAAAGTCGGCGCCAAAGCCGGCCCGTGTCGCACCGCCCATGCCGTGCTCAAAGGCGGCATGGCCGAACCGATCGTAGGCGGCGCGCTTGTCGGGATCCTTGAGAACCTCGTAGGCCTCGTTGATCTCCTTGAAGCGGTGCTCGGCTTCCTTATCCCCCGGATTGCGATCGGGATGGCAGGCCATTGCCTGCTTGCGAAAGGCCGCCTTGATCTCGCTCTCGCTGGCAGCGCGGTCAACCGCAAGAGTCTCGTAGTAGCAGCGCTTGGCCATTGCCGATCTCTAACCGAGAGACATGTGGGAATGGAGCCGCGGCCTGCAACCGACAAGCCCACCCCCCCGACCGGGAGGAGTGCCGCAGAGAGGTAAATTTTTAAAGAGGACGATGCGCTTCAATAACCCCCTCCCGGACCGCTGCGCGGCCAACCTCCCCGTCACCGAGGAGGCGAGCCGCATAGCGTCCCCATACATCAAGAGCTCGCCCGCTTACGCGGACTTCTTGTTTTTCTTGTCGTCGTCGACTTCGGTGAATTCGGCATCGACGACGTCGTCCTTCTTGGCTTCGCCGCCATCGGCCGCGCCGCCGGTTCCCGCTTGCTGCTGTTGCTCGGCCTGCTTGTACATCGCTTCGCCGAGCTTCATCGAGGCCTGCGCCAGCGCGTTGGTCTTGGCCGTGATCGCCGCCGCATCGTCGCCCTTCAAGGCTTCCTTCAGGTCGGCCATGGCGTTCTCGATGGCGCGCCGATCGGCGTCGCCAAGCTTGGAGCCATGCTCCGCCAAGGTCTTCTCGGTGGTGTGGACCAAAGCCTCGGCGTGGTTCTTGGCCTCGACCTGCGCCTTGCGCTTCTTGTCCTCCTCGGCGTGAGCCTCGGCGTCCTTGACCATCTTCTCGATGTCCGCCTCGGACAAGCCGCCGGACGCCTGAATGCGAATCTGCTGCTCTTTGCCGGTGCCCTTGTCCTTGGCCGAGACATTGACGATGCCGTTGGCGTCGATGTCGAACGTGACCTCGATCTGCGGCACGCCGCGCGGCGCCGGCGGAATGCCGATGAGATCGAACTGACCGAGCAGCTTGTTATCGGCCGCCATCTCGCGCTCGCCCTGGAAGACGCGGATGGTCACCGCGGTCTGGCCGTCTTCGGCGGTCGAGAACACCTGACTCTTCTTGGTCGGGATCGTGGTGTTGCGATCGATCAGCCGCGTGAACACGCCGCCCAGCGTTTCGATACCGAGCGATAGCGGCGTCACGTCGAGCAGCAGCACGTCCTTGACGTCGCCTTGCAGCACGCCGGCCTGGATCGCTGCGCCGACCGCGACGACCTCATCCGGATTGACGCCCTTGTGCGGCTCCTTTCCGAACAGCTGCTTGACGATCTCCTGGACCTTCGGCATGCGCGTCATGCCGCCGACCAGAACGACCTCATTGATTTCGGCCGCCGACAAGCCGGCGTCTTTCAGCGCCTGCCGGCACGGCTCGATGGTCTTCTGCACGAGGTCATCGACCAGCGCCTCGAACTTGGCGCGGGTGAGCTTCATGGTCAGGTGCTTGGGACCCGTCGCGTCGGCGGTGATGAACGGCAGGTTGACCTCGGTCTGCGTGGTCGAGGACAGCTCGATCTTCGCCTTCTCGGCGGCCTCCTTGAGGCGCTGCAGCGCGAGCTTGTCGCGGCGCAGATCGATGCCCTGCTCCTTCTGGAATTCGTCGGCCAGGTAATTGACCAGCCGCATGTCGAAGTCTTCGCCGCCCAGGAAGGTGTCGCCGTTGGTCGACTTCACCTCGAACACGCCATCGCCGATCTCGAGAATGGAGATGTCGAAGGTGCCGCCGCCGAGGTCGTAGACCGCGATGGTGCCGGACTTGTTCTTGTCGAGCCCGTAGGCCAGTGCGGCCGCGGTCGGCTCATTGATGATGCGCAGCACTTCGAGGCCGGCGATCTTGCCGGCATCCTTGGTGGCTTGGCGCTGCGCGTCGTTGAAGTAGGCGGGGACGGTGATGACGGCCTGCTCGACCTTGGAGCCGAGATAGGCTTCGGCCGTCTCCTTCATCTTTTGCAGGACGAAGGCGGAAATCTGCGAAGGCGAATAGGTCTTGCCCTCTATTTCGACCCAGGCGTCACCGTTCGAGGCGCGCGTGATCTTGTACGGAACGAGCTTCTTGTCTTTCTCCACCATCGGATCGTCGTAGCGGCGACCGATGAGGCGCTTGACTGCAAAAATGGTGCGTTCGGGATTGGTCACCGCCTGGCGTTTCGCCGGCTGACCGACCAGCCGCTCGCCCTCATCGGTGAAAGCGACGATGGACGGCGTGGTGCGCATCCCTTCCGCGTTCTCGATGACCTTCGGCGTCTTGCCTTCCATGACGGCGACGCAGGAATTCGTGGTCCCGAGATCGATGCCGATAACCTTGGCCATGATCCAAATCCTCTCTCATGCGGCAGGTTGGGCAGGCCCCGCAGGCGCCCAGTCGTCCAACCCCCTTTATCAACTTTCAAATCGCCCGGGCGCGGCCCGGGCGATTACCCTTGGCTCATATAGGAGGGCCGCATCGCCCTGCAAGCCAGCAGCCCCGGAATGTCACGCCCCATGCGACAGCAACCGATGCCGGCGCCGCCGCGACGACGTGCGGCCGCCAGCGCCAACCGCGCCTGGCACAGCACGGTGCGACAGGCGCGAGAGCGATCCGCCATCGAATGCCCGCGCCACCAAACCGGCAACCACCATGTGGCACCCCAAGCGGCGGCGCGGCGGTTGGGAGCAGAACGCCGCCGTGGCAAACTGCCGGCGCTTGCGGCCTCGACTTGCCGATATAGTCCGGGGCATCGGTCGCGCGAACGCGCCCCGACGCGCGGATGATCGCGACCCTCCTTGCCGATCCGCGCGGCTGCGTGCTTGGGCTGGCGATTGCGGAACTTTCGGCTCAAGGTGAGAGCACACCAGCGTCAAACTGGCGTCACAGTGCGACGATGACGTTGGTGCCGCGGCCCGGCGGGGCGAGACGGTGAATAAAACATGAAGGCTACCAGGCTGGCGGACGAAGCGGAGCTCGATGGGCTCTTGCTATTTCCCGGCTATTTCGATGCGGACCGGCAGCAGGAATTGCTGGCGGCAGTGCGTGGGGTGATCGACGAGGCCCCGCTCTACACCGCGCACATGCCCAAATCCGGGCGGCCCATGTCAGTGCGCATGTCGAATTGCGGGCCGCTCGGCTGGTTCTCCGACGAGCGCGGCTATCGTTACGTTGACGCGCACCCATGCACCGGCCGGCGGTGGCCACCGATCCCGGACATGCTCATAGCGCTGTGGAATGACGTCGCTCATTACTCCGACCCGCCCGAAGCCTGCTTGGTCAATGTCTACAGCCCGGCGGCGCGGATGGGATTGCATCAGGACCGCGATGAGGCCGACTTCAGCGCACCCGTTGTCTCGGTGTCGCTCGGCGATTCATGCCTTTTTCGCGTCGGCGGCCCGACGCGCAGCGGCCCGACCCGACCGTACCGGCTCAATTCGGGCGACGTCCTCGTGCTCGGGGGCAGCTCGCGGCTTGCATTCCACGGAGTCGATCGCATTTATGCCGGCACCTCGCGCTTGCTTGCCGAGGGCGGCCGGATCAATCTCACCCTGCGGCGCGTGACGCGGCCCCAGCACGCCGCGCATCGCGCCGCCGAGGCACACCACAATGGATAGACGCATTGGATTGCCGCCGTGCGGCTTGGCCGCCATGGTCTTCATGCTGATTGCCGGCGTGATGCCGGCGCAAGCGGCCGATCCGATCTTCCCGACGGCGTCGCGTCTCGGCCTGGTGCCGCCTCCCGGAATGACCCTGAGCAAATCATTTGCCGGATTCGAGGACGCGGACAAAGATGCCGCCATTTTGTTGGCCGCGCAGCCGGCCGCGGCTTACGCGGACATTGAGAAAAACATCACGCCCGAAGCGCTCAAGAAAGAAGGCATCACCTTCGAGAAGCGCGACACGATCACGCTTGGCTTCGGGCGCGGTGTGCTCATCAGCGGCAGGCAGACCGGCGGCAAGACGCGCTACCGCAAATGGCTGTTGGTCGCCGAGGCCAAGGACCTCACCGCGTTGGCGAACGCCCAGGTTCCGGAGCAGGAAAAAGCTTATTCAGACGCCACCATGCGCAGTGCTTTGATGTCGCTTGCGGTGCGCGATGCGGTACCCGACGCGGAAAAGCTCAGCCTCCTGCCGTTCACGCTCGGCGACCTCGCCGGCTTTCGGGTCGATAGCGTACTGCCCGGCCGCGCCGTCATGCTGGCCGACGAACCGGGCGAACCGCCACATAGTCCCGATGTGCGTTTGTTTGTTGCCGCATTCGCGGGCGGGCCGCGGGACCCGCAAAATCCCGGTGATTTCGCGCGCGTCGCCTTCGAGCAGATTGTCGGCATCAAGGATGTTCAGATCACGATGTCGGAACCGCTGCGGCTTGGCGGACAGCCCGGCTTTCAAACCTTGGCGCAGGCCAAGGACGCCACGAGCGACAAGGACATCATGGTGGCGCAGTGGCTGCGCTTCGGCGGTGGCGGATTTCTACAAATGATCGGTATCGCTCGCGCCGATCTTTGGGTCGGCGCGCTCGCCCGTTTTCGTCAGGTGCGCGATAGCGTCCAGATCAAATGACAGGCGCCCGGACCCAGCGTCCAGTTGCGGCGGCCGCTTATGCGTCACCGACCGTAGCCTTGGAGGAGTTGTCGTTGGTGTTGTCGTTGCTCGTTGCCCGGCTCGGCGCGGCCTTGGGTCCGCCCTTGGAGACTGCGACCAACGCGGGCCGCAGCACGCGCTCGCCAATCATATAGCCGGGCTGCACGACTTGGACGATGCTGCCGGCGGGGACCGAGGCGTCCGGCACTTCGAACATCGCTTGGTGAAGGTTGGGGTCGAACTTCTCCCCTTGCGGCGTGAATTGCCGTACGCCGTTCTTTTCCAGAACCTTCAACAATTCGCGCTCGGTCAACTCGACGCCCTCGACCAGCGCCTTGACGCCGGATTCGGCGCTGGCGCGCAGCTCCGGCGATACGGCCTCGAGCGCGCGGCGCATATTGTCCGCAACGCCGAGCATGTCGCGGGCGAAAGACGCGACGCCATAGAGCCGAGCGTCGGTAATTTCACGGTCGGTGCGCTTGCGGAGATTTTCCATTTCGGCCAACGCGCGCAACAGCCGATCTTTCATCTCGGCGTGCTCGCGCTCGAGCGCGGTCGACGGCACGGGCTCCGGCGCCGTCGCAGGGGCGGCCGGTTCGGCCGGCGTGGCCGCTTCGTCCTCAGCGCGAGCGGTCTGATCCGACATGTTTGTTCCCATACGTTCCGTCATGCACAATTAATGGAAAGCCCCTCGCGCCCCGGACCGGGCCAGGCCGCACATTCGGGGCGGGCTCCGGCAGACCCGCATATCAGGGCTCGAGCGGCAAAAATCAAGCGTTCGGCGCCGGCGCATCGGGCGGGCGCCAAGGATGGCGATCAGCCACCGAGAAGCTTGCTGACCACCTTGGCCGTGTAGTCCACCATCGGGATGACGCGTGCATAATTCAGTCGCGTCGGCCCGATCACCCCAAGCACCCCGACAATGCGCCCAGACGCATCGTGGTAGGGCGCCACGATCGTCGAAGAGCCGGACAGCGAGAACAGCTTGTTCTCGGAACCGATGAAGATGCGGACGCCCTCCGCCTGCTCCGCCCGACCCAGCAGATCGATCAGCTCGCGGCGGGTTTCCAGATCGTCGAACAAGAGGCGCACGCGTTCGAGATCGGCAAGCGCCTTGAGGTCTTCGAGCAAATGCGCCTGGCCGCGCACGATCAGTTTGCGCTCGTCGCTCTCGCCGCCCGACCAGCTGGCGAGACCGGCGGCGACGATCTTCTGGGTCAAGTCGTCGAGCTCGGCTTGGCGTGCCTCCAGCGTCCGCTGCAGTTCGCTGCGCGCTTCGGCCAGCGTCTTGCCCCGAATGTGCGCATTCAGATAATTCGAAGCTTCCGTCAGCGCCGAGGTCGGCAACCCGGTTGGCACATTGAGGACGCGGTTCTCGACCTGCCCATCCTCTCCGACCAGCACGGCCAGCGCCCGTTCCGGCTCAAGACGCACGAATTCGACGTGCTTGAGCCGAACATTCGATTTCGCCGTCACCACGATGCCCGCGGTGCGAGTCAGCCCGGACAGGAGGCCGGACGCTTCAGTCAAAACGCTCTCAACCGACTTGCCCTGGCCCGAGGCGGCAACTTGCGCCTCGATTGCGTTGCGGTCCTCTTCGGTAAGATCGCCGATTTGCATGAGCGCATCGACAAAGAACCGCAAGCCCTTCTCGGTCGGCAGCCGGCCCGCTGACGTATGCGGCGCGTAAACGAGCCCGAGCTGCTCCAAATCCGACATGACGTTGCGCACCGAGGCCGGCGACAACGTCATCGGGATGATGCGCGAGAGATTGCGCGAGCCGACCGGCTCGCCGGTCGCCAGATAGCTTTCCACCACCTGACGGAAAATCTCGCGCGAGCGCTCGTTGAGTTGCGCAAGTCCGGCTTGGCCGCTGGCAATCGGAATTTCGTGACTCGCCACTGATAAATGCCCTCTACCGATGGCAGAATTGGCCATTTGCGGGCTGGCTTTCAAGCCGGGCCAGGTTGTCCCGCATCAGTGATCTGCGCAGCGCACCCGAATGGCTGGCATCGGCCGGCTGCAACAGCTGTTGCGCGTCGCATTATTCCTCGGAACTTGTTCATCGACGCGCCAAGCGCGCCGTCGCGATGGGTGATGGCCATGCGGCGCGCGCTTTGCACATTTCAAAGGACCGCGACATGCGAACCGTTTACTCGGCCGCCGCCATGGCGTGCGGGGCTGCACGCAATAAACGCAGCAGCTGGCGCACCGAGCCGACATCCTCGAGGCGGTCGATGGCGCGGATCAGGTCCACGGTATCGGTTTCGCGCAGGACTCCCTCGGCGTAGGTACGGAATTTCTGCTCGATTTGCGCACGCGACAGCGGATTCTCGTAGCAGCCGAGCGGATGCTGGCAGCGCGAACTCAGCGTGCCGCCGTCGGCAGTTTCCAGGTCGACCACGGCTTGCGAACCGCTGACCGAAGCATCGCTGCGCACCTCAACTCGCTCCGCGAAGCGCCGCAAGGTCGCATCCTCGTAGCGTGACGGCTCGAACTGCGCCAAGGTCAACGCTCGATCGTGCAAGATGACGGCGGCGGTATAGTGCGCCGAAAGCAACGCTTCGAACTTGCCCTTGTAGGTGCCGAAGCCGCCGTGCATGGTGAATGCTTGCTCGCCCAAGCCGACCCGAACCGCGCGGACGCGCGCTGGGTCGATGTTATGCTTGCCAACGATGTCGAAGAGCGCTGTGGCCATGCCCTGGATCAGCGAGGCTGACGGCCACAGCCGCATGGCGATCCGCTCAAGTTCCCAGCGCGCGCCGAGATCGGCCACCGCCGCTGCCGGCTTGCCGCCGCCCGCGTAAGCGCTGTAGAGGCCGCCGTCCTTCGCGGTCAAGAACTCGCGCGTGGCGACAAACTGCTGTTGCGCGAGCAGCGCCGCGAGCAGGCCAGACACGGCGCCACGGCACTGGTGGAATTTCACCGTCGGCGTGCCCCAGGCGGCGAAAGTGCCGGCGGCTTGGCTGCCGGCGAGCCCAAAGGCGCGCGCCATCGTGTCGGCATCGAGCGACAGCAGCGATCCGACTGCGGCGGCTGCGCCGAACGGCCCAAAGATGCCGGGGCCATGCCAGCCGCGGGCGCGAAACACCGGATAGTCGCTGCCGAGACCGATGCGCGTTGTGACCTCGAACCCGGCGGCAAGAGCAGCGCGCGGCCGGACAGCTGATCGCGCTCGGCGATCGCGAGAGACGGCGGCACGACCTCGGGGGTCACGTGGGTCATGGTCTCGCGGTGCACGTCGCACATGGTCACCGCCGTGATCAGATAGCCGTTGAGCAACGTCGCTCCGGCGAGCGACAACGGTTCGCCGCCGATCACAGTGGCTTCGTGCGATTGCGCCAAGCTCGACGCCAGTGCCGTGACCTGGCCGGTCTCTTCGCCCAGCCGTCCGGCGACCGCGCAGGCGAGCGCATCGAGCAGCAGATCCTTGCAATGCTCCCGCACCCGCGACGGAATATCCTCGTAACGCAGCGCGCTGGCGAATTTCGCCAGCGTCTGGGTCGCGTCGGCCGCGATCTCGGCGGACATTGCGATCTCCCTCGTGTATTCATGTGAAGGGTAGCGGCAAGCCGACGGCACTGGCAATCGCCGGCGGCCTGTGGCGTCACGGCCTGCGCCACCAAGCTCTTGTCCGCGCCACCTCGCTACCCCTAAAAGCAGAGCGCAGCCGGCGCTTCTTGCACGGCCCAGGGAGTTGCCGCATGCGGCCGAGCCGCCGACAGCCTGACGAATTGCGCCCGGTTTCACTCGAGCGCGGCGTCGTGAAATTTGCCGAGGGCTCCTGCTTCGTCAAATTCGGCGAAACGCACGTTCTGGTGACGGCGACGCTGGAGGATCGCCTGCCGCCGTGGCTCAAGGGCCAGGGTCGCGGCTGGATCACTGCCGAATACGGCATGCTGCCCCGCGCGACGCTGGAGCGGACGCGCCGCGAAGCCTCCGCCGGCAAGCAGAGCGGCCGCACGGTTGAGATTCAGCGCCTGATCGGGCGCAGCCTCCGCTCCATCGTCGATCTCAGGGCGCTGGGTGAACGTCAGATCACAATCGACTGCGATGTCATTCAGGCCGACGGCGGCACTCGGACTGCATCGATCACCGGAGCGTGGATTGCGCTCTACGACTGCATTGGCTGGATGAAGGCCCGCGGCATGATCGAGATGAACGTTTTGCGCGACCACGTCGCGGCGATTTCCTGCGGCGTCTTTGGCGGCGTCGCCGTGCTTGACTTGGACTATGCGGAGGATTCCCAAGCCGATACCGACGCCAATTTCGTCCTGACCGGCTCGGGCACCATCGTCGAGGTGCAGGCGACGGCCGAGAAGACGCCGTTTTCCGAGGAGCAGTTTGCGGCGCTGTTGGCCTTGGCACGCAAAGGCATCGCCAAACTCGTCGATTTGCAGAAGATGGCGGTGATGTAAATCGGATGACAGGTGACGGAGCACAGAGAGTTGCTGCGGAGCAGGTTCGAGCTCATCGGAAGCTTTGTTGCCCGTCATCCGGCGCCTGTCGTCTGGTGATCGCGACCCACAACCGAGGCAAGCTCGCCGAGATGCGCGAGTTGCTTGCGCCTTTCGGCATCGCCGCTACGTCCGCCGATGAGCTTGGACTCGGAGAGCCTGAGGAAACCGGCAAGACCTTTCGCGAGAACGCGCGCATCAAAGCGGCTGCAGCGGCCCAAGCGACGGCCCTGCCGGCTTTTGCGGACGACTCCGGATTGTGCATCGATGCGCTCAATGGTGCTCCCGGAATTCATTCGGCGCGGTGGGCCGGGCCGGATCGGGATTTCGGCCGCGCCATGGCGACAATTGAAGAAAGATTGCGCGAACGCGGCGCGACCACGCCGGAGCGTCGCCGTGCCCATTTCGTTTCGGCGCTTTGCGTCGCCTGGCCGGATGGACACGTCGAGGAATTTGAAGCGCGCGTCGACGGTGCCTTGGTCTGGCCGCCGCGCGGTACGCAGGGCTTCGGCTATGACCCGATGTTCTTGCCGGACGGGCACGAACGGACGTTTGGCGAAATGTCGAGCACGGAAAAGCACAGCTTGCCGCCGCGCGGACGAGGCCTTTCGCATCGCGCCCGTGCCTTTCTCAAGCTCGCGGAGGCTTGCCTTGAGTCGCGGTGAAGAGGCCGCATTCGGTGTTTATGTCCATTGGCCGTTTTGCCTATCGAAATGTCCATATTGCGACTTCAACAGTCATGTGCGGCGCGAGCCCATCGATGAAGCGCGCTTCGTGCGCGCTTTCGGCGCTGAAATTGCGGCGACAGCCGCCAGGGTCCCAGACCGCACCGTCGACACGATTTTCTTTGGCGGCGGCACGCCATCGCTGATGCAGCCGGCAACGGTTGCGGCGCTTCTCGATACGATTGCGCGGCACTGGTCGGTCGCACCCGACGCCGAGGTGACGCTTGAAGCCAACCCGACCAGCGTCGAAGCCGGGCGCTTTCGCGGCTATCGCGCAGCGGGGGTCAATCGGGTCTCGTTGGGCGTGCAGGCGCTCGACGATGGCGCGCTTGCTGCGCTCGGCCGGATGCACACCGCCCGCGAGGCGCTCGATGCCGTCGCGGTAGCGCGATCCGTATTCGATCGCTATTCGTTCGATCTGATCTATGCGCGGCCGGGGCAGCGACCCGCCGACTGGGCGAGCGAGTTGAAACGTGCGCTGGCCGAGGCCGGCGAGCACCTCTCGCTCTACCAGCTCACCATCGAGGCCGACACGCCGTTCGCAGCGCTGCAGGCCGCCGGCAAGCTGAAAACCCCAGGCGACGAACTTGCCCGCGTTCTCTACGACACCACCCAGGAGATTTGCGCGGCCGCTGGTTTGCCGGCCTATGAGATCTCCAACCATGCCCGCCAGGGCGGCGAATGTCGGCACAATCTGGTCTATTGGCGCGGCCATGAATACGCCGGCGTCGGCCCCGGGGCGCACGGCCGCTTGACTATCGACGGCGAGCGGCACGCCACCGCCACGGAGAAGCGGCCGGAGGCATGGCTCGCGCGCGTCGAACAGCAAGGCGACGGTCTCGTTACCGACGAGGTTTTGACACCTGGCGAGATCGCCGACGAATTTCTGTTGATGGGATTGCGTCTCGCCGAAGGCATTGAGATTGCCCGGTTCGAGGCCCTGGCCGGGCGGGCACTTGATCGCGCACGAATTGCGGCGCTGATCGACCAGGGCCTGGTGGAGATGCCGCGGGACAGCCGCCTCCGCGTGACGCTGGCTGGTTTTCCAATCCTCGATGCGGTGGTTGCAGACCTTGCGGCCTGAGTGCCAGCCCGCTGCGATGCGGCCGGTAAACCTGCTTACTAGATTCCAGAGCTGCCGAAGCTGCGTGGCGCCGGCGAGATCGTCTGCGAACCGCTCCCGGTGACCCGGAATACGGCCAAGCCCCGGTCGTTGGTCCCGTCCTGGCGAAACCGGAACAGGCCATCGATGCCGGTGAAGCCTGACGGATTGGTGAGCACGGCGGCGCTGAAACGCTGCGGCCCCTGCGTCTTCACCAGTGCGGCAACGAGCGCCACAGCGTCGTACGCCAATGTCGCGGTGCGCACCGGCTCTTGCCGATAGCGGGCGCGGTAGCGTTCGGAAAAGGCCCGGTAGCCGGTCGCATCCGGGGCCGCATACCAGCCGCCGTCGAGCGATGGATTGCCGGTCACCCGCGGATCGTCCCACAGCCCGGTACCAAGAAGCTGAACGCGCCTGGTATTCACGCCATTGCCAATGAGCGTTTGCACCACGTCGGGCACCGCGTCCCCGCCATCCGGAATGAACAGGGCCTCGGCGCGAAATGCGGCCTGCGCCACGGTCCTGACCGGACCGGCCATGGCGGCCTTGTCGTGCGGGTAGCGCTCCAGGGCGATGAGCTGACCACCGCGGCGCGCCAAATCTTGTTTGAACGCGGCCTCCACCACGGTGCCATAGGGGTTGTCAGGAATGAGGGCGGCATAGGATCGCTTGCCGGTCGAGGCGGCGTATTGGACAATTCGCTCGACGTCCGACTCCGGCAAGAAACTCAGCAAATAGACACCGTTCGACGCCACGTTGGCGTCGGTCGAGAACGCGATGACCGGTATGTTGCGCGGCCGCGCCACTTGTCCGACGGCGCTCACCGACTGCGCAAACAATGGCCCGAGAATGATTTCCACGCCTTGGTCGAGGGCCTGCTGCGCGCTTTGCCGCGCCGTTTCCGCATTGCCGGCGTCGTCCTTGACCAAAAGCTGAATGTTCGGCGCGTTGAATTCGGCGAGCGCCATTTCGGCGGCATTGCGCATGGCCTGACCGGCTAATCCGGCATTGCCGCCCGCCGACAGGGGCAGAATCAATGCCACCTTGACCTGACCGCTGCCGATGACCGCACCCGGGGCCGCTTCCGCGGCTTGCGGTGGTGGCGGCGCGGGCGCCGGCGAGGTGAACGAGTTGAGAAGGCTTGAATTGCCTGAGCAGCCGGCGAGCGCGGAACCGGCCGTCGCCAGTAGGCCGGCCAGCGATCGACGCCGAGTCAGCCGAAGAACCGGCACCGGAAGCGGCATTTCCGCAGACAAACCGGCTCTCCCCACCCCGAAGCACCGGGACCATAGAGCGTCGCCAATCTGTCATTCTGGCGGCGGCGGCGAACTTTAAAGAAAGCGGTGCCGATTTGCCACGGCCATGACGCCAGCGCGTTGTGGCGCTAAGGTTCCGAAATGGCCCACTCGCCTCGCCAAGTGGCTCGACAATCGGCTGCGCAAACCGCTGGACATGAGACGCCGGCGCCGCGTCGTTACATCCTCGACGGTCAGGTCGTCGGGGTGCCGCGGCTTACGCCCGGCCTGCACATTATCGCGACGCCGATCGGAAATTTGGGCGACATCACCCTCCGCGCTCTGCAGGCACTCGCCGGCGCCGACCTCATCGCCTGCGAGGACACGCGGGTTACCCGCAAGCTCTTGGATCGCTACGGGATTGTAACGCCGCTGACGCCCTATCATGAGCACAATGCCGCGGAGGCGCGACCCGTATTGCTGCGAAAGCTCGGCCACGGCGCCGCCCTGGCACTTGTGTCCGACGCCGGCACGCCGCTCATTTCCGATCCTGGATTCAAGCTGGTGCGCGCCGCGCACGAGGCCGGACACGCGGTGACCGCGCTGCCCGGCGCGTCCGCCCTTCTCACCGCCCTGGCGGTCGCCGGCCTGCCAACGGACCAGTTTTTCTTTGCCGGCTTTTTGCCACCTAAAGCCGCCGCCCGGCAGGCGCGCATCGCCGAGCTCGGCCGCATTCCGGCGACTCTGGTGCTGTTCGAGACCGGGCCGCGCCTCGCTGCTGCTTTGGCTGATCTGGCCGCTGGACTCGGCGAACGGCAGGCCGCGGTTTGTCGCGAACTCACCAAGCTACACGAGGACACCAGACGCGGCACGCTACAGATGCTGGCGCAAGACTTCGCCGCCAACGAGCCTCGCGGCGAGATCGTGCTGGTCATCGGGCCGTCCGAGGCGTCGGCGCAAACCAGCGCCAGCGAGGCCGACGCATTGCTGCAGGCGGCGTTGGCCCGCGTCTCGCTCAAGGATGCAGTCAGCGAAGTCGCGAGCGTCACAGGCCTGCCACGCCGCGCGCTCTACCAGCGCGCGCTCGCGTTGGCCAAGGACGCCGAGCAGAGGTCGCCTCGTGGCGCGTCGCCCTGAGCCACTCAAGCCGCAAAAGATCGGACCGCGGCCTGAACGCCTCGCCGCGTTTCGGCTTGGTTTATCGGCGGAGAGCCGCGCCGCCATGCTGCTCATTGCCAAAGGCTTCCGTATTGCCGCGCGGCGCTGGAAGACTCCGGTCGGCGAAATCGACATTGTCGCGCGCCGGCGGCGCGAGCTTGTTTTCGTCGAAGTCAAGGCGCGTGACCGGCTGGATGCCGCTGCCGAAGCGGTCACCGAACGCACCAGGCGACGTATCGTCGCCGCGGCGGAATTCTGGCTGTCCGGGCATCCCAACGACGTTAACTGCTTTATCCGTTTCGACGTCGTGCTGGTGGCGCCGGGCAAGATTCCGCGCCATATCGTCAATGCCTTCGATGCGACGCAGTAGGATCGTCGCGGAAATCAGAGCACCGCGCCATCCGAAAACGCGGTTGGGTCGATTGAGCCGGGGAGCGCCAGCAAAGGCAGGTTTGTTTGTTCAATCGCGGCAATCGCGGCATGCAAGGGCGGCCCGTTGAATGCGCCGCAACGATAGCGTGGGGAGCCGCTGACGGATAAATTGCGTAGACCTTCGCCACTCCTGCCACCGGATCATCCATGCGCCTCAACATCGCCGTCCAGATGGATCCCATCGAGCGGATCAATATCCGCGGCGATTCGACGTTTGCGCTGTTGCTCGAAGCCCAAGCGCGCGCCTACACGCTGTCGTATTACACGCCGGACCGGCTGGTGCTGCGCGACGGCAAGGTATCGGCGACCGTTCAGCCGCTTGCGGTGCGCGATATCGCCGGCGATCACTTCACGCTCGGCGCGCCGCGGCACGCCGATCTCGCCTCGTTCGACGTAGTGCTGTTGCGGCAGGACCCGCCGTTCGACCTCGCTTACATTTCGTCGACCCATCTGCTCGACCGCATCCATCCCAAGACGCTCGTCGTCAACGATCCGGCCGAGGTCCGCAATGCGCCGGAAAAAATCTTCGTCACCGAGTTTCCCGATCTGATGCCGCCGACGCTGCTGACGCGCGATCTCGACGCCATCAGAGCGTTTCGTGCCGAGCACGGCGACATCGTGATGAAGCCGCTGTACGGCAAAGGCGGCGAGGCGGTGTTTCGTCTCGCCCGCGAGGACCTCAATTTCGGCTCGCTGTACGATTTGTTTGCGACCATGTTTCGCGAACCTTGGGTGGTGCAGAAATTCCTTCCCGCCGTCAGGGACGGCGACAAGCGCATCATTTTGGTCGACGGCGAGTTTGCCGGCGCGGTCAACCGCGTGCCCGCAGCCGACGACCTGCGCTCCAACATGGTGCGCGGCGGCGTGCCCGCGGCGACCGAGCTGACCGAGCGCGAGCGGGAAATTTGCGCCCGCCTCGGTCCGGCTTTGCGCCAGCGCGGGCTCCTGTTCGTCGGCATCGACGTGATCGGCGGCTATCTCACCGAGATCAACGTCACCTCGCCGACGGGCATCCGCGCGGTGAAGAATTTTGGCGGCCCCGACATCGCGGCGCTGATCTGGGATAAGATCGAGGCACAGCGGGCGAAAGCCTGAAGGCGCGCCATGTCCTTTCCCGCGGCGGCATTCAGCCTGCCGGAATTTTGTTCTCTAATTGTTCTTTACAGCCGTTCGGCGCTTCGCTAGTCTCCTTGCAGCAGCGGGGGCCGACATGGTGCAGCGCGTCTCCACGGTCGCTTTCGAGGGGATCGAAGTCCGCCCGGTCGATGTCCAGGTGCAGGTGGCGCCCGGCATGCCGGCTTTCACCGTTGTCGGCCTGCCCGACAAGGCGGTCTCGGAAGCGCGCGAGCGGGTGCGCTCGGCGCTGATTGCTTCCGGGCTGGCGT
>Ga0070739_10003255_pt1 | contig 20535 bp, 20 predicted proteins | sample Coa_R1_7_FD_66445 | JGI IMG/M metagenome (GOLD analysis project Ga0070739, IMG submission 66445) | Surface soil microbial communities from Centralia Pennsylvania, which are recovering from an underground coalmine fire - Coalmine... | ecosystem: Environmental > Terrestrial > Soil > Unclassified ... | reverse complement strand
ACCGGGCGGGTGCTCCAGCGCATCAGGGGCGAGGAGACCGCCGACGATGCCCAGGGCCTCTCGATGCAGGAGCGCCGGGTGCTGGCCTACGTTGGGCACGGGATGACCAACCGCCAGATCGCCGACGCCATGGGCCTGCAGGAGAAGACGGTCAAGAACTACGTCTCCCACCTCCTGCGCAAGCTGGGCATGGAGCGGCGCACCCAGGCGGCCGTGTTCGCCGCCCGACGGGCTCAGAACGACGACGCCGCCTCGAGGGCGATCCCGCCCCCGTGGCCGTCGACCAAGGGATCGCCGTGAGGAGCGGGTCCTACCCGCGGTCGCGGCGCAGGACCATCACGCAGCAGTCGTCGGTGGCGTCCCCGCACAGGTCGCCGACGATCCGCTCGACCACCTGAGCCGCCGGGGTGTCGGTGAGGCCCCTGAGCAGGTCCACCAGCCGGGCGACGCCCTCCTCGAGCGGGTCGGCCCGTCGCTCGACCACCCCGTCGGTGTAGAAGACCACCGTGTCTCCGGGCTCGAGCACCAGGTGCTGTTCGGTGTGGAGGCCGGCGATCCCGCTGGCGATCGGAGGTCCTTCGGCGGTGCTGGGGCGGTCCAGCGCCGTCACCTCCCCTCCCCGCAGCAGCAACGGGGGCAGGTGGCCGGCCAGGGCCCAGTCGAGGCGGTGGCCGGCCGGATCGAGGATGCCGTAGACGGCGGTGGCGAAGGCCTCGTCCGGGGAGTTGGAGGCCAGGGCGGCCATACCGGCCAGCACCTCGGCGGGGGCGTGCCTGGCCGCGGCCAGCCCCCGGGCGGCGTTGCGCAGCTCGGCCATCAGGGTGGCGGCCTGCAGGCCGTGGCCGGCGGCGTCGCCCACCCCGATCAGGTAGCGGCCGCCCAGGTCCAGGATGTCGTACCAGTCGCCGGCCACGTCGCCGGCGGTGGGCAGGTACTCCACCGCCGTCTCGTAGCCGGGGATGGGTGGGGTGCTGCCGGGCAGGAGCGCCTCGGTGAGGGTGCGGGCCACCGTCCGCTCGGCGTCGTAGCGGGCGGCGTTGTGCAGCGCCACCCCGGCCCGCAGAGCCAGGCCCTCGGCCGTCTCAAGCAGGCGGCGGTCGCGGGTGCGCCCGGCCTCGGTGAAGGCGAGGGAGAGAACACCCATGGGCTGGCCCATCCACTCGATGGGCACCAGCACGGCGGCCTGTATGCCGGTGCGGCGCACGACCCCGGTGGTTTCGCCCTCGAGGCCGGCTTCGACGCCGGGAGGCAGCGGGTCCACCACGACGGTCCGGCTGGTGCGGAAGCAGCGGGAGACGTGGAACTCCCCGGAGACGGCGAAGCTCTGCTTGGTCACCCGGGCGGCTTCGGAGCCGTCGTCGCCGGCTATGCGCACAGCCACGGTGACGAGGTCGGGGCCGTCGGGCACCAGCACGGCGCACCAGTCGGCCAGACGGGGCACGGCGATGTCGACCAGGGTCTGGACGACCTCGATCGGGTCGAGGGAGCGGATGAGCACCCTGGTGGCGTCGGAGAAGAACTCCAGCTGGCGGCGCTGGGCCCGCTCGCGCTCGAAGAGGTCCGCCCGGTGCAGGGCGGCGGCGGCCAGCTCGGCCAGGCGCTCCAGCAGGGGTATCTGCATCTCCTCCACCGGGCGCACGGTGGGATAGCCGATGTGCAGGGCCCCCAGGACCTGGCCGCCGGCGACGAGGGGCAGCACCACGATCGCCTCGGCGGTGGTGTTGAGGCCCTTGAGCGACGGCCAGCGGGCGTCGCGCTCCTGGTGGGATGAGTAGGTGACGGTCCGACGGGTCCGCACGGCCTGGGCGGCAGGCAGGTCGGAGTCGACGGGAATGGGGCCCACCCGGGCGGGGGAGTCGTCTACGTGGCCGGCACCGCCGGCGAACCTGATCACCCGGTCGTTCAGCATCCACAGGCCGACCGTGCTCGCCCCCAGCTCGGCCAGCGCCCGGTCGAAGATGGCCTGGGCCACCTCGTCCGGGGTGAGGGCGGCCGTCAGCGCCTGGGCGACGCCGTAGAGACGTTGGGCGTGGTCGTCCGCCGCGACGGCCGGTCCCGGAGGTGGCACGGACCGGAACGGTACCGCACCGTACGAAATGCCCTCGCCTCGAGCGAGGGAGGGGTGATCAGGCCTGGGGCTGTCTGTCGGAGGCCTGCAGGATGTGGTCGACCAGGGCCAGGCGCCGCCGCCCACCCCTGGTGGTGTTGGACGGGTCGACGCCCTGTTTGCGGGACCACTGGCGGTTGCTTATCTCCGACAGCATGTAGTGGGCGTGCGCCCCGGTGACCGCCGCCCGGAAGCCCATGGCGTCCTGGGCCTGGTTGATGGCCTGCTTGGCCATGCGCAGGTAGAAGGCGCTCTGTCCGGCGATGCGCCGCGCCATGGCGTCGGTCTCCTCCTCAAGCCGATCGCGGGGGACGACCTTGTTGACGAAGCCGAGCTCAAGGGCCTCGGCGGCGCTGATCTCATGTCCGTCGAAGAGGAGCTCCTTGGCCTTGCGGGGGCCCACGTCGAACGGCAGCGGGAAGTACTGGAGCAGGGCGGTGAGGAAGCGGGCGTCGTCGGCGGCGACGATCAGGTCCATGGCCGAGGCCACCAGCCAGCCGCCGAAGATGCACCAGCCGTGCACCGAGGCGATGGTCGGCTTGGGCAGGTCCCTCCAGCGCAGGGACATGTCGAGGAACATCTCGTAGGAGTAGTCGAAGCGGTCCTCGGCCTCGGTGATGTCGCGGCGGCGGCCTTCCATCTCCGCCACCTGGTCCGGGGTGCCGATGTCATGGCCGGCGGAGAAGGCCTCGCCCGCCCCGGAAAGGACGATCACCCGCACCTCGGGGTCAGCCGCCGCCTCGGCGAAGGCCGTGTCCAGCTCCCGCAGGAGGGTCGCCGACTGGGCGTTGCGGTACTGGGGACGGGCCATGACCACCCGGGCCACCCGATCGGCGACCGCGTACTCCACGTTGGCCAGTTTCATGAGTCCCTCCCCGAGCCGAAGGTGGCTACGTTACCGACCCATGTCGACGGGGCCGCTGGGGGGACTGAGGGTGCTCGAGCTGGCGACCGGGGTCGCCGGGCCGTACGCCGGCCGGCTGCTGGCCGAGCTGGGGGCCACGGTGGTGAAGCGGGAGCCGGACGGGGGCGATCCCTGCCGCAGGCTGGCGGTCGACGACGGGCCCCCGCTCGAGCCCAGCGCCCTGTTCGTGAACCTCAACGTCGGCAAGCGCATGGTGAGCTCGGCCGTCCCCCTGGGCGGCGCCCTGGCGTGGGCCGACGTGGTGATCGTCGACCGCTCGGTGGAGACCGGCGAGCTCGACGGGGCCGGGACCCTGGTGGTGCGGGTGGTCGCCTCGGAGGGGGAGGACTGGGACCCCGGTGACGACGACCCCCGCTGGGAGCTTCTGGCCCAGGCCGCCTCCGGCCTCATGGTCGCCAACGCCGAGGACGGGCGGGAGCCGCTGCGGTTCCCGGGCTGGCAGTCGCAGTACCTGGCCGGGGCCTACGCCGCCGCCGGCGCCCTGGCCGGGCTGGCCGCCGGAGCCAGGCAGGTGGAGACCACCTGGGTGGGGGCGGCGCTGACCGGGGTGGAGGGAGCGGCGGCCACCTACCTCAACTCGGCCTCGGCCCCCAAAGTGTCCGAGGAAGGGGAGGCGAGGCAGGCCGGCTTCCAGGCCCGGGCCTTTCCTGCCGGGGCCTTCGCCTGCGCCGACGGCTACGTCATACCGGGCACCGTCCGGCCCGAGGACTGGGCCCTGCAGTGCAAGGTCTACGGCCGCCCCGAGCTGGCCGACGACGAGCGCTTCGGCTGGTACACCCGGTGGGAGAACCGCCAGGCCCTGATGGACGAGATCGGCCCGTGGTACGCCGCCCGCACCAAGCGGGAGATCTTCGAGGCCGCCCTGGCCCACGGCTGGGCCGCAGGCATGGTGATGACCGGGGCCGACGCCCTGTCGGACCCGCACCTGAGCGAGCGGGGCTTCCTCGGAAGGGTGACCGGGGGCGGGGCCGACGGCGCCATGGTGCCCGTCCGCCCGTGGCGGGCGCCGGGGCTGGCCCACGCCGGCACGGTCCGGTTGGGCGGGGCGGGAGAGGACGACGGGTGGTTCGAGCCTTCCACCCCCAAGGCCGAGCCGGCCCCGGCCCCGCCTCCCCCCGACCGCCTCAAGGTGGTCGAGCTGACCTGGGCCTGGGCCGGCCCGTTCGTGGGCCGGTTCCTCGGCGCCCTGGGGGCCGACGTGGTGCGGATCGAGACCGGATCGCGACCCGACGGCTGGCGCACCCGCCTGCGCTGGCGGGACATCGGCTCGGAGGTCCCCGACGGGGTCGATCCCGACTCCTACACCTGGGACGCCGCCGCCCTGTTCAACACCCTGGGCCGGAACAAGCGGAGCCTGTCGGTCGACCTCACCCACGACCGGGGCCGCCAGCTGTTCGTCGACATGATCTCCAGGGCCGACCTGCTGGTGGTGAACATGACCTACCGGGTGCTCGCCGACCGGGGGGTGGAGGACGACGTCCGCCGCCTGATCGGGTCGGGACTGGTCGTGCTGAACATGCCGGCGCTAGGCACCTCCGGTCCCTACCGCGACATGCCCGGCTACGGGATGCTCACCGAGGGGATGGGTGGCATGGCCGCAGGCGCCGGCTACGACGACGAGGGTGCCCGCGCCAGCACGACCTACTACCCCGACGCCGTGGCCGGCGTGCACGGCGTGGTGGCGGCCCTTTCCGCCCTGGCGGACCGGGCCCGCTCCGGGCGCGGCTGCTGGGTCGACTTCTCCCAGCAGGAGGTGCTCTGGCAGCACTACGGCGAGGCCATCGTGATGGCCTCGGCCCAGGGGCGCGAGCCGGGGCGGCTAGCCAACCGTCAGCCGGGGGCGGCCCAATCGGGGGTGGTGCCGGCCGGCGATCGACACGCAGCCGAGGTCGACGGACGGCGGTCCCCGGTCGAGAGCTTCCGCACCGTCTATCAGTCCGGCACCTTGGAGCGCAGGCAGATGGTGGAGTTCCTCGAGCACCCGGTGACCGGACGGCGGGCCTACCTGCGGCTGCCGCTGCGCATCGACGGGGACCAGCTGGCCACCACCAGGCCGGCGCCGACGTTCGGCCAGCACACCGACGATGTCCTCGGCGACTGGCTCGGGATCGACGAGGCGACCAGGTCCGAGCTCCGCCATGCCGGCGCCATCGGCACCGTGCCCCGCCAGCCCGGGCGCCGGAGCTGACTTCCGCCGGGGCCCGGGCCATCGGGCCTGGATGGGCCGGGCCGGAGACGATCGACGGCGGGTAGGAACGCCCCGGGGCACCCATCCTTTGGTGGCCAGCCCAGTATTGGGCAGCTGTTGTTGGGCCGGAACTGTTCAAAAGGCCCCTGAATCGGTCAGAGTGGTGAATGGGCTGGAACAGGGGCCGAACGGCATGAGCCCGACCAGGGTGGTCATCGTCGACGACCACCCCGACGTCCGTGCCGTCATTGCCGCCCTGCTCAGCGACGAGAAGGGCTACGAGGTGGTGGGCCAGGCCGGCGACGGGGCCGCCGCCATCGAGCTGGTCGCCCAGCTCGAGCCCGACCTGGTGATGCTCGACCTGTCCATGCCGGTGATGGACGGGCTCACCGCCCTGCCCCGGATCCGCGAGGTGGCCCCCCGGGCGAAGATCCTGGTGCTGTCCGGGTTCGGCACCGACGCCACCGTCAACGCCGCCCTGTCCCTGGGCGCCGACGGGTTCCTCCACAAGGAGGGCTCGCTGGCTCACAAGCTCCAGCCCGCCCTCGACGAGATCTTCGGTGGAGCCCGTGGGGGTCGCGCCGCCGGCTGAGCCCGTCGCGGGGTAGCGGTTCCGGTTCTCAATTCCTCAACAAGCCGCCCTCGCCGGCCCAGGCGGTGCTCAGTCGGCAGCGAAGGCTGTCGATCCCAGGGGGCGAGGAGGACGGCGGGATGAGTCAACCGGATTCTGCGGAGTCGGTCGCCGGGCCCGAGGCCGGCGCCGTTCTGGCGCCGCCGCGCCTTCTCCCTCCGCCGACAGCGGTGGCTGCCTACGGGGCCAGGGCTTCCCGCTGGACCTCGCCGATCGGGACTCCGACCTGGCTCTGGAACGTCGCTGCCGTCCGACTCGACAACCCATGGGTGTCGGGGGCCATAGGCCTGGTCGGTGCCATGGCCGTGGTGCTTGGCCGGCTGGCGCTGGCGTCGCACTGGGACGTGACGACCTTCATCGGGCTGGGCACCGCCTACAGCCACCCGGCCCAGCTCCCGCACGGGCTGTACCGCCTCGGGGGTGAGGGCTGGGACGGGCAGTACTTCTACCGGCTGGCCCTCGATCCGGCCAACCTCCACCGCACCGCCTTCGGCATCACCTTCGACACCCCCTACCGGCCCCAGCGGATCGGCTACCCGGTGCTGGCGTGGCTGGCGTCCGCCGGCCAGGCCTGGCTGGTCCCGTGGTCACTGGTCGCGGTCAACGTGGCCAGCCTGGGGATCCTGGGCCTCCTGGGCGGAGTCCTGGCCCGCGACGCCGGCCGCCACGTCCTCTACGGGCTGCTCCTCCCCACCTACTGGGGCTATGCCTACTCGGTGTCATGGGACCTGTCGGGCGTCAGCGCCTGCATGTTCATGGTCGCCGGCCTCCTCGCCCTCCGCCGGCGCCGGCCCCTCCTCGCCGGCGTGCTGCTGGCCGCCGGGGTGCTCACCAAAGAGACCGTCATGGTCTACGTGGCGGCGGTGGCACTGGTCGCGGTGATCGGGGTGGCCAGGGGGGAGCGACCCTGGAGGGACCGGGCATCGGCCTACGCCCAGGTGGCCTGGATCCTGCCTACGGCGTGCTTCGGTGCCTGGCAGATCTTCGTGCGGGTGATCGGCGACGGGACCGGGATCACCGCCGACACCGGGGCCAACCTCGGCCTGCCCCTCGCCGCCATGCTGCGCGAGATCGCCCATGACCTCGCCACGCTGGGCAGCGTCACCTCCGACATGGACCTGTTGCAGATCGCCGTCCTGGTGGCGGTGACGGTGGTCGCCCTGAGCACCCTGCGCACCAGCCGGGCGCCCCTGGCCGAGCGGGTGGCGCTGGTCGGCCTGACCGTCCTGGTCGGCTCCTTGTCCAGCGCGGTGTGGGCGGGACAGAAGGACTTGCGCAGCCTCAGCGAGCTGTTCGTGATGGCGGTGATCGTGATGCTGGGCTCCCGTCGGCGCATGCGGGTGCCGGCCCACCTCACCGGCTACCTGTGTTTCCTGGTCGCCTTGCGCCAGGTGGCCTTCCTGTAGCGAGCTTGTGGCGGTCCGGCGGGCCATGGACGTAAATGCCCCTGGTGGACCATTTGCCCAATGAACCTTGCCACCCGGCCGGCAAGGCCCAAGATGTGCCTGGCGGCCGAGGGTCGCCGGACGGAAGTGGGGCGCTGGTCGTGTCGCAGAACGGACGGGGTGGGGGTCTTCGGCTGAGCCGACGCCGCTCCTGGAGGGGTGGGGGACGGTGAACCTCGGCGAGGGCGGCCCGGAATCAGGTGACCCAACACCGGGGCTGCAGCTAGACCTCACCGACCTCGCCGGCGAGCTGTGCGACCTGATCGCCAAGGGGGCCTGCGATCCCCGGATCGCCTGGAGCCCAGACCGTACCGAGGTGAGGGTGATCATCGACGCCGCCCTGGCCCACGCGGGAGGAGTCGATCACCAGCGGCGGGCCGAGCTGTCCGACGCCCTGGAGCGCGAAGCGGTGGAGCGGGGCTGGGCCGAGCGTTTCGGCACCAGGACCTTCGTGGTCGGCTGACCGCCGGCTCGTCCGGTCGCCGATCGGGCTGCGATCGTCATCGACCGCGTCACAGAGCGCCGGGGCTCAATGGTCATTGCCCGTCCGGTGTGACCATTTGCCGGATGGTCCTTGCAATCGGGCCCCGCGTCCCTACCCTCGGCCCCCAGTCACCGGAAGAACAAGAGGAGAGCGACTAATGGCGGATTACGGCGTGGCCATCACCTGGAACGAGTCCAAGGCGGGGCGCGAGAAGCAGGCCCTGGCCCTCTGGATGGAGGCGGTGGCCATGAACGACAAGGCGGTGGCCAACGGCGAGCTGGAGAAGTGGGACGCGGTCATCTTCGAGATGGCCCCGGGCAGTCCCGCCGGTGCCCTCCGCCTCTACGGCAGCGAGGAGCAGGTGGAGGCGTTCATGCGCACCGACGATTTCCGCCAGACCATCATGCGTGCAGGCATGCTGCTCAACAACGTCGGCTACGTGCGCTTCGTGACCGGGGACCGCCTGGTCGAGGGCTTCGCCAAGTACGCCGAGCTCGTCGAGAGCCTCTGAGCCCAGCGGGGCCGGGGAGCCGGTGGCACTACCGGCTCCCCGCCCGCCGGCCCTCTCAGCACGGGGGGCGGGCCACTCCTGCGGTGGAGGAGCCGCGATGCGCAGCATGACGGCAACGACCTCCCCCGGCCGGCCCCGGCCCCGACCCTCTTGATAAAGCTGGCCCCGGCGAGGGGGGGCGTGGTCAGGCCGGGGCCGGCTTCGAGCGCTGGCGCAGCGCCGACAGGATGGCGGCCAGGACCATCAGCGACATCGATGAATAGAAGGCGGTGTGCAGGCCGTGGGTGAAGCTGGCCGCCAGTTGGGGCTTGAGGCTGGTCGAGCCCACGAATATGGCGAAGGCGATCCGGCGCGAGATCGAGTGCGAGGCCGCCACGATGGCCACGGCGAAGGAGAACACCATCCCCACGTTGGAGAAGGTCCGCAGCATTCCTGAGGCGATGCCGAAGATCGACTCGGGGGCGGACTTCATCACCGCGGCGGTGTTGGCGGGGAAGAAGAACCCGGCCCCGATGCTGCTGATCACGCTGGCCACGACCACCAGCCACAGCGGTGTGTGCAGCCTCATCTGGGCGTAGACGGCGAGGGCGACCACCTGGATGCCGAGGCCGGCGGTGGCCGGCACCACCGGGCCGACCCGGTCGGCCAGCCGGCCGGCGGCGGGCCCGATGAAGGCTCCGAGGACGTAGCCGGGCACCAGCAGCAGCGACGCCCTGAGCGGGCTGAGCTGGCGCACCCCCTGCAGGTACATGATCACGAGGAACAGCACGGCGAAGTTGGCCAGGCTCTGGAACAGCGATGCCAGCAGTGACGGCGTCATCGCCGGAATGCGGAACATCGACAGGGCCAGCATGGGCATCTTGGTGCGGGTCTCTATGACGACGAAGGCCAGCACCAGGGCGATCCCCACCAGCAGGGCGACCAGCACACCGGTGCTGAAGGAGTAGGACGCGTACCGGGTCATGGCCCACAGCACGGCGAAAAGGCCCGCTCCCAGGGTGATCATGCCGGGGAGGTCGAGCTTGCGGGCCTGAGTCTGGGTGCGGTCCCGCAGCACCCGCATGGCCAGCAGCACGGCGAACACGCCGATGGGGGCGTTGATCCAGAAGATCCAGCGCCAGGACATGTAGGTGACGATGGCCCCGCCGACCACGATGCCTATGACCGCCCCGGTGGTGTAGCCGGTGGCGTTGAACCCGAAGGCCCGGCCCCGTTTCTCGGGCGGGAAGATGTCGGCGATCACCGCCCCCGAGTTGGCGCTGAGCAGGGCACCGCCCAGGCCCTGCAGGATGCGGAAGGCGATGATGGAGGTCTCGTCCCACGCCAGGGCGCACAGCACCGACCCGACGATGAAGACCACGAAGCCGATCTCGTACATGCGGACCCGGCCGAACATGTCGCCCAGACGGCCCACCTGGGTGGCGAAGATGGTGATGACCAGCAGGTAGCTGATGATCACCCACACCACCGAGGCCAGGCCCAGGTGGAGGCTGCGCTCGATCTCCGGCAGCGCCAGCACCACGATGGTGGTGTCGATGGCGGCGATGAGCACTCCGACCATGACCACCAGCAGGGCCAGGCCGGGCCGGTCAGTGGTCGGCCCGGCGGCGGGGGCGGATCGCACCACCCCCTGGGGCGGACCGGGGACGGTCTGGGTCACCTGTCTGCCCCCACGGCGAGGCGATGGGAGCCGGCGTAGACGTTCATGGAGGTTCCCCTCACGAAGCCGACCAGGGTCATGCCTGCCTCCTCGGCCAGGTCGACGGCCAGGCTGGACGGGGCCGACACCGCCGCCAGGATCGGTATTCCGGCCATCAGGGCCTTCTGCACCAGCTCGAAGGAAGCCCTGCCGCTGACCATGAGGACCGAGCCCCCGAGGGGCAGGCGCCCCTCGGTGAGGGCCCAGCCGACCAGCTTGTCGACGGCGTTGTGGCGTCCGACGTCCTCCCGCAGGCACAGCATGGTGCCGTCGGCGTCGAACAGGCCGGCGGCGTGCAGGCCGCCGGTGCGTTCGAACACCTTCTGGTCCGAACGCAGTCGCTCGGGCATCGCCGACAGCACCTCGGGGTCGACGGCCACCGGATCGGCGGTCACCTGGAACGGGCCCCGCACCCGCACGGCGTCGACGCTGGCCTTGCCGCACACCCCGCAGGAGCTGGTGGTGTAGAAGCTGCGCTCACGTCCCTGGGTGAGGTCGGGGGCGCCGGGGCGGAGGTCGACGTCGATCACGTTGTAGTTCTGCACCTCGCCGGAGGGCATGCAGTAGCGCAGGCCGGCGAGGTCGTCCGGATGGGCCAGCAGCCCCTCGGTCCACAGAAAGCCGGCGGCCAGCTCGAAGTCGTTGCCCGGGGTCCGCATGGTGACGGCGAGGGGACGGCTGCCGATGCGGATCTCGAGCGGCTCCTCGCCGACGAGCTGGTCGGGCCGCTGGCGGGCGACGCCGTCCTCGATGCGCAGGACCATCCTCGAGTCGACCCGGGGCACCGGGCGAGCCTGCCACAGATGCCGCCGGCCGGAAGCACCGCCGGCGGGCCGCCGTCGCCCGCCGGCGGTGGACCGGTTGAGCCCCGGAAAGGAAGCGGCCACCTGGGCCCTTCGTTGGACCCAGGTGGCGCTATGGGGGGATGAGAGGAAGCTACCCAGACAGCGTTTCCGAACTACGTCCGGTTCGGGTCGGGTGGGTTAACACCCGACCAACTGGTGGCGGCAGCCCGCTCCGGGAGGGGAAGGTCCTAGGGAGCGGGGCGGGTTCTCAGGAGGGGACGGAAATGACCAGGATGGCCAGATCGTCGTTCAGCCGGCCCCCGCTGAAGGCCTCCACCGAGTGGAGCAGCCCGCCGGCGATGGGCCCGGCGCCCGAGCCGGCCCGCTCCCGCAGGACGGCCTCCAGGCCCTCATGGCCGAAGAACCTTCCGCTGCCGTCGCGGGCCTCGGTCACCCCGTCGGTGTAGAGGACCAGCGTGTCGCCGGCGCCCAGGCTGTAGCGCTTGGAGTGCAGCCCCGGGCCCCGGCCGGGGGCTATCCCCAGGGCCAGACCTCCGCCGTCGAACTCCTCGATGGCCCCGTCTGCGCGCAGGATGAGGGGGGCGGGGTGGCCGGCCGAGGCGATGGTGGCCCTGGTCACCTCGCCGGGGCGGAGGATGGCGCAGGCGGCGGTGCAGAACCGGTCGGAGCCGCCGTCCTGGTGCTCGCCCAGCACGGCGTTGGCCACCTGCAGCATGGAAGCGGGATTGCGCGCCTGCAGGGCCGAGGCGTGCAGCGAGTGGCGGACCAGGCCGGTGACGGCCGCCGCCTCCGAACCCCGCCCGCACACGTCCCCGATCACCGCCGCCCAGGCCCCCCGGCCGATGCTGAACAGGTCGTAGAAGTCGCCCCCCACCTCGAGGCCCTCGCCGGCGGCCCGGTAGCGGGCGGCGACCTCGAGGCCCTCGATGGCAGGCAGCCGGGGCGGGAGCAGGGCCGACTGCAGCGATCGGGCCACCTCGGTCCGCTCCGAGAACAGCCGGGCGTTGTCGATCACCAGCGCCGCCCGGTAGGCCAGGTCCTCGGCCAGGGCCAGGTCCCGCCGGTCGAACCGCCGCCCCGAGCCCGACGACACCAGGGTGATGGACCCGAGGATCCGGCCGCGGGCCCGCAGCGGGGCGCACATGTAGGAGGCGAAGCCGAGCTGCTTGACCACCTCGAAATGGCGCTGGTCGCGGGTGGTGCGGCGGAGGAACTCGTCGCTGACCTGGGAGGAGATCTCCGACCGTCCCGTCCGGATGGCCTTGGCGGCCGGGTGCTCCCCGTCCCGGTGGGGCGGGTAGTTGCGGGAGAGCTCGTCCACCAGCTCCATCTGGGCCGGGTCGCGGTGGGCCGCGGCCATGCGCACGATGGTCCCGTCGGACAGCAGGTCGATCAGGCACAGGTCGCCCAGCATCGGCACGGCCAGGGCGGCCAGACGGCGAAGGCACTCCTCGAAGTCCAAGGACGACGACAGGACGGTGGTCGCCTCGAGGAGGAACCGCAGCGCGCCCGTCTCGTCGGCGGGGTCGGGGACGGCTCCGCTGGGAACGGGATCGACGGCGAGGCCCGAGGGGACGGCCTCCAGCACGGGGGCGGCCAAGGTGTCGCCCGCCGCCAAATCAAGCCCCCAGCCGGGGCCGGCAGTCACCTGCCCAGCCATCGGCCCGGATTCTGCCATCTGGGGGGGCCCGGGCGCCTCTTCGTAGTTGCCGGGCCCCTCCGGTCGGCCGGCGTCGGGCCCTCGGCCGGGGCCGGGCGGTACCGTTCGGCCATGGCGTTCCGGGGCTGGCCGGCCGAGGCGGTCGAGTTCTACGAGGGGCTGGAGGCCGACAACTCCAAGTCGTACTGGACGGCGAACAAGTCGACCTACGAGACCAAGGTCCTTGGGCCCATGAACGAGCTGCTGGCCGAGCTGGCCGACGAGTTCGGGCCCGGCCGGCCGTTCCGGCCCTACCGCGACATCCGCTTCTCCGCCGACAAGTCCCCCTACAAGACCTACCTGGCCGCCCATCTCGAGGGCGGCGGCTACATCTCGTTCTCCTCCGCCGGCCTGGGGGTCGGTTGCGGCCTGTACATGCCGGGCCCGGAGGCGCTGGCAAGGTTCCGGGCCGCCATCGACGACGATGCCACCGGAGCCGAGCTGGTCGCCCTGGTGGGGGCCCTGCGCAAGAAGGGCATGCAGGTCAGCGCCCACGAGGAGCTCAAGACCGCCCCCAAGGGCTACGCCAAGGACCACCCCCGCATCGACCTGCTGCGCATGAAGGGCGTGACCACCTGGCAGCAGTGGCCGCCGGGGCCGTGGCTGGGCACCGCCCGGGCCCGGGACCGGGTGGCCAAACACCTGCGGGACTCGAGGCCGCTGCTCGACTGGCTGGCCGCCAACGTGGGTGAGCTGGCCCCGGCCGAGGCATAGAACCCCAGGTCAGGGGGCTGTCACACCCCATCCCTAAGTTCCCGACCATGACCATGCAACTGGCTGTGGGGGAGTCGGGATCGGGGTTGGCGACGCTGATGAGGCGGTCGGGGGTGAGACCGGCCTGCTGGAGCGACACCGGCTGGATGGTGGACCTGTTCTTCTCCGACGACGTGGCCGACATCGAGGTGGCCAAGGGCATCTGCCGGACCTGCGACTTCCTTGAGCCGTGCCTGGCCGAGGCCACCGCCCGGGAGGAGTTCTCCGGGGTGTGGGGGGGCCAGCTGTTCCGGCACGGCCGGATCCTCGCCATCAAGCGCAACCGGGGCCGCCCCCGACGGGACCTGGCCTCCCTGGCCTCCCGTCACCAGCCGGCGGCGGTCAGCGCCTGATCGAGGCCCGGTTCGCCGGCCACGGGGCCGCCCGGGGCACGTGGCCGTACTGACAGGCCACTCAGCCGGCTGGGCCGGAGCGGTCCTCGATCTCCCAGGCGTGGTCGAGGGCGTGCCATGCCGCCCGGCGCACGGCGTAGCGGGCCGGCCAGCGGGCCCCGCCGCGGGGGCCGAAGTCGGGTAGCTCGCCGCGGGCCCGGGCCTCGACGGCGTCGACGAAGGCCGCCCGCAGCCCGGTGGGGTCGGAGCGGGCGTCGCCGGGGAAGCGGCCGCCCACCGCCCCGAGGTAGCCGGAGTCGCCCTCGGCCATGTGCGCCTTCATCTTGGCCAGATCCCGCCCGCCGCCCCGGGGGCCCTTGGCCAGCTCGACTCCGGCGGCCGCCCGGGCGGCCCGGTCGAAGCTCGACCAGCAGGCCTCCAGGATGCGCAGCAGCCGGCGCAGCTCTGACCCTCCGACCGGGCGGCGGTCCAGGTCGGGGACCACTCCGGGCGTGCCGAACTCCGTGCCGGAGCCGCCGCCCACCCTCTCGACCACCTCGAGGTCGGCCACCGACCGGGGGTCGGGGAGGCCCCTGGCCGCCGGGCCCAGGGCCTTCCTGTAGCGGGCCCGGTAGGCGATCAGGGTGGTGAGGGCGCCGTCCTCACCGATCCCGCTGCGGCACCAACCGGGCCAGTCGACGGCGGCGGCGAAGCACCTGCGCCGGCCGACCTCGACGTAGACCGGCAGCGCTCCCGACGGCGGCACCGGCTCATACTGGCCGCCCGCCGCGCCGGCCGCCGCCTTCAGCCCTCGCCGGGGGGCCGGCCTTCGATGGCCTCGGCCAGCAGGGTCTCCAGCAGCTCCACCCGGTGGCGCAGGTCGTCGATCTGGGACTGGAGCGAATGGGCATGGTCGAGCTGGCGGCGCAGACGGGGCGAGGCCGCCGAGCGCTCCAGCACCCCCTCCAGGGGCACGACCCGCTGAGGCCCGTGGAGGCTGGCGACCATGCGGGACGGGACCACCCCCTTGCGGTACCAGGACCGCAGGGTCGACCTCGACACCCCGGAGGCCCGGCAGGCCTCGTCGAGGGTCACCCAGCCTTCGTCGTCGGGCTGGGTCGCCAGCTGGGCCAGCAGCTGGTCCCAGTCGACCGAGCTCGGTCCGGGGCTGGGCCCGGCGCTGGTGGCACGGGCAGCCTCACCGTGTCCGCCGCCGTCCTTTATGCCGTCACCCCCTCCACTGTCACGGTCCTCGCTGTTGCCGTCTTCACTGATCACACTGACGGTCACGCTATCAAATAACAGGGTCTTGACACCGTTATTACTCTGGGATCATGTTCGAGAGGTTCACGGCCAAGTCCCGTCGGGCGCTGGTGGAGGCGAGGACGGAAGCCCGGGCCCTGCGGGCCTCGGCCATCGCCCCGGAGCACCTCCTGCTCGGCGTGATGGTCGACCCCCAGAGTGTGGGCGGGCGCATCCTGGCCGAGGCCGGTCTGACCGCTGATCGGGTGCGGGGGGCGCTGGCGGGCGACGCCGAGGCCGATCCGGCCAGGCACCAGCCGGCCGACCCGCCCTTCACCCAGGGCGCCAAGCAGGTGCTGGAGATGTCCCTCAAGGAGGCACTCAAGCTCGGCCACAACTACATAGGGACCGAGCACATCCTGATCGCTCTCTCCCGCCATGGGGGCCTTGTCGCCGAGCTGCTGGCTGAACGGGGACTGGACGCCGCCGGCACCGTCCAGGCGGTCACCGCCGTCCTGGTCGAGATGCGACAGCGGGCCCAGTTCCTGGAGTTTCCGGGCGCCGCCGAGGTCAGCGGAAGGGCCGGTCGGCTGGGCCGGCGGGCCATGAGGGGGCGCCAGCGCCAGGCGATGTCGGGGGCACTCAACTCCGCCCTCGACCGGATGAGGCCAGGGGAGGGGGACACGGCCACCAGCGCCGACCTGGTGGCGGCGCTGCTGGAGGACAGCCGGGCCCGGGCCACCCTCGCCCTGGCCGCCCTGGGGGTGACGCCGCAGTCCTTCCGGCAGGCGGTGGAGGCGGTAGAGCTGACCCGGACCAGCGACTCGCCCCTCCCGACCACCGTCGAGGTGAAGCTGGGTGACACCCGCTCGGTCATCGACGACCCGGAGCTCGCCGCCGCCCTCACCCAGGCCTCGCCCGAGCAGATCCGTGCCGCGCTGCGCCGGCTGTTGGACGATGATGACCCCGACGAGGAGGGGCCGGCCGTCCAGGCCTGATCCGCCCCTCCCAGGAGTTGACGAGTGCGGGTGGCGGTCATCGGTACGGGCTTCATCGGAGGGATTCTCGGGCGGGCCCTGGCCGGTTCGGGCCACCAGGTGACGTTCGGCTCGAGGCATGGCGACGACGACGTCGCCGGTGACAGCGGGGCCACCGTGGCGACGGTCGGCGACGCCATCGGGTCCTCCGACGTGGTGGTCCTCGCCCTGCCCGGAGCGGCGGTCGCCCAGCTGGCGTCGGAGCACGGTCGCGCCCTTGACGGTCGCCTGGTGATCGACGCCACCAACCGCATGGGGGCGCCGGTCGTCAACGCCAGAGCCGAGCTTCCCGCCGGCGTGCGGTACGCCCGTGCCTTCAACACCGTCGGCGGGGAGAACATGGCCGAGCCCGTCTTCGCCGACGGCGCGGCCGACATGTTCTTCTCCGCTCCTGAGGCGGACCGGGCGACGGTGGAACAGGTGATCGCTGGGGTGGGTCTGCGCCCGGTCGACGTGGGCGCCGACCAGGAGGAGATGCTCGACGCGCTGTTCAAGCTGTGGATAGCGCTGGCCATGACCCAGGGACGAGGCCGGCGCCTCGCCTTTCGACTTCTGGAGGCCTGATCAGCTCATGGACGACTTCAACCCGTTCGACCCGGCGATCGCCGACGACCCCTATCCGCACTACGCCCGGGTGAGGGCGACCGACCCCGTCTACCAGAGCCCGGCCACCAGCTCGTGGGTGCTGACCGGCTACGCCGAGGTGGTGACCGCCCTGCGGGACCACGGTCGGTTCTCCTCCGCTCCGCTGGGCTCGGGCATCGAGGGCATGCGTTCGCTCATCGGCTCGGATCCCCCCGACCACACCGCCCTTCGCCGCATCGTGCAGCCCCACTTCATCCCCAGCGTGGTGGCAGCGCTCGAGCCGCGGGTTCGCTCGGCCGCCCAGCCCTTCGTGGCCGCGTTCATCCGGGCGGCCGAGCAAGGCACGGCCGACCTGGTCGACGAGATCGCCTACCCGGTGCCGGTGACCGTCATCGCCGACCTGCTCGGCATCCCCGCCGAGCGCCGCGAGGACTTCAAGCGGTGGTCCGACGCCATGATCGGCGGCATCGGCGGGTCGGGGCGGGACGCCTCGGTGTACGGCGAGATGTTCGGGTTCTTCGCCGGCGAGATCGACAGGCGCCGGGCCGAACCAGGGCCCGATCTCATCTCCGCCCTGGTCAACGGGCGGGAGCCGTTGAGCCAGCGGGAGCTGCTGATGTTCTGCATGCTGCTGCTCGTCGCCGGCAACGAGACGACCACCAACCTGCTCGGCAACCTCATGATGGTGTTGCTCGACCGGCCCGACGTGGCCAAGCGCATCTCCGCCGAGCCCGCCTGCATACCGGCGGTGGTGGAGGAGTGCCTGCGCTTCGACTCGCCCGTGCAGGCCCTGTGGCGCCAGGTGCGGGAGGACACCACCCTGGGGGGCAAGGAGCTGGCGGCGGGCAGCTCGGTGGTCGTGCTCTACGGGGCGGCCAACCGCGACCCGGCCAAGTACCCCGAGCCCGACACCTTCGACCCGGATCGCAACCCCAAGGACCACGTCGCCTTCGGCTCGGGAATCCACCTCTGCCTGGGGGCATCGCTGGCCAGGCTGGAGGCCAGGGTGGTCATGGAGGAGCTCGCCCCCGTCCTGACCAGCCTCCAGCTGGCCGGAACGCCCGAGCGGGTGGTCAACCCCATCGTCAGGGGCCTGCGCCGGCTCCCTCTCAGCCTGGCCGGCTGACCGGGGCCGTCAGCGGACGAGGGTGGAGCCCTCACTGCCCAGCTCGACCAGCTCCAGGCGGCCGGACTCCACCTCGAACAGGGTGCGGGAGCAGTAGTCGGGGCGGAAGGAGGTGACCGCGGTGGCGCCGGTGGCCGCCCCGACCGCGGTGTTGATGGCGACGAAATGGGTGGCGACGACGGTGTCCTCCTGGACGGAGGTCAGCGCCCCGATCAGCTGATCGCGCCACTCGTGCAGGAAGGCGTCGAGACCGGGGTCGTCCCAGCTCGAGCCCATGACCCCGCCGAGCCAGGCCCCCCGGTTGCCCAGCTCGCCCTGGGCTCCCGGCGGTGAGGGGATCTCCCCGACGCGGGGTTCCACCCGGGCCGGGCTGCCCCACCGGCGCTCGAGGGCGGCGGCGGTGCTCCGGGCCCGTCGCAGGGGGCTGGTCCACAGATGCATGGGCCCGTCGACGGCCAGCTTGGCGGCCATCTCCTCGGCCTGCCGCCGGCCGTCGTCGTCCAGATCGGGATCGGCGTCCTCGCCCCAGCCGGCGGCGGCCCGGCCGTGGCGCACCAGGATGAGTCGGGCCATGGACCGCTGACCATAGCCCCGTCATCGCTCGGGCGGCCCTGGGGTCTCCGCCGGGCCGACCCGTATCATCGAAGGCCGCCGCCCGAGCCGTTGGAGCCAACCGAGCGTTGGAGACCGTCCCCGCCGATGTGACCAGCCCCGCCACCACGGCCGCCCCCGCCGGGGCGGCCGGGCTGGGGCAGTCCTCCCGCTGGCTGGTGTTCGGGGTCATGTCGATCGGGCTGTTCATGGCCTCGACCGACGCCACCATCGTGGCCACCGCCCTGCCCACCCTGCACCACGCCCTGCGAGCCCGCATCAACTGGTCGGGGTGGACCATCACCGCCTACCAGCTGGGCCAGACGGTCGCCATGCCTGTCGCCGGGCGCATCAGCGACCAGCTGGGGCGCAAGCGGGTCTTCATCGTCTGCGTGGTCCTCTTCACCGTCAGCTCGTTGCTGTGCGGCCTGGCCCAGGACATTTACGTGCTGGTCGCCCTCCGCTTCGTCCAGGCGCTCGGCGGTGGCGCGTTCATGCCCTCGGCCACCGGCATCATCGCCGACCGCTTCGGCTCCGACCGCGACCGGGCCATAGGCCTGTTCACCAGCATCTTCCCGCTGGGGGCCCTGGTCGGGCCGGTGATCGGAGCGGTCATCCTCAATTACTGGTCCTGGCGTGGCATCTTCTTCGTCAACGTGCCCATCGGGGCGGTGCTGTTCGTGCTGGCGGTGCGGTTCCTGCCCGCCTCCCGCCCCGAGCAGGCGCCCCGCACCGACCTGGCCGGAGCCTGCCTGCTCGGGGTGATGATCTTCGCCGTCATGTACGGGGTGACCAACCTGGGCAACGGCCACACCGGATTCGGCACCCCGACCGTCCTGGCCCCGGTCCTGACAGGCTTGGCCCTGACCGTCGTCTTCTACCGCCGGGCCGGCCGGATGGCGGCACCGATAATCCCCGTCAGGCTGCTCAGGGGCAGCGGCTTCCTGGTGATGAACTTCATCAACTTCGTCTTCGGCATTTGCGCCCTCGGCTTCGGCGCCCTGGTCCCCCTCTACGCCCAGGAGCGCTACCGGCTGCCTGCGCTTGAGGCGGGCACGCTCCTCACCGCCCGCGCCGTGGGGATGATGCTGGTGGCGGCGGCGGCCTCGTTCATGCTGCGCCGCACCGGCTACCGCCCGCCCATGCTGGTCGGCTTCGGCATCATCGCCGCCGGCCTCGCCCTGCTGACTCTCTCGCCCGTGGTGGGCAGCGCCTACCTGTGGCTGGCGGGGGCGGCCGCGGTCACCGGCCTGGGCATCGGCATGGCCGGTCCGGCTTCGAACAACGCCACCCTGGCCCTGGCCCCGGCCGATGTGGCCGCCATCGCCGGACTGCGGGGGATGTTCAGGCAGGCGGGGGCGATCATCGGGGTGTCGGCCACCACCGCCTTCGTGGCCCGCAGCTCGGCCGAGGGCGCCGCCCTGGGCGACTCCTTCCTCGTCCTGGCCATCATGCTCGTCCTGGTCCTGCCGCTGGTTTTCACCGTGCCGGACAACCGGGGCGGTTGGTAGGTTCGCCGTCATGGTCGGCGACATGATCGACTCCCGCCGGACCGAGCCGCCGTTCGTGCTCGACGAGCGGGAGATGCTCGACGGTTGGCTGGAGTACCACCGCATGACGCTGCAGCTCAAGTGCGAGGGCCTCGACGACGAGGCCCGCAAGCGGCGACCGGTTCCCACCTCGCGCCTGTCCCTGCACGGGCTGGTCCGGCACATGGCCGAGGTGGAGCGCAACTGGTTCCGCCGGGTCCTGCTCAGCGCCCCCGACACTCCTTACATCTGGCTTGACCCGGCCAAGGAGGACAGCGAGCTCGTCCCCCTGGATGATGCCGATTGGGAGACCGACCTGTCGGCCTGGCAGAAGGAGTGCGAGGCCAGCCGCCTGGCGGCGTCGGGCAAGGACCTCGACTTCACCGGCGACCGCCGGGGCGTGCCCTACTCGCTGCGGTGGATCTACAACCACATGATCGAGGAGTACGCCCGCCACAACGGCCACGCCGACCTCATCCGCGAGCTGATCGACGGCGCCGTCGGCTGCTGAGCGCTGAGCTGTCCGGCGGAGGCGTCGAGGACGACGATCGAGCAGGTCACGCCAGCCTCCCCTCGACGCGGCGGGCGTCACCTTCGTCGTCGTAGACGACCCGGTAGTCGGTGAATCCGGCCCGGGCCAGCTGCTCGAGACAGAGGGTCCCCTGATCGGCGCCGATCTCAGCCAGCAGCCAGCCCGCCGGAGCCAGCCACTGCGCCGCCCCGTCGATGAGCCGCCTTACCAGGGCCAGGCCGTCGTCGCCCCCGCACAGGGCGCCGGTCGGCTCGTGGGCGAGTACGTCGCGGGGGAGGTACTCCATCGCCCCGCTGGGGACGTAAGGCAGGCA
>Ga0070739_10003253_pt1 | contig 20538 bp, 19 predicted proteins | sample Coa_R1_7_FD_66445 | JGI IMG/M metagenome (GOLD analysis project Ga0070739, IMG submission 66445) | Surface soil microbial communities from Centralia Pennsylvania, which are recovering from an underground coalmine fire - Coalmine... | ecosystem: Environmental > Terrestrial > Soil > Unclassified ... | reverse complement strand
TCCAGGCCACGGACTCGGCCTCCGGGCAGACGCTCACCTTCAGCGCCACCGGTCTCCCGCCTGGTCTCTCCATCTCCTCCAGCGGCCTGATCACCGGCACGCCGACCTCGGGCGGCACCTTCAGCCCGGTCGTGACGGCGAAGGACACCACCGGCTCCTCCGGCTCGACCTCCTTCACCTGGAGCATTAGCGGTGGCAGCACCGGCAGCACCGGTCCGCTGCACGCGGTGGGCGCGGGTAAGTGCCTTGATGATCCGAACTCGAGCACGACCGGTGGTACGCAGCAGCAGATCTACACCTGCAGCGGCGGCGCCAACCAGACCTGGACGCACACCTCCTCCGGCGCGCTGTCGGTGACCATCAACGGCACGACGATGTGCCTGGATGCCAACGGGCAGGGCACCACCAACGGCACCAAGGCGATCATCTGGTCCTGCAACGGCCAGTCCAACCAGCAGTGGAACTTCAACTCCAACGGCACCATCACCGGAGCCCAGTCAGGCCTGTGCCTGGATGTCACCGGAGCGTCCACCGCCAACGGCGCCCTGGTCGAACTGTGGGCCTGCAACGGCGGCAGCAACCAGCAATGGACCCTCGGATGAACCCGATCAACAGGGTCCTGCCCAAGTGGCAAGGAGGCCACGTGATACGAAGAGGCGCAACGCCCCCCGGATCACCGAAGCGCCGCCGTTCGGTCAGCCTCGCGGTGCTCGCGGTCGCGGCCGTCACCGCAGTGGTCGCCGCGCTCCTCACGGTCCAGCCCGCGTCGGCGCAGTCGACCGGCGCCGCGATCACGCCCAACAGCACGCAGCGCGGGCCTGATCCGACGATTCAGAGCATTGAGGCGACGCGGGGTACGTTCGCGACCGCGCAGATGACCGTGGCCCCAGGCAACGGCTTCAACGGTGGGGTGATCTACTACCCGACCGATACCAGTCAGGGCACCTGGGGCGCGTTCGCCATCGTGCCCGGCTACACCGCGCTGTGCCGGAACGAAGAGGCATGGATGGGTCCGTGGCTCTCCTCGTTCGGCTTCGTCGTGATCTGTATCGAGACCAACAGCACCACCGACTACGACGTGGCGCGCGGTCAGGAGCTGTTGGCCGCGCTCAACTGGCTGACCACGGCCAGCCCGGTGAAGAACGAGGTCGACCCGAACCGGCTGGGCGTGATCGGGCACTCGATGGGCGGCGGCGGGGTCGTCTACGCCACCGAGCATCAGCCTTCGCTCAAGGCAGCGGTGGCGATGGCGCCGTTCTCCCCATCACAGAACATGTCCACGGACACGGTGCCGACCCTGGTGATCGGTGGTCAGAACGACACGGTGGTCACCCCGTCGTATCTCAGCGGCCTGTACGCGACGATGCCGGGATCGACACAGAGCGCCTTCGCACAGATCGCGGGTGCGAGCCACACGTATTACACGCAGCCGAACAACGTGGAGATGAAGCTGATCATCCCGTGGCTCAAGGTGTTCCTGGACAGCGACACGCGTTACGAGCAGTTCCTGTGCCCGTCACTGCCGGATCCCTCCACGATCTCCGAGTACCAGTCGAAGTGCCCGTACGTGCCGCCAGGTGGCGGTAGCCCGTCACCGACGGCGACCGCGTCGACCAGCGCTTCGGCCTCCAGCAGTCCGACGCCGCCTGCGGGCACCGAGATCGTGGGCACGGGTTCGGGCCGGTGCATTGATGTGCCCAACAGCTCGCAGACCGGCGGCACGCAGGTGCAGCTCTATGACTGCAACGGCGCCGCCAACCAGCAGTGGACGTACACCTCGGCGGGCGAGTTGCGGGTGTACGGCAGCGACTGCCTGGATGCCAACGCCCAGGGCACCAGCCCGGGGACGAAGGCGATCATCTGGCCGTGCAACGGTCAGAGCAACCAGCGTTGGAACATCAACTCCAACGGCACGATCACCGGCGTGCAGTCGGGACTGTGCCTGGACGCCACCGGGGCCGGCACCGCCAACGGCACCTTGGTCGAGTTGTGGACCTGCAACGGCGGCAGCAACCAGCAATGGACGCGCCGCTGATCTCGGTAGGGCCCTGACCGGCACTTCGAAATGAGCGGACCTGCGTGCTCGCCGTGTAGCGGTGAGCACGCAGGTCCGCTGCGTTATCGGCAGATCAGGAGCAGGCGGTTCCGTTGAGGGTGAAGGCGGCGGGCGACGTATCGTTCGACGCCCACGTGCCCTGGAAACCGAACTGGACGTTGCCGCCGGGCGCGATCGTCGCGTTGTAGCTCACGTTCGCCGCGGTCACCGCGGCGCCGGACTGGGTGACAGTCGCGTTCCAGGCATTGGTGATCTTCTGGTCGCCGGGGAAGGAGAACGCCAGCGTCCAGCCGTTGATCGCGGCCGTGCCGGAGTTCGTGACCGTCAGGTTCGCGGTGAACCCGCCGGTCCATTCGTTCTTCACATACGAGACCTGACACGTCCCGCCGCCGCTCGACCCGCCGCCGATGGTCCAGGTGAACGACGCCGACCCCGCCGCGCCGGTCGCGTCCCGCGCGGTGATTGTGACGTTGAAGGATCCGGACGCGGTCGGTGTGCCGGAGATCAGGCCCGAGGAGCTGATCGACAGTCCGGAAGGCAGTCCCGTGGCCGAATAGGTCAGCGTCTGCCCGGATGCCGAATCCGTGGCGTGGATCTGCACGGGGCTGATCGCGGTCCCAACGGTGCCGCTCTGGCTGCCCGGGTTGGTTACCGTCACCGTGTTGCTGGTGGAGGAGACGGGCGTGACGGTCAGGTGATAGCCGTAGGCCGAGTTCATCGAGGAGATCGGCACGGTGATCGACCCGTTGGACACGGTGTACGTGCTCTGCGAGAGCGTGGTCGGCGCGGAGACCGCGACGGTGCGCCCGGGAGAGGGCGTGTCCTGCAGCGTCACGGTGACCTGGGAGCTGCCGGAGAACCCTGACAGGGCGCTGAGGCCGCTCACGGTCACGGCGGTCGAGCCGCTGCCGCCGCCGAACACCACGCTGACCTGGTTCTGCGCGGAGGTCACGGCCGCCGCGCCGTCCAGCCCGCCGCCGGGCGGCGTCGTGGTGACCATGTTCCCGCTCATCGCCGCGTACCAGTCGTACAGCCAGTACGCCCCGTTCGGGCTGCCGCCCTGACCGGTCAGCAGGTCGCCGAGCGCCCCGGACTGGTTCCAGAACGCCAACTCCGCATCGTGGATCCCCAGGCGCTCGAACTGCGCGATGTACCCGACCAGCGCCCCTGGCACGCCGACCTGCGCCGGCGCGGCGTATTCCTCGATCGCGATCGGACGCGGGCTGATGCCGAGGCTCTTCTCCAGGTTGGTCACCGTCGACACGTCTCCGGCGATCTTCGAGGAGCTTTCCAGTTCGTGCCAGGAGATGATGTCGGGCACCGTGTTGGTGGCCACCGCGTTGCGCAGGAAGTTCTGCATGTCGCTGATGTTGTCCGAGAAACTGGGTCCCTGGATCGGCGTCGTCGCGTCCAGCGAGCGCACCTGCTGGTAGGTCCTGGTCCAGAAGGACTCGAAGGTGCCGTTGGCGGACAGCCAGGTGTTGTCCGGCTCGTTCCACAGCTCCCAGGACGCCAGGTTCGTGACACCGGCGGCCTTCACCTGCTGGATCTGCGAGGAGACCGCGTTCGGCCAGGTGCTCCAGCTGAACTGGTACGGCCAGCCCGCGTAGTAATCCGAGAGTCGGTCCACCAGCTTCGCGCCCGCCCGCTGCGCCTCCGGGGCGACCTTCAGAATGTCGCCGGTCGGCTGCTGGTGGCCGCCGGCCGGCATCTGCACGAACGTGTTCGGATGCAACGGCTCGACGAGGCTGTCGGCCGGTACCGCAGCCGAGGCCAGCCCGTAGAGCGATCCGGTGGCGACATGCGTCACCGGCCGGAACGGCTGATCGGCGTTGACCACTAACGTGGTCGCGGCGCTCGCGGGCGGGGCGATGGCCACCGCGGCCGAGACCGCCAGGGCGGCGAGTGCCAGCCCGGACGCCGCAGCTTTCGACATGCGCATGGGTCCTCCAGACCGCAAGCGACTGTTACCGCTCACATTGAGAGATATCGAGCGGCGGTGATCCCCCGGGGAAACCGTTTGCCGCTTTCGCCGCGCGAAGCTGCCAGAGCAAATTGGGCAAGTCAAGGACGGGCGAAACTTACCTGAACCGGCCCAGTGGCCGCGAAGAAGGCGACTGCGGAAAATTCTGTCTGCGCGACGGTAGCTTGCCATGCGGAAAGCGCGCACGCCTGCGCGGCGTCGCCGGCCGCGGATGGCAAGATGGGCGAATGCTTGATCGCGCGATCGCTGCCTGTGACGGTGCGTCCAAAGGGAACCCGGGACCTTCGGCCTGGGCGTGGGTCTTGGTCCACGATCCGGACCGCGGTGCCGGGCGCTGGGAGGCCGGACCGCTGGGCAAGGCGACGAACAACATCGCAGAGCTCACCGCGCTGGAACGGCTGCTGTCGACCGTCGATCCGGCGATGCCGCTCGAGGTGCGCATGGACTCGCAGTACGCGATGAACGCCGTCACCAAATGGCTGCCCGCGTGGAAGAAGCGCGGGTGGAAGACCTCTTCCGGCGGGCCGGTGGCCAACCGCGACCTCATCGTGCGCATCGACACGTTGCTGTCCGCACGTGACGTGAAGTTCGTTTACGTGGCCGCTCACCAGGTCGACGGCGATCCGCTCAACGCGTTCGCGGATCAGGCCGCCAGCCAGGCCGCGCTGAGCCAGAAACCGGCGGGCGGCGCCTTGTCCGGATCAGAGAGCGTAGTGGCCGGCGCCAGGACACCTCCTCGAGAGCGCGCCGTCGTCGCGCAAGGCGCCGGATCGCAGGCTCGACCGAAGGCAGCCCGCACGATCGCGGCGAAGTACCCGGGCGTCTGCCGCTGCGGCAGACGGTACGAGGCTGGGACGCCCATCGCCAAGAACTCGCAGGGATGGGGCCATCCCGAGTGTGCGACCTCTGAGACTCAGTAGGCCGCGCGGACTGCCGCCGCGAGCGAAGACCTGAGCGCCAAGAGCCGACTGCCTGACAGCGACGTCGAATGGCTGCGCCCAGCAGCGGTGCGGCGCGTTCGGCCATCGGTTTCACACCTTGTCAAGCGCGGGCTATCATTGCATAGTGCAATACGCCCTGGAGAGGAAGCGCAACGTCAGTGCAGCGCGGTCGAGGATCGTGCGGCTTTCGAAGAGGAGGTGCCGCGGTCCACGTGGCAGGGTTTCTTGCACGGTGCAACGTGTACCGCGACTGGAACTGCACTCGCGCCGCGCCGTGGGTCGCGTTCCCGGAGCGGCGTGGCGCGGTGGGCTAATGCCAGCCGGGCAGGCCGGGGGCTCCTTCGGGCGGTTCGCCGCCTGCTTCGGTGAACTTGCGCAGCGCGGTGATCAGGTCCTCGCGCGACCGCTCGTCCAGCGCCTCAACGATCGCGGCCATCTGCTTGCGCCGATTCTCCGTCACCTGCCGCACGACCTGCCAGCCGGAGGGGGTCGGGCGCAGCAGTACCTCGCGCCGGTTCTTCGGGTTGGGGATCTTCTCCACCATCCCGGCCGCCGAGAGCCGCTCCACCATCCGCAGCGCCGTCGACGGGTTGACATCCAGCAGCTCGGCCATCCGCGCCAGACTCACCGGTCCCTGCGCATCCAGCACCACCAGCATCCGGTACTGCGGCAGGGTCAGGCTCTCCTCCACCGCGGCCAGCGACCGCGCCGCGATCGCGACCAGCAGGCGCGACGCGGTGAGCAGTTCCCCGATCACCCGCTCGCTGTCCTGATCCACCGTCCGCCGCGGCGTGCGCGAACCCGGCATGCACGCGCTCCTCTCCGAGGCCACCGCCGCCCGCCACGCCCTTGCCCCATGCAACGACTCGACCGCGCGCCGGAGATTCCATGCCCAACTCGACCACGAACACTATAGGCGTCCCGCCGTCCGTGACCGGCGGTAAACCCGCCGATCCAACTGCGGGCCGGCTTCGTCGTGCGCTCGTGGCGCTCTCGACGCGCCGTACACGCGCCAACCCGGTCGGTCGTCTGCTGCCCGCGCTGCGCGTCTCCAACGGCGGGTTGGCGGTACTCGCGGTCACCGTGGGCGCCGGGGCGGGCGCGGGGGCGATCGCGTTTCGCTGGCTGATCGCCACCTTCACCCGAATCCTGTCCGGCCACGCCGACTACTCCGCCGCCGGACACGCGGCCAACCCGCACGTCGCGCTGCTCGGCCGGTTCTTCGTCGTGCTGGCCCCGGTCCTGGCCGGCCTGGTGTACGGGCCGCTAGTGGCGCGCTTCGCCCCCGAGGCACGCGGGCACGGCGTGCCGGAAGTCATGTACGCCGTGGCCCGCCGCGGCGGGCGGATCGGCCCGCAGGTCGCCATCGTCAAATCCCTCGCCTCCGCGCTGTGCATCGGCGGCGGCGGCTCGGTCGGCCGCGAGGGCCCGATCGTGCAGATCGGCTCGGCGCTGGGCTCCAGCCTCGGCACCTGGCTACGCGTGGCCCAGGCACGTCTGCGCATCCTGGTCGCCTGCGGCGCCGCCGGCGGGATCGCCGCCACCTTCAACGCCCCTATGGCCGGGGTGTTCTTCGCGATGGAACTGATCCTGCGCGACTTCACCGCCCAGTCCTTCGGCATGGTCGCCCTCGCCTCGGTGACCGCGTCGGTGATCGGCCGCGCCGCCTTCGGCGACACCCCATTCCTGCACCTGCCCGCCTTCCACGTCCAGCACCTGGGCCAATACGCCCTCTTCGCCTTGCTGGGCCTGTTATCTGGAGCCCTCGGTGTCGGCTTCACCCGCGTCCTCTACGCCGTGGAAGACCTCTGCGACGCGGTGTGGCGGGGACCGGACTGGGCGCGCCCCGCGGCCGGCGGACTCGCGCTCGGCGCCCTGCTGCTGGCACTTCCCGAGATGTACGGGGTCGGCTACCCGGTCCTGGACAAGGGCGTCTACGGGGCCTACACCCTCGGCTTCGTCCTGGTGCTCATGGTCGGCAAGATGCTGGCCACCAGCCTGACCATCGGCATCGGCGGCAGCGGCGGAGTGTTCGCACCCTCCCTGTTCATCGGCGCGATGTTCGGCTCCGCGTTCGGACAGGGCGCCGGGCACCTGCTGCCCGCGCTCGCCGGACCGCCCGGGGCGTACGCGCTGATCGGCATGGGCGCGGTGTTCGCCGGCGCCGCCCGCGCCCCGATCACCGCCGTGATCATCATCTTCGAGCTGACCGGCGACTACACCGTCATCCTGCCGCTGATGGCCGCCATCTCGCTGGCCACCGGAGTCAGCGCCCTGATCTCTCGCGACACCATCTACACCCTCAAGCTGCGCCGCCGCGGCATCGACCTGGACACCCCCGCTCCCGCGGCCCTGCTGCCCGGACGCACCCTGCGCGACGTCATGGAACCCGCGCCCGCGCCGCTGCCCGGCGACATCACCCTGCACCAGGCCGAGCAGCGCCTGTCCCGCGCCCGCCGCGGCGTGTTGCCCGTCACCGGCCCCGACGGCCAGTACCTCGGCGTGCTCACCGCCCAAGCCGCCGCCGCGGCCCTCAGCGACGAACGCGCCACCGGCCCGACAGCGGAGCTGCTCGTACGGGAGCTGATTCAGCTGCCCCAGACCATGACGCTCGAAAGCCCGCTGCACGAAGCCCTCGACGCACTGGTCACCGCCGAGCCGTCCGGACTACCCGTGCTCGACCCCACCGGCCGCCACCTGGCCGGATGGATCACTCACCAAAGCCTGCTCGCCGCCGTACACAAGGCTCACGCTTCGACAACGCCGGCAGCCTGAGCCGAGCACCGCAGCAGCGCTCTTAGTTCGGTGGGTGCCCGCTCGCGGCCTCGCTCAGCAGTCCGAGCCGATGCTCCCAGCCGGCGCGGTGAGTCGCGATGTGGGTCGAGGCCAAGGAACGATGGGTGAGCACGACGATGGTGTCCTCGCCGTCGCGGGTCAACACGACCTCGACGGTCGATGCGCCGGGCGGCAGCGTGTCGTTCCCGGGGATGCCCCAGCTGAACACCACTCGGTGCGGCGGATCGACGACGCTGTAGACGCCGTGAGCGGCGACTGCGCCCATGTCCAGATGGAACACGCCGCCCGGGCGTGGATCGAGTTCGGCGCGCTCGCCGATCCACTCGACGATGAGACCGGGGTCGGTGAAGTACGGGAAGACGACCTCGGGCGGTGCCTTGATGTGTTCGGTCGCGACGATGGCGTCGTTGCGGATCTCGGCGGTCAACGGCTACCTCTTCGGGGGGCGGGGATGGGCCGTCTCGACGGCGTTCTTCAGGCGGCGTAGGGCGTCTGGCCAGAATTCGGCGAGCAGTTCGCGCACCGGCTCGAGCGACTCGTGGCGCAGCGTGTACAGCCGGCGGGTGCCTTCGCGGCGCTCGCTGAGCAGGCCGGCCTGTTTCAGGACGCTGATGTGCTGGCTGACCGCCTGCTGGGTGAGGGTGAAGCTCGCCGCGATCTGGCCCGCGGGCAGTTCGGCGTGCTGCACGAGGCGCAGGATTTGGCGGCGGTGCGGGTCGGCGAGCGCCCGCAGCACCGCGTCGGGTGCCGCGGGCGGGGGCTGCTGCTGGGGCTCGGCCATCGGGCGAGTATCTCAGAGCGTGAACGGGGTGCCGGTGCCGGTCTCGGCGAAGGCCTCGATGCTCGCCATGAACGAGTTCCAGGCGGTGACGCAGGCGTCCCAGCACTCCAGCCGCGGGGTCAGGCCCGCGTGCCGGAAGCGCAGTTCGGTGCCTTCTGGGCTGGGGGCGATGTCGAACTGCATGATCGTGCCGAGCCACTCGCGGGTGTGCCCGGTGGGTGTGACCCCGTCGGGCGCGATGGATTCCCAGACCACGCGGGTGGGGCCGGATTCGAGCACGCGCATCGCGTTGACGCCGTAGTCGCCGAAGCTGGTGACGAGCGTGCCGCCGGTCGCGCCGTCGCCCCGCGTCGGGCCCCACCAGCGGCTGACGCCTTCGGCGGAGGTGAAAAGTGACGCGATCGTCTCGGGGCTGGCGGGAAGGTTGAGCACCGCGGTGAAGTCCTCGGTCGTGGTGCTGGTGGCGCCGGTCATCCCGGTCTCCTCTCAATTCCACAAGGATCTGCTTGTACAAGCTTCTGCTTGTGAAGCTAGCTGCAGGGCATCCATGTGTCAAGCGCGCGGCAGCTACGACGTTCCAGCAGCCGGGCGGCGAGCGTGGGCAGCAGACCGCCCTGCACGAGTACGGCGTATCAATGGCGTACAAATCGCTGTTCTGCTGCGGCCGCCCGGTCCAGGGGTTTACGTTTCCTGAGCGGGACTGCATGGCCCGCGTGGTACGGCAAGTGTGTCCTGCGCCCGGCTGATCCCCCAGCAGCTTGAGCGCAAGCGCCGTGCCAGGCCCCGCGCGCCGCACCGCGCGGGGCCGACCATTTTCGAGGGCAGACGGTATTTCGAGGCGGACGGCGCCTCGGCGGCCGGGGCGGGTTGCTAGTGCGTCAGTGGGAAGAGACTCCGGCGTGCGTGGCGGAGTCTCGGCTTGTGGCCGGTGCCCACAGCAGCAGTCCGGCCGCCAGGCCGAGAGCGGCGAAGAGCCACCAGACGCGGTGGAAGGAGCCGAGCGCGCTCGACGCCGAGGGAGTGCCGAGGACGGCGACGTAGAGGCTGATGCCGAGGACTGCGCCGAGTTGTCGCAGGCTCGCGTTGATCGCCGAGCCGAGCGCGAACCGCGCCGGCGGCAGCGTCTGCACAGCGGCTCCGGACTGGACGGGCAGCGTGAGGCCGATCCCGAGGCCGGTCAGCAGCGCGACGGGCAACCAGTGGGTGATCCAGTGCGGGTCTGGGCCGACCCGGTGCGCGCTCAGGGCGAGGCCGGCGGTCCAGAAGAGGGCACCGGCGGTCAGGACGCGCCGTGCCCCGTAAGTGTGGGAGAGCCGGGTGGCGACGCGTGCGACGGCGGTGACCACCAGCGGGCTTGGCGCGGTGGCAAGGGCGGCGCGCAACACGGAGTAATGCCAGACCGTCTGCAGGAAGATGATGTTGCTGAGCAGCGTGCCGTAGAAGGCGGCCGCGAACACCAAGGTCGCGGCGTTGACCAGCCGAAATTGCCGGACACGGAGGAGTGCTGCGTCCATGACGGGTTGAGCGGCGACACGGTCGCGCACGACGAAGACCGGCAACAGCAGGGCGGCGAGAACGAGGGCGCCGAGCACGCGCGGGTCGGTCCAGCCCCAGTGCGGCCCTTCGATGATGCCCAGGCTCAGTGCCGCGGGTATCGCCGCGATCAGCACGACGCCGAGCGGGTCGGGAAGGCCGTGCGCATGCGGGTCTCGGGCCTCGCGCAGCAGGCGTGCGCCGAGGCCGACGATCAGCGCGCAGATCGGCACGTTGACCAGGAAGATCCAGCGCCAGGAGGCGTACTGGGTCAGCAGCGCGCCGAGCGTGGGTCCGAGGGCGGCCGCGGCCGCGCTCATCGAACCCCAGGCGCCGATGGCGACCGGTCGGCGCGCGCCCGGGAAGTGCGGCAGGATCAGCGCGAGCGAGGTGGGCGTGACCAGCGCGGCGAAGGCGGCCTGCAAGGCTCGGGCGGCGATCAGCGCGCCGGGGTTCGGAGCCAGGCCGCACAGGGCGCTCATCACGGCGAAGCCGGTGACACCGATCAGGAACAGGCGCTTGCGGCCGTAGCGGTCGGCTAGCCGTCCCGCCGGGATCAGGACGGCGGCGAACACCAGGCTGTAGGCGTTGAGCACCCAGGCCAGGTGGTCGGCGGTGGTGTGCAAGCTGCGGCTGATGGTCTGGAACGCCACGTTGACGATCGTGGTGTCGAGGAAGACGACGAACGCGCCGAGGCTGGAGAGGGCCAGCACGAGCAGCGCTTGGCGGCGGGCGGCGGGATCCTGGGGCGATGGCGGTGGCGGCGCCGTTCCGGCGGGCCTGGCTGCGGGGACCTGCTGGGGTGCGGTCATGGCTTCCTCGGTGGGTTCGCGGTTCCTGTCGGCGGGCCTGGTCTGGTTCACGGCGTCGCGCCCAGCAGCAGGGCCGGGACGTCGGGCCGTTCCAGGGCGATGAAGTGGCCTGCGCCGGGAACTTCGGTGAAGGTCGCGGCGGGCAGCAGGCGCTGGTTGGCCTGCCGGTCGGAGGGCCGAGACCAGTCCTTCTGGCCGTAGACCAGGTCGATCGGTGCGGTGACCTGCGGGTAGCGGGAGCGGGCGGCGATGAGGCTGGGCAGGTTCGCGTACACGGCCCGCGCGACGGTCGGGTAGCCCTCGCGGCGCCCGACGTGCAACAGCTCGTCCAGGTAGTCCTCTTTCAGGGCGCCGGTGTCAGCAAGGCCGCCGCGCAGCACTGCGCGCATGACCGGTTTGGGTTCGACAGCAGCCACGCGCGGGCCGAGTCCGGGTGCCAGGACGCCGGTGACGATCGCGCGGGCCAGCAGGCTGGAGCGGGCGATGCCGCCGGCGTAGTCGTAGGGGTTGACCGCCACGACGCGCCGCACCAGTTCCGGCAAGTCGGCCGCGGTGGTCAAGGCCAGCACGGCGCCCATCGACTCGCCCAGCAGTGTGACGTCGCGCAGGCCGAGCTGTGTGATCAGGCGCTTGACGGCGGCGCGCATCGCAGGCTCCTCATAGGAGGCGCCGGGCACGATCTGCGAGTAGCCCATGCCGGGCAGGTCGAGCGCGTACACGGTGTAGCGCTGCTGCACGAGCGGGATCAGGTGGCGGAAATGCTCAGCCTGGGTGCGCACCGTGTGCAGCAGGACCAGCGGCGCGCCGGTTCCGCCGGCCAGGTAGCGCAGTCGGCCCCCGCCGTACTCGCCGGGCCCCTCCGGGTCGAGGAAGCGGCTGCTCGTGCCCGGGATCCTGATCGCGGACTCGGTGGTGCTGGTCGCGGACATGTCCGCCTCCTTCGGGAGCTGGCGGGCTCGGTCGGTACGTCGGTGTGGCGCGGAGGCTGCGGTGCCCGACCTAGCGAAAACCGATCGGTTTCCAAGACTGTAAACCGATCGGTTTCCACATTGCAAGTGCGCGGGTTACCCTGGCCGGCATGACCGATTCGTCCTCTACCGCTCTCGCCTCGACGCGCGATCGCCTGCTGGACGCCGCGGCGCAGCTGTTCTACTCACAGGGCATAGGCGTCGGCGTGGAAGCGTTGTGCCGCGCCGCCGGGGTGTCGAAGCGTTCGATGTACCAGCTGTTCGACAGCAAGGACGAGGTGATGGCCGCCAGTCTGGAGCGCATGGCCCCCGGCTACTGGGCCTCGCTCGCCCCCTCCGACCACGACCAGCGCGGTCCGCGCGTGCGGATCCTGCACGTCTTCGAGCGTCTGGAGGAGCAGGCGGCATCACCGGACTACCGCGGCTGCCCGTTCGTAGCCGCGGCGGTAGAAGTCAAGCGGCCTGACCACCCGGCCGCCCTCACGGCGCGCAAATACAAGGATGCGCTGACCGGCTTCTTCGAGCGGGAGGCGGAGCAGGCCGGTGTGCCGCAGCCGGCCCTGCTGGCCCAGCAGTTGACCATGGTGTTCGACGGTGCGAGCGCGCGCGCCGTCGTGCAGGCCGGCGCGCTGCACGGCGTCGCTCTCGCCGCGGCGGCCGCCCTGCTCGATCAGGCGGGGGTGACGCAGTCGTAGCCCACTGACTCAGTGGGCTACTGGCTGATATACGGCGCGTCAGCACGCAGCGCATCGGACAGGGATTTGACGCCGCCGTGGGCGGTCAGTCCGCCGTCGACGGTGATCTCGGCGCCGGTGATGTACGAGGCCGCGTCGGACAACAAGAAGGCGACCAGGGGCGCGATCTCATGCACCGTGCCGGTGCGACCGAGCGGGGTTTCGCCGAGGTTGGCGGCGCGGAACGCCGGATCGGCGGATGCTGTCATCTCAGTTTCGATGAATCCGGGGTGGATGGTGTTGACGCGGATTCCGCGCGGGCCCAACTCGAGGCAGGCTGCCTTGGACAGGCCGCGGAGCGCCCACTTGCTCGCGGTGTAGGCGACCGGGTAGTGGCCGGTGAGCGCGGCGGTCGAGCCGATGTTGACGATCGCGGAGCCTGGGGGCATGAGCGGGGCGAGGTGCTGGATGCCGAGCAGTGGACCGGTGACGTTGACGGCGTGGACTCGGGCGAAATCTTGCGGCTCGACTTCATAGAGACGGGCGCGCCAGGTCACGCCGGCGTTGTTGACCAGGCCGTCCACTCGGCCGTGGATGTCGCGCAGTTCGGCCGCGAGTGCGGCCCACTGATCGGCATCGGTGACGTCAAGGGGCAGACACGCTGGCGCGGACCGGCTGTCGACTGCGATGACGGTCGCGCCGTGCCGGGCGAGCAGCGCGGCCTCGGCTGCCCCTTGGCCGCGTGCGGCTCCGGTCACCACGATCACCTTGCCGGCGAGGTTGATCATGGCCGGACCCGCGAGCGCTTTCGGGCGATCGGGAGCACGACTGGCTCCACGCCGTTGACGACCGTGTTCGAGATGGAGCCGATGCCTTGCACGGTGAGCGTGACGACATCTCCGGATTTCAGGGGCGGAGGGGTCTGCTCGCCGCGCACTCCCCAGAGCTCTGCCAGGCAGCCGCCATTGCCACAAGTCCCGGAGCCGAGCACGTCTCCCGGGCGCACCTCGGTGCCGCGCGAGGCGTAGGCGACCATGTCCTCGAAGGTCCAGCTCATGTTGGAGAGCAGGTCCCGGCCGACGACCTCGGCGTTCACCTCGGCGGTGAGCCCGAGCGCGAGGAAGCCGTCGCAGTCGCGGTAGGGCTCAAGTTCGTCGGCGGTGACTAGCCACGGGCCGAGGGTGGTTGCGGTGTCCTTGCCCTTACACGGTCCGAGCCCGACTTGCATCTCGCGGGATTGCAGGTCGCGCGCGGACCAGTCGTTGAACACCGTGTAGCCGACGATGTGGTCGCGTGCCTGTTCGGGGGTCAGATCCCGCCCCGCACGCCCGACGACGGCGGCGACTTCGAGCTCGAAGTCGAGCACGTGCGAGCCGGGCGGCACCGGGACGTGGTCGTGCGCGCCGATCACGGCGTACGGGTTGGCGAAGTAAAAGGTGGGTGCGTCGTACCAGGCTTCGGGAACGCCGCGTGTGCGGTCGACGCTGCGCCGGACGCCTTCTACGTGTTCTTCGAAGGTGACGAAGTCGCGAATCGTCGGCGGCTGAATCGGCGGCAGCAGGCGCACTTGGTTCGTCGGCGGGCCGGGTTCGGCGGCCAGGGCCGCGTCTCCGGCGGCGTGTAGCGCATCCGCACCGGCGCCGATCAGGTCGATCAGCCTGGTGCCCGCCGGCATCGGGTGAATGCGGTCGAACTCATCCACGGCACCGCAATACACAGCGCCGCCGTACTCGTAGGTCGCGAAACGCATGGCGGCTCAGACCGGCGGAGCGACGAACACGCCGCGGTCGACGTCGTTGAAGGACTCCTTGGCGATCAGTTCGTTCATCGGATTCGCGGTCCCCCACTGGTCGGTGACCTCGGGCTGAGAGAAGTCGTAAACGTGCGGATGCCAGGCGTCCTCGTCGAGTTCTTCGAGCTCGGTGGTGTATTCGACGGTGTTGCCATGTGGGTCGAGGAAGTAGGAGAAGGTGTTGTTCCCGGCAAGGTGGCGGCCGGGACCCCAGATCTTGCGCACTCCGGCGCGCAGCAGGCGTCCGGTGCCGTACATGTACTCGTCCAGGCCGCGCATCTCGAAGGAGACATGGTGCAGCGAGGTGTGCGGTCCGCGGGCGAGCGCCATGGAGTGATGCTGAGTGCTGATACGCATGAAGTGCATCACCTCGCCTAGGTGCGGCGAGGAAAGGCTGTCGGAGAGCCGGAATCCGAGATGGCGTTCGTACCAGGCGCGGGTGCGATCGAGGTCGGGGGTGTTGACCACGACGTGCGACAGGCGCACGGGGATCGATTCCTTCTCCTCGATCCTGCGGTGTTCGCGTGCTTCGACTCCCGCGGAGACCTCGATGGTGCGCCCGTCGACGTCGAAGAAGCGGAATCCGTATCCGCCTCCGGGAGTCTGAATCGGACCGGGCTGTGTTACGAGCGTGACGCCGTCGGCGGCCAGCTGCGCGGCGAGGGCGTCGACGTCGGCGGGTGTCGCGGCCCCGTAGGAGATGAGGTCCAGACGCTTTTCGCCGGCCTTGCGCAGCCGGATCACGTACTGCTCGGGTGATCCTTCCGCGGCGAGAAACGCGATCCCGGAGTCCTTCACCGTCGCGGTCAGACCCCAGACTCCGGAGTAGAAGTCGAGCTGTTTTTCGTAGTCGGGGACGGCCAGGTCGACGTGGCGCAGGTGGGTCAGGTATCTGGGCATCGTTTTCGGTCCTTACTCTCAGCGCAGGTCGAGGAGAGCCGCGGCGGTGCCGCCGGCGATCGCGGCGTAGGCGGACGGCGGAAGTTCGGCGGCGCGCAGGTCGCCGAGCGGGTCTTCGCTGCCCATGTCGAAGGGGAAGTCCGAGCCGAGCAGGACGCGGTCGGCCCCGGCGACACGCACGAGCGACCAGAGCACGGCGGAGTCGTGCACGAGCGAGTCGAAGTAGAGGCTGCGCAGGTAGCTGCTTGGTTCGCGCGCGCAGCCGCGAGCGTCGGGCCGGACCCTCCAGGCGTGGTCGGCCCGGCCCATGTGAGTGGGCAGATACCCGCCGCCGTGCGCCGCGATGATCCGCAGACCGGGATGCCGGTCGAGGACGCCGGAGAAGATCAGGTGTGAGAGCGCGACGGCGTTCTCGGTAGGTTGTCCGACTGAGTTGGACAGGTACCAGCGATTGAGCCGCTCATCGAGGGTGCAGCCGAACGGGTGCAGGAAAATCAGGGCGTTGCTCTGTGCGGCATGTGCCCAGAACGGTTCGTAGGCCGGGTCGCTCAGGTCGCGGCCGGGCGCGTGGCTGGAGATCTCCACGCCGAGCAGGCCGAGCGCAAGAGCGTGGTCGAGGGCTTCGACGAGCTGGTCGGGATGGTGGAGCGGGACCAGGCCGAGGCCGCGCAGCCGGTCGGTGGCCTGTGCGCAGTGCGCGGCGGTCGCCACGTTCGCTTCCCGCCACACCGCGCGCGCCGTGCCGGGGTCGGTCCAGTAGTGGTAGTGCGACGGGGACGGGCTGACCAGTTGGACATCGATGCCTTGCTTGTCCATGGCCGCGAGGCGCTGGAAGACGTCGGTGAGCAGCGGGATGCGTTCGGCGATCATCGGCCCGTTCACGGCAAGGGCCTCGCGGCCGTTGCGCAAGGCGTCGAGCGCCTTGGCCTCGGCAAAGCCGGATCGGCGAGCGACCAAGGATTCGATGGCGGGGATGAGCACGTGCGCGTGTATGTCAACGGTATGCGACGCGCTGGAGACGACCGGATTCGTGGCCATCAGGGACGCTCCCTGAGCGCGCCCAGCGTGCGGCCGATTAATCCGGGCACGTCGGCGTCACGCACGCCGTCGAGTTGCCATTGGCCGAGTTGCACCGAGGCGTCGACGACCGGACGTACGCGCGCGATGCGCCGCTCGTAGTACTCCTGCAGCAGTTGGTCGTTCCAGGTATCGTGGCCGGTCAACAGTTCTGCCAGCACGAGGGCGTCTTCGAGCGACATCGCCGCGCCTTGGGCGAGGGTGGGCGGGCAGACGTGCGCGGCGTCGCCGACGAGCACGACGCGGCCGCGGTGCCACGATCCCTCGACGAGCATGCGGTCGAACCAGGTGTAGTTGACCCTCGCCTCGTCGGTGATGCTCTTGGCGACTTGCGGCCACGCGCCGCCGTATCCCGCCGCGAGTTCGCGCATCCGGGCGGGATACGACGCGGGGTCGAGCGAGGTGCGGTCGCGGCAGCCTTCGACGAGGTAGGCGTAGAGGGTTGATTCACTGGTCGGGCAGTAGCCGGCGATATAGCAGGCACCGCCGTACGCCAGATCCGTGCGGGTGACCTCCAGCGGGCGGGGCGCGGCGACGCGCCAGATCGCCATGCCGGTGGGTTCTGGCTTCTGCGAGATACCGATCGCGGCTCGGGTGCGCGAGTTGAGGCCGTCGGCGGCGATGACGAGGTCGTAGCGGGAAGTGCGGCCGTCGCTGAAGCTGACGGTGACACCGCCCGGATCCTGGTCCAGCGCCTCGGCGGTGACGCCCAGCCGCAGGTCAGCCCCGCTCGCGCGTACCGCCTCAAGCAGGATCTGCTGCAGGCGCGGGCGCTGCATGCCGAGGGTCGCGGGCAAGTCGTCGCCGCCGGTGCGGATGTCCTTCTGGACATGCAGCACGGTGCCGTCGGGGATCGTGAGCCCCACTTCGTCGAATGCGTAGCCTTCGCGGCGCACCTGCTCCCACACGCCGAGTTCGCGCAGCACCCGCAGCGCGTTGCCTTGCAGGGTGATGCCGGAGCCGACGGCGGCGTTCCCGTCGGGCGCGACTTCGACCAAGTCGACGTCGATTCCGGCGCGGCGCAACAGGATCGCCGCCGCGTTGCCGGAGGTTCCGGCGCCGATCACGAGGACGCGGCGGGGCGGCGCAGCTGAATCTGAGGGCTGGGTCATCGTTGACTCTCCGGGGACGGACGTGGCGGCCGTGGGACCACGGCGGAAGCAGGGGAAGCGGCGGAAGCGGTCACTTGACCGCGATGGGGTTGATCGGTGAGCCGACGGCTCCGGTGATCGGCAGCGGCGCGGCGGTGAGGAAGAACTCGTAGACGCCGTCCGTGGCACAGTCCGCGGCCAAGGCGTCCGGGTCCCACATCTCGCCGATCAGCAGGCCCAGGTGCGGGATCGCGACCTGGTGCAGCGGCTGGAAGGAGTGTTCGAACTCGTTCGGGCGCACCTCGAAGCCCCAGGTGTCGGTGGCGATCGCGGCGATCTCGGTGCGGTGCAGCCAGCCGGCGGTGGTGAACGAGAGCCCGGGTGCCGGACCGCCCGCGTAGTCGCCCCAGCCCTCGCGCCGGGCGCGTGAAAGCTGCCCGGTGCGGACGATCACGATATCGCCGCGGCCGACCCGAGAGCCGGACCCCTGCGCGTCGATGGTCGCACGCAGGTGCTCCTCGGTGATGGCGAAACCGTCGGGCAGTTCTCCGCGTTCGTCGCCGACCGCGCGGCCGACGTCCAGCAGGACGCCTCGGCCGGCCACGCGCGCGGCCATGTGCTCGATCCCGGTGACCCGGTCGCCGTCGGAGGTGACCGTCGTGGCCGCGTCCCGGCCGTTCCACGCGCGGCCGTGGTCGAAGATGTGGCCGAGCCCGTCCCATTGAGTCGAGCACTGCAACGGCATCGCGATCACGTCGTCGGCGCCGCCGATGCCGTGCGGGAACCCCTGATTCCCGGCCGCCGCGTCCGTTCCGGTGTCGAGCATCGTGTGCACCGGGTTCGTGCGCCGCCGCCAGCCCTTCTGCGGGCCGTTCATGTCAAAGCTCTGAGCGAGCGAGAAGCTGCGCCCGGTGCGGATCAGCCGGCCCGCGTCGGCGCGCGCGTCCGGTGTCAGGAAGTTGAGCGTGCCCAGGACGTCGTCCGCACCCCAGCGGCCCCAGTTGGAGAACTGGGCGGCCGCCTTGGCGATCTCGCCCTCCGGATCCATCCGGTCTAGCGACATCTCGGTCGAGCTCATCGAGCACCGCCCCGCGCCTGCCGCGGCGCGACGCATCTCGTGCGCTGGGTGCCCAGACCGGTGATCGTGCCCTCCATCACGTCGCCGTCGCGCAGCAGCCGGCCCCAATGCAGTCCGTTGCCGGCCGGGCTGCCGGTGAGTAGCAGGTCGCCCGGCCACAGCACGGCGTACTGCGAGATGTACGAGATCAGCCGGGCGACGCCGAAGAGCATGTCCTTGGTGGACTCGTCCTGCATCGTCTGGCCGTTGAGCGTCAGGGTCACCTGCAAGTCGCCTGGGTCGCCGGCGAACTCGGCGGGCACCAGATACGGGCCGAGCGGAGTGAATCCGGGGGCGTTCTTACTGCGCAGCCAGTCGGTCCCGATCGCCGGCATGTCGGGACGGAACACCGAAGCCCGGTCGGTCAGATCGTTGGCGATGGTGTATCCGGCCACGTAGTCGAGCGCTTGATCCGTCTTCACGCGGTGCGTTCGGCGGCCGATCACAACCGCCAGTTCCAGCTCCCAGTCCGGCTTCGCCGCCCAAGACGGCAGCTCAACCTCGTCGTACGGCCCGGTGATGCTGCTGGGCAGACCGATGAACACGTAGGGCTGGTCCTCACGGGCACGCCGGTCCATGACCGCGGCGATTTCCGCCCGGGCCTGCTCCGGCGAGCGCGGGTCGTCCGGGCTGCGGTGCGCGACCTCGAGGTCGATCACGTGCTGCCGGTAGTTCGCCCCGGCCTGGAAGATCTGTCGCGGCTGAACCGGGGCGTGCACACGGAGCCCATCGAGCCTTTGACCTGGCCTGGAGCGATCGGCTGCCAGCCGATGCAGTTCACCTAGAGTCTCCTCCCACTGCGCCAGCACCGCGAGCGTGTCGGCCGGCGCGTTCGGCAACGCCTGACGCAGGTCGAGGACCCGGTCGCCCACGACCAGGCCCGGGAACGCATCGCGAGCGCCCGCGGCCTGGAACGTGCCCAGCGCGAAGGGCGCGGAGAGCTGCTCGGAGGGTTGCGCGAGGATTTCCACAAGGTTGCCTTCCTGTTCTCCTGGGCTACTGTGGCCCGCACGAAGCAATCAGGGAAATCGATTCTTCTGATAGTTCAAATCGACGGCATGGATATAACCCGGGAGCTGCGGTGAACCTCGCCCGACTCGACCTGAACCTGGTGGTCGCGCTGCGCGCGCTGCTCGAGGAGCGGGGTGTGACTCGCGCGGCGCGCCGGGTGGGACTGAGCCAGCCGGCTATGAGCGCGGCGCTGGCCCGGCTGCGCCGCCACTTCGACGATGAACTGCTGGCCCGCGTCGGTGGAGCGTACGAGCTGACGCCGCTTGGCACCGCGCTGCTGGAACGCACGAGCACCGCGTGCGACCTGCTTGAACGGGTCTTCTCCAGCCAGGCCGAGTTCGACCCGGCCACCGAGAGCCGCGAGTTCACGCTGCTCGGCACGGACTACGGAGCGGCGGTCTTCGGCCCGCACCTGGCGCAGGTGCTGCACCGCGAAGCCCCCGGCGTGCGGCTGACCTTCCAGCAGGCCACGTCCGCGGTCGTGGACGACACCGGCAGCGCGTTGAGCACCGTGGACGGGCTGCTCATGCCGCACGGCATCATCGACGGCTTTCCCGCTGTCGAGCTGTTCCAGGACCGATGGGTCTGCGTCACCGCGCCCGACAACCCGGAGGTCGGCGAGGTGCTGACCATCGGCGATCTCGGCCGGCTGCCGTGGGTCGTGTATCAGCGCGCGTATGACGCCCCGGCGGCGCGCCAGCTGAGCATGATCGGGATCAGCCCGCGCGTCGAAGTCTCGGTGCAGAGCTTCCAGCTGATCGCCCACTTTCTGGCCGGTACGCAGCGGGTCGCGCTGCTCCAGGAACGGCTGGCGAACCTGGTCGCGGGCACCGCGCCGATCAGGATCCTGCCTTGTCCGTTCGCCGCGGTGCCGGTGCAGGAGGCGATGTGGTGGCATCCGCTGCACACGCGCGACGCCGCGCACGTGTGGCTGCGGGAGACCGTCGCGCGCGTCGGCCGCGCGCTCGGCGGCCCGAAGTCACCTCGCTGAGCTGAGCGCTGCCA
>Ga0070739_10003252_pt1 | contig 20538 bp, 20 predicted proteins | sample Coa_R1_7_FD_66445 | JGI IMG/M metagenome (GOLD analysis project Ga0070739, IMG submission 66445) | Surface soil microbial communities from Centralia Pennsylvania, which are recovering from an underground coalmine fire - Coalmine... | ecosystem: Environmental > Terrestrial > Soil > Unclassified ... | reverse complement strand
CCCTGCGCGTCGGCGACCACCTGCTCGAGCGGCTACGCTGACGGCGGGGGCTCTGGCGGCGGAGGGGCTGTCCCGGCGCGGTCGGCGGCGCTGCTCTGCCGCGACTGGCCGGGTTGGGCCGGCGCGGCCGTAGCGGGCTGGGTATCGCCGGCCGAGGCGGCCGGCCGCGCCGCGCGGTCCCGGGCGGCCGCGCCGGCGCGGCCTTCGGCGGCCCCAGACTCGGTCGCAGTGGCTGACGGTGCCGCCGGCGCCGTGCCGCTGGGGCCCGCGGGGGCGATCGTGCCGCCGGCGGGGTCTCGGCTCGCGGTCGCGGCTTCCTGCACCAGCCGCTGGTGCAGCACGTGGTCCGGCGGCGGCGGCTCGTCGTAGGAGCCGCGCTGGCCGACGTGCATCGCCACCACGTCGGCGGGCAGCACGAAGTCGAGCAGCCAGTCGGTGCCAACCCGCGCCTTGCGGTCCCACCCGGGCAGCTTCGCCAGGTAGACCGAGCGCCAGAGCAGCCAGGCCGGGAACCCCGAGAACTTGTGGCCGAGGATGCGGCCGACTGCGCTCTTCTGGCCCAGCGAGGCGAAGGTGCCCAGCAGGCGGTAGTCGAAGGTGCGCAGCGGCTCGCCGCGCAGGGTGGCCAGCACGTTGTGGGCGACGACCGGGCCCTCGCGCTCGGCGTTCTGGGCCAGCGGGGCGTAGGTGCCGCCCTCGCGAGGGTTGGGGATCGACGCGCAGTCGCCGATCGCCCACAGGCCGGGTCGGCCCTGCACGGCCAGGTGGCCGTCGACGACGACCGCGCCGTGGCGGTCCTTCGGTACGGGGAGCGCTTGCACCAGCGGGCTCGGCGCTACCCCGGCCGTCCAGAACACCGAGCGGGTGGGGATCTTCCCGCCCGGCTCGAGCTCCACCGCGTCGGCGGCCACGTTGCAGACGGCGGTGCCCAGCCGTACGGCGATGCCCGCCTGCTTCAGCAGCCGCAGCGTGTAGGCGGCCGACGACTCGTCGAGCTCCTCGAGCAAGCGCTGCCCGTGATGCGCCAGCACCAGGTGCAGCTTCTCGCCGGCCAGGCTGGGGTAGAAGGTGCGCGTCTCGCGCATGAAGTCGGCCAGCGCGGCGGCCAGCTCGACGCCCGAGAAGCCGCCGCCGGCGACGACGAAGGTGAGCAGCGCGCGGCGGTGGTCGGGGTTGTCGTCCTGCGCGGCCTGCTCGAAGCAGTCCAGCACGCGGTCGCGGATGCGGGGCGCGTCGCCCAGGTGCTTGAACGGGTAGGCATAGGTATCGGCGCCCACCGCGTGGTGGAAGCTGGTCACCGAGCCCAGCGCCAGGATCAGGTGGTCGTAGGACAGCTCGTCCGTCTCGTCTGCCGCCTCGGAGTAGGTAGTGACCCGCCGCTGGTCGAGGTCGATCCCGACGATCTCCGCCTGCCGCACACTCACGCGGCGGAGGAAGGCGCGCAGCGGCACCGCGATGTGGGTCGGGTTCACCTCGCCCATGGCGACCTCGGCGAGCATCGGCGTGAACAGCAGGTAGTTGTCGCGGTTGACGAGCGTCACCTCGATGCTGCCGTCGGTCGGCAGCGTCTTCTCGAAGTGGCGCGCGGCGCTGAGGCCGCCGAAGCCGCCACCCAGGATGAGGACGCGCGTGGGCTGCCGCGCGCTCATAGGCCCTTGTTCCAGCGGGACATAGCGCCATCCACGTAGTAGGTGCAGCCGGTGACGTAGGAGGACTCGTCGGAGGCGAGGAACACGGCCACCGCCGCCACCTCGTCCGGCGTCGCCAGCCGCCCCATCGGGATGACCGCCTTCAGGTCGTCGAGGAGCTGCGGGCTGGTCAGCGTCCGCGTGTTGATCGGCGTGGCCACCGCGCCGGGCGCGATGTTGGTGATCGTGATCCCGTGCGGCGCCAGCTCCTGGGAGACCTCGCGCGTCAGCATCCGCACGCCGCCCTTCGACGCGCAGTAGGTGCTGTAGTTCAGGAAGGCGATGTCCTCGTGGATCGACGAGATGTTGATCAGCCGGCCGCCGCCCCCCTGCTTGACCATCTGCTGCGCGGCGGCCTGGCAGGCGAAGTAGGTGCCTTTCAGGTTGACGTTGAGGACGGTGTCGTAGTGCTGCTCGCTGACCTCGAGGAACGGCTCTCGGATCTCCAGCCCGGCGCTACAGACGAGGATGTCCAGCCGCCCGAACACCTCGACGGTCTTCGCCACGAGCTGCTGCACGTCGGCGACGACCGAGACGTCGGCCTGCAGGGCCACACTCTTGCGGCCTTGCTTCTGGATCTCCTGGGCCACGGCGTTGGCTTCGTCCGCCTCGCGGCGATAGTTGACAGCCACGTTCGCGCCCTCGTTGCCGAAGGCGATGGCGATCGCTCGACCGATCCCGCTGGAGCCACCCGTGACCAGCGCGTTCTTACCCTCGAGCCGCATTGGCCTTCACCCCCGTCGCGAACTGCACCCCTCATCTTACACCGCGGCCGCCAGGCAGCGAGAAAAGCGGGAGACTTAGCGGAAGACCTGGCGGTCGACGACCACGGCGGCGAAGATCAGCGCCAGGTAGAGGAGCGAGTACTTGTACAGGCGGAGCGCCGCCGCCCGCGTCGCCTCGCGCAGCAGGCGCGCGGCGTAGTAGACGAGCAGCCCTCCCAGCGCCACGGCAGCGAGGAGGTAGAACAGGCCCGTGAGGTGGAAGGAGTACAGGGCGACGGTCAGCGCCAGGAGCAGCAGGGAGTAGAGCAGGATCTGGCGGCGCGTCTCGGCCTCGCCGCGCACGATCGGCAGCATCGGGACGCGCGCCTTCTCGTACTCCTCCTTGATCAGCAGGGCGAGCGCCCAGAAGTGCGGCGGCGTCCAGTAAAAGACGATCGCGAACAGGGCGACCGGCAGCAGGCTCAGGTCGCCGGTGACGGCTGCCCAGCCGACGAGCGGCGGCACGGCGCCGGCCGCGCCGCCGATGACGATGTTGCTCGGCGAGGTGCGCTTCAGCCAGCGGGTATAGACGAACACGTAGAACAGGAACCCGACCTCGGCGAGCACGGCCGCCAGCAGGTTGGCGCCCAGCGCCAGGACGACGAACGCACCCACCGCGAGCGCCAGCCCGAAGCGCAGCGCCTGCTCGGGCGCCAGCACGCCGGCCGGCAGCGGCCGCCAGACGGTGCGGCCCATCAGCGCGTCGATGTCGCGGTCGCAGTAGCAGTTGATCGCATTGCCGGCCGCGGCCGCCATCGCGCCGCCGACGAGCGTGGCCAGCATCAGCGGCAGCGGCGGCCAGCCGTTGGCAGCGACGATCATCGGCAGCAGCGTGGTCACCAGCAGCAGGACGATGATCCGCGGCTTGGTCAGGCTCAGGTAGGCGCTGGCCAGGTTGGGCGTGGGCACGGGCGAGGGCGTCTCGTCGGCGGGCGCGGCCGCGCCGGGCCGCGGCGCGCCGGGCTGGCGCAGGGTGGGGATCAGCCGCCTGCCCCGCGCCACCAGGCAGGTCAGCGCCACGGCCGCGGCCCAGACGGCGGCCGCGCCGGCGACGTGGGCGCCGCGCGCGTGCGGCGGCAGCGCCGTCGAGACGAGCACCGCGCCGATGCCGATCTGCACCACGATCAGTGCCGCCAGCAGTGTCGCCGTCCGCGGCACGGCGGGCAGCCAGCGCCAGTGGCGCCAGGCCTGCCAGAGCACGACAGCCGTCAGGACGGCGACAGCATAGGCCAGCAGGCGATGGAAGAGGTGCAGGTCGACCAGGTGGTTGGAGCCGAAGGGCAGCGCCTGCCCGTTGCAGCCGGGGAAGCCGACGCAGGCGTAGCCGGCGCCGGTCGCCTGGACGTAGGCGCCGACGATCAGCAGCAGGAAGATCACCGTAGTCGTGGCGTGCGCCCAGCCGACCAGTCGCCGCGCTCCTACGGCGTCGGCGGCGGTGGCGCCGGGCCGTGGGCGTGGCGCCGGGCCGGCCGCGATCGCCGTCCAGACCAGGAGGCCGAGGATGGCCATGGCGAAGACGAGGTGGACCAGCACCTCCATCGCCGGCAGCTCGCGGCGCACGACAATCATGCCGAGCACGATCTGGATGGCGAGCAGGACGGGCACCAGCGTCGCCGGCACGAGCACGGCACGGTCGCGCCGCCGCACGAGCCAGGCGCCGATCGTGGTGGCCAGGATCAGCGGCGAGACCACCGCCCCGAGGAAGCGGTGAGTGTACTCGATGATCGCCGTCGGCTCGAGCGGCGGGACGAGCTGCCCATGGCAGGTTGGCCAATCGGGGCAGCCGAGCCCGGACCCCGTCACGCGCACGACGGCTCCGACGACGATCAGCAAGTAGGTGCCGGCGGCGGCGACGACGGCCAGCGCCTGGTAACGGGTCATGGTCGATCGCTCCTCAGCGCAACGGGGCTCCTCTATTCTCTCACGACTCGGCCCTCCCTGGGGACCGCACGGCCTGCCGGGACCTGAGCCTCATCTCGCGCGCTCGTGCATGAAGGGGAACAGGGCGAGCGCGCTGAGCAGGACGAGGGCCAGGAGCAGCCAGGCCGGCTGGTAGCTGCCGAGCCGGTCGACCAGGGCGCCGAAGGCGGGCGGGACCAGCACGGCGCCGAGGAAGATCGTCGCGATGCCCAGGCCGAGGGTTGTGCCGGCGCGGGCGGGCCCGGCCTGCTCGGCCTGGAAGGTCATGATCAGCGCATTCCAGCCGATCAGCGTGGCGCCGAGCACGATCGCCAGCGCGCCGATTAGCGGCGGACTGGCGTCGGCCGGCAGCGCGGCGAGCAGCACCACTAGCAGCGCGCCGAGCGGCGGGATCAGGATCAGCACCGGCTTGCGACGGCCGTCCCACACGACGTCGCTGGCCACGCCCCAGGCGATGCGCCCGACGACCCCGCCGACCTGCGCCAGCGCCAGGTAGCCGGCCGCCACGGCCACCGGCAGGTCGTAGCGTTCGTAGAGGTACAGGCCCAGGTAGGCCACGAGCGTCCAGTGGCCAGCGACCAGCAGCGGCCCGAGGAGGATCGTGGCGAGCAGGCTGCGGTCGCGGAGCAGGGCCGGGATCGCCTGCAGGCCGCTCCGCTCGCGGACCGTGGTCGTCGCCGGGTCGGGCGGGTCGCGGTAGATCAGCCAGGGCAGCAGCGCGGCGAGGCCGCTGGCCAGGGCCGCCACCTGCAGGGCGCCGCGCCAGCCGAGGCCGGCCGCCAGCGCGGGCAGCGTCGCTGCCGCGACGACGCCGGCCAGCGGCACGCTCGTCTGGCGCAGGCCCATCGCAAACCCGCGGATGCGCGGCGCGAACCAGACCAGCATCGCCTTGCCGCCGGCCGGCCCGCTGGTGGAGACGAACACGCCGACGGCGACTAGCAGGGCCGTCACCAGCAGCGGGCTGCTCGCCAGGCTAGCCAGCAAGGCGCCCGCCGCCACGCCGAGCGGGCCGACGACGAGCAGCGGCCGCTCGCCGACGCGGTCGACCAGGTCGCCAGACACGGTCGAGGCCAGGAACACGCCGACGTTGATGGCGGCGACGATCATGCCTAGCTCGCCGCGGCTAAGCGCCCACTCCGCCTGAATGAGCGGCGCCAGGGCGGGCATGCCCTGGTGGATGAGCGAGCAGCCGAGCTGCGCGGCGACGGCAGTAGCCAGCATGAGCCAGGGTGCGTGATCGGGGTGTTTCACACGCCCATGGTAACAGGCGTCCCACTCCGCTGGCCTGCCGGCCCACGCCTCGGGCCTGCCGCCAGGCCGCCAGGGCCAGCCGATGATCAGTCGCGTCCGACAGAGGACGGGCACGCCGCGGCAGAGCGCGCGATCGCCGGCCGGCTGGCCGATTGGGGACGGTTCGGACCGCCGGGTGCGGCCGCGCCCGGCGCGCGGGCAGCAAGGAGCCCCGAGGCGGGCATGGCGGCCGGGCTACGGGACGGGCGCGGCGACCGCCTCCAGCTCCTCCTGCCCGCGCACGCGCTGGACGATGGCGAGCGAGGCGAGGCAGCCGACGGCGAGCAGGCCGAACGGCAGCGAAAAGCTGCCGCTGCGCTCCAGCAGCCAGCCGACCAGCGGCGCGCCCAGCGTCGTGCCGAGCAAGGAGACGAGCGTTACCAGGCCGATCGCCGCGCCGGGATTGCCGGGCAGCGCCGCGGCGGCGGTGTTGAACACGGCAGAGTAGGGCAGGCTGGCACCGAAGCCCAGCACCACCAGCCCCACGACCACCACCGGGAGCGGCCGCCCCGGCAGCGCCAGCGCCGCCAGCCCCAGGGCGTTCAGCAGCACCGCCAGCCGCATCGTCTGTCGCGTGGTGAGCAGGCGGGCGCCGATCGCCGCGCCGCCGACCGGCCGCGACAGCACGCCGAGCAGGACCACCAGCGAGCCGAGCGCGCTGGCGCTGGCCAGGTCAAGCCCCAACTCGCGCACCAGGTAGGTGGGCGCCCAGGTGCCGACGACCATCGCCAGGCTGAAGTTCGCCGTGTGCACCAGCCCGAGCAGCCAGCCGGCGCCCTGGCGCAGCGCCCTGCCCAGCGCCCCGCGGCTGGCCAGCACCGGCACGGCTGGCGCGAGCAGCCAGAGCGTCGCGACCACCGCCAGGAACGCGGCGGCGGCGCCGTAAGCGGCGCGCCAGCCGTGCGGCTCCGCGATCAGCGGCAGCGTGTAGATGATCTCGCCGCCGCCGAGCTGCACGGCGCCGCCGAACACGCCCTGCGCCACGTGCGCCTTCCCGCCGCGAAACAGCAGGCCGGCGTAGCGCACGCCGGCCACGAACGCCCCCAGCGACCCGACGCCCGCCAGCACCTTCAGGGCCAGCAGGTCGCCGTAGCCGCGGGCGAGGGCCATCCCGAGCGTCGCCAGCACCGTGGACCCGATCCCGAGCGCCGCCACTCGCCGCGGCCCGACGCGGTCCACCAGCGCCCCGATCGGCACGACCAGTAGCGCCGCGCTGAGGAAGAAGGCGCTCGACAGCAAGCCGGCCAGCGTCGGCCCGAACCCCAGCTCGGGCATCAGCAGCGGCAGGAGCGGCGCGTGGTTGGTGTAGTTGCTGGTCAGGGCCAGACCGAGCAGCGACACGAGCGCCAGCGCCCAGCCCCGGCGCCGCGGATCCGCTGCCTGCATCCCGCTCCTCGCCCGCTGCCGGCCGCTGGCCGGGCCAAGTTTTCGCAGCAGAGTTGTCAGTTTCCGGCCCGGGCTGCCGGCCGTGGCACGGCGCTTGCTTAAAGTAAATCAGGCGCGATGAGGCGCAGTAAACGGAGGAGTGAACATGATACCGATCATCCTGTGGCTGGCGGGGGTCCCGCTTGGTCTGATCATCCTGCTCTGGATTATCGGCGTCATCCGCTAACAGCTAGAGTGCCCGGCCATCGCGGCAGAGGGTGCGGCGCCAGGGGGCGCCGCACCCTCTGCCGCGTCCTGCGTACGGTCGGCGAGCCGGCCAGCGGCAGCGCATCGTCGGCCGCCGGAGGCTCAGGACCGCCAAAGCCGCCTTTCTCGACAGAACATGGCGAGCATCTGGCGAAACCCGGAATAGCGGGTGTGGGCCCGTGGGCCCACACCCGCTATTCATAGACATACTTACGGCGCCCCGCCGCGGCGCAGCGTGGCGACGGCGGCGAGGATGGCCGCCGCCAGCTCGCGCACGCGCGGCGAGTCGGCGCTGGCCAGGATCTCGCGCGCCGGCTGCTCGATCGCGTCTGCCACGTCGCCCTGCAGGTAGCCGAGCACGTTCACCAGGTCGTCGTACTGGGCCTGCAGGTCGGCGTTGTTCCCCGGCGCGCAGGCGTAGGCGCCGAGCTGCTGGAGGGCCTGTGTCGCCTCGGCGCCGCGATTGAGCGGGCGCCAGCCGGTCGGCACGTAGGGGTAGGGGTAGGGCGCCAGCCCAGCGATCCACGGGCCTGGCGGCAGCGTCCAGCCCGTCGGCACCCAGACGGTGGGACGCGCCTGGAGCTGCTGGGTAAGCCGGTCGACGAGCTGCTGGGCGGCCTGGCAGTCGGCGCTGGGCGCCTGAGCGGCGGCCGGCGCCGGCGCGTACAGCAGGCTCGCCAGCACGATCCCCGCGAGCAGCAAGCGCTTCACCATCGCGGTACCTCCTCGGGAGCTCATCTGCCAAGCTCCCAACCCGGATAAACGGGCGAGCGCGGCCCGCGTTTCATCCTCCCGCCATTCGGTTGCGATTATCGCAGCCACAGCCTGGCGACCCGCCGGCCGAGAGGCTCCGCGATCCAGTCGCGGTCGTGCGTGCCGAGCCGATTAGAGCAGCCATTGAGGGGTCGATCCGAATTAGGCTCGATCAACCATCGTCCTCCAATGGCCAGTCCGCCTGGCCGTTGGAGGACGACGGCTTGCGTACGCGGGTGCGCCGTTCATCGGCAACCGCCAGCGTGCCGCCGATCCGTTCGAGGTCGCGCTCTCGGATAACACGAGATAGCATGTCGAGCACTGCGTCGCGGCCGCGAGCCCGCGGCCGGAGGATGAGAATTCCCGGATGCGTCCCGGGAACGAAACGGCGCACGTCGGAGAAATCCAGGTCGAGCGTGATAAGCAAGCGTCCCTCGGTGCATACGTGCTGCCACACGACGTCGTCGGCGGCGCCCGACAAGCCTTGGTCGCGCACTCGGAGGGCATCGTAACCAGCCCGGCGTAGAGCATCCGCGTGCGTACGGCCCAGGTTTTCGTCGAGCTTGACGGCGATCGGGCTCATAGGAGCGGGATCAGTTCCTCCTCGCGCACCAGCTCTGCAGCGTAGCCGATCGCGGCGGCAATGTCCTCGAGGGTCAGCGGAGGATACTCCTCCACGATCTCCTGCGGGGTGAGTCCTTCGGCCAGGTTATCCAGGACGACCGACACCATGATCCTGGTGCCTTTGATGCACGGCTTGCCGTGACAGACCTCCGGATCGCTCTTGATCCGCTCCCGCCAATCTATCATCGTTCTTTTCCCTCACGAAGCGATCCACGGAGGTCCGCCTAGTGGCAGCCAGCTACGCCGGGATCATATCACTTGCGCGCGTGGGGCCAGGGGCCGAGATCGGTGCCCAGGCCGCGCTCGCGGGCGCGCCGGTAAATCGCCGCGGCGAGGCAGAGGTCCTGCAGCGCCGTGCCGACGGACTTGAACAGGGTGATCTGGTCGGCGTGCTGGCGGCCCGGCCGGCGACCGCCGACCAGCTCCCACAGCTCGACCAGGTCGTCGGGCCGCACCGCGCCGCTGGCCACGGCCGCCGCGCCGTCGCCGGACCCGAGGACGTGCTCGCGGTCGTCGACGCCGGCCACGGCCGCCCGCCGCCAGACCTCGGCATCCAGCTCGCGCGCCTCCGGCCGCACGGCGCTGATCGCCGTCACGTGCGCGCCCGGCGCCAGCCAGTCCGCGAACAGCACCGGCGCGGTGCCGGCGCGGACGCCCGAGGCGACGAGGTCACTGCCGCGCGCCGCCGCCGCCGCCGTCTCGACCGGCACCACCTCGAGCCCGAGCTGCGCGCTCATCGCCGCGGCGAACCGCTCGCGGTTGGCGGGCGTAGGGCTGAACACTTTCACCCGCCGCGGCCTGCGCACGCACGACAGCGCCGCCAGCAGCGCACGGGCCTGCTCGCCCGAGCCGAGCAGGCCCGCCTCGTCGATCGTCTCGCGGGCCAGCAGGTCCGTGCCCACGGCGGCCGTCGCCGCCGTGCGGCGCGAGGTCAGCCAGTCGGCGTCCATCTGGGCCAGCAGCTCGCCGCTGGCCAGGTCGTAGAGGGCGACCAGGTAGCGCACGCCGACGCCGGGCGTCGCGTGCATCGCCTTGTAGCCCATCACACCGGAGCCGTTCAGGATCGTCGGCATCAGCCGCAGCCAGCCATGGCCGGAGGTCGAGTCGATGGTGATCCGCGGCGGCACCTGCGCCTGCCCGGCCGCCTGCTCGACCAGTCCCGCCCGCACCGTGGCGATCGTCTCGTCGAGGGTGAGGAGGTCGGCCACCTCCTCGTGTCTCAGCAGCAGCATGGTGTGTCTCCTGCCCCCTCTCCCCATCGTGGGCACAGAGGGAGTTTCAGTGGGGGACACCCCCACACCCCCGTTTCGTTCCGCTAGGCGGGGTTGCGCCCGATGAAGAACTCGCCCACGTCGCCGCTGGTGTCCGGCGGGATCGTGCCGGCCTTGATCATGGCGTCGCGCAGGCGGTGCGCGGCGGCGTCGGTGATCTTCATCACCGGCAGCCGCAGCGGGCCGCCGTTGAAGCCGTTCAGCCAGCCCTGGTACTTCCAGCTAAAGCGGTGGATGAAGTTCGCCCCGGCGAAGGAGGCCATGTCGGCCAGGCGGGCCATGCGGATCGGGTGGATCTGCCAGTAGATCCGCATCGCCTCGTCCCACTGGCCGCACTGCATCAGGGCGAAGTAGCGCGGCACACAGTCGCCGAACGCCTCGAAGTTGCTCGTGCCCATCCACTGCATGCCGAAGAACTTGACCCAGGCCGGCGAGTTGTACTCGCGCGGGTCGGAGATGAGCAGCTTGTCGGCCGAGCTCATCAGCGTCTGGACCAGCGCGCCGTTGCCCGGCCCGCCACCCTCGCACTTGATCGCCACCGCGTTCGGCAGCCCGGCCAGCTCGGCGACCAGCCGTGGCGACAGGTCGGCCGGATGGATGCGGCCGAAGTTCCACTGGTGGACGGCGAACAGCACGGTGGCAAGGTTCGTGGACTCCAGCGCCCGCGCCGTGTAGTCGTAGATGTCGGCGTCGGAGCGCGGGTAGAACGTCGGCGGGTAGGAGAGCAGCAGGGCATCGGCGCCCGCGCCCTCGGCGTGCCGGCAGATCTCGACGACGTCATCCAGCGTGTCGAAGCCGGCGTGGACCACCGTGTGCAGGCGGCCGCGCGCCTCGTCGATGACGATGTCGAGGAAGCGCTTGTACTCGTCCTTGGTCGTGCCGCACTCGGAGACGACGAGCGCGCCCCAGAAGCCGAGGGCGATCTCGCGGCGCACGTCGTGGCGGATCGCCGCCTCGTTCAGCCGGCGCAGGTCGCTGGTGAACGTGGGCATGATGACGTTGCAGACGCCGCGCATGTGCTCGCGGGCCCACTCCTTGGCTTCTTGCTTCGTGTACTGCATGCTCTACTCCTATCCCAGCCCCGCGCGCTGGGCCTTGCGGACCAGGTAGCGCCAGATCGCCTCGTTGCGGCCGGCGTAGCCGTGCTCGAAGCGCTCGTACATCCGCGCGACCTCGTCGGCCGCGATCGGCGCCAGCGGGCCGAGCTGCGTGGCGGCGAGCTGGAGGCGGCAGCTTCGCTCCAGCGACGCCGCCCAGACCGCCGCTTGCTCGATCGAGTCCGCCGCGACGGCGATGCCATGGTTCTTCATCAGCACGGCGCGGCGCGCGCCCAGCGCCTCGGCCACCGCGCGGCCCTGCTCGGCGGTCATCACCAGCTCGGAGCTGGGGTACCAGCCCACCCCCTCGGCGAACGGCAGCGAGTCCTGGCTGACCATCGCGAAGCGGGCCTCGCTCGCCGTGAGCGCCGCCGCGTAGAAGGGATGGGTGTGGACGACGGCCTGGACGTCCGGCCGGGCGCGGTAGATCTCGTTGTGGATCGGCATCTCGTTGTGCAGGCGGTGCGGGCCGCCGAGCTGGTGGCCGTCGAGGTCCATCAGCGCCAGGTCGTCGGCCTGGATCTCCTCCAGCCCGAGCCCGGCCGGCTTGACCCAGATCGCCTCGCCCGACGCCGCCCGCAGGCTGAGGTGGCCGAAGTAGAAGTGGTCGTGGCCCTCGTTCCAGAGCACGCGACAGGCCAGCGCCAGCCGCTCGCGCCGCTCACCGTCGTCCATGCCCGCTCCCCGTCAGCAATGTCCCACTATAGCAGCCCGCCGTCCGGGCCGACGTAGCGCTCCATGAGGTGCTCGGCGCGGAAGCCGAGGACCCGCTGGGCCCTGGCCGGGTCCAGCCCCGACCAGTTGCCGCTGAGGCCCGGCTTGATCCGCGGCAGGTCGGGCAGGTAGCGGCGGATCAGCTCCTCGGTCGGCTCGCGCATCAGGCTCGTCGGCGCCGCGATGTTGAACACCTGGTGGCCCTCCAGGGGCACCTCGAGCGCCAGGCGGCAGGCTACGGCCGCATCGCGGGCGTCGACGTAGCTCCAGAAGCCTCCTAGCCGCTCGGTCGGCGCGCGCCAGCGCTCCACGTAGCGCTGGAAGGTCGGGTCGAAGTTCACGCCGGCCAGCCGCAGGCTGGCGATGGCGATCGGCGCCAGGCGGGCGAAGGAGTCGGCGATGGCCTCGCCGACGACCTTGGACAGGCCGTACGGGTCCACCGGGCGGCAGGGGTGCGCCTCGTCGAGCGGCAGGTAGTCCGGTGTCGGCATCCGCGGCGCATAGCTGAACCCGTAGGCGGCGACGCTCGACGCGAGCACGGCGCGGCCGACGCCGAGGTCGGTGGCGGCCTTCAGCACGTTGTAGGTCGCGCCGACGTTGTTGTTGAACGTTTCCGTGTCTGAGGTCAGGCCGGGCGCCTGCCAGGCCGCCAGGTGGACCAGGCCGTCGGCGCCGCGGAGCGCCTGGTAGGCGTCGCCGGCCCGCGCCAGGTCTACGACCCAGGACGGGCAGAGCGGCGCGGGCGGCGGCAGGCGGTCCAGGCTGAGCACGTCGTGCCCGTGCGCCAGCAGCTCGCGCACCGTGTACTGGCCAAGGCGGCCACTGCCGCCGGTGACGACGATCCGCATCGGCCTACTCCCGCGGGCGCACGCCCACGTAGCTGTCGATGTACACTAGCCGCTCCGCCTCCTCGGGCGCGAGCACACCCCGCGGGCGCTCGCCGCGCAGGACCGCCTCGACCGCCTCGCGGACGATGCGGCGGATGGCGATCACGCCGCGGTCGGAGGCGCCGAGCCGCTCCGCGCGCTCCCAGAGCGGCTTCTGCGTGCCCTGGGCCATGACGTCCTCACTGCGGACGCTGCCGCGGAACGGCATGTAGGGGCGATGATCGTAGTCCTTCACGACCTGCTGGGGCATCTCCCGCGCCCGCATCTGCTTCAGCCGGGCGAAGAAGTCGGGGTCGGGGCCGGTGTAGTGGTCGACGGTGAACAGCATGAAGTGGTCGTCGTCATTCGGGGTGAGGAACATCCAGTGGTGGTTGCGCCCGCCGTCGCGCTGGCCGTCCACCTCGTCCAGCCGCAGGTGGACCAGCTCGGTGTCGCCGATCTGGGCGATCGTCGGCAGGGCCAGGCTCATCTCGTCGACGTAGTCCGTGTCGGGGCGCGGGCCGGGCTTGCGCAGCACGATCGTCAGCCCGTAGTCGCGCTCGACCGGCTCGAAGGCCGGCATGTCGTGGTAGTCGAAGAAGCGGTTGCCCCAGGTCTGCTCGCCGTAGCCGCTAGAGCGGTGGAGCACGCAGATGTGGCAGGGATCGGCGACGTTCTCGAAGAAGTTGAACCAGTTGTAGGCCAGGTGGCGGATCGGCTCGATCTGGCGCTGGCCGCCCGGCTCGACCAGGGGCGCGTAGCGCGGCAGCGGCGGCGGCTGGTCGGGCTCGGGCCCGAGGTAGGCGAACAGCAGGCCGCCCTGCTCGCGGACCGGGTAGGCGAGGTGGCGCACGCGCTGGTGGAAGGTGCTGCCCGGCGGCTCGGCGGGCTGCTCGAGGCACTGGCCGCGCCGGTCGAACAGCCAGCCGTGGTAGGGGCAGCGGATCCCCTCCGGCTCCAGATCGCCGTACTCCAGCGAGGTTCCGCGATGGGGGCAGTACTGGCCGATCAGGCCCGGCCGGCCGGCGCCGTCGCGGAACAGGACGAGGTCCTCGCCAAGCACGCGCAGGGCGCGCGGCACGTCGCGCAGCTCGGCGTCGAGGCCAACCGCCAGCCAGTAGCGCCGCAGCCACTCGCCGCCGGGCGTGCCCTTGCCGACCCGCGCCAGGTCGCCGAGCGAGATCGTGGTTTTCGCCTGCATCGTCCCTCCCCGGCCGCGGCCGTGGCCCGGCGCCGACCCCGCCTCGCGGCCGAACGGACCACGCGGCGGGACGGGTAACGCTCCCGAGTATACAGGGTGGGCGGGCCCCCATCTCTACCCAGCGCGCGACCGCGTCGATTAACATTGTCGGCAAGCGCCGCGCGGGGTGGCGCGCGGCTGGATGGGGCCGCGCCCGCGGGCCCGCTTGACGTTCGAGGAGATAGTCCCCATGCGCTATCGCGCCCTTGGAGTACTGACTTTCTCGCTGCTCGTGCTGGCCGCTTGCGCCAGGCCGTCGAGCAGCGGTAGCCCCGGCGGCCAGCCGGCCAATAGCAGCCCCGCCAGCAGCGCCACGAGCGCCCCGGACAGCGGCGCCGCGACCGCTCCGGCGAGTGGCGCCACGACCGCGCCCGCTGGCAGCGCGGCCGCCGGCGCGGCGGCAGTGGCCGCCGATCCGACGCCCTGGCCGGCCGGCGCGCCGCGCACCCCGCTCAAGGTGGGCCTGAACGCCTTCAGCGCGTCGCTGGCGCCGCTCTGGCTGGCCAAGGATGCGGGTATCTTCGACAAGTACGGCTTCGACGTCGAGTTCGTCACCCTCCAGAGCAGCTCGCAGGTGGCCAAGGTGATGGCTTCCGGCGAGATCCCGATCGCCATCTCGGCCGCGGCGGGCGTGGTGGACGCCGCCCTGGCCGGCGACGACCAGATCCTGATCAGCGGCTTCCAGAACGACATGAACTTCTGGGTCTACGGCCGGCCGGAGATCCACAGCGTCGCCGACCTGCGCGGCAAGAAGGCCGGCGCCACCCGCATCGGCTCCGGCGCGCACCTGGGCCTGCTGGAGATGCTCCGCAAGAACAATCTCCAGCCCGACCGCGACGTCGCCGTGCTCCAGATCGGCGGCGCTGCCGAGGTCTATGGCGCGCTGAGCGCGGGGGCAATCGACGCCGGCATCCTCTCCATCCCCTATAACTTCCAGGCCCAGGACAGCGGCCTGAACCTGATCTGGGACGTGTCGGCGCAGCACTTCCCCTACCTCCAGAACGGCGCCGCCACGACGCGCAGCTACCTGCAGCGCAACCCGGACCTGGTGGGGCGGTTCATGATGGCTCACGTCGAGGGGCTGGCCCGCGTCCACCAGGACCGCGCGGCGACCATCGACGTGCTGGCCAAGTACCTGCGCAACGACGATCGCGAGTTGATGGCCCGCACCTACGACCTGATCGAGCCGCTGTTCGAGAAGGTTCCCTATCCGACGGCGGCCAGCATCCAGACGGTGATCGACCAGCGCGCCGAGACGACCAACCCGGAGGCGCGCCAGCTCACGCCGGCTCAGGTCAGCGACGACAGCATCCTGCGCGAGCTAGAAGCAGCCGGCTTCGTCGACCGCCTGTACGGCGCAAGCGGCGCCGGCGCGCGGCAGTAGGGGTGACGGATGGCCAGCTACCAGGCCCGCCGGCCCGCGCCACCACGCCGGGCGCCGCTGGCAGTCCTCACCACCGGCCTGCTGCTCGCGCTCGCCGCCTGCGGCCCCGCCGCGAGCAGCGGCCCGGCCGGCGGGAATGCGCCGGTCGGGGCCGCGACGCCGGCCGCCAGCGCGTCAACCGCGGCGCCGGCCCCCGACGCCCCGCCGGCGGCGGCCGTGCCGCCGACCAGGCTCCGCACGGCCTACACCACGGCCGGCGCGACCATGGCCAGCGTCTGGCTGGCGGCGGAGCAGGGCGCGTTTGCCGAGCAGGGCATCGACGCCGAGGTGGTCTTCATCGGCGCCGGGCAGGCGATCCTCGGCGCCCTCTCCAGCCAGGAGGCGCCGATCGTGATGGCCGGCGCGAACCAGGTGATCGAGGCCAACCTCCAGGGCGGCGAGTACACGATTCTCGGCGCCACGATGCCCTACCTCACCAACTCGATCTACGTGCACCCGTCGATCGAGCGGCCCGACGACCTGCGCGGCAAGTCCATCGGCGTGTCGAACTTCGGCGCGATCAGCCACGTCGCGGCGAAGGTGGCCCTGGAGTACTGGGGGCTGGAGGAGGGCCGCGACGTGACGATCGTCCGCTCGGGCGGCACGCCCGAGACGCTGGCCGCGATGCAGAGCGGCGCCATCGCCGGCGGCTCGTTCTCGCCGCCGCAGACCTTCCAGGCCCGCGACCTGGGCTACCGCGAGCTGCTCGACGTGGCCTCGACCCACTACGAGTTCGGCAGCTCGGCGCTCGTCTCCACGCGCCGCTACGTCGCCGACAACCCCGACCTCACCGAGCGCTACCTGAAGGCGATCATGCGCGGCGTGCAGATCTTCAAGACCGACCGCGACGTCGCGGTCGAGTCGATCATGCGCAACACGCGGACGGACAACCGCGCCCTGGCCGAGGAGACCTGGGCGTTCTACCGCGACAAGATGAGCGAGGATCTGACGATATCGCCGAAGGCGGTCGAGAACAACCTGCGCATGGTTGCCGAGCAGCATCCGGAGGCGCTGTCGGCGCGGCCGGACCAATTCCTCGATAATCGCTTCGTCGACCGCATCCGCGCGAGCGGCTACCTGGACCAGCTCCGGCAGCGCCAGTAACGGCGATCAGCCGTCAGCCATCAGTCGTCAGCAGCTTGCTGACAGCCGACGGCCGATATGAGGAGAAGAGCGATGAGCCTGCCCCATCCCTGGCGCCGTGGTCTCGTCACCTGCCTGGCGATCGGGACCACGCTAGCGACTCTGGCCTGCAGCGGCAACGCGCCGACCGGCGGCGCGGCCCCGGCGGCCCCCGCCGCGCCCGCCGCCAGCAGCGGCGCCAGCACCGCGGCGGGCCCCAGCGCGAGCGCGACCCCGCAGGTCGTCAAGGCGCGCTCGGCCTACACGACGATCTCCGCGGCGGCGGCGCCGTGGTGGGTGGCCCTCGACGGCGGCTACTTCCGCGAGCAAGGGCTCGACGTCGACCTGGTCCACATCGACGCCGGCGCGCCGCTGCTCGCCGCCCTGAGCAACGGCGAGATCGACATCACCTTCGCCGGCGGCCCCAGCCTGGTGCTCGGCGCCCTGCAGGGCTTCGAGACGATGACGATCGGCTCGACGTCGAACATGCTCGAGGATGGCGTGTTCGTGCGGCGGGGCATCGAGACGATCCAGGACCTCAAGGGCGGCACGGTCGGCGTGACCAACCTCAAGGCGATCACCGACGTCGCGGCGCGGCTGGGGCTACAGCGGGCGGGGCTAACGCCGGACGTCGACTTCTTCACTCGCAAGACCGGCGGGCTATCCGAGTCGCTGGCCGCGCTGGAGACGGGCGCGCTCGACGGCGCCAGCCTGAACGTGCCGGCCACCTTCGAGGCCCGCAAGCGGGGCTTCAAGGAGCTGGTCGACATCACGGCGATGCAGATCCCCTTCCTCAGCTCGGGGGTCGGGGCGACGAAGAAGAAGCTCGCCGAGCGCCCCGAGCTGCCCGAGCGCTACCTGCGCGCCCTGGCCCAGGCGGTCAGCCGGATCAAGGCCGACCGCGACTACACCGCGCAGGTGATGGCGAAGTACAGCCAGATCGACGACATGGAGCTGCAGGGGGCCACCGTCGACGTTTACCGGGACCTGTACACCGTCGATCCCTACCCGGAGCGCGCCGCCGTCCAGAACGTGCTGGACGTCGAGGAGAACCCGGCCGCGCGCACGGCCAAGCCCGAGGACGTCGTCGACTACCGCTGGGCCGACGAGCTCCGCGCCAGCGGCTTCCTGGACACGCTGCCCAAAGGGCAGTGAGGGTCTTCCGGGAGTCGTGGCCGCCGTACCGCTCCAGCGGCTGCTGATCGCCTTCTGGGCGCTCTACCTGAGCGTGGTCACGCTGACCAACACGCTGGACGCGCTCATAGCGCTGGGTGTGCTCGGGTCGGGCTGGACCTTCGCCTCCGGCAACTATGCCGCGGTGGTCGAGGTGATGAGCCGCTACCCGCTGCCCGGCCTGATCCACGCCGCGGCCTTTGCCGGCGTGATCGCCTGGGAGGCCGTGGGCGCGGTCCTGCTCTGGCGGGCGACGGTCGCCTCCCGCGGCCTCGCCCGCCCGCCGGCCCGGCCTCTCTACCTCGCCTTCGGCGCGCTCGTCGGCCTGTGGTGCGCGTTCATGGTCGTCGACGAGCTGTTCATGGCCTACCAGTTCGAGAGCACCCATCGCGAGCTGCTGATCGCCAGCCTGGCCAGCCTGCTCGTGATCGTGCTGTTGCCGCAGCGGGAGCCGGGCCTAGGGCGCGGCCGGCGCCGGCACCGAGCGCTTCAGGACCCGGAAGGCCAGCAGCCAGAAGACGACGACCATGACGAGCAGCGACAGGTCGGCGTAGACGGCGTCGATCTCGCGGACGACGAAGATCGACTCGGTCGTTAGCGCCGAGACGGCGTAGTTGGCGACGAGCGCCGAGTAGAGGTTGTTCGCGGCGTGGGCGCCCAGGGCCAGCTCCAGCCCGTTGTCGGCGAGCGTGGCCAGCGCGAATAGCACGCCGATCCCGAAGTAGCTGGCGACGACGAGCAGCCCCGTACCGACCGCGACCTCCGGGTTCGCCAGGTGGGGCAAGGTAAACAGCGCGGCCGTGACCAGGGCGAGCGCGATGGGATTGCGGGTGAGCAGGCCGAACCCCTGGAGCAGGTAGCCGCGGAAGAACAGCTCCTCGCTGGTCGTCTGCAGCGGCGTGAGCAGCAGGACGAACGGCGCCTGGACGGCGAACAGCGGCAGGTTCAGGCTGAGCTGGTAGCGGCCGGGGTAGAGGAGCGCCTCGACGAGCGAGCCGAGCCCGGCCAGCACGAGCCAGACCACGAACCCCTGGCCCACCCGCCGCCAGTCGACCCGCGGGTAAGGCGTGACCAGGGTGCGCGGCGAGCGCTGGTGAACCCAGGCCACCGCCAGCAGGATGCCAACCAGGAAGGTCACGAAGGTCAGGTTGAGCGTGACGTACTCGTAGAAGCGCTCGCCGGCCGGGCCGGCGCTCGCGAGCGCCGGCCCGCGCACGGCTTTGGCCAGGACCAGGACCGCCAGCCCGAGCCCGAACCAGCAGAAGAAGATCAGCCCGAACGCCGCCAGGTAGTGGCCGACGGAGTGGCGGCCGCGCCGGGCGAGGGCGAGGTACTTACGCCCCACGGCGGCCCGCTCGCCGCGCCCTCAGCATGCGGCCGCCCCGCGCCGCTCAAGCATCGCCGGCGCCCGGGGCGGGGCGGCTCATCGCCTCGAGGGCGCGCTCGAGGAGCGCGCGCCGCAGGGCCCGCTCGCCCTCCGCCCCTAGGGCCGGGTCCCCGACCGGATGGAGCACGCTCACGCCCGGGACGATGCGGTTCGAGCCGGTCGATTCGGCCACCGAGATCAACGCCGCCACCTGCACGGCCGGGATACCCGCGCGCTCGATCTCCTGCGCCAGCGCTGCACCGCAGCGCGTGCTGGTCCCTCAGGTGGAGGTGACGATCGCCGCGTCGACGCCCTGCTCGCGCAGCGCCGCCGCGATCTCGCGCCCGACCCGCCGCGCGTTGGCCACGGGCGCCGAGCAGCCCGGCGTGGCGTACACCGTCGGCAGCAGGCGGCCGATCCGCCCCTCGCGCTCCAGCTCGCGCGCCGCGTCCAGCGGCACGAGGCGGTTCGGGTCCTCGTTCACCAGCGTCGTGTCGTAGCCGCGGTGGTTGACCTCCTGGCGCGCGTCCAGGCGCTCCTGCCCGGCCACGTCGACGGTACACCAGCGCTCGGCGTCGCCGCCGGTCATGCCCTCGGGGTTGCCGGCGACGATCAGGCCGCCGTCGGTCACCAGCGCCACCGTGGCGCGGGCGAGAGTGGCCACGGGCGGCGCGGCGGGCACCCGCTCGCGGCGGGGCGGCGGCAGCTCGGTGGTGAACGGCTCGCCGCGCAGCTTCCGCACCAGGAGGGCCACGGCGCGCTCGGCCGCCGACTGCTCCTGGCGCACGTTTCGCCGGAAGCCGCTCGGGAAGTAGCCGCCCTCGGCCGGGCTCGGCAGGTGCCCCTGGCCGGCGGCGCGGGCCAGCGCGGCCATCCGCTCCAGCGCCGCGCCCATCGCGCGGGCGTCGGCGTCGGTCCGCACGACCAGCAGCGGCGGCACCACCGGCCCGCCGTCGGCCCAGGTGGCGAGGGCGGCGACGGCGTCGCGGGCCAGGTCGAGGCCCGGGTTCTCCTCGTACATGCCGGTCACGACGGGGATGCCCAGCTCGCGGACCAGCGCGGCGCCGAGCCGGGCGCAGGCAAGCCCATAGCGGCCCGAGTTGAAGGCCGGCCCGAGGAGGGCCAGGTCCGGCGCCAGCGGGCGGATCAGCGCCAGCAGCCGCTCGGTGGCCGCGTCGGGCTGGTCGCCGTAGTAGCTGTCACCGCACAGCGCCGTAGCGACGATCGTCGCCTCGGGCGCCAGGAGCTGCTGCAGCGGGGCGCCCGGCCCGAGCGCCCCGTCGCGGACCACCGGCCCGATCCCGGCCTGCTCCTCACCGCCTACTCCGGCGAAGAACTGGTTGGCGTAGTAGACAACTCGCACGGCCTCCCTCCCCAGGCGCCATCGTATCCGCCACTCGCTCCTGCATCGTACCACCGCGGGCACGATGTAACGCTCCATGCTGATCGGCCAGGCGGCCGGCGCAGGCAGCGCGCGCTAGCGTAGATTCCACAGCTTGAGTTGCGGGCGGAAAGAAGATCCGGCATTCTGGGGGCCTCTGACCTCCACCCAAGGAGCCGGCTCTTCATGGCCAGTGTAGCGCGCCGCGTGTCCC
>Ga0070739_10003248_pt1 | contig 20557 bp, 9 predicted proteins | sample Coa_R1_7_FD_66445 | JGI IMG/M metagenome (GOLD analysis project Ga0070739, IMG submission 66445) | Surface soil microbial communities from Centralia Pennsylvania, which are recovering from an underground coalmine fire - Coalmine... | ecosystem: Environmental > Terrestrial > Soil > Unclassified ... | reverse complement strand
CAATTAGTTTATACACTACTTGTTAACATGTCAAGTATCTTCGGTGCTTCTCGCCCTGCCGGGAGGTTTTCGAAAAGATCCGTCCTCACGTCTTGACTCTTCCAGTAGGAGCAGGCTGCCGGACGGGATAACGCGCGGACAGCTCGGCAAATCCGGGAAACACCTTGACTGGATACGATGTCGAAACATCCCATGTCCCGTTGTCGTCCAACCGCACGATTGACAGTCCGTGTCCAGGGTCGATATATTTTTATTGTCCCGTTGCGGACAACGTGCGGATGAGGAGCCGCTCAAGTCCGAGGATCACGTCACTCAGGAGGGGCGGGATACCCCGTTTGCATCCGAAATGTCCGACGCGTTCGGCGATGCCCTCCGAAAAGCTCCGACTCCGCCGCCGGCAGCACAGCCGCCTGCGGATTGCGGAGACGAGGACGCCGTCAACTTGCTGGGCGGCTCCGCCGAGGCGACGGATGATTCCCCAACGGTCATCACCAAGGCAGTGCCGCAAAACGCCGCGCGCACGGAAGAGCAGCTGGGCGGACTCCGCGGCCGGCGGTTGGCGCATTTCGAGCTGATTGAACCGATTGGTGTTGGCGGCATGGCCGCGGTGCTGCGCGCGCTCGATACGCAGCTGGATCGGCAGGTGGCCCTTAAGATTTTGCCGCCGGAGATGGCGGCCGACCCGGAGAACGTCCGCCGCTTTCATCAGGAAGCCCGCAGCGCCGCCCGCCTCGACCACGAGAACATCGCGCGGGTTTTCTTCTGCGGCGAAGATCAACGACTGCACTTCATCGCTTTCGAGTTTGTCGAGGGCGATAATCTACGCACCATCCTGGAAAAGCGCGGCCGGCTGCCGGTCGGCGAAGCGCTTCACTACATGCTGCAAGTGGCGGCTGGCCTGGCGCATGCTGCGGAGCGCGGCGTCGTTCACCGCGACATCAAACCGTCCAACATCATCATCACGCCTAATGGCCGGGCCAAGCTCGTCGATATGGGTTTGGCACGCAGTCTCGATTCGCGGCACGACCAGGGCTTGACGCAATCGGGCGTGACACTGGGCACCTTCGATTACATTTCGCCGGAGCAAGCGCTGGAGCCGCGCGACGCCGATGTGCGGAGCGATATTTACTCGCTGGGCTGCACTCTTTATCACATGCTCACCGGCCAACCGCCCGTGCCGGAGGGCACCGCCGCCAAGAAGCTGCACCATCATCAACACATCAAACCGACTGATCCGCGTCAGCTTGTGCCGGACCTGCCCGACGAAGTCGCCATCATTCTGGATCGCATGATGGCCAAGGAGCCAAAGGATCGCTATCAGACGCCCGAACAGCTGGTGCATCACCTGTACCTGGCGGCGCGGAAGCTGAATGCCGTCGCTGAGGTGCCCGAAGGCGTGCTGACCGTCGAAGCCGCCCTGCCCAATCCGCCCACTTCTCCGCCTCTCGTTCTCGCCGCCGTCGCCGTCATCGCTGTCGTCGTGCTCGTTTTCCTCGTCGATTTTGCCTCCACGCCAAAGACCGAACCCGCGGTCGATTCCGGCGAGCAGGGTCGCGTAAGCGCCCCGAAGGAGCAGACACTCGGGGCGCTTACGCGACCCCGCTCGGCTGCTGGTAGCCTCAATAGCGATCCCGGCTCAGAGATTTCCTCAGGCCAACCCAACGACGTAGGGGAGCCGGAGTCTGTCCCCACATTTGCGATGGCAAATCCCAAGGCGTCGGATCTGGCGGAGTTTTTGCAAAGGAACAAGACGGCCCCCGAAATTATCCTGAAGCTCGACGATCTCGACTTGAGTGCCGGCGATAATGCGCCGGAGCTAGTTATCACCAATCCGACGGTGACGATTCAGCCGCTCAATTCCGCTCGCCGGCCAATCCTCCGCGACCAGTATCGCGCTGGCCTTCGGCCCTTCCAGGCTTCGCTGACCATCCAGTGCAAGAAGCGCTGCACCATCGAAGGCATTCGCTTCGTGCTCAACCAGACCGGAGCCAGCGTGCCGATGGCCATGCTCTGGCTGCACGGCAGCCGGGAGGTCAACATCCGCCGCTGCGAATTTATCCAAGCGCAACCGTGCAGCGACCACGACAAGGAGAAGGACAGCCGCATGGCCTCCATTCTCGCCGACACCAAGGAGCCGGCCAAGCTGACGGTGACGGAATCCGCTTTCGTGGGCTTCGGCTCCTTGGCGATCAAGCCCGGCGGGGGACGCAAAGAACTGGTTTTCTCGGGTGCCTCCACGGGCGGTCAGGACGGTATCACGCGCGACGGTCCCGTCCATATCGAAGCGGCGAACTGTCTCTTTGGGCCGCACGCCGCTGCGTTTCGGCTGAAAGGCGCCGCTCCGGAAGACAACGGCTTGGTGAAGCTGAATCACTGCTCCGTGCTGGCCAGCGGCCCTTCTGCTGTATTCGACGTGGCCGACGGCGCCGATGCCCACATCGTCGCCAACTTCTCGCTCTTTTCCAACATCGGCGATACCAGCATGATGGGCATGAGCGAGGGTAAAGGCGCGATCCTTCTGCATCGCGCCACCAGTCAGGGAGACGTTCAATACCAGGGCAACGAGAACCGCTATCATCAGCTCGATAATTATCTTGTCGTCGCCGATGCGGCGGAGGAAGCGATGTTCCCCCTGCTCGACGAGATGAACATCAAAGGCAGCGAAAAACTGGAAACGTCTCCTTGGAAGGATGCGCAACAACTCGATTCATTGAAGAAGCTGGCCTATCAGAAAGCGTTTGAGGTAAATCCACAGCTGCCGGAGCTGCGCCTGCCTAATAACCGGCTCATCGGCGCTGAACGCGCGTTGGCTTTCTCCTACCTTGAGCATCTACCATCACGGAAGGAAGGCCCCGCGGGGGTGTCGCAACACGATCTGATCGTGCAATCGCTCACACCGGCCGACGAGAAGAAACGGCTGTATACCCGGCTGGATCATGCCTTGCTCGATGCCCAGCCCGGTGATACCATCCGTCTGCAACTTGACGGCGAAGTCAAGCTCGATCCGCATATGCTCAGCAGCGAGAAATGGACGGACCTGACCATCCGTGCCGAACCCGGCTTCCACCCCGTTTTGACGATGAGCGGAGAGGAAGCCGTCAGCGTGCCGGCCCTGTTTTCTGTCTGTAACGGCAAACTTCAGCTGGAAGGGTTGGAAATTCGGCTGCGGCCGCGCGGCGACGACGATTGGAGCGCGGTGGTTGCCTTCGTCGGCGACGGCGAATGCATCCTCAAGGGCTGCCTGGTCACCTTAGAGCGCTCCACTCGCAAAGCCGCCCTGGCCGTACTGCCCCACGAGCGGATGCGGAAAGCAGGCTCGTCGGCCAAGACGCCGCGGTTGTTTATGGAAAAGTGCTTCGTTCGCGGCCAGGGCGATTTTCTGTGGATGCCGGAGGGCCATTCCGCCGAGCTAACCATCGACAACAGCCTTATCGCCCTGAGCGGCTCGCTGCTGAACGTCGAATCGGACAGCCAGGGCGAAGCGCAGGCGAAAGACAAAGACGAGCCGTCGGCCACGACCCCTGCGCTGAAGCTCCACCTGCACCGTGTCACGACCTACCTGGGTGAGAACCTCATCCGCTTACACGCTGCCAAGGGCATCAAGGGGCTTCCCAAGACGCACTGTGAGCCGGCCGATTGTCTGTTTCTTCCCGCCCGCGGCGATTGCTCGCTCGTTCGCCTGGATGGGCTGGAAGGGGAGGAGAAGGCACTGCGCGAAAAATTGCTCTGGGAGAGCAGCGGTAGAAATGCCTACGGCAACTTCACCGCCTTGATGGAACAGCAGGCAATCGACTCCCTCATGAATTGGCCGACGATGTCCAACCAGGAGAAATGGCAGCGCGAAGTGAGCGGAGAAACGACCAGCAAATACAACGTCAAGCTGCCCGATCCTCCCCCAGCCGATGCACCCTTCCCGGAGCTGCTGCCGGCGGCGTTTCGCCCCGATGGCGAGCTGCAAGACTTCGGCGTCGATCTCGCCGCGCTTCGCTCACTCCCGCCAAAAGGCAAATCCGATGGGCAGAAGAACTAACCACAGAGTCACAGAGAACACCGAGAAGAAAAAAGCACAAACAAACACAATCACCGATCAAGCCTACCTATTTTTTGTTCTTCTCTCTTCTTTGTCTTTTTCTCTGTGTTCTCTGTGACTCTGTGGTTAGCTCTTTCTCAGGCTTATTTCTTCTTGCTGGTTTTCTTTTTCTTCTTGGCAGCCGAGCTTTTGGCGATGGTTTTGGTCTTCTTGCTGTCACCACTTTTCTTCTTGCCGAAGATGGCTTCATAGCCCTCAGCGAATTTCTTGGTTTCCGCGAGGCCGACTCGAACAATACTCACGTAAATTTCCTCCTCTACTGGTGCGCAAATTATTCCTAGAAACGCGCCGCGTTCCTGTCTGTCTCAGTGTAAAGCGCCAAGCGATCCTTGTCACTCCCTCGGTTTTCGGTTTTCGGCTAAAATCGGGAACAAGGAGCGAACCGTCATGCCGTCTTTCCGAAAACCGAAAACCGAAAACCGAAAACCGACGAGCGTGGCCGCTCTTATCACGGAGATGTTTCGACCAGCACATTTCTTTCTGGGGCCGGAGTTGGAATGGGAGCACGAAGCGGAGCAGGAGCTAGTGTGGGAGATTTTCCAGGGCAGGCTGCTCGACACCGCCCACACGCGCCAACATCGCTCCTTCGAAGCCTGGAAGATTTATGCGAGCAGTCCGCGGGAAGAAGGCCAGCCCAATGAGCCACTGTTGGCAGTGTATGTCGATACTGAGGCGCGGCAGTTGCACGTCGTCCGCGGTCTGGACAGTTACGTTTGGGAGGGCTACGACGCAGGCGGCAACGTCTACCTCAGCCGTGAGCGGCGCAAGTGGGTCCGCGAACTGGTATCCACGATTCCGCTCGATCACTTCGCCGATGGAGAGGAGCTGCGCGACGAATTGGCCTGCTCGCTCTTTCAGGCGGTGGTTGGCACGAGCCGGTTGCCGCTGTCCTCCGTCGAAACGCCGTTGCCGCAATTCTCGTTCGGGCAACTTTTCTATTGTTATCGTTCCGACGCTCCGCCAAGCGCCGGTCCTGTGCGCGGCTGGCGCAGCTTGTTGACGGACATGCTCGCACCCTCGCTGAATCCGCGCGAAGAGGCTTGTCTGCTGGAAACCTTCCTGCACGCGGTCCCGCTGGAGGAAATGAGCGATGCCGTCGTGGCGTTTGCCCGCCGATGGTCGCAATGTCAACACCCCAGCGCCGAGTTGCCGGGTCTACTGCGGGCGATGTTCAATCAAGTTTCGCTCTCGCCGTACACCGATCTCGTCCCGAAAACGCTGGCCTTTCTGCACGCGCTCGAAGCGAGCGGCATATTTCACACCGATCAAGTCGTTGATTTTCTGAGTTTTCTTCTGCGGCACATTGGCCGGCACCTGACCGCGTTCGATCTCGTCGTCTTCCACCATCGCGGCGCTAATTATCCCGATGCCCTGCTGCTCGACGCGGTGCTGAAGGAATATCTGGCGCTTCTGGACTGCCGACCGGATCTGTTTCTCGATGCCGCAGACGAGAGCGAGAGCGTGCGACGCAATAAGCGCATTCGCCGGCGAGCACTGCGTCAGGGTTGGCTCGTGCGACGACGCTATGAGGGACATGCGGTACCGGATTTGCCGACTTCGCCCGGCGAAAACATGCGCGTGTTGCCGCCGAGCCATCCGCGCGTCCCGGAGGAGCAGATCATGCAACCGGCGCGGCGCAGCCGGCAACTGTATTCCGGCGATCCACTGCTGCCGTGCTTGCGCCTCGGACGAATCGCCGAGGTGCTGCGCCAAAGTTTCCTCGATCTCGAACATCCCGACGAATGGCGCGAGTTGGGCCTGGGTGTGTTTCTCGACCGTCCGCTGGGCGTGGGCAAGGCCGCTGCGGAGCCGGACAGCACGCTCCTGCTCGCCGCGGAGGCGTTCAGCATTTCCATTGCCCGGCAACGATTGCTCGCCCTGGCCTGTGATCTCGGCATCCCTCCGGAGGATGCCGTCATCCAGCGTCTTCTCGCGCGTCCGACTCTCCCTGGTCTACCGCTGGATTCGATTGGCGGTGCGGTGCGGCCCGGCACGGTTTCTCTCGCCGATGCGCGACGTGCCTCGGCGGACTTTGTTTTCATCCGCAGCACGCCCAGCAGCGTGAAAGCTTTGCTGGACCAGTTCGACTTCACGCCGTTGGCGCAGCGTTTCTCTCTCAAGGATCTGCTGAGTGGCGCGGATGTGCTGATTGCACGCTCGACCACGAGCGGTGGGCTGATGATCTACGATGCGCAGTTGCGTTCGCGCCTGGAGTTGGAAGTTGCGGCGGAAGCCGGTTTCCACCGTCGGGCGGGGCAAGAGTATCCCGTAGGAGGATTGCGCGTGCGGCGAGTAGGACAGGCAGCGACAGAATGTGAGAGCATCCGGGTGCGCGAATAGTTTCTGGCATTTTATCATTGGCCCAGATCGCTCGACGGAAGAAGCCGCGTTGGTTAGACTGAACTCCACGGATTCTCCCACGAATTACTGGACAGGGATGATGCACGCACGAATGATACTGGTTCGCTTAGCCTTGATCCTGGGATACACCCTTGTTGTCATCCTGACCCTCGCAGCTGCCGATCCCAAACCCGACGCGTCTCCGAAAGGACCGCTGTCGCAACGCGAGGAACAAGCGACATTTCGTCTGCCCAAAGGATTTGAAATCGACCTTGTCGCCGCCGAGCCGGACGTAATCGACCCGGTAGCGATGGCCTTCGACGAAGAGGGCCGCATCTTCGTCGCCGAGATGCGCGGTTATCCCAACGGCGGGGTAGCCACGGGACACATCACTTCTGGCCGCATCAAGATGCTGGAAGATCGCGACGGCGACGGCGTTTACGAAACCAGCCGCATCTATGCCGACGGTCTGCGATTTCCCACCGGCGTACTGCCGCGGCGCGGCGGATTGGTGGTGGCAAACGCGCCGGACATCCTCTACTTCGAGGATACCGACGGCGACGGCAAAGCGGATCGGCGGCGCGTGCTGTACACCGGCTTCAATCTCGCCAACATCCAGCAGCTCGTCAATAGTCTCCAATGGGGATTGGATAACTGGGTTTATGGCGTCGCCGGCAGCGATGGCGGCACGATTCGTTCGCCGGAAAAGCCGGACATGCCGCCGTTGACGCTGCGGGCGCGCGGCATTCGCTTTCATCCGGAGACGCCCGGCAGCCTGGAAGCGACCTCGGGCGGCGGACAGTATGGACTGGCCCCCGACGACTGGCAGCACTGGTTCACGGCCACCAACAGCCAACATCTGCGGCAAATCGTGCTACCCGATCACTACCTGCACCGCAATCCGGCGCTGGCGGTCAGCGCCGTCACGCTGGACATTCCTGATCACGGCGCCGCGTGCAAGGTGCATCGCATCAGCCCGTTTGAGGCGTGGCGCGTCGAACGCACCACGCGCCGCAAAGAGGGCAAGGGCGGTTACGATCCGCGTAACTTCCCCGCTACGGAATTGGTGCCGGGAGGGTACATCACGTCGGCGTGCAGTCCCGTTGTCTACGCTGCCGACGGTTTTCCCCAAGCGTATCGCGGCAATGTCTTCGTCTGCGATCCGGCCAACAATCTGATCCATCGCGATGTGCTGGCCGATCATGGGGCCACATTCATCGCCAAGCGCGCCGGCGACGAGCAGGACTGCGAGTTCCTGGCCTCGACGGATAATTGGTTTCGTCCGGTGCATTTGACACTCGGTCCGGATGGTGCGCTGTACGTGCTCGATTTTTATCGCGAGGTCATTGAGACGCCGCTGTCGCTGCCGGACGACCTCAAAAAGAAGCTGAACTTGGAGACTCGGGGCCGCGGTCGTATCTGGCGCATTCGTGGAGCCGATCACCCGAATCGTAGACCATCGCTTCGCCAAGCGACCACTCAAGCCCTCGTCGAGCATCTCAACGACGGCAATCTGTGGTGGCGGCTGACCGCACAACGCTTGCTGATGGAACGCCAAGATCGCAGCGCGGTGCGCTGGCTACGCGACTACGCCCAGACCAGCAAATCGGCTCCGGGCCGGGCGCATGCCCTGTGGACGTTGCACGGATTGAAGGCGTTGACCGAAGAGGACATCGCCCAGGCATTGAAGGATTCCGAACCGGGCGTACGCGAACAGGCGTTGCGTCTGGCCGAGGAACGCTTACCGGACTCGGCGATGCTGCGTACCGCCGTGGCCGCGCTGGCGGACGATCCGTCGCCGCGCGTGCGCTTTCAGTTGGCATTCTCGCTGGGCGCCGGCGACAGTCCCGAAATCGTGACGGCTTTGGCGCGCATCGCGCGCCGGGATGCCGGCGATCCGTGGACGCAGACGGCCGTACTCAGCTCGATCCACGGCTCCGGCATCGCTCTCCTGGAAACGCTGGTGAAAGAAGAGGGGGATGTTATCAGAAGCTATTCCCAATCGGATTTGCAATTCATTTCCCGGCTTGCCTCTGTCGTCGGTGCCAAAGCCAATGACGCAGATTTGGGGCGAGCATTACGCTTGCTCGATAGAAGGAGGAAAGAGATTGGCGAGCCGCACTTCGCGCTTCTTGATGGACTCGGACAGGGTTTGCAGAACAGCTCACGGCCGCTGGCGCAACTGTGGGAGAAGCCACCGTCGTCACTCAAGGATGCAGTTGCCCGGCTCCGTCCCATGTTCGAGCTTGCGGCGAAAAACAGTCGAAACGCCAAACGCCCGCCGAGCGCGCGGGCTAGCGCTCTTCGATTGCTGGGTCATGGACCCTACGCGCTGGCGGAAGCCGCGGCGAAGGATCTCCTCACTCCGCTAACGCCCCCGGAAGTGCAATCGGCAATGGTGCGTGCCTTGTCGCTGCATCCGCAACCGGAAGTTGCTGATCTGCTGCTCGCCGGCTGGAACAGCTACAGTCCCACCGTTCGCCGTGAGGTTGTTGAGGCGCTGTTCGTACGGACGGATCGCCTGCCGCGCTTGCTTGACGCCATCGAGCAAAAGAAAGTGCTGAGCAATCAGCTCGAACCATTGCGTCTTGAACAGCTGCGCAGGCACGCCAACAGCGACATTCGCAAACGCGCTCGCCATTTGCTGGCGGGGCAGGCGACGCCGGAACGGCAGAAAATCGTCGCCACCTATCGTGATGCTCTGGGGCAGAAAGCCGACCCGATTCGCGGGAAAACCGTCTTTCAGAAGAATTGTACCGTCTGTCATCGATTGGAAAACGAAGGGTTCGAGGTCGGCCCGGACTTGTTATCCGCGCTGCGAAACAAATCTACCGAGCAGCTGCTCAACGACATCCTCGATCCGAGCCGAGAAGTGGATTCGCGCTATCTGAATTATCAGATCACCACCAAGAAAGGGCAGGTGTTCAGCGGTCTGATTGCGGCGGATACCGCATCCAGCATGACGCTGCGCCGCGGCGAAAAAGCCGAAGACACGATATTGCGCGATCAGATCGAGGAGATCCAAGCGACGGGCAAGTCGCTCATGCCGGAAGGATTGGAGGCACAACTGAGCAAGCAGGATGTCGCGGACTTGATCGCGTACCTGCAAGCGGCGTCGGTGCCGAAGAAGAATTAACCACAGAGAACACAGAGAGGAAAGACAAAAGAGTCTATCATGGCGACGACTTCTCGGCGACGAATTGTGCTGACCGGTGTGACACGCGGCCTGGGACGCACGTTGGCAGAACGATTTATCGAATTGGGCCACACTGTTTTCGGCTGCGGACGTTCCGCCGCCGAGCTGGACAAGTTGCGGAAGCGTTTCGGTCCACCGCACGACTTCATCGCCGTCGATGTGGCGCAGCGCGACCAAGTGCAAGCGTGGGCCGACCGGTTGCTGGCCGAATACGAAGCGCCCGATCTGCTCCTCAACAACGCGGCCATCATCAACGCCAACGCACCGTTGTGGCAGGTGCCGGCCGATGAGTTCGACCGCCTTATCGACATCAACATCAAGGGAGTGGTCAATGTGCTGCGGAGCTTTCTGCCGGCCATGATCGCGCGGGGCCGTGGCGTCATCGTGAATTTCAGCTCGGGCTGGGGCCGCTCGACTTCGCCGGAAGTCGCGCCCTACTGTGCCAGCAAATATGCCATCGAAGGATTGACATTGGCGCTCGCCCAGGAGCTGCCGGAGGGAATGGCAGCCATTCCGCTCAATCCCGGTATCATCGATACAGAGATGTTACGGAGTTGTTTTGGCGACGAAGCGGGACAGTATCCCTCGGCGGTCGAATGGGCCAAGCGAGCGGTACCGTTCATCCTGAAGCTCGGTGCCGTTGAAAATGGAAAATCGCTGAGTGCGCCTTGAGACAAAGAGATCAATGTGAAAAGCCTGTGGTTTCTTTTCCCTCTGCCGGATCTACAATGCGTAGCGCCATGTTGCCGAACTCGCCTACGCGAAACTCCGTTTCACGTCTGCTTTCCACGCCATCGAAGGTGACGCGAAACAGAGTTTCGCGGATGGCGTTCCCAAACGGAGTTTGGGAACGAGGAAACTAGGAAAAGTCTTCGCTTACGCTTCAGGCTCGGGCAGACGCTAATTCCTGAGAGCCTTGATCTCGGCCAGCAGGTTTTCCAGGGCGTCGGGCTCGACCGGCTTGACAAGATGGCGGTCGAAGCCCGCTTCCTGAGAGCGGCGTTTGTCCTCTTCTTGCCCCCAGCCGGTCAGGGCGGCGATGAGCGCGTCCTTGCTCCACGGTTGTTCACGGATGCGGCGGCACGCGTCGTAGCCGTTCAGCTTCGGCATCCCGATATCCAAGAGAATGAGATCAGGGCGGAACGCCGACGCGATTTCGACTGCCTCAAGGCCGTCGTGAGCGGTGCGAACCTCGTGGCCCATGATCGAGAGCATCATCGCCATGCTGACGGCGGAATCCACGTTGTCGTCTGCGATCAAGATGCGATAGCGAGCCGGCTGCTGAGAAGGTTGGTCCACGTTATTCCGTATGAGTTGTTCCGGCGTAGGTGCCGAGGCGGCCGGCAAGCGAATGATGAACTCGCTGCCCTTGCCGGGGCCTTCGCTCTTGGCCTCGATGCTGCCGCCGTGCATCTCGACCAGACGCTTGACAATGGACAGGCCGATGCCCAGGCCGCTCTGCGTTTTCTCCAACGACCGATCCACCTGCGTAAACATGTCGAACACTTTGGGCAACATTCGGGGCGGGATGCCCATACCGTTGTCGCGGACACGGATGACGGCCTCGTTCCCCTCGCGCTGGACGGTGAGCCAAATTCGGCTTCCTCGGTCGCTGTACTTGACGGAATTGTTCAGAAGGTTGTTCAAGGTTTGGATCAAGCGGGTCTTGTCGGCATCCACAAACAGCGGTTCGTCCGGCAGCGTCACCATCAGCTCGTCGTCTGCCTGCTTGATCATCGGCTCGCACGCCTCCACTGCGCTGCTGACCACCGAGGCCAAGGCCAGCCGTTCCTTGCGCAGCTCAATCATTCCCCGGCTGATGCGGTTGAGGTCGATCAAGTCATCGACGAGTCGGACGAGGTGTTGCAGCTGCCGCTCCATCATGGAACGGGCTTGCTCGATGCCTTCCCGGTTGTCGCTAGATAGCCGTAAGACCTGCAGGCCGTTGCGGAGCGGAGCGAGCGGGTTGCGCAGCTCGTGGGCAAGAACGGCGATGAACTCCGTTTTGCGGCGGTCCTCCTCTCGCAGCGCTCGGTAGAGATTGGCGTTTTCGATGGCGACGGCGGCCCGCTGGGCCAGTTGCTCGGCCAGCCGCAGGTCGGCGCTGTTGAAGCGTCGCCCCGATTCAGCCATGACAAACGACAGCACGCCCAGCGTGCGGCCTCGGGACAGCATCGGCACGCAGATGTAGGACTTCAGGCCCAGCTCGCGCAGCATGCGCAAATGTTCGCTGTCACGGGCGCCATCGGCCAACAGCGAGTCGGGGAGGTCTTCCATCATTTCTGGTTTGCCGGTGGCAACGACATGGCTAAAGCCATGCTCGGCATCAGGTCGAGGCGGATACCGCCGCATCAACTCCTCGGCCAGACGAACCTTGGACGGATCGGTATGTTTGATCGCCAAGCGCCGGGGGGAGCCGTCCTTATCAAGCATGTCCACGGCGCACCAGTCGGCGAAGACCGGCACGGCGACGGCGGCGACCTTCTGCAAGGTGCTATCGGGGTCGGTCAGCTCGGCAAGTTGGGCGCTGGCTTCGGCCAAGAAATGGCTCTTTTCCTCGGCCCTCTTGGTTTCATCAATGTCGGTGGAAGTGCCGAACCAGCGGACGACCTTGCCCTGATCGTCGCGCACCGGAATAGCCCGGGCCAGGAACCAGCGGTAGCCGCCCGTCCGCCGGTCCTTGAAACGGTACTCCATCTGCAACGGCTTTTCGGCTTTGATGCAGCTGAGGTATGTGTCCCAGGTGCGCTGCGCGTCCTCGGGATGAAGGATATCCTCCAAACGAAGTTGATTGGAATCGTGTCGTGAGAACCCAAAGAAGTCGTACCAGCGTTCGTTGAAATAGTCGATGGAGCCGTCTGGTTGTGCCGCCCACACGATCTGCGGCATGGAGTCGGCAAGCTGCCGAAACCGGCGTTCGCTGTCCCGCAGTGCCCGTTCCGCCTGTCGGCGTTTGGTGATGTCGCGGAAGACCAGAACTGCCCCGATGGCGGCCTCTTGCCCGAGGCGGATCGGCGCTGCCGAGTCATCGATGGGGAACTCCCGTCCGTCCTTGGCGATCAGAACGGTGTGATTGGCCAGCCCCACCGGAAGGCCATCCCGCAGCGAACGCAGAGCCGGGTTCTCGACGGTACTGCGCGTGTTTTCATTGACGATATGGAACACGCGTTCCAACGGATGCCCCACGCCATCTTTCCAGCCGGTCAGCCCCTCGGCCACCGGGTTCATAAAGGTGACGACGCCGTTCTGATCGGTGACGATGACGGCATCGCCGATGCTAGCGAGCGTAACGTGCAGCTGCTCGCGCTGCTTTTCGATCTCATGTGCATATTGTTCTGCTGTCTTACGTGCTGCTTCCTCTTGAATCAGGCGGCGGGCGTTCTCCTCCGCCTGCTTTCGCTCGCTCATGTCCCGCGTGACCTTGGCGAAGCCCCGGAGGGAGCCATCCTCGCCCCGCAGCGGCGTGAGGATGACGTTGGCCCAGAACTGTGACCCGTCCTTACGGATCCGCCAGCCCTCATCCTCGCATCGCCCTTCGGCCGCCGCCCGCCGCAACATTTCCTCCGGCCGGCCCTGCTCGATGGCCTCCTTCGTATAAAGCCGGGAGAGGTGCTGGCCGATGATCTCATCGGGTTGGTAGTTGTACAGCCGCTCGGCCCCGGCGTTCCAGGTAGCGACTCGGCCTTGTGCGTCGAGCACGAAGAGGGCGTAGTCCTTGACGCCTTCGACCATCAGACGGAACCGCTCTTCGCTCAAGCGCAGCTTCTCGTCAGCCTGTTTACGGTCCGTCATATCGCGGGTAATTTTGAGGAAGCCGCGGACTTCGCCGGCCTCGTCGCGCAGGGTGGTGATGACGACGCTGGCCCAAAACCGCGAGCCGTCTTTGCGGACGCGCCAGCCCTCGTCCTCAAATCGGCCGGTGATGGAAGCTACGCTCAGTTCATGAGCGGGCCAGCCGGTCGAGAGAGCCTCCGGGGGATAGAAGCGGGAGAAGTGCGAGCCGATGATCTCCTCGGGCCGGTAGCCTTTGATGCGTTCGGCCCCGGCGTTCCAGGTACGGACGTTTCCCTGCCGGTCCAGGAGGAAAACGGCGTAGTCGCGCACTCCTGCCACTAGCTTCTCGAATTGTTCTTCGCTATGCCGTAGACCTCGTTCGGCTTGCTCTTGCCCGACGCGGGCCACACGCAAAGACTCTTGGCTGTTCCGCGATTCTTGCGGCTGCCGCCCAAGAAGTCTCTTCAAAAAATCCAGCATGATTTCCTCGTTGCTGCACCCTCGAAGCGCTTCGGAGCTTCGAGGAGCGCCTAGCCAGCAACGTTGCTGTCGCTCTCAATCTTGATAAAAATATTCCATGCCTGACTCTAGGTCAGCTTGTGTCATCGAGGGAGTTGCGGTTGGATTGATGCGCCGATCCTAGCGGTCCATCTCGCAAGCCCGACCCTCAACAGCATTGTGCATTATAGCTTGTAGGTTCTTGATTTCTCAGTAGTCGCGCCGCTTTGCTTTGGTGCTCCGGGGGCTTCCAGCGAAAGGCTTGTACTCGAACATGACTCGATTTACGCTTTTCCCTCTCCTCCTGGTATTTATCGCTTCCTCCCTGCGCGCGGAGGATGCGGAGTTCGCCCGGCAAAAGCTCGACAACTGGCACCAGTGGCGCGGCCCGCTGGCCAACGGCACAGCGCCGCACGGCAAGCCGCGGGTGAAGTGGGACGGCCAGACTAACATCAAGTGGAAAACGGAACTGCCTGGACTGGGCAGCGCGACGCCCATCGTCTGGGGTGATCTGGTGTTCGTCCTGACCGCATTGGACACCGGACGCGAGGCCGAACCCGCCGACATTCCCAAGCCTGATCCGCGTTTCGAGAAGATAACCAAGCCGCCGACGACCTACCATCAATTCATCGTTTTGGCCATCGACCGCAACACGGGCGCGGTTCGCTGGAAGCACGTTGCCGCCGAATTGGTCCCGCATGAGGGGCATCATCCGACGCACAGCTACGCCGCCTATTCGCCCACCACCGACGGCACGTTTCTCTACGTCTCGTTCGGCTCGCCCGGTCTGTTCTGTTATGATTTCAACGGCAAGCTCCAGTGGAAGCGCACCGACTTGCCGCGCCTGGAAACCCGATTGGGCTGGGGCGAAGGCGGATCAGTGGTCGTCCACGGCGATTCGCTGATCGTCTCCCGCGATCAAGAGGGGCCATCGTTCCTCTACGTTCTCGATAAACGCAGCGGCGAAACACGCTGGAAGGTCCAGCGCGACGAGGTAACGACCTGGAACACACCGCTGGTTGTCGATCACAAGGGCCGCACCCAGGTCATCGTCTTAGGGACCAAGTTCATCCGCAGTTATGATCTGGCCGACGGCCGGCCCTTATGGCAGTGCGGCGGATTGACGATTAATTGCATTCCGTCAGCCCTGCGCTATGACGACAGTGTCATCTGTATGAGCGGCTACCGAGGCGCTGCCGCCTTTTGCATCTCCCTCGACGCCGTCGGCGACGTGACCGGCAGCGACAAGATTCTCTGGTCGTACAAGCGCGGCACACCTTATGTGCCATCACCGCTTTTGAGCGGCGACCTGCTCTATTTCACGCAGTCCAACGATCCGTTGTTAACTTGTCTCAATGCCAAAACCGGTGCGGTGATTTTCGACCGCGAACGGCTGCGGGCACTGACCAGTCTCTACGCCTCCCCGGTTGAGGCCGGCGGACGCATCTACATCACCGATCGTGAGGGCACAACGATGGTGCTCCAGCGCGGCGAGAAGATGAAGGAGTTATCCGTCAATCGTCTGGGCGAGCCAATCGACGCCTCGCCGGCCGTGGTCGGTAAGCAACTGTTCCTGCGGGGGGCCAAGCACCTGTATTGCATCGAAGGCGAGTGAGGCACTGAGCACCCATTCTCGAGAAGAGCGAACGACAAGCCCGGAGCGCCGGCGACGGGTTCGGCCCGTCGCTGGCGCTCCGGGCTTGTCGGTTGCTCGTCCACTTGGAATTCTTGGGAACTTCCGCTCCGTTCGAACTGTCAAACAGGCAGAATACTCGGCTGTGCTGGCAGATTTGAGGCGCTTCATGCGGAGCTAGGGCTGGTCGTCCCTTGTATTGTATTCAGGCGCTCTTGCAATTTTGAACAACCTTCCTGTATACTTGTACAGAAAGAAGGAAGTTTTGCGCGGCCTCGGCAGCCTTCCATCGGGAGCGTCTGCTGATAGGATGGGAACGGAAGTCTCACAGCGCCAAGAATCTACATCAAGTCATGAATCCAAAAGCTGAGTTTGTCGTCTAATATGTAGAGCGAATGGCCCGCCTTTTGCAACATAAGCTAGTGAGGGTTAACGTGAGACCCTTACCTGCGAGGTCCGGAAAGAAACCAAGGCCGTCCGCGAATATGACGGCAGCGAGTTATCTACCTGTTCCTGTCCTAGCTGTAAAGAGGAAGTTTGCGGCAATGTGTGTACGGCAGGATTCGGCAAATTATCCCGAACCCTTTTCCCCTTGGAAGGTGTCTTCTTCTAGAGAAGATCGGTAGGCCAAGGTTCCGGACTTGAGACACTTTTGGATTTTAGTTGCGGTGGATGCGTAACAACAGAAGAGGTCCGCGAGAGGACTCGCGGCGTTCTCTGCCAGCAGAGGACGAAAAGGACGCCGGCGCCGGCCGGAACCCGCGATCCGGCTGGCGCCTACAAACCAAAGGATGAAGGATGAAGGATGAAGGATGAAAACAAGAGATTGAATCGATCTTCTTTTCATCCTTCATCCTTCATCCTTCATCCTTCGGAAAAGGAGTGGTGGCTGTGACCGGCTTTAAGCACTCAGCCCTGAAAGAGTTGACGGACCAACAAGTGCGCTTCGCTCCGCCGGCCCGCCGGGCCGAGCAATTGGTTCGCGCCGAACGCCTCCTGGCCGAGATCGATGCCAACAAGCGGTATCCGTATCCGTTCGTCTGTTGGCGAATCACCGAGTACCGCCCGGGGGCCCATGCCGACCTGCTCATTGGCGGCGACGAGTTGGCGCACGACCTCCAGTTGATGATGCAGGCGCTTTCGGAGAAAGTTCTTGCTCCGCTACCCACGGAGGAGCTTCCTGAGCCTGTCGTCACGCTGGACGAGATCAGCAAGAAGTTCAACGTCTCGACGAAAACGATTCGTCGCTGGCGCCGGTTCGGCCTGGTGGGTCAGCCCATCGTGGCCAACGGCAAACGGCAAGTTGGCTTCCTGCAATCGGTGGTGGAGCGCTTTCTGAAGTCCCACCCGGACCGCGTGGAGCGCGGCAGCCGTTTTTCGCAGATGAGCGAGGATGAGCGAGAAGAAATCCTTCGTCGCGCTCGTCGTCTGTCACGGGTAAGCGGCGGCACGCTCACGGAGGTCAGCCGGCGCATCGCTCGCCGGCTGGGACGCTCGGTCGAGACCGTGCGCTACACCATCAAGAATCATGATCGCCTCCATCCGGAGTCGGCGTTGTTCCCCAACCTGACCGGCCCGCTGGATGAGGCGGCGAAACAAGCGATCTATAACTCTTGGAAGAGGAAGATTAAAGTGGAAACCTTAGCCAAACGCTTTCAACGCACTCGTAGCTCGATCTACCGAGTCGTTAATGAGGTGCGTGCCCAGCGCTTGCTGGCTCAGCCCCTCGACTATATTCCGCATCCCTCTTTCGATGATCCGTCCCTGGAAGCGGAGATCCTGGCGCCCATGCCCGACGCCGCGGCCTACGAGGCCAAGCGCCACGCCATGCACGCTCCCAAGGATGTTCCGCCGGAGTTGGCTTCGTGCTATGAGTATCCGCTCTTGAGCAAGGATCAGGAACAGCACTTGTTCCGCAAGATGAACTTCCTCAAGCACAAGGCAGCCAAGCTGCGCGACCAGCTCCGCAAGGAGGACGGCGCGGACAACGAGATCGATCCTTCGCGCGTTCGCAATCAGACCATCGAGGAGATTGAGGAGCTACAAAAAGAGGCGAATGCTGTCAAAGAGCTGCTCATCAACGCCAACATGCGTTTGGTGGTCAGCATTGCCAAGAAGCACGCCGGTCAGACCGACAACTTCTTCGAGCTGGTTTCGGACGGCAATATGTCGCTGATCCGCGCCGTCGAGAAGTTCGACTTTGGCCGCGGCTTCAAGTTCAGCACCTACGCCAGCTGGGCCATCATGAAGAACTTCGCGCGTACCATCCCCGATGAGATTCATCGCCGCGAGCGCTTCGTGACCGGCCACGAGGAGCTGTTCGAGGTCGCTCCCGATACGCGAACGGACGAACACGAGATTCTGGCGACGCACGAACGGGCGACGCGCAGCGTCAATCGTCTGTTGGAGTATCTGGAACCGCGCGAGCGCGAGATCATCCGTATGCGGGCTGGCCTCGACGCCGACCCGCGGACGCTGGAAGAGATCGGCCAGCAATTCGGCATCACCAAGGAGCGCGTGCGCCAGCTCAACGCCCGTGCTATGAAAAAGCTGCGCACGATCGCCGAAGATCAGGATCTCGATCTGCTTCTGTGATCGAGGAAGGATACGAGCCGGAAGCGTAAGCGACGGATGCTGTGCCGTCGCTTACGCTTCCGGCTCGTTGGCTTTATCCGGGCGACAACGGCAAATCCAGTTCAAACACACATCCATCCCGGAACGATCCCTGCTCCTCCATAAAGACGCGCTGCACAGCTCGCAGATGAGATCCCGTAAGCGTGTAATCGTTGTATGACCACCGCCCACGCTGCGTGGTGCTGCCGGCACAGATGATGGGGAAGGGCGTGCGTTCGGAGTGGGCGTGATAATAATGCTCGTGGCGATGCCCATGCAGCCATAGCACGACGCCGCCGTGCTTGGCCACCGAAATCAGATCGTCCAGGTCGCGCAGTCCGTGGAAGGTGTGTTCGCGCCGGCCGTGGGCCAGCCAGATGGGATAATGCGTCACGAGGATGCGCGGTCCCGGCTCTAATCCGGCCAGCAATTTCTCCAATCGCCTCAGCTGGGCGGCGCCGACTCGTCCCCGTGCGTCCCAGTACAGGCGATTGGCCGTCGAGGAATTGACGGCCACCAGCCACACCGGCCCTACACGCTGGGCGAACGGATAAACTTCGCTGCCGATCCGTTCGCCACTTTGCCAGGGAGCGAAATAGCGCTCGAAACAGCCGCTGCGCATGGCTGCGTGCGTGCAGTAATCGTGATTCCCCGGCACCGCCAAGCCCGCAGGCATTTCGCCGACGCCCAGAAACTCCGCCGCTCGCCGCATCTCCTCCTCGAAGCCCATCGCCGTAGCGTCGCCGGAGAAGACGACGTGATCGAAGTTTCGCTGCCTCAGCTCGTGGCGCAGCGCGGTCAGAATGCGTTCGCTGTGACGAAAGTTCTTACCGCGGCCGAGCAGATGGAGGTTGATCCACGCTGACATCCGCTTGTTCAACCAGTCGCTTGGCCGCCAGGAGCAGCCTGGCGCGGTGACATGGATGTCGCTGAAATGAGCGAGACGGACGATTGGAGGATTGTTCTGGTTGATTAGTTTATTCCCCTTTTCACCGCAGAGAACTCAGAGAGCGCAGAGAAGAAGAAGGAAAACTGGAGCCATCAGGTTTCTGTTACATTATTGTTTTTCTCTGCGCTCTCTGCGTTCTCTGCGGTGAAAAATCTGAATCAACTCATATTCATGCTGAGCAAGAATTCCGCGTTCGACTTGGTTTTCCTCATGCGGTTGACGACAAGCTCCATCGCTTCGACAGGGTGCATGTCGGCCAGGACGCGGCGTAGAGCACGGACACGCTCGACTTCATCGGGATGCATCAGAAGCTCTTCCTTGCGGGTGCCGGAGCGGTTGATGTCGATGGCGGGCCAGACGCGTTTATCGACGAGTCGGCGATCCAGGTGCAGCTCCATGTTGCCGGTGCCTTTGAACTCCTCGAAGATCACTTCATCCATGCGCGAGCCGGTGTCGATCAACGCCGTCGCCAAGATCGTCAACGATCCGCCCTCTTCGATGTTGCGAGCAGCACCGAAGAAACGCTTGGGTTTCTGCATGGCGTTGGAATCCAGACCGCCGGACAGCAGCTTGCCGCCCGAAGGCGCTTCGGTGTTGTGAGCACGGGCCAAACGGGTGATCGAATCGAGCAGGATGACCACATCACGGCCATCCTCAACCAATCGCTTGGCTTTCTCCAGAGCGATGTCGCTGACGTGGACGTGTTCGGAGGACGGCTCATCAAACGTGCTGGCCACGACCTCGGCGCTGGGTCCAGCCACGGTGCGAACCATATCGGTCACTTCTTCCGGCCGTTCGTCGATCAACAGCACGATGAGATAGCATTCGGGATGGTTCTTCTTCAGAGCCAGAGCAATCTTTTGTAGCAGCACCGTCTTGCCGGCGCGAGGCGGCGACACGATCAGGCCGCGCTGCCCCTTGCCGATGGGCGTCACCAAATCGACGACCCGCGAGGCCATCTCTTCGCCGGTCGTTTCCAGGACGAGCCGGCGGTCGGGATGCAGCGGCGTCAGATCCTCGAACACGGTCGGTCGGGTTTTTTCTTCCGGCGGATGGCCGTTGACCGATTCGACCTGCATCAGGGCGAAGTTCTCCTGCCCCTCAATCGGCAGACGGATCGGCCCCTCGACGACCAGGCCGGTGCGCAGGCCAAGCCGGCGAATTTGGCTGGGCGAAACGTAAATATCTTCGGGGGAGGCGAGGTAGTTGTGAGCAGCGCTGCGTAGGAAACCGTAGCCATCGGGCAAAACCTCAAGAGTGCCCGAGCCGCGGGCGATCTCGCCGCGTTCGATCTGGCGGCGGACCACAGCGACGATCAGTTGGGCGCGATTCATGCCGGTGTGTTCAGCGATTCCTTCGCGCTCGGCCAAGGCGAACAGCTTGGGCATGGGTAGTCGATATAAGTCATCCAGCCGCAGTCCGCCGGTGGGGCGCGTTGCCGAGGCCGGCGGAGCGCCGGTCCCA
>Ga0070739_10003246_pt1 | contig 20589 bp, 22 predicted proteins | sample Coa_R1_7_FD_66445 | JGI IMG/M metagenome (GOLD analysis project Ga0070739, IMG submission 66445) | Surface soil microbial communities from Centralia Pennsylvania, which are recovering from an underground coalmine fire - Coalmine... | ecosystem: Environmental > Terrestrial > Soil > Unclassified ... | reverse complement strand
CCCACGACAGCTGCGACCGGTCCGCCTCCACCACCCGCGCACCACACAACATCACCACCCCCTGCGCTCCCCCGCAGAGCTTCACACATCACCCAAAATCAGGGAATCCTTCACACGCTCCTGCGCCGGGACCCACCCCTCAGCCGCTCGATTTTTGGACGCGTCGATGCCAGCCTTCGCCGGCATGACGATAACACCGGAACGGAACCTGCCTCAGTGGTGGGCGTGCCAATAGGTGTTGCGCAGGACGCGGCCGGGCAATGCGCCGGTGTGCCTGCCATTCTCCAGCAGCACCTCGCCGTTGACGATCGTGTGCGTGACCCCCTCGGCGGTCTCCTTGATGCGCCAGCCGCCGGCCGGGAAGTCGTGCACGACCTGCTCCGGCCCGCATTTCACGGTGGCGGGATCGAAGATCGCGATGTCGGCCGCCAGCCCCGGCCGCAGCAGGCCGCGGTCGTAGATGCCGAAGGTCGAGGCGGAATCGAACGTCATCCGCCGCACCGCCTGTTCGAGGCTCAGCACCTGCTTCTCGCGCACCCACTCGCCGAGCAGCTTGGTGATGTAGCCGTAGCCGCCGTGGAATTGCACATGCGCGCCGCCGTCGCCGAGGCCGATGACGGCGTTCGGATGCGTCAGTATTTTCGCCAGCGCCTCGTCGTCGATGTTGTTCTCGGCCTGTAGGAAGCGCGTCTCCAATTTCTCCTCGACGACGAGGTCGAGGAAGGCGTCGATGACCCGCTTCTTCTGCGCCTCGGCGATCTGGCCGATCGTCTTGAACTGCATCCACTTGTTCTTTTCCAGCGCCGGCTGGTTGACCCAGATGTAGTTCCACCAGGTCTTTGAGATGCCGACTGCGCTGTCCGGCTTGTTGACGACCGCCTCCTCGTGCAGTTTCGCGCGGATCTCGGGTTCGGCGTAGAGTCGCAGTTTCTCCTCGTCCGACATCAACAGGATCGGGTGCCAGGTCGGCAGGCCGCGGAAGACCTGCGAATTCTTCATCGTGAAGTCCTGGGTGATCCGGTTCGGGCTGCACATCGGGTAGGCGCGGATGCCCATCGCCGCCGTCTCCTCGATGCGCTTCATGTGCACCTTCCACTCGTCGGGGCGGCGCATCGTCTGCGACAGCGAGTTGTAGACGACGGTGCGGCCGCAGGCGTCGGCAAGGCGGCGCATCATGCCGTCCTTCAATTCGACGTACTGCCCGCCGCCGGCCTGGACGGTGCCGGTGCCCATCTCACGCAGCACGTCGCACAGCGCGAAAATCTCCTGCTCGTCGGCCCACAGCGCCGGGATCGGCACGCCCTGCGGGTCGAAATGCCCCTTCTCGCGCGACACCGACAGGCCCAGCGCGCCGGCCGCGAGGCCGCTGCGCACGACGTCCTGCATCTCCTTGATCTGCGCCTCGGTAGCGCCCGGCTTCTGGCAGTCGTCGCCCATCACGTAATGGCGGACGGCGGTGTGGCCGATCAGATTGCCGATATTGATGCCGAGGTGGTTGTCGAGCCGGTCCATGTATTGCGGAATCGTCTCCCAATCGAACTCGATGGTCTTCAACACCTCCATCGGGATCGCTTCGACATAGGACAGGAACTCGGCGAGCCGTTCCTCGGTACCCTTCTTCACCGGCGCCAGCGACAGCGAGCAGTTGCCGAAGATGACCGTGGTGGCGCCGTGGTCGGGCGAGAACGTGCACAGCGGGTCCCAGGTGACCTGGGCGTCGTAATGGCAGTGGTTGTCGATAAAGCCGGGGCTGACCGCGCGCCCCTCGGCGTCGATCGTCTTGTCGGCTGGGCTGGACAGCTTTCCGATCTCGGCGATCTTGCCGTCCTTGACCCCGACATCGCCGCGGAAGGCCGGCATCCCCGACCCGTCGACGACCAACCCGTTCTTGATCAAGAGGTCATACGCCATCGCTCATCCCTCCACCCGCGCCGCCGCTCGCGGCCCGTTCCCGCGAAAGTGTAGCACGCCCCCGCCCCAGGCCCACCGCCGGTCACCGCATGGCAGCGCCCCCGCCCGCGCCGTAAGCGCATGCCTTCCTCGATCCCGAGGCCACGTCGTCGGTGCCTGTTATCCCTGTTCCTATCAGACAATTAACAGGGGTATACCCGACCCATGTTGTGCCTCAGCAAGAGAATTACCGTATCATGCGATTGCGGCAATTTTGGAGAAGCACAGCAAGCCGGCATCATCCGGATGCGCCGGTCGGGCATAGTACGTACATTAACGCTGCCAGAAGGGCGTCATGGACTGGCTCCTACTGATACGGATCGGAATTGCCGGTATCACAGCCGGCTCCCTGCTAGGGTTTCGGTTCGCCGCACGATCAGCAGAGCCTACGCTCCAGGGACTACGGCGGCATCTTGCGCAAGACCGTAATCGGGCTCTGACGCTGCTTCGTCGTGAGCTTGCGAACTGGCTGATCCGCCACGACACAGATGGTTATGTTGGGGTTTATCGGGATGCGCATCGCGTGGTCGCCGCGATCAAGATGATGAGTCGAGACGCGCAGCGGCGCGAGCTTTCACAAATAACCAAGAAGTACCCATTCTATGAAGATTTTGACATGCTTCAGACTCGGGAATGGGTGCTCTATGAAGATGCGTTGTCCAAAGATTGCTGGGAAGATGTTGTGAACCAATACACCACCTTAATCCGGTTTCAGGCTCTTCAGGCTAGCTTAAACCCTGATTGGGCGGACTTTCAGCTTATCAGCGAGACCGAGCTGGTCCATTTGGAAGAATACGTCGAACAACTCAAGGACACCCAGTTCAAAGACCGGATGAAAGCAGCAATGAGACAATTTCGAGCTTGGGAGAAAGGACGTTCAAGCTATAAGAATAACGGTGTATACGAGACTGGCACCTTCATTGTCCGGCGCGTCACTCATTTTGCCGAGAGTCGTTGCGGGGTGCATTTCAAAGACACGAATGAATATGGCTTGTACGGCGTCTTCCATGGAGACAATGGTGAGATTTATATCGGAATCTACAGGACTGATTCCGGCTTTCAGTAGGAGATCTATTTACATGACATTCTCTCATTGAACGACTGCCAACGAGCGTAGGGCGTAAGGATGAAGCGTCTTTCGGCGCTTATTCATTCCATCGTTGTGCTTTTCAGCGCAAGGCCCGATGCGTGCATTTCCGCCCCTACGCCTCTCACGCGCGCCGACGCGCAGACTCATCACTGTCCGTCGCGAAGTCGGTCTCGATATCGGCGGGGATGAGTTTGAGGAGTTCGGTCACGGACCTCGGAATTGCGGGACGCCTCGCGCCGGCGCGGCCGTGCCAGAAGCAGGAGAGAAGAACCCGCAGATCGTTGCGGCGGGCCAGGACCGCCCGCAGGTGCAGCAACGGATCGATGTCCTGGCGCCCGGGAATGAGCAGCCCGAGGACGTGGGAAAGGTGGTGGTGGAGATTGTCGCTGGCGACGATCCCCTCGGTTGACAAGCACCAGACACCGGTTCGCCCGACGAGTTCTCCCGTCCGCTCACCCGCGAAATACTTCTCGCCTTTGCGATAGGCGATCGTCGGCACAATTCGAAGGGCTCGCGTCACCTCATCGGGGTCGAGCGAATCCCCGCTCACCCGCAGCATCGCGTACGTCTTGCGAGTGTCGCCTTCAGATTTCGTCGTAGACGTTGCCGAGATCTTCGCCGTGCGCATCCGTGACCTTTCCATCGTCGTATATGATGACGCGGTCCGCGTCCGCCAGCCCGCCGCGGCCCTTGATCCGATGGATCGCGTTCCGCAACTGCCATTCCTCAATTCCGAGCTGCCGGCTGACGTAAGGCGCTGGATTGGCTGATCGGTCCCAAAGAATGCGCGCCATGCCCGCTGCCGCCCCCTCGCCGGCGAGTGCCCTCATTCGCCAGCAAAACCCCACACGATCGCACTTCGAGCATGACGTATGCGGCGCAGGGCGAGCAGATCCAGGTATGGCACGCGCCCAGGAGCTTGTAGAAATCCTTTCCGCGGACGGCGCGGTACTTTCCAGTTCCAATGGGGTCGGGAGGAACGGTCATGGCGCATCAGAGGCGGCATATCAAGCGGGAGCGGGCGCAGTCGCGGGGCTATTCGCAGGCGGTCATCACCGATGGCGGGCGGGTCGTGTGGCTGGCGGGACAGGTCGCTGCCGAGGACGCTTCCGGGAAATCCTTGGTCGGCGATTTCGACGGGCAGACGCGCGAGGTGTTCGCGCTGCTCGGCAAGACCCTGGCCGAGGCCGGCGGAAAGCTCGGGGACATGGTGACGATGACCGTGTTCATCACCGACGCGCGGTTCGGCGACCGCTTCTGCGAATTGCGCCGCGAGATTTTCGGCGACAATTTTCCGGCGAGCGCGCTGATCACCGTCGCGGCGCTGGCGCGGCCAGAGTTCCTGGTCGAGGTCCAGGGCATCGCCGTCGTCGCCTGACGCCGCGCGCCGGCCCGGCGGCGATGGACGCCGCCGCGGGCCGGGCGTAGGGTCGGGCGATGGTCTGGCCGGTCGTCCGCGCCCCCTACGCCTCGAAGCCGGAGGAAAGCCGGGGACGCCTGCACGTCGAGCCGGAGCATGCCGTGCGCTCGCCATTTCAGCGCGACCGCGACCGCATCGTCCATTCGACCGCCTTCCGCCGGCTCAAGCACAAGACGCAGGTCTTCGTCCACCCGGAGGGCGACCACTACCGCACCCGCCTGACCCACAGCCTCGAAGTGGCGCAGATCGCGCGCACCGTTGCCCGCGCCCTCGGCCTCGACGAGGACCTGACGGAGACCGTGGCGCTGGCCCACGACCTCGGCCACACCCCGTTCGGCCATGCCGGCGAGGACGCGCTGAACGCCGAGATGGCGCCCTTCGGCGGCTTCTCGCACAATGACCAGACCCTGCGCATCCTGACTCGGCTGGAACGCCGTTACGCCGAGTTCGACGGCCTCAACCTGACCTGGGAGGCGCTCGAAGGGACGGTCAAGCACAACGGCCCCTTGCGGCGCGGCGATGCGGCGCGCCCGCTGCCCCCCTCGATCGACGAGTACAACCGCCGGCACGATCTCGCGCTGGATCGGTTTCCCGGCGCCGAGGCGCAGGCGGCGGCGTTGGCCGACGACATCGCCTACAGCAATCACGACCTCGACGACGGTCTGCGCGCCGGCCTGTTCGCGCTGGCCGATCTGGCGGATGTGCCCCTTGCTGGCGCCACCTTCGCCGAACTCGCGCAGAAATACCCCGGCATCGAGGAGACGCGGCTGATCCACGAGGCCATCCGCCGCATGATCGACCGCATGGTCGGCGACGTGATCGCCGAGACCCGCCGCCGCCTCGCCGCCGCGGGCGCGCGCTCGGCCGACGACATCCGCGGCCTTCCCGAGCCGGTCGTCGCGTTTTCCGACGACATGCGCGGCCACGCCGCGGCGCTGAAGGCGTTTCTGTTCGAGCGCATGTACCGCCACTACCGCGTCAACCGTATGAGCCTCAAAGGACAGCGCGTGGTCCGCGAGCTGTTCCGGCTGTTCCTCTCGGACCCGGACTGCCTGCCGGGCGAGTGGCGCAGCCTGACCGCCGGGCCGGGCGAGGCGGCGACCGCCCGCACCGTCGCGGACTACCTCGCGGGCATGACCGACGAGTATGCGCTGGGCGAACATCGGCGGCTTTTCGACATCTATTCTTCGACATAATTGCCGGGCATAAGCAGCCCTCATGACCAATATCTTCGGCGATTTCCGCCGTCTTGTTCTGGGCGCGCTCGACGACCTCGCGACGCGCGGCGCCCTGCCCGCCGGCCTCGATTTCTCGCGCGTGTCGGTCGAGCCGCCGCGCGACCCGGCGCACGGCGACCTCGCGACCAACGCGGCGATGGTGCTGGCGGGAGCCGCCAGGCAGAACCCGATGGCGCTCGCCGAAGCCATCGCCGGCGCCCTCGCCGGCCGCGAATTCGAAAGCGGCGGCTATCGCGGCTCCGGCTTCGCCGTCGCGGTGGCGCGCCCCGGCTTCCTCAACGTCCGGCTCGATCCTGCGGTGTGGCATGCGCAGCTGCGCGCGATGCTGCAGGCCGGCACCCGCTACGGCGATTCCGCCCTCGGCAAGGGCGAGCGGGTCAATGTCGAGTTCGTTTCCGCGAATCCGACCGGGCCGATGCATGTCGGCCATGGCCGCGGCGCCGTCGTCGGCGATGCGCTCGCCGCCTTGCTCGCCAAAGCAGAGTTCGCGGTGCACCGCGAATACTACATCAACGACGCCGGCGCGCAGGTCGATGCGCTCGCGCGTTCGCTCTATTTCCGCTATCGGCACGAGATCGAGGCGCAGCCCGACAGCTCGCTGCTGCACAGCGCGATGACCCACCACTCCGGTTCCGCGGAGCCGGAGGGCTTTTATCCCGGCGAATACTTGAAAGAGACCGCGCGGGAATTGTTCGAGCGCGACGGCGAGCGCTGGTTCGACAAGCCCGAGTCGGTGTGGCTCGGCCCGCTGCGCGGCTTCGCGATCGCGCGGATGATGGACCTGATCCGCGACGACCTCGCGGCACTGGGGGTCGGCTTCGACACCTTCGTCTCGGAGCGCGACCTGGTTGCGCGCGGTGCGGTCGATGCCGCGCTCGCCGCCCTCGCCGCGCAGGACCTCATCTACGAGGGCGTCCTCGAACCGCCGAAGGGCAAGCTTCCCGACGACTGGGAGCCGCGGCCGCAGACGCTGTTCCGCGCCACCCGCTTCGGCGACGAGGTGGACCGGCCGCTGCGCAAGTCTGACGGGTCGTGGACCTATTTCGCGGGCGACATCGCCTACCACTTCGACAAGTACCGCCGCGGCTTCAAGAGCCTGATCGACGTGTGGGGCGCCGATCACGGCGGCTACGTCAAGCGGGTGCAGGCCGCGGTGAAGGCGCTGACCGGCGGCGAGGCGACGCTCGACGTCAAGCTCTGCCAGCTCGTGCATTTGTTCGACCGCGGCCAGCCGGTGCGGATGTCGAAGCGCGCCGGCACCTTCGTGACATTGCGCGAGGTCATCGACGAAGTCGGAAAGGATGTCTTCCGGTTCATCATGCTGACCCGGCGCAACGACCAGGCGCTGGAGTTCGACTTCGCCAAGGTGACGGAGCAGTCGAAAGACAACCCGGTCTTTTATGTCCAGTACGCCCACGCGCGCGCCGCCTCGGTCATGCGGCACGCGGCGGAACGCCTGCCGGCGGCGGAACTGACGGACGCGGCGCTGACCGAGGCGGCGCTCGACCGCCTGACCGACCCGCTGGAACTCGCGCTGATTCGCGCGCTTGCGCAATGGCCGCGCATCGTCGAGGCCGCCGCCGAGACGCACGAGCCGCATCGCATCGCGTTCTTTTTGCAGGAGGTCGCTTCGGCCTTCCACCTGCTTTGGACGAAGGGCAAGGACCAAGCGGCGTTGCGTTTCATACTGGAAACAGACTGGCCGCTGACGCGGGCCCGCCTTGCGCTGGTGCGGGGAGTGGCGACCGTGATCGCCTCGGGGCTCGCGGTGATGGGCGTCGAGCCGGTGATGGAGATGTGACGACATGGCGTATCAATTCGGACATCTCGATCCGGATGAGCGCATCGAATTTGTCGACGAGGAGCGGCCTCACGAAGCCCCGGCCCGCGCTCCGAGACTGCCGCGGGTGTTATGGGCGGTCATCGTGGCGGCGGTCGTCATCGCCGGCATGTGGTTCTCCTACAAGCTCGGGACGCACCACCCGTCGGCGACCGGCGCCGCCGACAGCGTGCCGCTGATCCGCGCCGACCAGCGGCCGACCAAGGTCAAGCCGGCGCAACCCGGCGGCATGGAAATTCCCGACCGCGACACGCTGATCTACGGCCAGCACCCGAACGGCTCGACGACCGAGCGGCTGCTGCCGCCGCCGGAGGCGCCGATCGCGCGGCCGCCGGCGCCGGGCCAGGCGGTGGTGCCGCCCGATCCGAACTTGCCCGCCGCGGCGCCCGCGGCGCCGGCCCCGGCGCCGCCCGCTGTGGCCGGCAAGCCCGCCCCCACGCTGAACCCCGCCGGCGCGGCGGCGCGCGGCGTCCGGGTGCAGCTCGGCGCGATGCATAGCGAGGAGGCGGCGAAGCGCGAATGGGAGCGCCTCAAGCGCAAGAACGGCGACCTGCTCGGCAGCCTGTCCGCCGACATGGTGCGGGCCGATCTCGGCGACCGCGGCGTGTTCTACCGCATCCAGGCCGGGCCGGTCGCCGACCTCAAGGAGGCGGAGCGCATCTGCGGCGAGATGAAACGGCGGGATTTCGGGTGCAATATTGTCCGATGAGCGCGCGCCGCCGCTGCCGGTCGTCTTCGGCTGCGCCGGCGAGACGCTGAGCGCCGCCGAGCGGCGGTTCTTCGAGGGCGCGCGACCCCTCGGCTTCGCGCTGTTCGCCCGCAACTGCCGCGAGCCCGACCAGATCCGCGACCTGATCGCGGCGCTGCGCGATTCCGCCGGGAACGCCGATGCGCCGGTCTTGATTGACCAGGAAGGCGGGCGCGTCGCGCGGCTGCGGCCGCCGCGCTGGCGCACCTACCCGGCGGCGGCGCATCTCGGCGCCCTGCCCGACCCGGCCGCCGAAGAGGCGGCCCGGCTCGGCGCGCGGCTGATCGCGGACGACCTCGCGGCGCTCGGCATCACAGTCGATGCCGCGCCGGTGCTCGACCTGCCGGCGGAAGGGGCCGACCCGGTCATCGGCGACCGCGCCTACGGCAGCGATCCGGTGCGCGTCGCGCGGCTCGGCCGCGCCGTCTGCGAGGGCCTGCTCGCCGGCGGCGTCTCGCCGATCGTCAAGCACATCCCCGGACACGGCCGCGCCCGCGTCGACAGCCACGTCGATTGTCCGCGCGTCGAGGCCGAGCGGGCGGCGCTTGCCGAGCGGGATTTCGCGCCGTTTCGGGCGCTGGCCGATGCGCCCTGGGCGATGACCGCCCATATCGTGTATGCGACGGTCGATGCAGCGCTGCCGGCAACGCTCTCGGCGCCGGTGATCGGGACCGTCATCCGCGGCGAGATCGGTTTCGACGGCGTGCTGATTTCCGACGACATCTGCATGGGCGCGTTGCGCCAAGGCGGCGCTTCGCCCGGCGACCCCGCCGCCGCGGCGCTCGCCGCCGGCTGCGATGTTGCGCTGCATTGCAGCGGCGACCTGCGCGAGATGGAGGCGGTCGCCGAGCGGCTGCCGCCGCTGGCGCCCGCGGCGGCGGCGCGCCTGGCGCGCGCGGAGGCGCTGCGGGCGGCGTCGCGCCGGCCATTCGACCGCGGCGCCGCCGAGGCCCGCTTCGACGCCCTGCTCGGAGGCGGCCCCGCATGATCGCCGATGGCGGTCTTGCCACGATCATCCATCAAATCACGATCTGGGCGCTGCCGGTCATCTTCGCGGTGACCCTGCACGAGGCGGCGCACGGCTTCGTCGCGCTGCGTTTCGGCGACGATACCGCGCTGCGCGCCGGCCGGGTGTCGCTCAACCCGCTGAACCATATCGACCCGTTCGGGACGCTGATCCTGCCCCTGCTGCTGCTGGCGACCCGCACCGGCTTTCTGTTCGGTTACGCCAAGCCGGTGCCGGTAAATTTCGGGCGGCTCAAGCCGATCCGCGCCGGCATGATCCTCGTCGCGCTGGCCGGGCCGGCGACCAATGTCGTGTTGGCGATTGTCTCCGCCCTGCTCGCCTACGGTCTGCACTTTCTGCCGGTGCAGGCGGCGCTGTGGGCGCGCGAGAACCTGCAGAATTCGATCGAGCTCAACGTCGTGTTGTGCGTGTTCAACATGCTGCCGCTGCCGCCGCTCGACGGCGGCCGCGTCCTGGTCGGCATCCTGCCGCGGTCCTTGGCGCGGCCGGTCGCCTCGATCGAGCCCTACGGCATGGCGATCCTGATGGGGCTGTTCCTCGTCTCCTATATCGGCGTTCGGATGGGCCTCGGCTTCAGCCTGCTCGGCGTGCTGATCGGCGAGCCGGCCGACGCGCTGTTCCGCTTTGTGCTGGCGGTCACCGGGCACAGCGGATGACCGAAACGGACTTCGTCCTCGACCTCGACGGCTACGAGGGGCCGATCGACGTGCTCCTGGGCCTTGCGCGCGACCAGAAGGTCGATCTCGCGAAAATCTCGATCCTCGCGCTCGCCGACCAGTACCTCGCGTTCATCGCCGAGCGTCGCCGGCTGCGGCTGGAGATCGCGGCAGATTACCTCGTCATGGCGGCGTGGCTCGCCTACCTCAAGTCGCGCCTGCTCCTGCCCGAGGCACCGGCCGACGACGAGCCCAGCGGCGAGGAGCTGGCGGCGGCGCTGAGCCACCGGCTGCAGTTGCTGGCGGCGATGCAGCAGGCCGGCGCGCGGCTGATGGCGCAGCCGCAGGTCGGGCGCGACGTCTTCCTGCGCGGCGCGCCCGAAGGTTTCGTCAGCGTCGAGCGGCCGCTTTACGAACTGAGCCTCTACGAGCTGCTGAAAGCCTACGCCGACGGCCGCCGCCGCCAGGAGACGACGGTGCTGACGATCGAGCCGGCCGCGTTCCATTCGCTCGACGAGGCGCTGCAGCGCCTGTCCCGCTTTGTCGGCCACATTCCCGACTGGCGCGAGCTGACTAATTTCCTTCCGGAGGAATTGCGCGGCGACCTGTTCAGCCGTTCGGCGCTCGCCGCAACCTTCGCCGCGAGCCTGGAACTCGCCCGCGCCGGCCGGCTCGAACTGCGGCAGGACCGCGCCTTCGGGCCGATCTATCTGCGCAGCCCCGAAGGCAGGACGCATGGCTGAGCATTTGCGGCTGGTCGAGGCGCTGCTGTTCGCCGCCGCCGAGCCGTTGAGCGAAGAGGCGCTGGCGCTGAAGCTGCCCGAAGGGGCCGATGTGCACGGCCTCCTCGCGCAACTCGCCGCGGCCTACGCCGAGCGCGGCGTCAACCTCGTGCATCTGGCCGGCGGCTGGACCTTCCGCACCGCGCCGGACCTGGCGCCGGCGCTGCGCGACGAGCGGACGGTGGCGCGCAAACTGCCGCGCGCCGCGGTCGAGACCTTGGCCATCATCGCCTACCACCAGCCCGTCACCCGCGCCGACATCGAGCAGATCCGGGGAGTCGCGCTGGCGCGGGGGACGCTCGACCGGCTGCTCGAAGCCGGGTGGGTGCGGCCGCGCGGTCGCCGCGACAGCCCGGGCCGGCCGCTGATGTGGGGCACCACCGACGAATTTCTCGTGCATTTCGGCCTCGGCAGCCTCAAGGAGCTGCCGGGGGTCGATGAATTGCGCGCGGCGGGGCTGCTCGACATGGGGCCGGCCGTACTCGCCGACAAGCTGACCGACGAGTCGGAGGGCGCCTGACCGGCCGGGAAGATTTGCCCGCTGGCAAGCCGCGCGCATCGCTGCGAAAATAGCAGGCGAGGTCGGTTGGGCAGGCGGTTGCGCCGCGGGTATTCATGTTTTTCGACATCGGCTGGTCCGAGTTTCTGCTGATCGGGGTCATCGCGCTCGTTGTCATCGGGCCGAAGGACCTGCCCGCGGCGCTGCGCGTCGCCGGCTACTGGCTGCGCAAGGCGCGCACCCTGTCGCGCGAATTCCACAGCAGCGTCGAGCAGATGATCCGCGACTCCGAGATCGACGAAATGCGCAAGGAATTGCGCAGCGCGACCGACTTCGACATCGAGCACGAGGTGCGCAAGGCGGTCGATCCCGACCGCAGCCTGGAGCATTCCATCAGCGCGCCCGAGGCGCCCGACTATTTCGAGCCGCCGCCGATCGCCGCCGAGCCGGTGCCACTCGAAGCCGCGGAAACGGCCGCACTGCCCGAAGCCGGCCTGCCCGTCGCCGACCCGCCCCCCGTCCACGGCTTCGACCCGGAGCCGGAGCCGACCCCCGATGGTTAGAGCGGAATCCGACCAGGTCCGAACAATCTCGTCATCGCCGGGCGTGACCCGGCGATCTCGTGGCCCCGCAGATGGCCGGGTCGAGCCCGGCCATGACGAGTTGTGCAGAGAGCGGCTCCGTCCGGACGGATACCGCTCTAAATCTTCTCATTCCGTCGTCCCCGCGAAAGCGGGGACCCAGGGCAGCCGCTCCGTCGCCTGCTCCTGGGTTCCCGCTTTCGCGGGAATGATGAAAAACAGGCCAAGCGCCACATGAGCCTTCCGCGGCGCGCGTTCGAGCCGGACGCGCCGTGCCCGCTCGACGGGGTGCGGGTCGTGGACATGTCGCGGCTTGTCGCCGGCAACGCGGTCAGCTCCTTCCTCGCCGATTTCGGCGCCGAAGTGCTGAAGATCGAGGACCCCAAGAAGGGCGACCCGCTGCGCGCGTGGCAGACCAACGGGGTCAGCGTTCACTGGAAGCTCTATGCCCGCAACAAGAAGAGCGTCGCGCTGAGCCTGCGCGAGCCGCGCGGCCGCGAAATCCTGGCGGAGCTGATCGCCGGCGCGCAGGTGCTGATCGAGAATTTCCGGCCGGGCACGCTCGAAAGGATGGGGCTCGGGCCCGACATGCTGCACCGGCGCAACCCCCGGCTCGTGATCGTGCGCGTGTCCGGCTGGGGCCAGGATGGCCCCTACCGCGATCGTCCGGGCTTCGGCACCCTCGTCGAGAGCGTCTCCGGCTACGCCTCGCGCACCGGTTTTGCCGACCGCGAACCGGTGTTGCCGCCGACCGCGCTCGCCGACATGGTGGCCGGCCTCTACGGCGCCTCCTCGGTGCTCGTGGCAATGCGCGAGGTCGAGGTCAAGGGCGGCACGGGCCAGGTCATCGACCTGCCGCTGCTCGACCCGCTGTTCTCGTTCATCGCCACCGAGGCGCCGATCTACCGCCTGACCGGGCAGGTGCGCGAACGTACCGGCAGCCGTTCCGAGACGACCTCGCCGCGCAACGTGTTCCGCACAAGGGACGGACGCTATGTCGGCATCTCGGCCTCAATGCAGGCGATGGCCGAGCGGCTGTTCCGCGCCATCGGCCGCGAGGACATGACCGCAGACCCGCGCTTCCGCACCAACAGCGACCGGGTCAAGCACGCCGACGAGTGCGAGGCGCCGATCGCCGCCTTCATCGCCGCGCGCACGCTCGACGAGAACATGGCGCTGTTCGAGCAGGCGGAAGTGACGGTGGCGCCGGTTTACGACATCGACCAGTTCCTCGACGACCCGCACGTCGCCGCACGCGGCATCGTCGTCGACGTGCCCGACGCGCAGACGGGCCGCCTCTTGATGCACAACGTCATCCCGCGCCTCTCCGACACCCCCGGCCGCCTGCGCCGCCCCGCCCCCGCGATCGGCGAACACACGGCCGAGGTGTTGAGCGGGCTGGGCCTCGGCGAGGCCGAGATCGCCGCCCTCGCGCGCGAAGGGATTGTCGGCGTGCCGGGATAGTCGACAGCGGTATCCGCCCAAATGGAGTCGCTCTCCGCACAAGTCGTCATGCCGGCGACAGCCGGCATTCACCTTTCCGACGTTCGAGCGGCTGACAATTGGGTCCCGGTCTTCGCCGGGACGGCGAAGCGGAGGTAGCGCAGGCGACTGGCAAACCGTTGACGCGGGACGCTACGGACCGACGGCGCGCGCTGCCGCGACGATCTGCTCCGGCTTGATCGGGGTGCGGTTGAATTCGGCGCCGCCGAGCGCGTCGCAGATCGCGTTGGCAATCGCGGCCGGCGGCGCCACCGCGCCGCCCTCCCCCACCCCCTTGACCCCGAGCGGGTTGAGCGGCGACGGCGCGTGCAGGTGGATCATGGCGATATCCGGCATGTCGCTCGCCGTCGGCACGAGGTAGTCGGCGAGCGAGCCGGTCAGCAGCTGGCCCGCCTCGTCGTAGACCAGCTCTTCGAGGAGGATGCCGCCGATCCCCTGGGCGGTGCCGCCGGTAATCTGGCCGTCGAGCAGCAGCGGGTTGACGACGGTGCCGCAATCGTGCGCGACGGCGTATTTGTCGATGCGCACCCCGCCCGTCTCGCCGTCCACCTCGACGAGCGCGACGTGGACGGCATAGCTCCACGTCACGGTCGGCGGCTCCCAGTAATAGGTCTCCTCCAGCCCGGCGTCGATGCCGGGCGGGCGGAGGTGGTCCCAGCCCGGCTTCGCGGCATGCGCGATGCGGGCGAGGCTGACCGAGGAGCCGGGGACGCCGACGATTCCGACCCCGCCGCCGCGCAGTTCGAGGTCGGCCGGCGCGCATTCGAGAAGGTTTGCCGCCACCGCGAAGACCTTCTCGCGCAGCCGCTCGCTGGCGTGGTGGATCGCCGCCGACAGGGTCACCGTGCTGCGGCTCGCGATCGTGCCGAAGCCCATTGCGATGCCGGCGGTGTCGGCGAGCGACAGGATCACGTCGTCGGGCGAGACCTTCCAGGCGTCGGCGACAATCTGCGCGAAGATCGTCTCCATCCCCTGGCCCTGGGCGCAGGCGCCGGAGGCGACGTAGAGCTTGCCGGAGGGGTCGATGCGGATCGTCGCGCCTTCGAACGGGCCGACGCCGGTGCCCTCGACATAGCAGCCGATGCCGAGGCCGAGGCGACGCCCTTCTTGCCGCGCCGCCTGCTGGCGCGCGCGAAAGGCGGCGACGCCGCCCACCGTGTCGAGGGCGGCGTCGAGCGCGGCGGGATAGTCGCCGCTGTCGTAGACGATCGGCTCGCCGTCGCGGTAGAGCAGCCCGGCCCTATAGGGCATCTCGTCGGGGCGGATCATGTTGCGGCGGCGCACCTCGGCCGGCTCCAGCTGCAAGGCCGCCGCCACGATATCGACGATGCGCTCCATCGCGAACGCCGCTTCCGGACGGCCGGCGCCGCGATAGGCGGAATTCGGCACCTTGTTGGTGACCGCGATGCGCGCGCTCGACGCATAATTCTCGATCTTGTACGGCCCCGGCAGGTGCACCGACGTGTTGTAGGCGATGCCGGCGCCGAGCGTGTTCCACGCGCCGCAATCGACGAGAAACTCGTCGCGCAGCGCGAGGATGCGGCCGTCATCGTCGAAGCCGACCTCGACATCGTGGAGCTGGTCGCGCGAATGCGCCGAGCACAGGAGATGCTCGTGGCGGTCCTCGATCCAGCGCACCGGACGGCCGAGCCGCTTCGCCAGGAACGGGATCAGCAGGTCCTCGGGATAGACGTGGCCCTTGACCCCGAAGCCGCCGCCGACATCGAGCGCGATGCAGCGCACGCTCGCCTCGGGCAGGCCGAGCACGTGCGCCGCTTCGCGCCGCACCCAATGCACGACCTGCGTCGCCGACCAGATCGTCGCGGCGCCGGCGCGCGCGTCGAAGACGCCGACGACGCCGCGGCACTCGGTCGGCATCGCGGCGTAGCGATGATGATAGAAGCGCCGCTTCAGCCGGTGCGGCGCGGCGGCGAGCGCGGCCTCGACAGTGCCCTTGGCGATCGCGAAGCTGCCGATCTGGTTGGTGCGCAAGTGCTCGTGCAGCACCGGCGCGTCGCCGCCGACCGCGGCCTCGATATCCGCCACCGCGGGCAGCGGATCGAGGTCGAGAACCGCCAGCTCCGCCGCATCCTCGGCCGCGTAGCGGCTGTCGGCGACAATGACGGCGACCGCCTCGCCGACGAAACGGACCTTGTCGTGCGCCAGCAGCGGCTGCTGCACGTTCAGGAAATCGTGCTGAACCGTGGCCGTCCATTTGCTCGGCAACGACAATTGCGCGTCCGGCGCCGGCGGCACCAGTTGCAAGAGTTCCGCGCCGCTGAGCGCCAGCACGACCCCCGGCGCCGCCCGCGCCTTCGCGAGATCGACGCCGCGGATGCGCGCATGCGCGAGCGGGCTGCGTACGAACGCCACCTCCAGCATGCGCGGCAGGGCGAGGTCGGCGACAAACTGGCCGGCGCCGGTCAGGAGCCGGCGGTCCTCGCGGCGCAGCAGCGCCCGCCCGACCCACGGGGTGTCGATGTCGTTCACGTCAGCCCGCAGGCTTTGCTGCGGCGCGCATGTGCTCGGCCGCGGCCGCGACGGCCTTGACGATGTTCTGATAGCCGGTGCAGCGGCACAATACCGCCGACAGCGCCTCGCGGATCTGGCGTTCGTCCGGCGCCGGGTTGGTGTTGAGGAAGTCGAGCGCGGCCATCAGCATCCCCGGCGTGCAGAAGCCGCATTGCAGCGCGTGGTGCTCGTGAAACGCCTGCTGCAGCGGGTGAAACTGGCCGTCCTTGGCGAGGCCTTCGACCGTCGTCAGCTGCGCGCCATCGGCCTGTACCGCGAACATCAAGCACGAGCGCGCCGCCTCGCCGTTGAACAGGATCGTGCAGGCGCCGCAAACGCCATGCTCGCAGCCGATATGCGTGCCGGTGAGGCCGAGATCCTCGCGCAGGAAATCGACGAGCAGCCGCCGCGGCTCGCAGCGCCCGCGCTGCGGCTCGCCGTTCACCGTGAGGCTGATGTCTACGAGATCGGGCAAGCGCCGCTCCTTAAACGATCATCTGTCGCGCCCCGAAACGCCGGCGGCAGAGAGGTAAGGGGGTAGGTTGCGGCGGCAGCCCCCACCCTGCCCTCCCCCGCTTGCGGGGGAGGGTTGTCGATCTCCCTCCCCCGCAAGCGGGGGAGGGCCGGGGTGGGGGCGCCGCGCCTCGACGCTAGCCGCAACGACCCGCATCAGCCGAGCCTTTGGGCGGCGGCGGTGACGGCGCGGCGGGTCAGAACGGCGGTGAGGTGGCGGCGGAAATCGGCGGAGGCGTTGTTGTCGGTCAGCGGCTCGACCAGCTCGGCCGCCTTGGCCGCCGCCGCGGCAATCGCGTCGGCCGCGAGGCCGCGCTGTTCAAGGATTGCCTCGGCCTCGCGCAGCCGGACCGGGACCGGCCCGATCCCCGCCGTCGCCAGGCGCGCCGACACCTTCCCATCGCCCTCCGGCACCAGGACCGCCGCGATGGCGGCGATTGCGAAGTCGCCGTGGCGGCGGGCGAACTCCTCGATGGCGCACCCCGCCGTCGCCCGCATCGCCGGCAGCCGGACTTCGGCAAGCACCTCGTCGGGGGCAAGGCTCGTCGTGAGCGGCGCCTCGAACAGGTCGGCGGCGGCGATGCGGCGCTCGGCCTCCGGTCCGCGCGCCACGACCTCGCCGTCGAGCGCCTGCAACACCATCGGCAATTCCGCGGCCGGGTCTGCATTGGCGAGCGAGCCGCCGATCGTGCCGCGGGTGCGGGTCGGCAGGTGGCCGATCCAGCCGATCGCCTCGCGCAGCAGCGGCAGCCGCTCGGCGACGAGCGGCGAGAATTCGAGCGTGCGCTGCCGCGTCATCGCGCCGATGCAGACGACGCCCGCCTCCTCCTCGATATAGGCGAGGCCGGCGACCCGGTTCAGATCGACGATCGCGGCCGGCGCGGCGAGGCGGAAATTCATCATCGGCACGAGGCTCTGGCCGCCGGCGAGAACCCGCGCCTCGCCGTCGTAACGCCGCAGCAACGCCGCCGCCTCGTCGAGCGAAGCCGGAGCATGATAGGCGAATCTCGACGGCTTCACCCCGCGACCCCGCGACTGCCACCTCGCGGCGTCAGCTTAGTGCACGGGATCAGCGGGTCAAATGGTCGTTGCGGCGGCGATAAAGTTCGTCGTCGGCATAGCCCATCGTTTCGGGCCGGGCGCAGCCGAGCATGACCTGGAAGTACACCGGCTCGAGGCTCTCGTTCTGATAGCCGTGAATGACGCCCGGCGGGCAGGCGATGCATTCCCACGGCCCCAGGCGGCGCGTCACCCGCCGCCCGGCCTCGTCCTCGACGAATACGGTCAGGATGCCGCGCAACACAAAGAATATCTCCTCGACCTCGTGCGTGTGCGCCGCATTGCCCTGGCCGGGCGGCACGTACATGACGCTCAATGTGAAGGCGCGGGCCGGGATGACGCCGGCGTCGTCATGCTTGCCGGAGCCGCCGGCGCCGATGAAGCGGTGTTGGGCGCGGCGGAAGCCGTCGATCTTGGCGTCTTCGAACGCCTCCCAGTCGCCTGATTTGTCGCGGAAGCGGCCGATATACCGCTCGGCGATCTCGTCGAGCGAAAGCGCGGCAATCTCGGGCGGCATGGGGTGGCGGGCGGCGGCCATCGGCGGTGCTCCTTCAGGGGCGTGGTTAATCCCAGACATTAACTTCAAATTTTATGGATCGCCTCCTTCGCTTGTAGTCGAGTGCGGGCCGCGGACGACCGGGGAGATGGCACGCGATGGACGCGGTTTTTCTGATGCGCTCGGTATTGTCGGTGCTGTCGGCAGTGTTCGGCGGCTTCGGCGTGTTCATGGCGATCCACAGCATCCATGCTCCCGAGCTCGCATCCTACGCCGTCATCAGCCTCCTCACCGCGGGCGGCATCGCCTACGCCCTCGACCGGCGCTGACCGCCGCCTCTCGCGTAACGGAGGAGCGGCCGGGGCGACATGACACGACAGGTGCATGGCGCGGCGATCTGAACTATAAACCGCATCTTCACGACCACGAGGAGATCGGAATGTTCAGGAGACTACGGCTGGCCGGAACCATGCTGGCCCTGGCGCTCGGCGCATTGGGAACGGCAAACCCGGCGCAGGCGCAGGCCGGCGTCAATGTCGGCACCCTGACCTGCAACGTCGCCGGCGGCTGGGGCTTCATCTTCGGCTCGTCGAAGGAGCTGAACTGCACCTTCGCCGGCCCGGGCGGCCGTTATGAGTACTATACCGGCGCCATCTCCAAGTTCGGCGTCGATGTCGGGTATACCCGCGGCGGGATCCTGGTGTGGACGGTGTTCGCGCCGACCGCCAGCCTGGCGCCCGGCTCCCTGCAGGGCGAGTATGCCGGCGGCACCGCCAGCGCGACGGTCGGCGTCGGCGTCGGAGCCAACGCGCTGATCGGCGGCTCAACCCGCACGATCACGCTGCAGCCGCTCAGCCTCGAAGGCAATCGCGGCCTCAACGTCGCGGCCGGCATCGGCGCGATCACCCTGACCTACCGGCCGGGCTGACCTGCGAACAAGCCGTCGTCCGCAGCCTAAACCGCGGATCTCAGGGAAACTCCCGAAGATGGCCGGGTCAGGCCCGGCCATGGCGGCTCCTCCGTTGGAGCGGTCCCACAAATCATCGTTCGCCAGAGCAGTTCCGTTCAGCTTGAATCGTATTCCCGCGGAAGCGGGAATCGACGTCTACGCTCCGTGGGCCGCCCCTGGACCTCCGCGTTCGCGGGGGTGACGCGATGGTGCAATTCGCGCGGAATCTGTTCCCGACGCACCTCGCCGCTCGGAGATGACGGCTCCTCTCAACGGTGCAGCCGCGCCGGCATCCAACGCACGGCGCGGCGCGCCAGTCGTTCTTTCGCGGTTTCGCCGTCGTAGTTCATGCTGGCCGGCTCGCGCGTAAACGCGGCGCGGTCGGCGAGGCAGTTGACGTTGACGACGGCGCGCAGACCGGCACTCGTCTCGCAGACCGCGCCGACATAGACGCCGCAACGGCGGCAGACGAGATAATCCGCCGTCTTCGAGCCGAACCGGTAGGATTCGACCAGGCCCCAATCGGCGGCCGACAGCTCGAACAGCCCGTCCGGGTCGGCGACGGTGCGGGTCGCGTGGGCGCGGCAGAACGAGCAGCCGCAGGCGCGCAGCGGGCTATCCTGCGGCTCCCGCGCCAGGCGCAGCCGCACCCGCATGTTGCCGCAATGGCAGCCGCCCTGATGCTCCATCGCGGGACTATGCGCGGAACGCAGAGCCGCGGTCAACGAACCGGCCTCCGGGCCGGAACCTCGCGGGTAGCGTTCGGATTGATTTTGCCGCAGGCTTGGCAAACGACGCGCACATGGAGGGGGAAGCATGACCATCACCATCGGCCACCTGACGCCGATCGTCTCGCTGATCGCCGGCGTCCTGATCCTGATCATCCCGCAGCTGCTCAACTACATCGTCGCCGCCTACCTGATCATCATCGGCATCATCGGCCTCGGCATCATCCACTGACGGCGCCCACCGCCGTCACCCCCGCAAAAGCGGGACCCAGGTTTGGGCAGGGAACATCGAGCTGGATTCCCGCTTTCCCGGGAATGACGAGAGAACGAAGCTCAGGGCGCGGCATTGCGGCCGGCGAGGGCGCGCAGGGCCTCGTGCACGGCGCCGTCGATTTCGAGACCCTCGCGCGTGAGGCGCTCGCGGTCGCGCGCGGCGCGCTCCGACGGCAGGCGGATTTCCTCGACCCCGGGCTGGCGGGGCACCGCCTTGATGCGCGCGATTAGCGCCGACATCTCGCGCTTGAAGTCGTCGAGCGGCACCAGGAGGTCGGGCCGCAGCACGATGAAGATGTAGCCGTCCTCGTTGCCTGGCACGAGGCCGGCGCCGGCAAGCAGCCCGAAGGCCTGGACGATAAAGCCGAGGCCGAACCCCTTGTAGCCGCCGAACGGCAGAATGGCGCCGGCGCGCGCCGCCGACGGGTCGCGCGTCGGCCGCCCCTCGGCGTCGATCGCCACCCCCTCCGGCAGGAGCTGGCCCAGCCGCTCGCGCAATTGCAGCTCGGTGAACATGAAAGCGGAGGTGCCCATGTCGAAGCTGATGACGCCGTCGGCCGTCGGCAGGCCGAAGGCGATCGGGTTGGTGCCGAGGATCGGCTTGGCGCCGCCGAACGGCGCCACCGAGCGGGAGCTGCTGGCGGTATGGATGCCGACGAGATCGGCGCGCGCGATCATCTCGACGTAGTAGGCGCTCCGTCCACTCATCCAGCTGTTGGTGACGCC